>Ga0209048_10001952_pt1 | contig 20798 bp, 19 predicted proteins | sample FrelakmetCRP12CR_FD_187146 | JGI IMG/M metagenome (GOLD analysis project Ga0209048, IMG submission 187146) | Freshwater lake sediment microbial communities from the University of Notre Dame, USA, for methane emissions studies - CRP12 CR (SPAdes)... | ecosystem: Environmental > Aquatic >... | reverse complement strand
CTCTATCAGGAAGTCTCGCGCATCGACAGCGTTTCGACGACGACCGGCACCATCCTGTCGAAGCGCGCGCTCGAATCGACGGTGGTCGTCGACGACACGCAGATCATCGTGCTGGGCGGCCTGATCCAGGACCAGCTGGACGACGGCACCGACAAGGTGCCGCTGCTGGGCGACATCCCCATCGCGGGAGCGCTCTTCCGCTACGACGCGCGCCGGCGCCAGAAGACGAACCTGATGGTGTTCATCAAGCCGACGGTGCTGCGCACGAGCGCCGACGGCCGCGACATCACGTCGGAGCGCTACCAGTACCTGCAGGGCGAGCAGGAGCGGCAGGCGCCGGGTCCCCGGCTGTTCTGGAACGACCCGACGCAACCGACGCTGCCGCCGGCCGGCGTGCTGCCCGGAACGCCCGGCGCCGATCCCACGCCACCGCTGCTCGGAGACAAGCCCGCGTCGAGCCAGGACCGGCCGCCGACCGGCGGCGGCAACGTGCGCTAGCAGGGCCGGAGCGTCGTCACCGCGATGGCCACTGCCCCGACCGCCGCCGGCAGCGCGTTCGCCCGGAAGATCCCCTACGCGTTCGCACGGGCGCACGGCGTGCTCGCGCAGCGCGAGGATGGCGACACGGTCGTCGTGCTGACGCGCCCGGACGCGACGGTCGAGGGCCTGGCCGAGCTGAAGCGCGTCCTGCAGCGGCCGCTCGCGACGCGCGCCGTCGATGCCGAGCGCTTCGCCGCCGAGCTCGCGCGCGCCTACAACACGGCCGCGGCGGGCGTCGCGCAGCTGTCCGACGACCTCTCGCGCGACGCCGACCTCGCGCGGCTGCTGCAGGACATCCCGGCGGCCGACGACCTGCTCGACAGCGGCGCCCAGGCGCCGGTGATCCGGATGGTCAACGCGCTGCTGCTGCAGGCGCTGCGCGAGCGCGCCTCCGACGTCCACTTCGAGCCCTACGAGGCGCGCTCGGTCGTGCGCTTCCGCGTGGACGGCGTCCTGCGCGACGTGCTCGAGCCGCCGCGCGCGCTGCACGCGGCGCTCGTCTCGCGGGTGAAGATCATGGCGAGCCTCGACATCGCCGAGAAGCGCATGCCGCAGGACGGTCGCCTCGCGCTGAAGCTCGGCGACAAGCAGGTCGACGTCCGTGTCTCGACGCTGCCCACGGGCCCGGGCGAGCGCGTCGTGCTGCGGCTGCTCGACAAGGATTCGGCGCAGCTCGACCTCGCGACGCTCGGCATGAGCGCACCGACCCTCGCCGCGGTGGACCGGCTGATCCGCGAGCCGCACGGCATCGTGCTCGTCACCGGGCCGACCGGATCGGGCAAGACGACGACGCTCTACGCGGCGCTGTCGCGGCTGCCGCGCGGCACGCTCAACATGATGACGGTCGAGGATCCGATCGAGTACGCGCTCGACGGCGTCGGCCAGACGCAGGTCAACCCGAAGATCGACCTCGATTTCGCACGGGCGCTGCGCGCGATCCTGCGCCAGGATCCCGACATCATCATGATCGGCGAGATCCGCGATCTCGAGACGGCGCAGATCGCCGTGCAGGCCTCGCTCACCGGCCACCTGGTGCTCGCGACGCTGCACACCAACGACGCCGCGAGCGCGATGACGCGGCTCGCCGACATGGGCGTGGAGCCCTATCTGCTCGCGTCGAGCCTGCTGGGCGTGCTCGCGCAGCGGCTCGTGCGCACGCTCTGCCCGGCGTGCCGGACCGCGGCCGCGCCGAGCCCCGGCGAATCCGCGCTGTTGGCCGAGCTGGGGCTGCCGCGGGACCTGCGGCTGCAGGCGCCGGCGGGCTGCGCCGAGTGCCGCGACACCGGCTACCGCGGCCGCACCGGAATCTACGAGCTCATCGTCGTCGACGACGCGCTGCGCCGCCTCGTTCACGATCGCGCGCCCGAGCACGCGCTGCGCGCGGCTGCGGTCGCCGCGGGCATGACGTCGCTGCGGCGCGACGGCGCGCGCTGGCTCGCCGACGGCACGACGTCGCTCGCCGAGCTCGTTCGCGTGTCGCGCGAGCACTGATGGGACGCTCACGGAATCGGGTCGTGGGTCCGGCTTCAGCCGGACGCGCCCTGCCGCCTGAAGGCGGCCCCACGGGCGGACGCTGAATCCCTTCAAGGCGCCAATGCCCGCCTTCCGTTTCGAGGCCGTCGACGTACAGGGCAAGCCGCGGCGCGGGCTGATCGATGCGGAGAGCTCGCGGCAGGTGCGCGACCAGCTGCGCGCGCAGGGCCTCTTCCCCACCGTCATCGACGCCGCCGGCGCGGCGTCGGCCGAGGGCGCCGGATCCGGATACGCCATCGAGCGCCTGCGGCTGCCCGCCGCGCAGCTGGCGCTGTCGACGCGGCAACTCGCCACACTCGTGCGCTCCGGCATGCCGCTCGATCAGGCGCTCGCGGCCGCCGGCGAGCAGGCCGACGACCCGCGCGCGGCGACGATCTACGCGGCTGTGCGCGCGCAGGTCGCGGCGGGCGAACCGCTGGCGGGCGCGCTGGCGCGCTGGCCGCGGACGTTTTCGGAGCTGTACCGTGGCCTGGTCGCGGTCGCTGCGGAGACCGGGCAGCTGCCCGAGGTCCTGGAGCGGCTCGCCGACTATCTCGAAGCGCGGCAGGCGCAGCGGCAGCAATTCACGCTGGCGCTCGTCTATCCGGCGCTCGTGACCGTGATCGCTATGGCGGTAATCACCGTGCTCCTCGTCTACGTCGTGCCGCAGATCGTCTCGGTGTACCAGCAGAGCCGGCAGACGCTGCCCTGGCTCACGCGGGCGCTGATCGCGGTGAGCGGCTCGTTTCGCGCGACCGGCTGGTTCTGGCTCGCCGGCATCGCGGCTGCCTGGGGAGCGTTCGCGCTCGCCAATCGGCGCCATGCGTTCCGCGCGCGCTGGCACGCCGCCCTGCTGCGCGCGCCGGTTGTTGGACGGCTCGTCACCGCCGTGGACACGGCGCGCTTCGCGAGCACGCTCGCGATCCTGACGGGCAGCGGCGCGCCGCTGCTGCGTTCGCTCGACGCGGCGCGCGACGTCGTCTGGGCGCTGCCGATCCGGGCCGCGGCCGGCGCGGCGGCGGCGCTCGTGCGCGAGGGCGTGTCGCTCGCGCGTGCGCTCAAGGAGCAGCGCGTGTTCCCGCCCGTGCTGATCCACCTGACGGCGAACGGCGAGGCGAGCGGGCAGCTCGCGCCGATGCTGGAGCGCGCCGCCGTCGAGCTCGAGCGCGAGGCCGCGCGGCGGATCAGCTGGTTCGCCGCGCTGCTGCAGCCGGCGCTGATCGTGCTGATGGGCGCGATCGTCCTGGTGCTGGTGCTGGCGGTGATGCTGCCGATCGTCTCGATGAACCAGCTCATTCGCTGATCCGGTGGCGAAAGGGCCCGCGAGGCCGATAATGTCGGCATGCCGATGACACGCGACGACGGAACGATGCGCGACGAATGCGCGACCGGCGCGCAATCCGAACCGGGACTGTCGCGCCGCCGCTTCGTCGCGGGGGCCATCGCGCTCCTCGCGCCGCTCTCGGCCGCCGCGACGACGGAGGCGCAGCCGCTGCCGTACCGCTTCGATCCCGCGCGCGACGCCGCACGCGACCTCGACATCGCGCTGCGGATGGCGCGCGCGTCGCGGCGGCGCGTGCTGGTGGAGGTCGGCGGCGAGTGGTGCAGCTGGTGCCACATCCTGGACCGGTTCTTCGCCGCCAACCCCGAGCTCAAGCGGATCCGCGACGCGAACTTCGTCTGGCTCAGGGTCAACTTCTCGAAGGAAAACCAGAACCAGGCGTTTCTGGCGCGCTGGCCGAAGGTCGCCGGCTATCCGCACCTGTTCGTGCTCGGCGCCGACGGGCGGCTGCTGCAGTCGCAGGACACGGCCGCGCTCGAGGCCGGCAACGACTACGACCCGGGCGCCGTTCGCGCGTTCCTGGTTCGGTGGTCGCCGCGCTGACGCATCGCCTGCTGCGCGAGCGCCCACGTCACGTGCTCGCGCACGAGGGCCGACGGGTCGTCGGCGCGCGCGGCGAGCGCGGCGACGATCGCGGCAGCGTGCGGGGCGTTGCCGAGGCCGACGGCGAGGTTGCGTGACCATCGCTCGTAGCCGATCCGGCGGATCGCGCTGCCCGCGAGGCGGGCGCTGAACTCGGCCTCGGTCCACGCGAACAGCGCGACGAGATCGGCGTCGTCGAGACCTTCGCGCACGGCGTAGTCCGGCTCGGTCGCGTCCTGCGCGAAGCGGTTCCACGGGCAGCAGAGCTGGCAGTCGTCGCAGCCGTAGACGCGGTTGCCGACGAGCGGCCGCAGCTCTTCGGGGATGCTGCCGGCGAGCTCGATCGTGAGATACGAGATGCAGCGGCGCGCGTCGAGCTCCCAGGGCGCGACGATCGCGCCGGTCGGGCAGATGTCGATGCACGCGCGGCAGCTGCCGCAATGCGCTCCCTGCGGCGGCGTCGGCGGCAGCGGGAGGTCCGTGTAGATCTCGCCCAGGAAGAACCACGAGCCGGCGTCGCGCGTCAGCAGCAGCGTGTGCTTGCCCTGCCACCCGAGCCCGGAGCGGGCGGCGAGCGCTACCTCGAGCACCGGCGCGCTGTCGGTGAAAACGCGGTAGCCGAAATCGCCGACCGATCGCGCGATCCGGTCGGCCAGCTGCTGCAGCCTGCCACGCATCACCTTGTGGTAGTCGCGGCCGAGCGCGTAGCGCGCGATGAACGCCTTGGTCGGGTCCGCGAGCACGGCCTCGCTCGCACGGGCCGCCGGCGGGCGGTAGTTCATGCGCGCGGTGATGACGCGCACCGTGCCGGGAACGAGCTCCGCCGGCCGCGCGCGGGTCGCGCCGTGCCGTGCCATATAATCCATCGCGCCGTGCCGTCCGGCGGCGAGCCAGTCGAGCAGGCGCCGCTCCTCGACGGCGAGATCGGTGCCGGCGATGCCGATCTCCTGGAAGCCCAGCGCCCGGCCCCATTGGCGGATGTCCGCGGCGAGTGCCGCCCAGTCGGGCGACGCCTCGGGCGGGCGGGTTGCGGCAGCAGCGGACATGGGGCCAAGCGTACACCACGGTTTCGCGACGAATCCCGCCTGCCTGCAAGGTTCCCGAACGATCCATGTCGACCGCAGCGCTCCACCTGCCCGATGCCGCGGCGACCGAAGCCGCGGGCTCTCGTCTCGCCGCCGGCCTGGTCGGCGGAATGGTCGTCACGCTGTCGGGCGATCTCGGCGCGGGCAAGACGACGCTCGCTCGCGGATGCCTGCGCGCGCTCGGCTGGACGGGGCCGGTCAAGAGCCCGAGCTACTCGTTGGTTGAGCATTATCCGTTTTCGAGCTTATACTTCTATCACTTTGATTTTTATCGGTTCACGAATTCGAGCGAATGGGAGACAGCAGGACTTGCGGATTGCTTTCGCGGCGACTCGGTCTGCATGATCGAGTGGCCCGAGCGCGTGGCGGGTCTGCTGCCGCTGCCGGACCTCGAGCTCACGCTGTCGCACCCGACCGATCCGTCGGCGCCGGGTCGGCGGCTCGCGCTCGCTGCGCACACGGAGGACGGTGAGCGATGCCTGGCCGCGATGACCTCCGCCGGCACGCGCAGCGCGAGCCGGTAACGATCTCGCTCGAGCGCCGCCGCGTCTGCGGATGGCTGCTCGTTCCCGCCGCGCAGCTCGTCGTGCCGTCGACGGCATGGGCGAGCGCCGCGAGAATCGTGTCGGCGCGCCTGTGGCCGGCGCAGGAATACACGCGCGTCGTGATCGAGGCGCCGGTCGCCGTTGCGCACGAGGTCGCGAGCCTGCGCGATCCGAACCGCGTCGTCCTCGACCTCGCGGGCGTCGCGCTGTCGCCCGAGCTCGCGCAGCTGCCGTCGCGGGTGCAGGCTTCCGATCCGTACATCGCCGCGATCCGCTTCGGAACCAAGGCGCCGGACACGCTGCGCATCGTATTCGACCTCAAGACCGACGTGCGCGCGCAGCTCTTCGCGCTCACTCCCGTCGCCGAGTTCGGGCATCGCGTCGTGCTGGATCTCTACCCGACGGAGCCGCTCGATCCGCTGATGGCGCTGCTGGAGGAGAAGCGCGACACGCGCGCGGCCGAGCCGAAGCCGGGCGCCGCCGCAGCGGAGCGGCCGCGCGAGGGGAAGCCCGAATCGAGGCCCGAGCCGAAGCCGCAGGGTCGGCGGAAGATCACGGTCGCGCTCGATCCGGGCCACGGCGGCGAGGATCCGGGTGCGATCGGCCGCCGCGGCACGTACGAGAAGACCGTGACGCTCGCGATCGGCCGGAAGTTGAAGCGCCTCATCGACGCGGAGCCGGGGATGCGCGCGATGCTCACGCGCGACGACGATTACTACGTGCCGCTCGCCGCCCGCGTGCAGAAGGCGCGCCGCGTGCAGGCCGACCTCTTCGTGTCGATCCACGCCGACGCCTTCCGCGAGGCGAGGGCGCGCGGCTCGTCGGTGTTCGCGCTGTCCGAGAGCGGCGCGACGAGCACGGCCGCGCGCTGGCTCGCGCAGAAGGAGAACGCGGCCGACCTGATCGGCGGCGTCAATCTCGACGGCAGGGACCCGGTGCTGGCGCGCACGCTGCTCGACCTGTCGCAGACGGCGCAGATCAGCGACAGCCTGAAGGCGGGACGGCAGATGCTCGACAGCATCGGCACGATCAATCCGCTGCACAAGAGCGCGGTCGAGCAGGCGGGATTCGCGGTGCTCAAGGCGCCGGACATCCCGTCGATCCTCGTCGAGACCGCGTTCATATCGAACCCCGAGGAGGAGCAGAGGCTGCGCAGCGAACGCCATCAGGCGAAGTTCGCCGAGTCGATGGGCGAGGGGATCCGCCGCTACTTCGCTGCGAATCCGCCGCTCGCGCGCAACACCACCGGGACCGGGTGACGTTCGGTAGAATCACCGGGTGCTCCGCTTCCTGGTCGCCTTCGTTGCGCTGCAGGCCGTGCTGTTCGGCCTCGAGCTCACCCCCTGGGTGCAGCAGCATTTCGTCGTGCCGTGGACGAGCGCGCTGGCGGCCTTCTGCGCATGGCTCGTCACCCTGGTCGACCCGGGCGTCACCGCCGCCGGCAAGACCATCGTCAGCACCACGAGCGGCTTCGCCGTGTCGATCGAGGCGGGCTGCAACGGCGTCGAGGCGACGATCGTGCTCGCTGCCGCGATTCTCGCGTTCCCCGCGCCGTGGCGGAAGAAGCTGCTCGGGCTCGGTGCGGGCATCCTCGCGGTGCAGGGACTCAACGTCGTGCGCGTGATCAGCCTCTTCTATCTGGGGCAGTGGAGTCTGCAGGTGTTCGAGTGGGCGCACCTGTACGTCTGGCAGGCGCTGATCATGCTCGACGTTCTGGTCGTGTGGCTGGTCTGGATCCGCCTGCTTCCGCGCAGCGGCGGTCGCGCAGGACCGCCGGGCGGGCCCGCCGGCGGAAACCCCGCACCGGCGTCGGCGTAACCCGCGGCCCGCGCGGCGGCGATCGCGATGAAAGGCCCGCTCGCCGGGTTCATCGTCAGGGTCCTGGCGTGGCTGCCCCTGGCGTTCGTCGTCTGGTATTTCGCCGGGCCCGTGCTGATGTGGCCGGTTGCCCTCGTCGTCGAGCTCGTCGCCCGCGTGGAGTTCGCGGACCTCGTGCGCGGCATCGAGCAGACCGGCGCGACGCTCGTCTTCGCGACGTCGTTGAAGCCCGGCGCGACGATCGCCGCGGCCGGGCAGATCACCGTCGACGTCGACATGCTGCTGTATTCGTTCGGGCTGCCGCTCTACGCGGCGCTGGTGCTCGCCGCGCGCGAGCCGGGCCGGCCGCGCCGCCTGCTCGTCGGCTATGCAGTGCTGTTGCCGTTCGTGGCGTGGGGCGTGCTCGCGGATTTCCTGAAGAGCGTGGCGATTGCGTCGGGCCCGGCGATCGCGTCGCAGACGGGTTTCGTCGCGTGGCAGCGCGAGGTGATCGCGTTTGCCTACCAGTTCGGCTCGCTCGTCCTCCCGACGGCGGTGCCCGCGGTGGCGTGGGTGCTCACGCACCGCGCGTTCGTCGAGCGTCTGCGGCCGGGGTCGGGTTGAGCGTTCGCGCGTCGGGTTCGACGGTGGCTGCAGGGTTGCGCCGATCCGGCGCCGTCCGGGCGACCCGACCGGCTCACCCGTCCGGGAGAGCGCCCGCCTTCCGTGCGCGCTCGCGTTCGCGCAACACGCGCCGCTGCACCTTGCCGGTGGTCGTCATCGGCAGCGCGTCGATGAACTCGATCTCCTTCGGGTATTCGTATGGCGCGAGGAACCGCCGGACGTGCTGCTGGATGTCGTCCTCGAGCGCCGGCGACGGCGCGTGTCCCGGCGCGAGCACGATGTACGCCTTCACGACGTTCCCGCGCATCTCGTCGGGCGACGGAACCACCGCGGCGTTGGCGACGGCGGGGTGCCTGACCAGGCAGTTCTCGATCTCCGACGGGCCGATCCGGTAACCCGCGGCCTTGAACATGTCGTCGGCGCGTCCCTGGTACCACAGGTAGCCGTCGGCGTCGCGCTTCGCGAGGTCGCCCGTGCGGCACCAGTCGCCGGTGAACTTCCTGGCGGTGCCTTCGGGATTGCCGAAGTACTCGAGGAAGAAGACCGGATCGGGGCTGCCGTCGGGCGCGGTCCGGTGCACGGCGACCTCGCCGATCGCGTCGGCGGCGACCTCGCGGCCGTCGTCGTCGATGACCGCGATCCGGTGTCCCGGATACGGGCGGCCCATCGAGCCCGGCTTCGCGGGCCACAGCGCGTGCGAGTTGCCGACGATGTAGTTCATTTCCGTCTGCCCGAACATCTCGTTGATCGTGACGCCGAGCGCCTCGCGCGCCCATTCGAAGACCGTCGTCCCGACCGCCTCGCCGGCACTCATGACGCTGCGCAGATCGACGTCGAAGCGCTCCCGCGGGCGCGGGAACGCCTTCATCATCATCTTGAGCGCGGTCGGGAACAGGAACGCGTTGCGGATGCCGTACTTCGCGATCAGCGCGAACGCGCGCTCGGGATCGAAGCGGCCGCGGTAGCCGACGATCGGCTGGCCGAAGCACAGCGCCGGCAGCAGCGCGTCCATGAGCCCGCCGGTCCACGCCCAGTCGGCCGGGGACCAGAACAGGTCGCGCTCGACCGGATAGCCGTCGTGTGAGTGCACGAAACCGGGCAGGTTGCCGAGCAGGCACTGCTGCGGCATCAGTGCGCCCTTGGGCGGTCCCGTGGTGCCGCTCGTGTAGACGAGCAGCGCCGGGTCCGTCGGACGGGTCGCGACCGGGACGAAGCGCGACGACGCCCGCTCGAGCAGCCTCTCCCACGGCGTGACCCATGCGTCGCTCGCGCCGGCGACGCCGATGACGTGCGCGACGCCCGGGCAGCGGTCGCGGATCGGGGCGAGGTTGGGCAGCGACTGCGGGTCGACGAGCGCGACCTTCGCCGCCGAATCGACGAGCCGGTACAGGAGCGCATCGGGGCCGAACAGGAACGACAGCGGCACCGCAACGGCGCCCAGCTGGTAGACGGCAATGTGCGCGACGACCGTTTCCGGCCGCTGCGGAAGGATGAGCGCAACCTTGTCGCCTGCGCGCACGCCGAGCGCGGCGAGCGCGTTGGACAGGCGGTTCGCCCGCTGCTGCAGGTCCCAGAACGTGTACGCGGCGGTCGCGCCCGACTCGTCCTCCCAGTACAGAGCGAAGCGCGCGCGGTCGTCCGCCCAGCGCGTGCAGCACGCTTGCGCGATGTTGAAGCGCGGCGGAACGTCCCAGCGATGCGCCGCGCAGATCTCGTCGTAGCGGTCCGTCGCCATGGTGGCCCTCAAGATGAAGGCGCGGCGGGCGTCACCGCGACACCGGCCTCGAGCGGCTCGATGACGGTCCAGACCCAGTCCGTGTGCTGCTCGAGCAGCCGTCCGTAACGGATCAGCCGCTCGGAACCCGCCGTGCGCAGCACGTAGCGCTTGCCCGGCTGATACTCGGCCGACGGAACGATCAGCGACTGCACGGGCGGCTCGCCCGGGCGTCGGCTGTACGAAAGGTAGAGCCCGTGGAACCTGCGCTCCAGAGACGTCGCGGGGGCGCCGTCGATCAGCACGTCGGCCTCGCTCGGCTTGTGCTGGGCGGCGAGCTCGGCGCTCGTGACCGAATTCGCGATCAGCTGCAGCCCGATTTCCGCGTCGAGGGCGGACAGGCGCCGCATCCGGCGGACGATGCCCAGGAACCAGGCGTTCTTGCCGCAGCGGTCGATCGCCAGGAGCATGCTCAGCCTGACCTCGGTCGCAATGCTCATCGGCGCATGAAGCCGGAAGCCCGACGCGCTGATGTCCTTGATCTCCCACGGTCCGCCGGGTGCCGCGAACGTGGCGAGACGATGGCGGGCGGGGTCGACCCGCCGTTCGGGCGCCGCGCGCGAGCGCCCGAAGACGGCGAGCTCCATCGCGTTCGTGAACGTGCCGTGGCCGGTGAGGTGCGCGGGTGGCGGCGCCCCGTCCTCGCGCAGAAAGCCCGAGATCGCGTCGAATCCCATGATGGCGTCGACAGCGCCGGTCGCGGCCACCCGCTCGCCGCGGCGCACGATCGGCCTCGATTCCGGGTCGATCCGGCTGGCGAGCTTCACGAACAGCTCCAGCTGCTCGCGCTGGTGGGGCGTCTTCCGCGAAAGCGGGTCGGCGCGGACTGCCTGCTCGAGCGCCGAACGGTTCTCGAGCAGCTGCGCCTGCAGCGGCTCGGTGTCGAGGAACAGCACGCGGCCTTCGAGCGGCTCGAGCGTTCGGCGCCGCAGCCCCACGCTTCCGACGAGATCGACGTAGAACGTGGCGGCGGACCGCGGCGCGACGGTGAACCGCAGCGGCCTGCACCACTCTTCGAGCTGCGAGGCGACCCACTCGGTCTGGCGCGGAGTCAGGTTGCCGGGGTCGGCCAGCTGGAGCAGCAGCGTGACCAGGTACTTGTGCTCGATCGTCGTCGGGCCGCCGTTCGGGCGAAGCAGGAGCGGCTGGCGCTCGACCTGCAGCGAGAAGGCGCGCGTGAACACCGCGTGCAGCTCCGCCCATTTCGCCGGAACCCACTGCTCGTAACGGAAGAGCCGGATCTTCGCGTCGAATCCGAGCTGGATGATCTGCCGCGCCATCAGCTCCGCCACCATCGGGTGCCACCGCGACCGCTGCGCGTAGTCCTTGATTTCGCGCGCGAACGCCGAATAGCACACCTGGAAGGCCTGCGTCAGCTCGAACACCGCCTGCCAGAGCTGGCTCTCGATCCTCGACGAGCGGTTGGCGTGCGCGATGTACTGCGCGACGAGGTTGTTGACCACGGGCTCCAGGTGCAGGTCGACGGCGAACACCGCCGCGAGCCCGGCCGGCGTGCGCCGCGCCGCGCGCTGCGCGACGTGGTCCAGCGCCGCCACGACCGCGCGCCCAATCGCAACGGGATCGTTGGGCGGGAGCGTGGCGAGCCAGCGCCGCGCCGATTTCGCGTCGGCGAGCGGTGTTTCGCGGTCTTCGCGGAATTTCATCGTCGATGCGGTGGAGAGGACTCTCTCGGCGCGGGTTGCCCGACTGCGTCCGCATCCGTTCGCCGGCCGGCGGAAAAGCGCGCCAGGTGGCCGTTTCCGATCACCCGGCGGCGGGTGGGACGTTGTGGAAAACGGCGTTCACGAGGCGCGGTCATCCGGACCGTTGCCGTGGGAGATCATCCCGCAAAGGCCCGGGACGGGCAATAGCCGGTGCAAACAGCTGGCACGCATCGTGCATGGTACCGGCCGTGCTCCACAGCTTGCGCCGCGCCAACCTGGATTCGCATTTCGGGCGGTTCACAAGCGGGTGCACAACCGAACCTGCGATTCTCGACGACTTGTGCAGAACAGCTCGCGCCACCGTGGTGACGCAAAACGCTAGGGAAAGACGACGATGGGCATCCTGATCAAGGCGCCGGCCCGACGGCGCGAACCGCCGGCCGAGCTGGCCGAAGTTCCCGTGGCCGCGGCCGATCCGCGTGGCGCGCTTCACATTCGCGAAGTGGTCCGGATCACCGGTCTTCGCCGCGAGCAGCTGTACATGTGGCAGCGTCGCTACGGCTTCCCCGCGCCTCTGCGCGACAGCTTCGGCGATCGCGTCTACCCGCCCGAGCAGGTCGCCCGGCTCAAGCTCATCAAGCAGCTGCTGTCGGAAGGCTGGCGCGCGGGTGCCGTGGTGCCGCTGACCGAATCGGTGCTGCAATCGATGCTGGGGCTCACCGTCGAGGACCCGGCGCCGCTGCCCGGCGAGATCGAGTCCGCCGTGAAGCTCCTCGCGCTGCATCGCATCGGCGAGCTGCAGAATCATCTGTCGAAGCTCCTCGTTGGCCAGGGGCTCCGAAAATTCCTGGAGGCGACGCTCATTCCCTTGAACGAGGCCGTGCACGAGCGCGTCGTGCGCGGCGAGATGCAGAATTTCCAGGAGCTCCGCTTCGCCGATCTCGCGCAGCGCCTGCTGCGCGACGTGACGCGCCTCGTCCGCCCGACGCGCGACGCGCGCCAGGTCCTGCTCGCGACGCCGCCGAACGATCCGAATCAGCTGGGGCTCGCGATTCTCGAGCTGCTGCTGTTCACCGAAGGTGTCAATTGCCTGACGCTGGGCGCCGGGGTGCCCGCCCAGGAAATCGCGAGCGCGGCCGCGGCCTACAATACCGGCCTCGTCGTGCTGCTGTTCGATCGCGGGATCTCGGGCAAGATCGCCGGCCAGGAAATCCGCTCGCTGCGCGCGGAGCTGCCGTCGACGATTCCGCTGGTGGTCAGCGGGCGCGCGGTGAACCTGCTCGCGAAGGCGATTGCCGACGTGCGCACCGCCGCCGATTTCAGCTCCATCATGGCGACGATGCGCGAGCTCGGCATGACCGCCCAGTCGCCGCCGATGCTGCCGCCGCTGCAGCCGCTGCAGCCGCCGGTCTCGATGATCGGCATGTTGCCGGAAAGGCCGGCGCGGGCGTAATCTCCCCGCGTGGGCGCAGCCGAACCGACGATTTCGCCGCCGCATGCCTCGCGCGGACGCATCACGCGCGCGATGTGGCACACGATCGGGCTGATCCTCGCCGCGCTGCTCGCGTACGCCGTCTGGCGCGGCTACCAGAATCCCGACCTGCTCCTCGACTTCTCCGCATTGCGGCTCTGTTGATCGCGGTCGGCGCACTTCGCCGGGTGCGCTGAACGCCACCGGCCGTCGACGCACCGCCGACGTTCCCCGCAATCCGCGAGCGCACGGTCCGGTCGGGCGCGACGGCGTCACTTTCCCCTTTCACCGTCGCGCATCCACGCGGCCGTCGCGGCGGCCTCGGCATGGCCCTCGGCCTCGAGCGCCGCTGCCACGCGCCGGCGGTCCTCGGGCGACCGGTTCTGCGACAGCTTGAGCTTGACGTCGATCCGCTTCACCCTGATCCGGAAGCCGACGATCGCGTCGACCATCGCGCGCAGACGCTCGGCGTCGAGGCCCAACTGCCATGGCGCCACACGGCCGCCCTCGAAACGTTGAATCAGCAGGTCGACGATCGCCCGTGTCTCGACGGACTCCTGTGCGAGCTCGATCGTGCCGTGGACGTGCGCGACCGCGTAGTTCCACGTCGGGACCGCGGCGGCGGGCTCGGCGTACCACGACGGCGACACGTACGCGTGCGGTCCGTGGAAGATCGCGATCGACGTTGCCGCCGCGGGCGCGCGCGCGTGCGGGTTCGCCCGCGCGAAATGCCCGAGCAGCGTGCCGTGCGGCTCGCAATCCGCGACGTGGACGAGCGGCAGGTGCGTGACGTGCGGCTCGGGCGCGTCCGGCGTCACGAGCGTGGCGAACGGGTGATCGTGGACGAGGCGCGCGAACGCCGTCCGGTCGGGGGCGGCGAAATGCCCGGGGACATAGAGGCTCATGGCGTTGACAGGCCCTAGTGTCGAACGGCGTCCGGCCCGTCGCTGCCCCGGTCGGGCCGCGCGAACAGCGCGCGCGCGTCGGCGGCGACGAACTGGTAGCCGCGATTGCAGAACTCGCAGGTCACGCCGACCATGCCCTGCTCGGCAAGGATGCTCTCGATCTCGTTGCGGCCGAGCATCCGCAGCGCGTCGGCGACGCGCTCGTGCGAGCAGTTGCAGCGGAAGCGCAACGAGCGCGGTGCGAATACGCGGATGTCGTCTTCGCGGAAATGCGCGGCGAGGAGCGCTTCTGGCGCAGCGGCCTCGAGCAGCGCCGATGGCCCGAGCTGCGCCATCCGGCCGACCGCACGCTGCCACGTGACGTCGTCGTCGGGCCCGGCGCTGGGGAGCCGCTGAACGAGCATGCCGCGCACGCGTGCGCCGTCCGCGGCCAGCACCATCCGGCTGTCGATCTGCTCGGACGTCGCCAGATAGTGGTCGATCAGCGTCGCGATCGACGACGCCTCGAGCGCGACGATGCCCTGCGAGAGCGGCCCGCCGTCCTTCGGGTCGAGCGTGATCGCGAGCCTGCTGCCCGCCGGGTCCCCGGCGAGCACGGACAGCGGCGCGTCCGCCGGCAGCCGCTCGGCATCGTCACGCCATTGCGCCATCGCGCGGAGGTTGAGCTTCGCATCGCACTCGACGACGAGCAGCCGGACGGGTCCGGCCCCCTGCATCTGGACGGCGAGCGTGCCCCTGAACTTGAGCGTCGACGCGAGCAGCGCCGACGCCGCGAGCAGCTCGGCGAGCGCGCGGCGCAGCGCGGGCGGGTAGGGGTGCTGGCCGAGAATCTCGCGGCAGGCGTCGTCGACGCTCACCAGCGCACCATGGACCGCCGCGCGCTCGAACAGGAAGCGCGACAGCGTGTCGGCGAAGGGAGCGGACGCGGCCACGCGGCGTGTCAGCGCTTCAGCGCAACGGTGTAGAGCGTCATCGGCAGGCCCGAGTTGCGGTCGAAGGTCGCGCCCGCCTCGATGCCGACGCGGGCGATGGCCGCCGCCGAGCGAAGCCTCGGATACCGCGCGTACATGGCGCCCAGCGCGAACTCGCGGCCGGAGCCCACTGCCCAGTACTGCGTGTACTCGAACACCTCGCGCATCGAGTAGACGCCGAAGATGCCGTGCTCGTTGGCGACGAGCGCGGTGATCTGCGTCGACTCGTACGGATCATCCTCCTCTTCCTTCGGATTGAGGAAGTGCTGCTCCTTCAGGATCGGGTGCAGCATGCGGAACGTCTCGAAGATCGCCGCCTTGTCCGAGAAATCGAGGTCGGCGTGCTTGCCGAGCAGGTTCTGGAAGACGAGCTGGTGCGCGGCGCTGCCGCAGAGCCCGATGTAGGTCTCCTTGTACCGGACGATCTTGTCGGACGTCCGGTCGAACTGCGCGGAAAGGCGCGTGTCGCCGAACGTGGTCAGCGAATCGGCGGCGATGGCGATTTCGTCGTTCTTGCGAACGGCAACGAGAGTGGTCATGGGAGCCCGGTGGTCGGCGGGCGGCGCGCAGGCGCCGGCCGCGGGGAAACCGGAAATTATACCTTTTCCGGCGTTGCGCTTTCAAACCGCGCCGGCGCGGGCAGCATCGCGGTCGGCGGCAGCCGCGCCGGATTCCAGGCGGCGATCGCCCACGTCCGGAACTCGCCGACGGACGCGGGTGCGGTGGCCGTCTCCGGCAACGGCTGCCCGAGGAAGCGCCACGCGGCGAGCAGAGCAGGGAGCGCATCGTCGGGCAGCGGCGCGGCAAGCGTCTGCTTCGACAGCTTCTCGCCGGCCGCGTTGATCGCGATCGGCACGTGCAGGTACGACACCGGAGGATACGCGAGAAGGCGCTGCAGCAGGATCTGCCGCGGCGTCGACGCCAGCAGATCCGCGCCGCGCACGACATGCGTGATGCCCTGCAGCGCATCGTCGACGACGACGGCCAGCTGGTACGCGTAGAGGCCGTCCGCGCGCCTGACGACGAAGTCGCCGACGTCGCGGGCGAGGTCCTGCTCCTGCGGGCCCTGCAACCGGTCGCGGAATGCGATGACGGCGTCGCCGACGCGAACGCGCCACGCGCGCTGCCGACGGCCCGCGCGGTCCGCGGCGATGCCGTCGCGGCACGTTCCCGGATAGACGCGCTCGCTGCCGGCGGTGAGCGGTACGGCCTCGAGCTCACGGCGCGTGCAGGCGCATTCGTAGACGGTGCCGCCGGCGCGCAGGCGTTCGAGGGCCGCCGCATAAAGGTCCGTGCGCTCCGACTGCCGCACGACGGCGCCGTCCCACTCGAATCCGTAGCGCTCGAGCGCGCCGAGGATCGCCGATTCGGCGTCGCGCCGCGACCGCGGCAGGTCGACGTCCTCGATGCGCACGAGCCATTCGCCGCCGGCCGCTCGCGCATCGCAGAAGCTCGCGAGCGCCGCAACGAGAGAGCCGAAATGCAGCGGACCGGTCGGCGACGGGGCGTAGCGGCCGCGGTAGCGCGGCGGGAGCGAAACGGCCCGGGCGCTCACCGCACGGCAACGGGTGACGTCGCCACCCCGACCTTCTGCGCCGCGGCGGGGACGTACAGCCAGTTGCGGGTCATCACCGCGAGCACTGCGTTCGGATACTCGGGCCGCCCGAGGCTGCCGTTGTAACGCCCGAGCGCGCGGTACAGGTCTCCGCCTTCGATGTCGAGGTAGTGGCGCAGGATCACGCAGCCGTAGCGCAGGTTCGTGCGCAGGTTGAAGAGGTTGTGGTCGCCGCCGCCGATCAGCTTGGTCCAGAACGGCATCACCTGCATGTAGCCGCGCGCGTCGGCCGTCGAGATCGCGTACTTGCGGAAGTTGCTCTCGTGCTGGATGACGCCCAGCACGAGCTGCGGATCGAGCCCCGCGCGGGTGGCTTCGTAGTGCACGGTGGCGACGAGATCGTCGCGCGATCGGGCGTCCGCGACCTTCGGCGCGAGCCGCCGCGACATTTCCTCGATCCAGGGGCGCACCTCCGGCTTGTTCGCGTAGTCGGCGGGAACGGGGTTGTCGGCGATGGCCTTCTGCAGGCCCGCGACCACCGACGGGGCGAGCTGCTCCTCGACCTGCGCGCCGGCAACCGCCGGCAACGGGGCGAGCGCGAGCAGCGCCGCCAGCGCAGCGGCAGCGCGGATCATGCGGGTCCCCGTGCCGTACAAGCTCATTGCCGAGCGATCCTCTCCTTGACGAATGCCGCGATCCCGGCCACCGGGACCGGCGTCGCCTTCTCGTCGCGCCGCGCCTGATACTCGACGCTCCCGGCCTTGAGGCCCCGGTCGCCGATGGTGACCCGGTGCGGAATGCCGATCAGCTCGATATCAGCAAACATCACGCCAGGACGCTCGCCGCGATCGTCGAGCAGCACCTCGACGCCGGCAGCCTCGAGCTCGTCGTGCAGCGAGTCGGCGAGCGCCTTGACAGCCTCGCTGCGCTCGTAGCCGACCGGCGCGATCGCGACGGCGTAGGGCGCCAGCGGCAGCGGCCAGATGATGCCGCGGGCGTCGTGGTTCTGCTCGATCGCCGCCGCGACGACGCGGGTGATGCCGATGCCGTAACAGCCCATCTCCATGGCCCGCGATTGACCGCTTGCGTCGAGATAGGTTGCACCCATGGCTTCCGAATAGACGTCGCCCAGCGCGAAGACGTGGCCGACCTCGATGCCGCGCATGATCTCGATCACCCCCTTGCCGTCGGGAGACGGGTCGCCCGCGACGACGTTGCGGAGGTCGGCGACGACGTCGGGCTCCCGGCAGTCGCGACCGAAGTTGACGCCACGGAGGTGGAAATCGCGCTCGTTCGCGCCGCAGACGAAGTCCGCCGTCACCGTCGCGGTGCGGTCGACGACGAGCGTCAGGTCCTTCGGGATGCCGACCGGCCCGAGATAGCCGGGGTTGCAGCCGGTCACCGCGATGATCTCGGCTTCCGTCGCCCAGCGGAACTTCTCGAGGCCGGGGATCTTCGTGACCTTGATCTCGTTGAGCTCGTGGTCGCCGCGGATCAGGAGCATCCACACGCGCGCCGGCTGCCCCTCGGTGTCGGTCGCCAGCATGATGCACTTCAGGGTGCGCGCGAGCGGAAGCCCGAGGAGCTCCGCGACGGCCTCGCAGGTCGTCCTGCCCGGCGTCGGCACCTTCTGCATCGGCTCCGAAGGCGTCGGACGGGAGGGTGCGAGCGCCACGGCTTCGGCCAGCTCGATGTTGGCCGCGTAATCCGACGCGCGGCACCACGCGATCGCGTCCTCGCCCGAATCCGCGAGCACCTGGAATTCGTGCGACGCGCTGCCGCCGATCTGCCCCGTGTCCGCGGCGACCGCCCGGAACTCGAGGCCCATCCGCCCGAAGATGCGCGCGTAGGCGTCGAACATCGCCTGGTACGACCTCAGCATGCCTTCCTTGTCGGCGTCGAACGAGTACGCGTCCTTCATCACGAACTCGCGCGAGCGCATGACGCCGAACCGTGGGCGCACCTCGTCGCGAAACTTGGTCTGGATATGGTAGAGGTTCGTCGGCAGCTGCTTGTAGCTCCTGAGCTCCTTGCGCGCAATGTCGGTGATGACTTCCTCGGACGTCGGCTGGACGATGAAGTCGCGCTCGTGCCGGTCCTTGATGCGCAGGAGCTCCGGCCCGTATTTCGCCCAGCGGCCGGTTTCCTGCCACAGCTCGGCCGGCTGCACGACGGGCATCAGCAGCTCGATCGCGCCCGCGCGGTCCATCTCCTCGCGCACGATCGCCTCGACCTTGCGCAGCACGCGCAGGCCGAGCGGGAGCCACGTGTAGATGCCCGCCGCGAGGCGCTTGATCATGCCGGAACGCAGCATCAGGCGGTGGCTGGCGAGCTCCGCTTCGGCGGGTGCCTCCTTCAACGTCGGGAGCAGAAATCGCGATACGCGCATGGTGCTGTTTTTGCTGGGGAAACGGGGATTGTAACCCGAACGGCCGACGGACCGGGCCCGGAGTGCGCGGCGGCACCGGCCGCGGAAACGACGAAGGCGCCACGCGGGCGCCTTCGGGGGACCGGGAAGACAACCCGCCGTGCGGGGTCCCGTGCGCGCGGCGTCTGGACCTTCGTCAACGCACGACGATCACCGGCAGCTTGCTGTGCGTGAGCACCTTCTGCGTCTCGCTGCCGAGCAGCACCGCCGAGATGCCGCGCCGGCCGTGCGACGCCATCACGATCGCGTCGCTCTTGTTCTTCTTCGCCGCCGCGAGGATCGCCTCCCACGGGGCGGCGGCGATCGCGTAGGCGGTCTTGCACTCGATGCCGGCAGCGCCCGCCTTCGCGGACGCGGCATCGAGGATCTTCTGTGCGTCCTCGGCGGCGAGCTTCGCGTATTCCTTGCGCGACACGGGCTCGTAGACGACGCCGTCGGCATAGGCCGGCATCGGGTAATCGGGCGCCGCGTAGAAGGCCGTCAGCGTCGCGCCCACTGCCTGCGCGAGCCCGATCGCGTGCGCGAGCGCCTTGTCGGACAGCTTGGAGCCGTCGGTTGCGACCAAGAGATTCTTGTACATGCCCGCTCCTCGAATGGAAGGGATGCTGTGATTGTCCGCGCAGATCATGGCACCCGCGTTGATCGAGGTCAACGGCGTCCCCGGTCGTGCCGGACGGCGCGCGATCCGGGTTGACCCGCCGGGGGACGAGCCGTAGATTCGGGCGCATGCCGGCCCCGTCTGCCACCGTGGATTCCGCCAGGGCCGTGCGTTCGCCCGGAGGCGGTGCGTCGAGCCAGGCGCCGTCGCCGGAGCACGCGCGCTGCTTCCATTGCGGCAATCCGAACCCCGAAGCGTCGCGGTGGCGCTGCGAGATCGACGGCGCGTCGCGGAGCTTCTGCTGCGCGGGCTGTCTCGGCATCGCGCGGACCATCCACGCGGCCGGGCTCGACGCCTTCTACGAGCGGCGCACGGCGGCCGCCGACCGGCCGCAGCCGGAGCGCGAGACGCGGGACGAATGGTCGCACTGGGACGAGCCCGCGGCGCAGGCGGGATTCGTACGCGCGGCGGCCGGCGGCAAGCGCGAGGTGTCGCTGCTGCTCGAGGGCATCCACTGCGGCGCGTGCATCTGGCTGATCGAGTCGTGGCTCGCGCGCCAGCGGGGCGTCGCAGAGGCCGGGGTCAATTTCGCCACGCGCCGCGCGCGCATTGTCTGGGACCCGGGGCAGGCGCGGCTGTCCGACCTGCTCCGCGCGGTCGTCGCGATCGGCTACCGCGGGTACCCGTACGATCCGGCGCACCGCGAAGAGCTCGTCCGGCGCGAATCGCGCGCGCTCCTGCTGCGGCTCGCGGTCGCGCTGCTCGCGATGATGCAGGTGATGATGTTCGCGGTCCCGACGTACGTGACGATCGACGGCGTCGAGCCCGCGCACCGGCTGCTGCTCGAATGGGCGAGCCTCACGCTGACGCTCCCGGCGCTGCTGTACTCCGCGGCGCCGTTCTTCCGCGGCGCGTGGCGCGACCTGACGCTCCTGCGCCCCGGCATGGACGTGCCGGTCGCGCTCGGGCTCGCCGCCGCGTTCGCCGGCAGCGCGTGGGCGACGCTGCACGGCGGAGGCGCCGTCTACTACGACTCGGTCACGATGTTCATCGCGCTCCTGCTGTGCGCACGCTACCTGGAGCTCGTCGCGCGGCGGCGCGCGGGCGACGCGGTCGAGGTCGTGGCGCGGGCGCGGCCGGGGACGGCGGAGCGCCTGCCTCTGTGGCCCGCCCGCAACCCCGTCGACACGGTCGTCGCGGTCTCGCTGGCCGCGGGCGAGCACGTTCTCGTGCGCCCCGGCGCAACGATTCCGGCCGACGGCGAGGTCGTCGACGGGCACGCCGACGTCGAGGAAGCGATCCTCACCGGCGAATCGCGTCCGCGGCCGAAGACCGTGGGGGACGCGGTGCTGGCCGGCAGCGTCGCGCGCGACGGCGCGCTCGTCGTCCGCGTCACTGCGGCGGG
>Ga0209048_10001951_pt1 | contig 20801 bp, 17 predicted proteins | sample FrelakmetCRP12CR_FD_187146 | JGI IMG/M metagenome (GOLD analysis project Ga0209048, IMG submission 187146) | Freshwater lake sediment microbial communities from the University of Notre Dame, USA, for methane emissions studies - CRP12 CR (SPAdes)... | ecosystem: Environmental > Aquatic >... | reverse complement strand
GGTGCCGATTTTTCGCGCACACCGCCGATTCATCGGCCTTTCTATGGCTAGGCCGAAATTCACACAAAAGTTGCGCCCGCTTGGGGAGAGGATCCTCGTCGCAGGGCGCAATGAATTTCATTCCTACTACATAAAAAGGGCTTATCTTGAAACGTCTCCTCCGCACCATAATACTGCTGGTGATATGCTTGCTTGGCACACCAGGTGCGCGAATAGCAACACAGTCTGCCAATAAGACACTTGAAATGCCTCGTATGCTACTTCTTCGCCCCGATCAACTCGGCGATCTGATAATGACTACTCCTGTCTTTCACGCGCTCAAACAACAGGCTCCTGATGCGCATAGATCCGTTATGGTTGGCCCATGGTCAAGCGAAGTTATCGAGCGTCATCCCGATATCGACCGCATATTGACTTGCCCATTTCCCGGTTTCCAGCGCGCAGCACAAAAATCATTGACAATGTCGACGCCAGTTCGTATTATGCTTACGAGCAGCAAAAATGAACGTCCAATGGTGCAGGAACAGGTATTATCGGCGATTGAGAGACTGACGCCACTTTTAGCACGAGATGTCACACTATAACAATGAGTCAGACACAGAAAATAAAACCAATAGCACAAGCACACAAACAACAGCATAGTCTGGATAGTTATGGCTATCCCTTTCCACCAGACTCACGACAAAGATTGCGTAAAACAACCTTACGCACAAGTAAAAGCATACTGAATATCTGTATATACCTTATGATGAGTTGCTTAGGGGGTTTATTCTGGTTGCGCAGAATGGGAAAGAAATATCCGCCGCTAACAACAAACCATAAACATCCACGACGTATCCTGGTGCTACGCCTGGATCTTATCGGAGATCTCGTACTCTCTATGCCTATAGTACGCGCTCTAAAACATGCTTATCCAGATGTTGAGATTGATCTACTCGCACTACCGGCCAGCGCAAAAGTCGTAACAGGCGATCCCGACCTTCACGAAATAATTACTTACGATCCAAATGTCTGGCGTCGACCCAAAGCCTTGATACAACTTAAAAACTGGCGAAATGCGTATAACTTGTTGAGGCATCTGCATGCAAGCGACTACGATATAGCGATAAGCGTTTTTGGCAAATGGGCTGGCATACTGGCAGCCTTAAGTGGCGCGACACGGCGAGTCGGTTTCGGGCGTGAAAGTTACCCCGGCTTGATGACCGATAGTGCCCGAGGGTATCACTGGCGTTCTGGAGATCATAAACACGAAGTAGATTACTGTCTTAAACTGGCAAGAACCGCAGGTGCAATCACCAGCACAACAGATCGTATACCACATTTGTATGTTGATCCCCTGGCACAGCAGCGGATTGAACAACTATTAGAATGCGAAGGTATAATTCCTGAGAAGCCTTTGATTGTCTGCCACATTAGTTCAAATAATGGACAGTCCAAACGTTGGCCTATTCCTTACTGGGCAATCCTGATTGATAAACTGATTCGCGGGCAGAACGCTCAAGTCATCTTAAGTGGAGCGCCTGACGATAAATCGCTCATCGAATGCGTCACGCGCCAGATGCAGGAGCAAGCCAACAATCTGGCCGGTAAAACAAGCCTGCCCCAACTTGTCGCTCTCCTGAAACGAGCAAACCTGCTTATTAGTGGTGATAGCGGTCCCATGCACATCGCGGCTGCTGTTGGAACGCCGCTCATCGCCATCCATGGACCCACAGACCCGGCGTTATCTGGCCCGGTTAGTCCTACTGCAACAGTACTGCGTAGTGATATATGGTGCAGCCCATGCTACAATGCAAAGGACAGTGCTGATTGCCGTTTCTTTACTACACAATGCATGAAAAATATTTTACCGTCGCAGGTATACAAAGTCGCACAAGAAAAACTGACATGAGCATCATCCTACAAAACCTGGCCAGTCCAACAATAGAAGAAGCCATCGAAGCTAATTTCAACGAAGAGATGGCGCATCTAGCCTACGGACTTCCACAGGGAGGACTACATAAAACACCAGAATTGCTCTGGATTTATACAGGGCCACGTGGCCCAAATGCCGTGCTTTATTCTCGTTTTGCCAGCAATGATCCCTCTTATATTGATGCAAGAATTAACGAAATGCTAACATTCTTTAAAACTCGCGACTTGGATTTTAGCTGGACTACTGGTCCTTCTACGAGACCCACTGATCTGTCTCTTTTGCTGGAGTCACATGGTTTTGTGTATAGTGTCAGTACAACAGGAATGGCCATAGATCTGCAGGCACTGAATGAACATGTCTTTATAAACGCAGACCTCGTCATCACAGAGATTGAAGACCCGGAGACATTGAAGATTTTGCGTTCCATCGAAATTTCAGGGTTTGGAGCTTCAGCAACGGCAGCTCAAAACTACTATGACGCTCATGCTCATGCTGGATTTGGTAATGGAACGCAGTGGCATCATTACATCGGGTGGCTGCATGGAAAACCTGTCGCTATTGCTTCTCTGCTCTTTCATGCGGGTGTGGCAGGTATATATGGTATTGCTACCGTTCCCCAAAGCAGGCGTCAGGGAGTCGCGGCAGCGATAACCCTTCATGCGCTTCATGAGGCACGCAGGCTGGGTTATCGTATAGCAGTGCTTTCGCCCACCGAAATGAGTTACGCTCTTTATCGACGTATTGGCTTCCAGGAATATTGTAAGTTAATACACTATGAATGGTCAGTAGAAACATAAAAAAGCTTATGCATACGGGACATATTATTCTTCCGCCAGACGCACGTATCCTTGTCGTGAAGTTGGCTACAATCGGTGATCTGCTACTGGCTACGCCATCGCTTCGCGCCCTACGAGAAACCTATCCACAGGGGCGTATCGACCTGCTCGTTACTCCAGCATCTGCTGGTTTGCTCGATGATTGGGCAGTCATTGACCGCGTAATAGTACTTGATAAATATCTCTTTGACTACCCGCAACAGTTGCTCAAAAACCCTCGCAATCTGCTTCGACTTAGATCACTTTGGCATGATCTTCGCGATGGCAACTATGATGCTGTATTGCTTTTACACCACCTGACCCTTTTTTACGGTCGCCTGAAGCACCAGATTCTCATGCGCGCCACAGGGGCAAAATGGCGCATTGGATTAGATAGCGGCCATGGCTGGTTTCTCAATGTACGCGTTAAAGATACTGGTTTTGGAGCTAAGCACGAAGCTGACTATAATCTTGCAGTAGCAAAAGCTGCAGGCGCAACCACAAACAACAAACGCTTGACTGTACCCATCAATGAAGAAGAATACCACCAGGCACGACAATTACTCTATGCAACGGACCCAACCCAGACCAGTTTGGCCTCTTCATCTCAACTTCCCGACCCTAAAAACACACGGGCCGGGTTTAACCCTACCCGCCATCATGCCTCAAATGGAACTGAGCACCCTGGCATCAAACGTCCAATCATTGCTATGCATCCTGGTAGCGGAGGCTATAGCACTGCTCGTCGCTGGGCACCAGAACGCTTTGCTCAACTGGCCGATACTCTCTTCTATGATACTGGGGGCCAATTGATCCTGGTGGGTGGTCCAGAAGAGGCAGAATTGCACAAGCAGATTTTTGAACGTATGCAGTCAGGGATGCCAGTACGCAGTTTTGCGGGCAAAGGCAACATTCGTGTTGCAGCGGCAATTCTGGAACAAGCTGACCTTTTTATTGGCAATGATTCAGGGCTTATGCACCTGGCCACAGCGGTAGGTACACCCACCGTTGCTATATTCGGTTTGACTAACTCCGATGCCTGGGGACCCTACACCGGCGGCCTGTCATCGCAACAGGCAGTCGTTGTAAAAATGGATTTGCCTTGCATGCCCTGTTTCTATCGCGGCCACGATCTGGGCACACCAGAGGGCTGCATGACTCGTGATTGCCTGGCCATGCTCGGTGTCGACCCCGTTGCTACCGCAGCACGGAGATTGTTGCGACAGTCATACAAACAGCCTCACTATGTAATTGAAGCAATGAAAAACGAGGATTAATATGAACACGACTTATACTTCACCCGTGGATAAACTGCTTACTCTAGGAAAACCTGAGTCCACTGCACCAGATAACTGGCCCAACTATCTTGAACTTGGACTTGGTCCACAACATATTCCTGAACTAATCAGCATGGCCACTGATCCTGTTTTTCGTAGTCTCGAAGCGGAAAAAGAAAGTGAAGAAGATGACCCCGATTATTGGGCACCACTTCATGCAATCCGTGCGCTAGGACAACTACATGCTGAAACTGCGGTTGAGCCACTTGCCAATTTACTGGTTGTGTTGGAGGATGACGAATGGATGCTTGAAGAATTGCCAAAGGTCTTCGGCATGATCGGCCCGACAGCCATACCAGCTCTTTCAGCATATCTGTCTGATGCATCACATGATGTATACTCACGTGCCTATGCATCAAATGGATTTATTGCTGTTGCTAAACGGTATCCAGAAAGCCGTGAAGAATGCATTGCGGCAATCAGCAAACAATTAGAGGCGTTTGAAGAAAACGACTATGAGCTAAATGCCTTCATTATCACTGATCTAATGCAACTCGAGGCGGTAGAAACACTTCCCCTCATTGAGCGAGCCTTTAAGGCAGATAGGGTTGATGATTTTATCGTAGATCTGGATGATGTGCTCGTAGAATTTGGGCTGAAAGAGCGCGAAGAAATCCCTGATACCTTCAATCTTGGCAATTTTTTTGAAAATCTCGAAAAGCGAGGCTCCAAAATAAGCCCTGATCAAATAAAAATCGTATCATCAGACACACCTGATACAACACCTCAAATACAGAAGGCGCGACCCTCCACTTATGCAGCAACAGGTAATGTAATAAAATTTTCAGGTAAGAGGATCACAAAAAAGAAGAGCAAGAAAAAGAGGTAATAATAGTATCCCTCAAACTACCGCTGCCCCTTTCGCCCTTTTCACGGGTCTTGTGAAGTTGCCAATCTCGACTTTGGGCAATTCTCGTTTGATGATCTCAATCATCGCGCGTATACCTAACGCCTTGCCCATCGAATCAAGCGCTGGCATGCGTGGCAATAGCACTTCTGGATCGATATTCAAATTGCGTAACTGGATGAGACGCAAGTCCGTTTCTCTCACAAAAGAGAGTAGAGCCTCGACTTCGCGTTCGCGATCAATCATGCCTGGGAAACTGAGCAGGTTGATTGAGCTATATACACCTGCATCGCGTGCTCGTTTCAGCGATTCTTTGACATCCTCAAACCTATAGCCAATGGGGCGATAATAGGCTGTGTAGGTTTCTGGGTGCCCAGAGATAGTGCTTGCGCGGATAGTATCCAGTCCCGCATCGTAAAGTCGCTGCAGCCAACGCGGATTGCTTGCATTGGTATTGATGTTGATGACACCTTTATCGGTGTGCGTTCGTATTCCCTTAATTGCCTGCTCAATGCGCCGCCACTGCAATAGCGGCTCTCCTTCGCACCCTTGCCCAAAACTCACAATTGCATCTTCAGCCTGTTCCAGGTGAGGTATCGCCACTTGTAGTATCTCCTCAACCGTAGGAATAAAGGTCAGGCGATCTTGTGGCGAAATTAAGTCCTCTTCTTCCTGTTTTGAGATGCATCCAATACACCGCGCATTACAACCTGGCGAGACCGCGATTGCCATCTCCCAGCGACCGAAAAACAGATTACTGGCTGTTGGACATGAGTAGTCGAGTGCGCAATGCGCGTGTTGAGCCACAATCCGATTTAAGGGTAATTCAGCCTGCTTCTTGTGTACCAATCGATGCAATGCGCGTTTGTTAAAAGCGCGAGGATGCCATTTATGCGGATCATCAGTTCGTAATGCTGCAACATACAGACGGCCATTCATTCCCGCGACAGCGCTGTAACCAAAAAAAGGCAGAGGTTCAGTATTTGGTACTTTTTCGTAAGCGGGAAGCTGAGTGCGCGTATACCCTATTGGTAGTAAGGCAGCAGCAGCCCAACCGCGAGATATGTCGATTACCTGCCGCTCGCCCGAACGATTCACCCCTTTAGCCAGTCGATCAGGCATCATCGAAAGAGTGACTCCATCAGGCAACGGTATGAGATCACTAGATGTGAGAGGCTGATTGTCGAATGCCAGAGCCTGCAAACGCGGCTCCTCGCGAACTTCTCCTTCAGGTGTACAGTATATAAGATAGGGAATAGCCATTATAATCCTTCATGATGGAGAGCGAGCAATAGTCTGAACCCATGCACGCTGCTAGTGTACTGGTGGTGGCGCAATCGGGATACGTGATCCAGTAGGTCGCTCATCAACATAGTCATCTTCAAAATATCTTGACACAAGCGATGACTGCGACTGTGTAGCCACACGTTGCTCGACCTCTTGTGTTACCTCGTAAACAAAGCTGAGCAAAATATGTTCCCCGCGCATACTTTGACATACATGGCGAATGCGTGGATGCTCTACCTCCATCCAGGCATTTATTATAGCCTCAAGTGCAGACATATCGTCTTCACATTGTGTGCTATCAAAGCCTTTGTACCTATACACGTCCTGATCCTTTCAATCTGGAAACATAATTGAGCTACACTGACCAATTCTTCCATTGTGAACGTGACGTATTGTATCATTACAGCACAATATTTGCCATAGAAAGGCTCACTCCTCAGCTCTGGTATAGTTATACTACCACGCGCGAAAAACTCTTCTAGCCAGATGCGGAAGCCCGCCGCATATAGTAGATTATGCTAGTTGGCAAGCCAGATTAACAGCCTGCTCTATAGTGAAATCCCTTCCCTCGGCCCAGGCATTAAGCCAGCTTTCCTCATCAACTCGGGAGCGAATAAATTGCCGTGCCATTTGTACAAGCCGACTGGATTTGGTCCAGGGCGTCAGACCAATTTCATCCATCAAGCTCTCAGCCGCACCCCCCAATTGCGCTGAAAGTATGCTTGCCTGTCGAGGTTCTGGCTCTCCGCGTAATCCTACAGCAAAACTTAATGACCCTAGTCCAGTTGCTACAAATTGTCTGTGCCCCAATTTGAAGCACATCTTAATACTTCTCACTAGGTAATCAATAGCCTCTGCATAATTGCCCTCTAATATCGTAATTCCCCCCTGATCTTTCAACAAATCAGCGACAGCAATGGTATCGCCTACTTGTTCAAATAGCTCCTTACTCTGAGCATAATACGTTCGCATTTGCTTAAAATCAGAGATGAACCCCTCCACCGCAGCCAGATGAAAGAGCAATTGAGCTTGCAGCCATGTATCACGTATTTGGGAGGCATGTTGTATACCTTCTAGATACGCACGTCTTGCCTCTTGATATTCACCCATTGCATGAGCAGCCCAACCCCGGTGAAGCATAGCCATTGCCAGCCCGCCAGGATTATCCAATTGCTTCCATAAAGCGATGCTTTCGTCAGCGAGCTCCGCTGCCCTGATTTGCTCGTTTTGCAAACATAAAAGGCGAGATTCCACGCTTAAGGCTTTTGCTCGTGCTACAAGTACGGATTTCCTCTCTTCATTCTGAGGCAAAACTTCCAGTACTTCACGCAACCAGATACGCCCTTCCGTCAGGTATCCTTGCCATTCCCAATAAGGTCTGAGTCCAGCGGCCAGGCGCAGGCAAAGTTCAATCGCTGATATCGCTTTTACAGGTACTACTCTTGATAAGAGCAGTTCAGTCTTTTCCCCCTCTTTAATTTCTGCGATTGCTCCTGGTTCGCTTGAAGGTGAGTTTATGCTTGCTCCAGCTTTAGCTCTTTGAAGCGACCACTCTAAAGCTGCACGAATATTTTCCTGGTTTGCTTTTAAGCGATCCAGCCATAGAAGCTGTCGCGGGCCCCTCAAACCTATCTCGGCCTCCTCAACGACCTGTAAATAATAGCTGGCATGCCAGTCTTTCAGCTGTTCATACAATCCCTGGGTAGTTAACTTTTCGAGCATATATTCGCGTAACGTATACAATACGGTAAAATATACTTGCTCTCCCATGATTGGCAATCGCACCAGTAAGCTATTGTCCGCCAACTGCTCAAGCATGACGAGCGCTGGGTAGGAGAGAGTTTTCTGATCTGCATCTACACTCTGTATCATTGCTTCCGCTGCCTCAAGCGACCAGCCTCCAACGAATATTCCCAGGCGAGGAAACCAGTCTTGCTCAATCGAAGAGAGCAGATTGTAACTCCAATCAAGAGTATTACGCAGTGTCTGTTGCCTGCCGGGTAAATTCATTGCTCCTCCAGTCAGAACTCCTAGTAAGGTTTCTGAAAGCATCTGCAATAATATATCTGGCGGCAGCAACTTGACACGGGCAGCCGCCAGTTCAAGCGCAAGTGGTAAGCCATCAACTCTAGCACAAATCTGCGCAATGCTATATGCGTTTGCAGTGGTCAAAGTGAAATCAGATATGATCGCATGTGCTCGTTCAACAAAGAGTTGGATTGCGCCGTATTGCGAAAGTTTTTCTGCTTTCATCTCAAACCCTACATCAGGTACATCCAGAGGAGGAACATGAAACTCGTATTCCCCATACAAGCGCAACACTACCCGACTGGTAACTAGAACCTTAAGACCTGGTGCTGCTGCCAACATCTCATCCACTACTATCCTCGCTTCTCCTACATGCTCAAAATTATCAAGCACAAGCATGAGCTGTCTATTTCGAAGATAAGAGATCAGGCTTTGCATAATAGTAATGTCAGGCGAGAGCCTTACGCCCAGTGTCTGGATGATAGTCATAGGCACAAGTGCGGGATCATCTACCCCGGTTAAAGACACATACCAGACACCGTGCGAAAAATCCTCGACCTTTAACCTTGCCAGGTGTAATGCCAGACGCGACTTGCCACTGCCGCCTGCACCAACAAGCGTCAATAGACGGACTTCTTCCTGCTCTAATAAGATGGTCAATCGCTCCACGGCCCATTCTCGTCCAATGAGCCGTGTATTTGGGACAGGTAGATTATGCCTGGGAAAATATATGGAAGTGCGAGAATTGTTGGAGACAAAATTTTGCGTGCTTCTCGCGAGAAGCTGATTAAGAGGAGGTCGTTGCCAATCTTCGGGACTAAAGTAGTTTGGTCGCATATGCGCCAGTTCCAGAAGTTGGATCGCTTCATCCTTCGAAGAAATTGCCTGCCATCGCGCTAAGGTTATGACTATTCGATGAACCTCGAGGTGAGTGAGGTATGCCTTTCCACTATTATGTAGCTTTCGGCTGAGTACCTTGGGGTGCAATCCAATCTCCTCAGCCAGTTCCTTCTGTGAATAGCCACTTGCCCGAAGGTACTCCTGTACACATTCACCAAACGCACTAGTATTCATACGCACTCCACTTCTCACGTCAACACCTCCCAGAAAACATCAAATCCCTCAACAACATTTGAATGGATATCAAGTAGACATTGAGTTACCATAACCCAGGAAAGCAAAACCATCCTAAGTATACTTAATATGGATGAAAGAAATCAAGAGAAAGGAACCAGCTTATGAGCACTCTTCAGGCAAATATGCAGTGTTATGACAGGTTCTTCGAAGTCTTTTCTCATGAAGTCGTGCAGAACGAACTCCTGATTGAAAATATTGTCAGTCAGTTACTCCTTGACTTTTTCGACGAGGTGATGGTGAATGTGAATATTAATTTTTCTCCTCATGTGCAAATGGGACTGCAACATTGTTTTATCGAAATACAAGCCCAGTGTGATAATCAGATTTGTGCATCTCTCCCAGATCCAAATGAATATATTGAGCTTAGTGTAGAAAATAAGATGTGTTCTATTCTGAGGGAGCTTTTTGGTTCTATTATTGTTGACAGTATTACGCTCATTCCGTCGCCATGGGACCACAAATACGCACCTAATAGTGCCAGCAGAGTTTAAATAGAGTACACTCCTCCTACATGCGTGATTCGGTCTTTGAAAGATCATGGAGCAGATTTTCTTTGAATAAAATGAAAGTCGAGCATAGTGTTTTCATCAATCATCCAGTCGAGAAAACCTTTGCATATATGAGCAACCTTGAGAATCAAGCTGACTGGTCGGGCTTTGTCATTTCTGCCAGAAAAATTTCATCTGAAGAGATGCTGGTAGGAACGACAGTACGATGTACGATTCGATTTTTGGGAAGATGTTTTGAAACTACCTATGAGATTGTCGAATGTAAGCCTGACCGCTACTTTACATTCAAAAGCATCATAGGAGTCGCACCAAGTTTTACATGCATTCGATTCGAACCCCTGGATGGTGGCGGCACAAATGTCTTGGTGGAGGTAAATATTGATTTCACAGGCGGTTATCTGGGATTTGAAGAGACACTGATCACAAACCTGGTCAGTCGCCAGGTTGCAAATGACCTGCAGACATTAAAGGATATATTAGAGACCACAGCCTCAATTGGTGGTAACCCTGGATAAAAGACCTGATCCTATTGCTATAAGGATCGAGTTGATTTCAGTAAACCGGAACCCGACCCAATACAGCATGTAAACTAGGGTATGACGAGGAAGAAAGATACACGTTGGTAGCACCTACCGTACCAGCCCTACCTTTATATTTCCTTCTGCCTTCACCTCTTCCATATCAGCATCCAGGTTTTTTTTCACTATTAAATGCCTGGCACGAGTAACACTCATAATATCTGCCCTGGCTTCTTGCAACATTCGTGCGACAGAGACATCAAATGTTGCCAGTTGCAATCGCTCCAACTCGGCCCCCAACGAGATGTTGGACTCACTCTTGTAACGGCGCACTGCTGTAGCAATCTCGATCAGAGCCTCGCCAGCAGCATCAGCCGTCATATTCACAAGCAACTCATTCACAATAGGCCACTGACTGTTGTGAATCGAACCTTCACCCTCGATAGGCACAAAAAGTGCCTGGTACAATATCTCCGTAATGTAGGGCAGAATAGGAGCAAACAGTTTCATAACCCTCAAAAGCACATAGCAGAGCGTGTAACGCGCACCCTCTCGCATCTCGTTTGTTTCATCATAGAGGCGTTCCTTCGACATCTCAAGGTAGTTATCGGCCAGTTCTTTCCAGAAGAAACTCTCTGTCTCATTTTTGGCCGTGGAATAATCGTAGTTATGAAAGAGTTCCGTCACACGCTGGATGAGCCGCTGCGTGCGTGAAAGCAGCCAGCGATCAGTAGGGGTCAAATCTGGTAGTTCAGCAGGCGGTTGATAACTTTCCAGAAATCGCTGGCTAAACTTTGCCACATTCCACAGCTTAGTTACCAGCTTATTGCCCATCGCTATTTTCTCTTCGTTTACAGTTGTGTCTTTCCCCATGCCTGTGCTTGCTGCCCAGTAACGAACAGCGTCAGCGGAATATTTTGCAATCATCTCCATGGGAGACATGGAGCTTCCCCTGCTCTTACTAATCTTGCCGCCACCTTTGCCCTCTACCACCCATCCCGAGATGGCTATATCTTTCCAGGGCAGAGCTCCAAAGTGGTGATGAGATTTTACAATGGTATAGAAAGCCCAGGTGCGTATAATTTCGTGCGCTTGCGGGCGCAGATTCATAGGAAAGACCTTCGCATATAATTGTTTGTCAGTCAGCCAGCGACCTACTATTTGTGGTGACATTGAGGAAGTTGCCCAGGTATCCATTACATCCTCTTCAGGTGTAAAAGATGTATTTCCACAATGGCACGCCAGCGGTGGCCGCTGCTCTATCGGGTCAACTGGCAGTTGATCCTCCGTGGGCAACAGAACGTTACCGCATGCATCACAATACCAGACTGGAATAGGCACGCCAAAGTAGCGTTGGCGAGAGATGCACCAGTCCCAACCAAGATTTTCCACCCACTCCCGATATCGCGTCTTCATATGTGCTGGGTGCCACACAACCTGTTCGCCGGCTTCAAGCAGTTCCTTTTTATATTCGAGCACGCGCACAAACCATTGCAAGGTTACGATATACTCGACGGGCGTATCATCACGTTCGTGAACACGTACTGATTGCATTACTGGCTGGCGGTCAAGTAAAAATCCTTTAACATCCAGTACATCGATTATTCGTCTCCTGGCCTCTTCCACGCTCAATCCTGCAAATTCCTTTGCTGCTTCGGTCATTTTGCCATCGCGTCCAATGATTATCTTGAGAGGAAGGCTGTACGTATACCACCATTCAACGTCAGTCACATCACCAAAAGTACAGCACATCACAGCACCAGTGCCTTTCTCAGGGTCGGCCTTTACATCTGCCAGTACTGGCACTTCGAACTCTAGCAAAGGTACTGTTAATCGCTGCCCCACAAGTCCCTGGTATCTCTTATCATTTGGATGAACAAACACCGCAACACAGGCCGGCAATAGTTCCGGTCGCGTAGTGGCTATAGGCAATGCGAGACCATTTTCAGTTCGAAAAGCAAGGGTTACAAATTCGCTCTCGCGTTCCAGGTCGTTCAATTCAGCTTGCGCAACGGCAGTTTGGCATTCAGGGCACCAGATGGTTGGCGCTTCCCGACGATAGGCTAAATTCTTGTGATAAAGGTCAAGAAAAGACAGTTGAGAGGTTCGTCTTGAAAGATCATCAATCGTGCGATAAGTGTAGTTCCAGTCAACCGACAATCCTAACCGCTGCCAGAGTGCTCGATAACCCTCCTCGGCCTCCACACTCACTTCCAGACACTTCTCGATGAAGGCTCTACGTCCAACTTGCTGAGCAGTAATTCCCAGGCGTTTTTCAACGTAGCGATCAGTTGGAAGCCCGTTATCATCGAACCCCATAGGATAGAAGATGTTGTATCCATTCATTCGCCAGAAACGCGCCATAAAATCTGTCTGGCTATAAGAATGTGCATGCCCGAGGTGAGCATGCCCCGAAACTGTTATCGGTGGTGTGTCGATGGAGTATACCTGCCCGCTGGCATCGGGATAAAAGCGGTAAGTGCCTGATTTTTGCCAGAAGGCTTCGAGCTCTGGCTCGGCTGTACCCGGATCATAACGTTTTGGTAAACTCATAATCTCCTCCATGTGTATTGAGTGCGCATCATCGTTCGTTCATTATTCCGAAAAGAGTACTCCTGCAATAAAAAAGCCCGATCATCCCACATGAGGACGAAAGGGCACATTTTCGCGGTACCACCTCATTTCGCTGGACGTCTCCACACCAGCGCACTCGTCACCCTGACAGTTCTCTCTATAACGAGACATCTATCGGGTCTCGCTATAATGGGCTTACCCATGCTGATCTACTTTTCACTATCATCAAGTGAATTTCTTCAGCAATCAATCCGAGCGACGTTCGATAGCGGCTTGCTGTGGGGGGTTTACAGCCTATGACCCCGCCTTCTCTTTCAGCTAACCTGCCATTTACTCTTCTCGGAGGAGATTAATGTTCTTTGATTGTAAATAGTGTACATAGTTTCAAAACTGGTGTCAATACTGCTAACCGCGTAAAGAGTGCGACTCACCTTTTTGCACCATGAGGGATAGACTTCTTCCGCCAGGGCGACCGCCTGGTTGTGTACTCATTGTTGAACTAAGAGCAATGGCGTGCCAGGGCAGGCTCGCTTTGAGCATTTATAGCCCTGAGGCATGAACTGATACGAAGCAAAAATGCGTCTTTGTATCTCATTGGCATTGGATGCGGCGTCCCCTAGAGCAGCAGGCGGGTCTATCACAAATACTGGCTCGTCAGCGAATGCTTCGCGCCGAGCAGTTCTCGGGGAGTGCCCTCGAAGATCACTTTGCCGCCCTTATTGCCGCCTTCAGGACCCATATCAATGATCCAGTCGGCATTGCGAATCACATCCTGGTGGTGCTCAATCACAATCACCGTGTTTCCGGCATCTACCAGCCGGTTCATGATGATGAGCAGGCGACCAATATCCGAGAGGTGCAGCCCGGTTGTCGGCTCGTCCATGACATAGATACTGCCCTGCTTGTGGAGTTCGCTGGCCAGTTTAATGCGCTGGCATTCTCCGCCTGAGAGGGTACTCAGGGGCTGGCCGAGGGTCAGGTAGTCCAGACCCACGTCGCTCAAGGCCTGGAGCTTTGGCTGCACTTCTTTCATCTGCAAAAACGCCAGTGCCTGCTGAACGGTCATGTTCAACACATCAGCAATAGATTTCCCGTTCAATGTGTAGGTCAATACCTCGTCCTTAAAGCGTTTCCCGCCGCACACGTCGCAAGGCAACTTGATCCCCTCAAGGAAGCCAAGGTCCGTGTAGGTGACACCAAGCCCCTGACAGTTAGGACAGGCTCCCTTGGAGTTAAAGCTAAACAGGCCAGCGTCAATCTTGTTGACTGCCGCGAAGGCCTTGCGCACGTCGTCCATAATGCCGGTATAGGTCGCGGGATTGGAGCGACTGGAAGTGCTCAGGGATGATTGATCAATCACCACTGCTTCCTGGTGCTGACTGAGAAAGGCTTCAGTGATTAACGAGCTTTTGCCTGAACCAGCCACGCCAGTGATGACCGTCAGCACGCCAGTGGGAATATTCACGCTGACATCCTGCAAATTATTCACCGTCGCGTGGACGATTGGCAGAGCCCCGGACGCCTGGCGAAAGCTCTCTTTAAGTGGCCTCTTACGCAGCAAATGGTTGCCGGTCAGCGTATCAGCCTGGAGCAGGCCGGTGAAATCTCCTTCATATACAATTTTGCCTCCTTCGCTCCCGGCATATGGTCCTATATCGACGATGTAATCGGCCCTTTTAATCACATCGGGATCGTGTTCTACGACAATCACCGTGTTCCCTTTATCACGTAGTTTCTCCAGGAGTTCGTTCAAGCGGTGGACATCGCGCGGGTGCAGACCGACGCTCGGCTCGTCGAAGATATACATGACATCCACCAGGCTGCCGTTGAGATGTTTGACTATCTTTACGCGCTGCGCTTCGCCCCCAGAGAGTGTGTCAGTGAGTCGATCCAGGCTCAAGTACTCCAGGCCAATCTCCACCAGGTGCTGGAGCCGCTCGGTCAAGGTGCGCACCAGGGGAGCTGCGGCTGGTTCGGTGATCCCTTTAACAACCGCCAAAAGCTCTTCCATCTCCATCGCTGCCAGTTGCGCGATATTGTAGCTGTTGATCTTGCAGTTCAATGCCGCCTGATTGAGCCGGGCACCCTTGCAGAGCGGACAGGGACCGAGCTGCAAAAACGGTTCAATCTGTTGCCGGATGCGCGGTGAAAGCGTTTGGATGTCGCGCGTCACGTACTTGCGATTGAACTTGTACACCAGGCCCTCATAGGTATTGTAGGGCAGACCCGTGTGTTTGCGCGGTTCGCTGGAGAGCAGCAGGTCCCGTTCCTCAGGGGTATACCCAGTGATCTTCTTGTCGTTGTCGAAGAAACCCGATTGCGCATAGATTCCGCGTTCCATGTTGGTCAGTCCTGGGGCAATGACCGCGCCCTCGTTCAGCGATTTGGTTTGATCAATCAGCACATCCAGAGGAACGCCGATCGCACGTCCTTGGCCATTACATTCAGGGCACATGCCGTGGGGATCGTTGAAGGAAAAAGCGTTGGCAGAGCCAGCCGATGGTTGACCGATGCGCGAAAAGAGCAGCCGCAGCACTGACGCGATGTCTGTCACGGTCCCCACCGTGGAATGGGAGCCACCGCCCAGGCGCTTCTGATCCACAATCACGGCCATGCTCAGGTTCTCAATCGCATCAGCGTCAGGTTGGGGGTAGCGCGGCAGGAAAGTACGAACAAACATGCTGAAATTCTCAAATAACAACCGTTGCGCTTCGTTGGCAATGGTATCAAAGACTATTGAGGACTTCCCCGAACCAGACACACCGGTAAAAATGGTGATTTTGCGCTTGGGCAGCCTCAGTGACACATCCTTGAGATTGTTCTCTCGGGCGCCACGAATCTCGATATATTCTTGAACCATGATGATATTTGTTCCCTCCGGATCTTTTAACCAGGCTTCCGCTGCCGGAATGTTATTTGTTCAGGCCTTTCGCGTCTCCGCTCCTAACTGTACAAAGGAGCAGTATAACACAGAAGTATTGGCAAAACTTCTTCTCTTTCCGTAGGAGAAATGTACAAGTGCTTTGGCTCTCAACGACCCAAAAGGGAGAACCATTCACAGCTTGATGCCTCCTGAAGGTTGTTAGCTCATCACGTATCGAGGATGCTGGTGGATATGATTCCTGAAAGGCCACAGGCAGCTAGCAGCACTGGACTGCATAATGCCAGGCAGTCTCAGGATTGGGCGGCTTTGGGTGGTCCGCTCGGAACTTCGATACCGAATTGCTGGGCGTACTCCGAATTGAGCCTGGGCCAACCGAACTTCATCGCCTCGCCACCAACGATGCGGCCAATGGGGGCTCCCATGAGAAGGTGATCCAAAACATCTAAACAAATGTGCCACCCGGCAGCACCCATTGAGATGAATCGGCGATCGATATCGTGCCACAGCGTCAGGCGCGTGCCGCCACCAAAAGCTTCGAGTTCCCACCGGATATGGTTGTCACCCCAGTTGTACTCAAGCACTTTGGGAGCGTCGGCTTGCGTCACTCTTGATTCGGAAACCTGCGGCGTGGGGGCTCCCACAGTGGTGAGCTTCACCGTGGTTCCAACCGTACCCAGGCTCCCATCGGCTTCAAAGGGAGCCCACTCGCGCAGATGCGCCGGGTCGGTCAGCGCCTGCCAGACTTTTTCTGGCGAGTGGCGCAGTTCTCTAACGAGAATGAGCGCCCACTTCTCTCCGTCCTTTCGTACCTGCGCTCCGCTGGCCTGACCCGGTGTGTACTGCTCGCGATCGGTCATCTTTTTCTCCTTGTTATTTTTTTCGTTGGTCTTGATTGATCCATGTGGTCAAGGTGGCGTTCGAGAGCAGTATACACAGGGAGCGCTGACGCACATCGCTGTTCAAGCCGATGCCGCCTGCGCCCACCGGGCTGCCATCTTGCTGAACGGCCGCCTTTAATAGCGTATCAACTGGGTGATCTGAATGAGGTTGCCGCAGGTGTCGTTCAACATCGCAATGATCGAGGCGGTCACGTCGGTAGGCGGCATCGTAAACTCGGCGCCGCGGGCCTTGATCCGCTCGTAGTCGCCCATGACGTCGTCGGTGTAGAACATGACCGCGGGCTGGCCCTGTTGAAGGATCGCCTGCTGATACTCTTTGGCCGCTGGGTTGTTGTTCAGCGCGAGTTGCAATTCAGTGCCGTCCGGTTCCTCAGGCGAGGTCACTGTCAGCCAGCGATATGGGCCATTACTGAAATCAGCCTTCTTGACAAAGCCCAGTACCTCCGTATAGAAGCGCAGGGCCTTGTCCTGGTCGTCCACGTAGACACTGGTCAATTTGATTTTCATTACGTTTCTCCTTTGTCATGTTCGCGGTTTGGGCCGCGTCGTCTTGTCCTTGTCTTCCTTTTCGTTGGTGTTGACCGATTCCATGCGGTCGAGGTGGCGTTCGAGAGCATCCACGTGAGCGGACCAGAACCGACGGAACTGAGCTAGCCAGGCATCCACCTCCTCAAGTGGTTCAGGTTTTAGCCGGTATAGACGCCGCTGTGCGTCCACCGTAGATTCCACGAAACCGGCCTCGCGCAGGACTCGTAGGTGCTTTGAAACGGTCGGCTGCGGCATACGAAGCTGACGCCCGATCTCCCCAACCGACTGTTGTGACGAGACCAGGAGACTCAATATTGCGCGGCGGTTCGGCTCCGCGATGATTTCGAACACATTTTCCATATCCCTAGTATACTCCACATGGCATATACGTGTCAAGACATATACAGGCAACAGTCTAAAACAGGCCCGCCCAAAAGTTGCCTTTTCCCAGATATGGTTCGCTAATAAGCTATATCTGGGCGGGTGCAAAGTGCTTTTTGAGAAGCACTGAATATAAAATGAATGGGTATAATAATGATAAAATATGTATGAGATTAGCTATAAAGATATTGCAAAGAAATAATGGCTCTTACCTGGCATACAGTTAAGACAAGCAGCAGGAGGCATCCTTCGCAAGGAGTTAAATAATGAGTGAATACGAAGATGTGATGGAAACCCTTAGAACTACGAGCCGCACATTCTTCATCCCAATTTTTCAACTACCGCCAGGTCTACAAGAGGCTGTCGCCTCAGCCTATCTATGTATGCGCGCCGTTGATGAAATAGAAGATCACGCCGAATTGGGAAAACATGCAAAAATACGACAGCTACGCTCGATTAGTCAGATCTTGCAAGCGCAGTCTGATGTGGATACTTTTACACACAACGAGTTTGCAGCAGCATTTTCAAGCGATCAGGACAAGCTACCTTCTGTGACGCTTCGGCTTGCCGAGTGGGCCTGTTACGCTCCACAATCGATAGCGCCACGAATCTGGGATACTACAGCGGCTATGGCTGAACGCATGGCATACTGGGTTGGTAAAAACTGGAGGATAAGAACAGAAGCCGACCTCAATAGCTATACGTATAGCGTTGCTGGCTCCATTGGTTTGTTACTCTGCGACATCTGGGCATGGTTTGCTGGCGAGCAACTCAGTCGCTCGCATGCTCTTCATTTTGGGCGAGGCCTGCAAGCTGTTAATATACTGCGTAATCGTGTTGAAGACCTGGCTCGAGGTGTCGATTTTTTCCCGATTGATTGGACCTGGGAACAAATGTATCAATATGCTCACCGGCAACTCTCAGTAGCCGATGCATATACAAGAACGCTCACATCAGATTCCACAATGTATTTTATTAAGATTCCCTTAGCCCTCGCTTATGCCACACTGGATGCACTGAAGCGAGGAGAAGCCAAACTCAGTCGTGAAGAAGTACTCCAGATCATACAAGATACTCATAACAACTAATCCGGAAGTCGATGTATCCGTTTCAATTCAAGTGATCAAGGTGACAATATATGAGCGCAATTTATGATGTAGTAATAGTGGGGGCCGGTCCAAGTGGATCGACCACGGCTTATTATCTCGCGAAACAAGGCTTCAACGTCTTACTCTTGGATAAATTCAACTTCCCACGTGATAAAACGTGTGGTGACGGCTTGACACCTCGCGCCCTACACATTCTTGATGATATGGGTTTACTCGATACCTTATTTCAGGTAGGCTACCGTAGTTATAAGCTTGAGTTAATTTCTACGAAAGGTGTTGCAGCTTCAGCCCTGCTCCCGAAGAAAGAGAATATGTGCGATTATCTTCTAGTCGTTCCCAGGCTTATTCTCGATAACATCATTCTCGAACGTGCCCTGACAAGTGGAGCGCACTTCCAGGCACCCATCCGTGTGACTGGTATTGAACAAGAGAATAATAGCATACTTGTCAAAGGCGAGCAGGGAGCTAAGACAATCACATTTCGAGCACGCATGGTCGTTTATGCTACGGGCGCAAATACAAAACTACTTCTCACTACTGGCTTGCTCAAGAAGATACCGCAAATGGTGCTAGCCGTACGAACCTATTATGATGGTCTCACGAGTACCCTTGATGCAGTTCAATGTCGCTTTGACAACATTCCACTTCCAGGCTATGGTTGGATTTTTCCAGTATCCGCTACTTCAATCAATGTTGGAGTTGGCTTTTTCCGTATTGGTATGGCATCCCGGTGGTTGCCAAAGACTGCACATGGAGCATTTGAAGCCTTCATCCAAAGCCCACCGCTTCAAAGTTTGCTTGATGGGAGTAGGCAAACGGGTCCTATTAAAGGGTTTCCTATCCGTGTAGACTTTGCTCGTTCACCCACATATGGCGAACGAACAATGATTATAGGTGAGGCAGCAGGGCTGGTGAATCCAATCACTGGGGAAGGAATTGACTATGGCATGGAGTCTGGGAAGTTGGCAGCCGAGCATCTAACTCATATGTTTGCTATTGGAGATTTCTCGCTCAAACAGCTTGCTGTATTTGATAAACAGCTACGCCAGCGCTATCAACGTCTTTTCGTACTCTGTGATCGATTACGACTACTATACCTCAATCCTTTCTTTGTCAACATGGTCGTGCGAGCAGTCGCACGTGATGAAGAACTCATGAATATATTCATAAATATTGCCGTTGAAAATCAAAACCTCTCACGTGGACTTGCACCCGGTACAATTGCGAAAGTGGTCTTTGAGGGTCTGCCCGGTCGATAAACACTACCTGATTAGATGCTAGAAAGGCTCATCGCCGTTTAAGTAACGCTTCATTGCCTATGTGTATAGATAGACGAAAAGAATCGCGTTTTTTACAAGACGACTTTTATAGCATCTTGTACGGCACGATAGAGGTAATACTCAATGAAGTATCAGGAGCAGGCCTGCGAGTAATTATTCGTCGCAATTCGTGTAGCAGGCCTTTAACCAATCCAACAGTGCCAAGCACCTGAATATCCAGACCAGTTTTCTTATCAGTTGCAGGTGAGGCCAGCCAGACAGCTTTTTCAGCAGGCACTGACAATGGTTTTGCCCACAAACGGATAACCGCACTGAGCGGCTTTAATTTTTTCTCATATCCCTTGACAACATCTACTCTGCGGAGTAATTCGGTATTCATGAGACCTGGATTCAAAGCATAAATTCCGATACCAGTCCCCGCATATTCCTTCGCCAAAGATAAGGTAAAACTGCGTACCCAGGTTTTACTGGACGCATAAGCACTCTGAAACTTAACCGGTTGCCGATCACCGCGCCCGAGCATATTTATCAGCTTGCCACCCGTGCCCTGAGCCAGAAAATGTTGCAGCGCTACCAGCGATCCATAATACTCACCAAAAATATTTGTGCGAATTACTCTTTCAAACAGCTCGGGATCAATAGACGCCGTTGGGCCATAGACGCCACCTATCCCTGCATTGTTCACCCAGATGTCAATCTTACCGAACATCTCTACAGCATGATCTGCGAGGGCCATTACTTGCTGTAAGTCTC
>Ga0209048_10001950_pt1 | contig 20806 bp, 18 predicted proteins | sample FrelakmetCRP12CR_FD_187146 | JGI IMG/M metagenome (GOLD analysis project Ga0209048, IMG submission 187146) | Freshwater lake sediment microbial communities from the University of Notre Dame, USA, for methane emissions studies - CRP12 CR (SPAdes)... | ecosystem: Environmental > Aquatic >... | reverse complement strand
CATGTTCTGCTCTCCGTTATTTGTTCTTGGCCAGGCCGGGAACGACCATTTCGAACCAGATCGTCTCGATCACCGGGCGCTGCAGCTTGTCCGGGTTGGCGGCATACCATTTGTCGAGGCCGTCGCGCACGCTGTCGAGCGTCTGGCCCTTCATTCCCTTGGCCAGCCGCGGCACGATGCTCTGGCCATCGGCGGGCGGAGTCGCCCCTTCGTAGGCCGTTTCCACCTGGATGGCGTTCGCGATGCCGACCAGGTACGCTTTTTTCACCGGTTCGGACGACTGGGTCCACAACGCCCCGGTGACAATCGGAATTTCCTGGGCGTGAACGCTGCCCCAGGCTGCCGCCAACGTCACGCACGCCACCATCATTGCGGTTCGCAACTGCAATCTTGTTGCCATCGGGTTCTCCATCAAAGGTTTTACTGCTGTTCGTACCCCACTCCGCCGTGCCCAACGCGCTTCCGCACGCGGCTCCGCGGATGGAGGCTTCTGACCAACCCGCGATTCCGGCAACAGATTGTATTACATGCCTTTGCCCATGGGCAGACTTTGCCGCATGCGGGCGAGCAACTACACTGGACAAATGACCATGGCGGGACGGAGGCACGAAGGGCGGGCGCATGCGGCGTGAGTCCTGGCTGCCGATGCTCATCATCGCCATGGGCCAGGCGCAGATGTCGCTGAACATCAACGCGCTGCCGGTTTCCATCGGCGGGATCGTTGTCGAATTCCAGACCGCACCGACAACCGTCGGGACGGCCATCGTCGCGCACTCGGTTGCCGTCGCGGGTTTCGCCATGCTGGGCGCCAAGTTCGCCCAGAAGTTCGGCGCGCTCAAGGTCTTTCGTGTGGGTTCGATGCTGCTGCTCGCGGCGATGGTGATGATGACCTTCAGTCCCAGCGCGGTGGTCATGATCATGGCGCAGGTCGTAGCCGGGCTGGCGGCGGCCGCAATCGTGCCGACGCTGGTTGTGCTGATCGTGGAGAATTACTCGGGCGCGCAGCAGACCAGGGCGCTCGGCATCCTTGGGGCGGTACAGGCGATGGCGGCCGTCACCGCGTTCTTTGTCGCCGGCATCGTCGGCACCTACCTGGGCTGGCGCTACGCCTTCGGACTGGTCATTCCGTTTTCGGCGCTGACGTTGTTGCTCAGCATGCGCCTGAAGGCGGTCCCGAAGGTACCGGACGTGCAGATCGACGGTGTCGGCGCGCTGCTGGCGGTTGCGGCGGCAGGCCTCATCAGCTTCGGCTTCAATTATCTCTACGAATGGGGATTGGTACTTGCGAGGGCGCAGGCACCGTTCAGCGTGCTGGGTCTGTCCCCGGCGTTGGTGATGATTGCCACCGGCGTTCTGGGCATCCAGCTCTTCATCGCGTGGGTACAGCGGCGGCAGGCCCGCCACCTGACACCGCTGCTCTCGTTGCGGGTCATCGCATCGCCCCGGGAGCATGCCGCCGCGATCGCGATGATGGCAATCTTCCTGCTCGCCAATGCGCTCACCTTCCTGGTCCCGCTCTACATTCAGATGGTCCTGGGCAGAACGAGCCTGGCGACCGCGGTGGCCATGATCCCCTACCAGCTGGCCGTGCTGGCGGCGGCCATCTTCGTGCTCGGCCTCTATGACCGGCTGACGCCGCGCCAGATCGCCCGCTATTCGTTCATGCTGGTGTCTGCCGCGCTCCTGTTGCTCGGCGTGGAGATCCACCGGGGATTCGGCGATGGCCTCGTGGTCCTGGGGCTCGTCATGTTCGGCCTGGGGCAGGGCGCGCTGGCGACTCTGCTGTTCAATGTGCTGGTCACCTACGCACCGAAACAATTCGCGGGCGACGTCGGCTCGCTGCGCGGAACGATCAAGAACCTGGCTGCGGGCATCGGGACGGCGGTGGCCGGCGCGCTCGCGGTGGGCATTCTGAACGTCAGCGTACAGCGCGGCATCGTCGACAACCCCGCCATTCCGCCCGAACTGATCAGCCAGGTGGATCTCGACCGGGCCAACTTTGTCAGCAACGCGCGCTTGAAGACCGTGATGACGAACACTACGGCGACCCCGGCGCAGATCGCCGAAGCGGTGCGCATCAACGCCGAGGCGCGGCAGCGCGCGCTCGAGCTTTCGTTTCTGCTGCTGGGCGGCGTGGCGCTGCTGGTGATCGTACCGGTCGGCCGGCTACCGGATTACGTCCGCGGCGGCGGGCAGCAGGAACATCGCGCCGATTGAAATCGGTGTTTGTGTAAAATGAACGGCACAGCGTCCGTCGCCGCAAGGTGTCGGTGTACCGTTCGCGCGTGCGCGATGCCCGATTCAAAACCACGCCAGAGGTCCCCATGTTCAAGAGCATTGTCGTATCGCTGATCGCTGCCGCTGCCCTCGTGGCCGGCCATGCCGCCGCACAGACCGGACCCAATACGCTCGGCAAGATCAAATCGGCCAAGTCCATCAACGTGGCCTATTCCCCCGAGTCGCTGCCGTTCTCCTTCACCGGCGCCAACAACGAGCCCGCCGGCTATTCGATCGATCTGTGCAAGCGCGTCATTGCGCAGATCGGCCGCGCCGTCGGCGAGCCGAATCTGAAGGTGAACTGGCTCCCCGGTTCGGTCAGCGAGCGCCTGCAGATGGTCGCGGCCGGCCGAGCCGACCTCGAATGCGCCAACACCACGCAGACGCAGACCCGCCTTGCCAATGTCGACTTCTCGAACCTGATCTTCATCGACGGCGGTGGCTTCCTCGTGAAGGCCGGATCGCCGATCAATCAGATTCCCGATCTCGCGGGCAAGAAGATCGCGGTGCTCAAGGGCACGACGACCGAGACGCGACTCAACGACGTGCTGAAGAACCGGTTGGTCAACGCCACGGTCGTGCCGATCACCGACGCCAACGCCGGAGTGGCGATGCTGGAGTCGGGCAGCGTGGACGCCTATGCGGGCGACAAGATCAAGCTGATCGGATTGGCGGTGCAGGCGAAGGATCCCGCGAAGCTCGCGTTCCTGAACGAGGAACTCTCGTTCGAGCCGTACGCGATGGCGCTGCCGCGCAACGATTCCGCGCTGCGCCTCGAAGTCAACCGCGCGCTGACGCAGGTTTACATGAGCGGCGACATCGAAGCGATATTCACGCAATGGCTGGGCAAGCTGGGACGCCCGTCCGGCCTGCTCGCGGTCATGTACATATTGAATTCGATTCCCGAATGAACACGCCGGTTGCGGACAGGAGAACGAGGATGACGAACAGTTCAGGATGGCGGCAATGTGCTGCGGTGGTCGCCGCGTGTGCCGCAATGGTCCTCGCGGGCTGCAATACGCCGCCGGCATTCCAGGTGGAACAGCCGTCGGCTCGCGTCGGCACCGTCGAATCGATTACCCAGGACAGCGTACAGAACGTCAACACGGCCGTCGGCACCATCGGCGGCGCGCTGGTGGGTGGCGGGCTCGGCAGTCTCATTGGCGGCGGCACCGGCCAGACCGTGGCCACGGTGGTGGGCGCAGTCGGCGGCGGCTTTGCCGGCAATCAGTTGTCGCAGCGAAGCCAGACGATCGTCTGGCGGATCGGTGTCCGCTACGACGACGGCTCGGTCGCCACCGTCCAGCAGACCGTGGCGCCCAACCTGCGGATCGGCGACCGCGTTCGCGTCACCGGAACGGGAATCGAACTGCTGCGCTGACCCGACGCGCGACGGACACTTGCCCGGCCACCACGGGAGGGCGAGGAACGTTCGGCGACCGGAGTTGTCTGCAGAGACTCGCCCGATGACAAAGACTTCTTGAACCTGCGCCGACTCGTTCGCGTTGCATGGCTGGCGGCTTTCGTGCTGGCCAGCCCGGTCCAGCCTTCGTTCGCGCAATCCGACGCCGATTTCCTCGCTGCCAAGTCGGCCTTCGAAAAGGGGGACCGCGGCAAGCTCGACGCGCTTGCGCCAAGACTGCGCGGCCACGTTCTCGAGCCCTACGTCGACTACTGGCGGCTCAAGCTCGCGATCGACGAAGCGACGCCGGACGCGATTCGCGCCTTTCTCGACCGCAATCCCAATACGCCACTCGCGGAACGACTGCGCGTGGACTGGTTGAAGGTGTCGGGCAAGCGCGGCGATTGGAATCGCTTCGCGCTCGACTATCCGCCACCGTCGGGGGAGGATGTCGAGCTGGCCTGCTATGGCATCCAGTATCGCCGCCAGCGCGACGGCGACGCAGCGCTCGCCGACGCCAGGCAGCTCTGGTTCAACGGCCAGGCGACGCCTGATTCCTGTGAGCCCTTGTTCGCGGCGCTCATCAGCCGCGGCGATTTGACGGTGGCCGATCGTGTCGCGCGCTTTCGGCTGGCATCGGAGGCCGGCAATGTGCGGCTGGCGCACGCGATTGCCAACGATCTGCCGGGCGGCGATCGCATCAGCGAACGCGACTTCTATCCTGCCAACAAGGACTTCCACCGCGCGCTGACTGCAGGGGCCTTCGCCTGGAACACGGGTTCCGGCAGGGAGCTCGCGTTGTATGCGCTGGAGCGCGTGGCGCGCGCCGATGCTTCGGCCGCACGGCCCGCCTGGGTCAAGTGGCGCGACAAGCTGCCGGACGCCGAGCGCAGGTACGGCAATGCGCGCCTGGCTTACCACGCGGCGCGGCAGCTCAATCCCTCGGCCAACGAATGGTTTCGCGAGGCCGGCGATGCTCCTCTGACGCCGGAAATGCAGGCGTGGCGCGCGCGCGCGGCGTTGCGCGCACTGGCGTGGAACGACGTGCTGGCCGCGATCGATGCGATGGCGGAAGCGCAGCGCCAGGAATCCGCGTGGCGTTATTGGAAGGCGCGCGCGCTGGCCGCCAAGGGTCGTGCGGCAGAAGCCAACGCGCTGTTCGAACCGCTCGCGGCCGAGACCAATTTCCATGGCATGCTCGCCGCGGAAAGCCTCGGTCGGCGCTTCGAGCCCCCGAAGAGCGAGCCCCTGGTGTCGATGACCGAGGCGTTGAACGCGTTCGGCGCCCGTCCTGCGGTGCAGCGCGTCGTCAAGCTTGCCGCACTCGACATGAAACCGGAGTCCCAGCGCGAATGGCTGTTCATCGTCCGTGGGCAGCCGGACGACGTGCTGCTGCTCGCCGCCGACTACGCACGCCGGGTCGCGCTTTACGATCGTGCCGTCAATACCGCGGAGCGCACGACGACCCGCCACGATTACTCGCTGCGCTACATGGCGCCATTCCGCACGGAATTCGACGCCGCGTCGCGCAGCCATGACGTCGACGTCGCGCTTCTCTACGGCATCGCGCGGCAGGAGTCGCGGTTTTCTCCCGACATCGTCTCGTCCGCCGGCGCGGTCGGCCTCATGCAACTGATGCCGGGCACCGCGCGCTGGGTCGCCAAACAACTTGGACGCAAGGATTATCGCGCGGGGACAATCGCCGATGTCGAATTGAACACGCTGTTCGGTGCGTACTATTTCAAGTACTGGTACGAACGGCTCGACCGCCTGCCGGCGCTGGCGGCCGCTGCGTATAATGCAGGGCCCGGACGCGCGCAGGCCTGGCGTCCACCTGCGCCGCTGGAAGGCGCCGTGTGGGTCGAGACGATCCCGTTCAATGAAACGCGCGACTACGTGAAGAAAGTGCTCGCGAACTCGATGGTCTACGCGCAGTCATTCGGCAGCCCGCCGCTGTCGCTGACGGCGCGCCTTGGCGTGGTCGCGCCACGCGGAGCCGTGCTGATCGATCCCATGGCGGGCGGCGAGTGACCATGGCCGCGCAACGCGTGGTGGTCGTGGGCGGCAGCGGTTTCGTCGGACGCCACCTGGTGGCGCGGCTGTCCGCCGCGGGGCACGCGGTCGTCGTGCCGACGCGCCGCCGCGAACAGGCCAAACACCTGATCCTGCTGCCGACGGTCGAGGTCGTCGAGGCGGATGTCTACGATCGCGTCGCGCTCGCCCGCCTGCTGGCCGGCGCAACCGCGGTCGTCAATCTCGTGGGCATCCTGAACCAGTCCGGGCACACGACGTTCGCGCGTTCGCACGTGGAGCTCGCGCGAGTCCTGACCGTCGCCTGCGCCGCTGCGGGCGTGCCGCGCTTCCTCCAGATGAGCGCACTCCATGCCGATCCGGGCGGCCCGAGCCAATACCAGCGCACCAAGGGCGAGGCGGAGGCGATCGTCAAGGCGTCGCAACTCTGCTGGACCATTTTTCGTCCCAGCGTGATCTTCGGCCCGGAAGATTCCTTCCTCAACCTGTTCGCCCGACTCGCGCGCCTGCTGCCGGTCATCGCCCTTGGCTCGTGCGAGGCCCGCTTCCAGCCCGTCTACGTGGGCGACGTCGCGCAGTGCATGACGCACGCGTTGACGAACGACGCGACGCACGGCCAAAGCTACGATCTGTGTGGTCCCAAAGCCTACACGCTGCGCGAGCTGGTTCGTTACGTTGGAGAGGTCAGCGGTGCGGTCCGCCCGATCATTCCGCTCGGCCCGCGCCTGTCGAGGTTGCAGGCGACCGTGCTCGAGATGCTGCCGGGCCATCTGATGAGCCGCGACAACCTGGCGTCGATGAGCAAAGACAGCGTGTGCGACTGTCCGTTTCCAACGGTGTTCGGCGTGACGCCCGCGGCGCTCGAGGCGATCGCTCCGGAATATCTGGCGCCTGCCGCGCAGCACAGTCATTACGACGCCTTTCGCGCCGGCAGCGGGCGCTAGTAAACAAGGGGGGTCCGCGATGGCCCGGCCTTTGCCCCAGCGTGCGCGGATTTTTGAGGTCGGCGGCGTCGTCCGCGACGAACTGCTCGGCCGGCCGATTGCCGATCGCGATTTCGTCGTCGTCGGCGTGACGCCGGAGACGATGCTGGCGTCCGGATTCCGCCCGGTCGGCCGCGACTTCCCTGTGTTCCTGCACCCGGACACCCACGAGGAATACGCGCTCGCGCGCACCGAGCGGAAGCACGGCCGCGGCTATCGCGGCTTCGAGTTCTTCGCCTCCCCCGAGGTCACGCTGGAGGACGACCTGGCGCGGCGCGACCTCACGATCAACGCCATGGCGCGCGGCGAGGACGGAACCCTGGTCGACCCGCATGGCGGACAGGCCGACCTGGCCGCCGGACTGCTGCGGCACGTGTCGGAGGCGTTCGTGGAAGACCCGTTGCGCGTATTGCGCGTCGCCCGCTTTGCCGCCCGCCTGGGCTTTGCAGTGGCGCCGGAAACCGAAGCGCTGATGCGCGCCATCGTGGCCTCTGGCGAACTCGCGACCCTCGCGCCGGAGCGCATCTGGCAGGAGCTCGCGAAAGGACTTGCGGAGGCGCAACCGTCGCGGATGCTCGCCGTCCTGCGCGAATGCGGTGCGCTGGCGCAACTGTTGCCGGAGGTCGACGCAATGTTCGGCGTTCCGGCCCCGCCCGAACACAATCGCGTGCTCGATGCCGGTGTCCATGTCGCGCAGGCCCTCGACTGGTCGGCGGGTCACGGCGGCGCACTTCCCGCGCGCTACGGCGTTCTCGTGCATGACCTGGGGCTGGCGGCTGTCCCTCGCGATGGCCGGCCCGTGCAGCAGTCGCATGCAGCGCAGAGCGTGCGCCTCGCGGAACGGGTGTCGGAGCGACTGAAGGTGCCGCTCGACTGCCGCGACGCCGCGCGGCTTGCCGCGCGCTGGCAGCGCAGCGTGCACCGCGCAGCGGAACTGCAACCGGCCAGGCTGCTCGATCTGCTGCACGCGACGGATGCGTTGCGCCGTCCTGCGCGGCTCGATACGTTGCTGGATGTATGCGCGGCGGTTGCGTGCTCGCAACCTGGTGCCGCGCAGGACTATCCGCCCGCCAATGTGCTGCGCGAAGCGCTCGCGGTGGTGAAGGCCGTCGATGCCGGCGCGATCGCGCGCGAGGCGGCCAAGCCCAACGATAAGCAGAATGATGACGTGATCGCCAAGGCCGTGCGGGCCGCAAGGCTCAAGGCGCTGCGCGCGTGGCGCCGCGACTCGGCTCCGGCGTGACTTACTGAGGGTTACCGAAATGAATGACCCCTCCCGAAGTACTCACGTCATTCCCGCGAAGGCGGGAATCCAGAGTCGTTTCAGGGACGGCGCTGGGTCCCCGCGTTCGCGGGGACGACGAGTCTCAGAATTTGGGGATCAGGCATTTGGGCAATGTTCAGCGGAGCTAAACCCGGTACGCCACCGCCTTCATCACGCGCGCCGCCACGCGCATCAGTTCGCGCGCGGGCATGGGCAGGTCGATGGCGCCGGCCTCCTGCGCCATCGCACCGTGCCGCGCCTCGTCGTCGCGCATCGTGGCCACGATCGCCAGGCTCTTCCTGTCGGCGTCAGGCAATGCATCCATGTGACCGGTCAGATGTTCCTCGACCTGCCGCTCGGTCTCGACGACGAAACCCAGGTTGACCCGGTCGCCGGCTAAGCCCGCCGCGATGCCGATCGCAAACGAACCCGCGTACCAGAGCGGGTTGAGCAGCGACGTGCGGTCGTTCAGTTCCGCGAGGCGCGCCTGCGTCCATGCCAGGTGGTCCTCCTCGTCGCGCGCGGCGCCTGCGAATCTTGCGCGGATGTCGGGGTCGCGCGCCACCAGCGCCTGTGCCGCGTATAACGCCTGCGCGCACACCTCGCCCGTGTGATTGACGCGCATCAGCCCGGCGGCGTGGCGCTGCTCTTCCGGCGTGAGCTGTGGCAAAGCGAATTCGGCACCGGGGATCGCGCGGGACGACGTTGCCGTCCCGGAGAGCGTGCGCAAGGCGCGGTCGAAACCCAGGATAAGCTGATCGAGCATCGGGAAATGCTACCAGTTCCCGGCTGCGCCGAGGAGAGGTCGCCGACAATGCGGCAGGCCCGAACATGCCTTCGCAACGGCATTGATACGTTTCTGGAACCGGATGCGGCCAGCGCCCACGACTACCAGCTCTGACGACTGATGTGTGGAACCGCATCAAAATGCTGGTCGCGACTCAGCACGGGCAATCTGTGCTGCATGGCAAGCGCCGCGATCCACGCATCGTTGGCAGGTATCGGTTGGCCCTTCTGCTTGAGTGCGACGCGTAACGCCGCGTACGAATGGGCCGTTTCTTCGTTCACCATCAGAACGTCGAAATTCCATAAGTGGGACTCCAGCCACTGTTCATACGCCGCGCGGTGCCTCGACAGCGCGATCCCATATCGAAATTCCCCGAGCACGATGACCGGAATGCTCGCTCGCGACTGCTGGCGCAATATGTTGCCTACCGAAGGATCGCCATCGACGAAGGCGGACAGTGCATTGGTATCGAGAATCACAACCGATCTTCCGGCTCGACCACTTCGAATGCCGCGTCGATCACGCCCTGAATCCGCGCCGTCTCGTGGTGAAGGTTCCGGAGCTTGCCAAATCCATCCATCCACCCGGGCTCGCCGGGACGGCCACTCGCGGAATGGGTCGCGAGCCTCGCTTGCAGCGCATCGGTGACGAAATCCTTCAGCGATTGCCCGCGTTCGGCCGCGCGTGATTTGGCCTTGCGAAACAGCGGATCGGGAATTTCGATGGTAGTTTTCATTCGGCCAGTTTACCATATTTACGGGTCAGGCCATGCCCACGCTCCGTTCCGGATGCGCAAAAAAACGGGCACCCGAAGGTGCCCGTTCGCATTGCCTGGTTCCGTTGCCTGCCCGATACTCCGGGCCGCGGAAACCGGTCCTCTTAGAAGAAGTGGACGAGGCCCAGGGCCAGACCTTGCGGCTTGGCCGCGTTGCCGCAACCGGTTGACGACGCGTTGCCACTGACCGCCTGGCCGCACAGCCCGTTGATCTGGTTGACGTGGAAGTTATACGCGCCGTTGGCCTTGTTGGCGATCATGTTGTAGCCGGCGTAGGTCAGCGTGCGCTTCGACAGCGCATAGGTGTACGACACTGACCACTGCTGCGCGCCCGTGTCGGAACCCTTGCGCACCGCGCCAACCTGCGAAGACATAGGCGTCGAAGTAAAGTCAGCCGCCGAACCCGTGCCGTTCCCGGCCCAACCGTAGTAGAAGTAGGCCTGCCCCGGTCCGAGGTTCCAGGTCGCGCTGGCGCCCCAGAAGTTGCGCTTCACATTGCCACCGGCCGCAATGTCATACCTCAGCTGTTCGTAGACGCCTGCGACTTTGACGACGCCGAAATTCCAGCTCGCCGCGGCGGTGATGCCTTCATCCTGCAGACTCGGATTAGCCGCCGTGCCGTCACGGAAGTTGTTGTGGAATTCGTACGCGATACCGGCCTGGAACGGTCCGTTGTTGTACAGGCCGTTCACGGATGTCGCGTAGGCATGCCGGCGCTGCGCGGCCTGCGTCGTCGGTGTGGCCGGATTGAAGACTGCATTGCCACCACTCGTGGCGTCACCGCCCGTTTGGCCGGCGCCGATCTGGACGCTGCCCGTGAAGCCGGCGATGTTCGGCGTGTCGTAACGCACCGAGTTCGCCAGACGGTCGTCGAACGCGCCGCCATACTGCGAGTTGGCTGTCCAGCCGGTGTTCGACCAGAGGGCCGACGTGCCCAGGATGCCAGTGATCAGCGTCGGGACGCTGCCGAAGATCGGAGCGATGTCGTCGTACGGCCCAAGGAAGTAGCCAACCTTGACCGTGCCCCAGCCGCCTTGCAGACCGGCGAACGTTTCGCGCGTTCCCAGCGACGCGCCGAGGCCGCCGCCGTTGGTTGCGCCGACCGCCGATTCGATCTGGAAGATGGCGCTCAAGCCACCGCCCAACGCCTCGGAACCGCGAACACCCAAGCGCGACGAGTTCGAGTTCACGCGATAGATGTTTTGCTTGTTGTTATTGTTGGGTGCCGTATTGTCGTTCTTGGCGTTGATCACGACTTCCATATCCAGATTCAAGCGACCGTACAGTGTGACGTTCGCAGTTTGCGCCTGCGCGGCCAGCGGGGCGGCAAGCAACCCCGCGACTGCGACTGCGACGAGCTTCTTATTCATGGAGTCTCTCCTCTAACGGATAAAATTGGCAAGGATCAAGCCTTTTGCGCCTGCCATCGGAACCTTCTCAAATCTCTCGAGAAGCTACGACTCATTGTGCCAAACCGCGCAAACCATTGGCAAGCCGAAGACGGAATGGGCTCCTGTGTCTCTTGGCGCTGTTGTGCCGTAGCAACAAGAAAATCGCCATGAACCTTCGCGCAGCGCCTAGTCGCGGACGCTGTTCTGGCCTATATTGCGCACAAGGAACGTGATCGCAACATCATGATCAATAAAGACAATCCATTTGATTACCGGGGTTTTTGGGTGTCTGCGCCCAAAAAGGTGCATTCTCGCGATTTTCCCTACCCTGCCCTGGTTGTCGGAGGCCCGCAGCCAACCGTTCAGGGCCTTGTTTTTAGCGGCTTTTCGGCAGTTGTCCGGTCCGCCTGCGACCGTCGCCGTTACGGGTCCAAATGAACCTGCCGGCGAGCATGCTCCCCGACCTGCCCCGGATCATCGCCGGCATGGCGTTTGCGCTGGCCGCGAGCGGGTTGGCCGTCGTCGTGCTCCTACGCGTTCGCGCGGGGCTGCCGCAGGACGTTCCCAACGACCGATCGCTGCATGCCGCCCCCATTCCGCGCGGCGGGGGCATCGCCATCTGGGCGGGCTTCCTGCCGGTGGCGTTGTGGGCGTCACCGGTGGCCGCCACCGGGACGCTCGCGTGGCTCATCCCATGGCTAATGCTGGCGCTGGTTTCGCTGCGCGACGACGTGCGCGCACTCGGCGTCGGCCTGCGCCTCGTCGTCCATGCGCTCGCCGCGCTGTGGTTTGCGCTCGCCATGGCGTGGCCCATGGCTTCGGCGGCTCCATGGCCGGCGGCCATGCTGGTGGCAGCGGCGGTGGCCGCCATCGTCGCGTGGTCGCTCAACCTCTACAATTTCATGGACGGCAATGACGGCCTGGCGGCGGCCATGGCCATTCTGGGGTTTTCCGCCTACGGGGTGGGCGCCATCATCGCGGGCGTGCCCGCCACTGCATTCTTCGCCCTTGCCGCGGCGACGGTGCCGTTTTTCGTGGTCAATTTTCCGCCGTCGCGGCTGATCATGGGCGACGTCGGCGCCGTGCCGATGGGCTTTCTGGCTGCGGCTTTCGGTCTCTCGCTGGTCGTGGAAGGCCGCTGGCCCGCGTGGTTCCCCGCGCTGGTGTTCCTGCCGTTCATCGCGGACGCCACGACCACGCTCGCAACTCGCTTCTGGTGCCGCGAGCGGATCTGGGAGGCCCATCGCAGCCATTACTACCAGCGGCTGCACCGGCTCGGCGCCGGCCATCGGGGAACGCTCGCAGTCTATGGCTGCTGGATGGCGGGCACGGGCCTCTCGGCGCTCGCCTGCCTGCGGTGGGAACCCGCGCTGGGCTGGCCGGTGTTCTGCGCCTGGTGTGTCGCCGGCGCGGCGCTCTTTGCGGCGATTGATTATCATTGGCGGACCCGACCCGACTCCATCCGATGAAAAAACGTTCCAACTGGCGGGGCTACCTGGCCTTTGCCCACGACGTGTGTGCCGCCGCGCTGGCATGGGCGGCGCTGTACTGCCTCCGCTTCAATTTCGACTTCAGGGAGGCCTTCGTCGCGGACATGGTGTGGACGCTGGCGTGGATCCTGCCGCTGCAGGCGGGGATCTTCCTGGCGCTCGGCCTCTATCGCGGCCTGTGGCGCTTCGCCTCCATCGTCGACCTGCAGCGCATCGTGCTCGCCGCCGGCTTGGGCGCGATCCTCGTGCCGCTCGTGCTGGTGATGCTGCAGTTGCAGACCGTGGTGCCGCGCAGCGTGCTCATCCTGTACCCGATCGTGCTGATCTTCCTGATGGCCGGCAGCCGGTTCGCATACCGCATCTGGAAGGAACATCGGCTGTACAGCCCGCTCGAAGCGCTGGGCGAGCCCGTGCTCATCATCGGCGCCGGAGAAGCCGGCGCGCACCTGGCGAAGGACCTCGCCCGCAGCCGGCAATGGCGGGTCGTGGGGCTGCTCGACGACGACCGTGCCAAGCAGGGCCGGCTGTTGCGCAATGTCCGCGTGCTGGGCCCGATCGCCGAACTCAAGGCCTGGACCGAGCGCTTCGGCGTGCGCAAGGTCATCATCGCGTTGCCGTCGTCGAATCACGTCGTCCGCCGGCGGGTGGCCGAACTGTGTGCGGCGGCGGATGTGGAAGCGCTGACGGTCCCGTCCTACGAGGACCTGATCAGCGGGCGTTCCGCGCTGACCACGATCCGCAACGTCGAACTGGATGACCTCCTGGGCCGGGATCCGGTGGTGCTCGACAACGCCGGTCTGGCGGAGTGGCTGGGCAACCGCGTCGTCATGGTCACCGGTGCGGGCGGGTCCATCGGCGCGGAACTGACCCGGCAGATCGCGCGCTTTCGTCCCGCGCGGATCGTGCTCTTCGACATTTCGGAAGCCGCGCTCTACGAGATCCAGACGGCGTTGGGCGATGCGTTCCCGCAATTGCCGCTGGCGACGGTCGTCGGCGACGTGAAACACCAGGCCCTGGTGGAAGAGGTGCTCGCGCGTGAACGCCCCAGCGCCATCTTCCACGCGGGCGCGTACAAGCACGTGCCGCTGATGGAGGAAACCAATGCCTGGCAGGCGGTGCGCAACAATGCCTGGGGGACATGGGTGCTGGCACGCGCCGCGGTCGCGGCCAAGGTCGAGAAGTTCGTGCTGGTGTCCTCCGACAAGGCGGTGAACCCCACCAATGTGATGGGCGCGACCAAGCGCCTGGCGGAGATCGTGTGCCAGAGCCTCCAGGGCCGCGGCACGCAGTTCGTCCTGGTGCGCTTCGGCAACGTCTTCGGCAGCGCCGGCAGCGTGATCCCGCGCTTTCGCGAGCAGATCGCGCGCGGCGGCCCGGTGACGGTGACCCACCCGGAAATCACCCGGTATTTCATGTCGCTGTCGGAGGCGACGCAATTGCTGCTGCAGGCCGGCCTGCAGGGCAAGGGCGGCGAAATCCTCGTCCTCGACATGGGGGAGCCGGTGCGCATCGTCGATCTGGCGCGCGACCTGATCAAGCTCTCCGGTGCCGATCCTGACCAGATCGCGGTTGTCTTCACCGGCCTGCGCCCCGGCGAAAAGCTGTTCGAGGAACTGCTGGCGTCCGAAGAGGCGACGAAGCCGACGCCGCACCCCAAGCTGCGCATCGCGCAGGCGCGCGAGGTCAACCGTGATCTCGTCGGGCAGATGGTCACGTGGTGCGAGAGCGATCGCGTGGCCGACGACGCCGAAGTGCGGGCACGCCTCAAGTCCTGGATCCCGGAATACATGCCCCCCGCAGGCGCGCCCGTCATGCCGATTCCGACCGAAGCGCCGGCCGGACGCGAGGACACGAAACCCCTGCCTTTGCGGATCACGCGCAAGCGGTGAATCCGCGGCGCGCCGGTCAGGTTTCCGGCAACTGGACGCCGTAGATCTTCGCGATGCGCGCGATGGCCTCGGCGCGGCTTGCGCCGACGTCCGCGGCATTGCGCATCCACGGCCGCAGCCGGCGGCGCGTCACGCCATGGCGGTGCGCGACGGCCGTCGGCCACCAGGCAGCACCAAGATCGGCGAACGCCAATCCGCGCCGATTGCACAGGTAGTCGTGAAGGTCGGCGCCCGTGTCGCAGTAGATGTAGTGCGGCCTGATGCCGCGATAGTCGCGGCGCTGCCCGTGTAGTCCACCGGGCGCGATGCGGCGCAATCCCGGAATGCGAAACCGCAGCGCAAGGAGCCTCGACAACCGGGGCCACTCCGGCAGTTCGTTGCCGATGACGCGCTGGCGAAAGCTCTGGCCGGCGGTCAGGGCTTCACTGACGGCAGCCGCGTCCAGCATCACGCACGGAATCCACATGCGTTCGGCGTACCAGCCCTTGTGCTCGCCGCCGCCGTGAATCGTCGCGAGCCATTCGCCGGCATGGAGAAAGCCGCTGCCATAGGTGCCAGGCTGCAGTGCGGCCTGCATGGCCGGCACCAGCCGCGGATCGAGGATTTCCGCGTCGGAATCGAGCAGCAGCAGCGCATCGCACGGTGTCTCGCGAAAAATGCGGTCGAGCGTCAGGCCGTGACGGCGCAGCGGCATTTGGACCAGCCTGAACGACAGCTGCCGCTGCAGGTTCCGGAAGAACTCGACGCTGCCGTCGGTCGACTCGCAATCGATGACCGTCACCGGCAGGCCGCCGTGGCGCAGCGCGCTCAGCAGCGCGAGCGCGGTGAGTTCCTTCGTGCTGCAATTGATGATGACGATTTCGGCAGTGCGCGCCGGCATGGCATTGCCCTTGCCTCAACTGCCCGGGGCAGCGCGCACCGACAGCCGCGTTCCCAGGCCCAGGAGGATGGCGAGCATCGCCCAGAATTCCTTGGCGTTGCTGCGGAACAGGAAATCGTCGGTGAGATTCTTGACCACGAATCCCGTCAGCAGCGAGAGGCCGACGACGCCGACGAACGCCAGCACGTCGTCGCGGGCGCGCACGTAGCGGACGAACGTGGCGGCAAACGCGCACAGCATCGCGGCAAACAGGGCGAGGCCGACCGCACCGGTCTGCAGCCACTGGCTGGCGAACATGTTGTGGGCATGGGTCAATTGCTGGTCGGCCATCTCGCTCGCGATCTCCTCGGCCTGGATCCGGCGCCCGAATCCATAGCCCTGCCACACCCGGTCGCCGATGCGTTCCGACAACTGCTGCCACAGGCGGAGTCGCGGATCGGCCTTGATCGTCGCCTCGACCGACGTGTTCGGCGGATAGACGGACGCAGCCCGCTCCCTGGCGGCGTCGGCAAAGGCAAAGCCCAGGATGAGGAGGAGCGCCGCGACGGGTGCCAGCCAGCGCCATGGCGAGCGCATGAACGACTGCGGCCACCGCGCCGCCGAAGCGATCGCCGCCGTAGCGAAGACGACGGCCAGAGCAATCCAGACCATCCGGTTGTCGGTCAGGCGAGCCGACGCGACCAGCAGCACCAGCAAGGCGGCGCTCAAAGCCAGCGCCAGGTTTCGCCGCTGCCAGCCGATCGGCGCCGGCGCAATCAGCGTCAGCAGCAGCGGTGCGGTCAGCACGACATACGTCGAATAGGGGCCCACGCCATTGTGCTTCAGCGCCGGATCCCAGCCTTCCGGGGACATGGCGTAGCCGATCGCCAGTGTCGCCATGACCACGAAGCTCGCGAGCGCGGTCGCGGCGTAGCGGCGAAAGGTCACGAGGTCGCAGGACGCGATGAAAAAGGCGACGATGATGAGGAGATTCTCGGCGACCTCGCGGCCGAGTTGCCCGGCCGTGTAGTGCGGCTTGACCGACCAGAAATACGATGCGGCCGACCACGCGAACCAGGCGCCGGCGGTAACCGTGATCGACCAGGGAGGCGGCGGTATCCGCGCCTGCGGCCGCCGTCCGCATTCGTACCGGCTCCAGCCCAGCGCGCATGCGGCAAAGAAGAGCGACCCGCCGAACGCAAACGAGCGAAGGTAGGTCCCGTGGTTGGTCGGCAGCAGGAACAGGTAGACCGCGGTGAAGACGGCGAGCCAACGAAGATTGAGGAGCGTCATTCAGCTATCGCCGCCGGTGCGGGCCACCACCACGCGCATCGCCGCGTCGACCCGATCGGCAAAGGCCGCGAACGAGAAACGTTCGAGGTGCGCGGGCGACTGCGCCATGTCCGGCTTGCGCGTTCCGTCCGCGAGGCCGGCCAGCAGCCGCGCGAAGTGCCTGCCCTGGTCCCGGCGGGGATCGGTGTACAGAAAGCCCGTGATGCCGTCGCGCACAGTTTCCGTGAACGGGGGTGCGTCGACCGCCAGCACCGGTGTGCCGCACAGGCAGGCTTCGATGACGTTGAGACCGAGCGCCTCCCGGTCCGGCAGCCCGGTCAGCAGATAGTCGACGCCGCGATAGACCGGCGCCACATCCCGCTGATGTCCCCAGAAGCGGGCCCGCGACCCCAGCGGACGCAAGGCCCGGCGCAATTCGCGCAATGCCTTGTAGCCGACGGCGGCACCGAAGACTTCGAGGTTCACCGCCGGCTGCGCAGCAATGACGGGCGCGAGCAGATCGAACATCGCCGGAAATTGCTTCAGTGGCGCGAGGCGCGACACGATGCCCAGCGTGAGTCCGGGCCTGCGCGCATAGGGGAGCGGGCTGCGGAACGCGCCGCCCGCCAGCATGGCGAGCGAAAGCAGGCGGTCCCGAGGCTTGTGTTCGTCCCATTCGCACGGCGGCCCGCGGCGCGGCGTTGCCTGATGGTGCGTTCGGTCGATCTCCCCGATGCCGTAGAGCGGAGTGTCGTAGACGCGCTGCACGCCGTTGTTCCGCAGCGAGTCGATCACGTGCGTGGATACGGCAAGCAGGAGATTGGCGCGGTCGTAATAGGCCGGCCGCGATGCATTGTAGAGGGCCTGGTGCGCGACACCGACGACAGGGCCGCGCCTGCCCAGTTCCGTCAATACGGCATTGGGCAGCGAGCCATGGGTGAGCACGATGTCGCCGGCGACGAGCCGGGTCGCGGCGGCCATACCGTCGCGCGCGCCGACCTGTTCCACGCCGCCGAAATCGAGATCCCGCCAGAACGGCGCGTCGGCGCGGACGATCACCCGCGTCGGCCATCCGCGGGCCGCCAGCGCCCGGCTCATGAACGCCGTGTAGACCTCGGCACCGCCCAACGTCGGGGCCAGATTGATCTGGACGATCGTCGGTCGCGCGGTCATCGGGCACGAATGCCCAGCTCGAAGGCGGCGGCGATCACGGCGTCGAGCGAGATTGCCTGCATGCAACGCGGTTCCGGGCACTGCGCCGGCGATCGCGCGCAACGGCGCACCCATTCGATCTCGCGGCGGAACAGCACGTGTTGATCGCGGCAGGGGAACGGGTCGACGGTGACGGCCCGGTAGGGCGAATTGCGCCAGAAGTCGCCGGCGCCGGTGACGACCGCGGAGCCGGGACCGAACAGCGCCACCGTCGGCACGCCGGATACGCGACCAAGGTGCGCGACACCCGTGTCCGGGGCCACCAGCAGTTGCGCATGGGCGAACAGGTGCCACAGCTGGGACAGGTCCAGGCGACCCGCAAACGACGGGTAGCGCCGGGAGGGATCGCAGGCGGCGATGATGTCCTCCTCGCCGCGTCCGGCCGACCAGATCGGCGTGATGCCCCGTGCCTCGAGCCAGGACGCGAAAGCAACCCAGCGATCCGCGGGCCACAGCTTGAGCGGCGTGCTGGCGCCGACGTGCAGCACCGCGTATGGGTGCGCGGGCGCGGCGAAGGGTTTCGCGGCCGGCGCAGCCCAGTCGCCGGGCGCAAATGGCGGGGGCGCGGGCCCGTCGAGAAGGGTCGCCACCATGTCGCCCCACGCGGCCGGGCGATCCGGATAGCGCCGCAGTTCGTCGATGGGCCAGTTCTTGTGTTCGTTGGGGTCGCCGGCGAACGCGACGATCCAGCGCGAATGCATCGCCCCGGCGAGCCAGGCGTAACGGTTGTCCCCCGCGACGAAGGCCAGGTCGAAGCGTCCTTCGGCGAACAGCGCCTCGTTGGCATGCCGCGGGTCCCAGGCCAGCGCGCGGACTCCGTAGGGATGCGCCGAATACAGCGGGGCGATCGCGCGCGGCACGGTCATGACGATTTCCGCTTCGGGATAGCGTGCGCGCAGCTTGCTGACAAGCGGCGTCAGCATGAGCGTGTCTCCCAGCAGCAGATGGTGCGCCAGCAGCACGCGGCGCACGTTTACGGGACGCTTGGGAGGGCGCTTGGCGCGCGCCGCGAGCGCGCGCGCGACGACTTCGGCCTGGTTGATGAAGCGGGAACGCGTCGCGATGATGGTGGTCATGGCGATCCCGCATCCGCCAGCGCGCGGTGGAACGCGGCCTCCATGCGGTCGAGCATGGCGGGGAGACCATAGCGCGGCACGACGAACGCGCGGGCGGAAGCCGCGAGCCTTGCCCGCATCGGCGTGTCTGCGAGCAACGCGTCGAGGCCGTCGGCCAGGGCAGCAACGTCTTCCTTCGCGACCACCAGCGCGGTTTGGCCAGCGTGCGCAATCTCCGGAATGGCGCCCGCGTCCGTCGTGATGCAGGGCACGCCGGAGAACATCGCCTGCAGCAGCGCCTGCGGGACACCTTCGTTCGCGTAGGACGGCAGCGCAAACACGTCGAGTGCGCGCAGCCACGGCGCCACATCGTCCTGCTGACCGGCGAAGGTAACGCGATCGCGCAACGACAGCGCGTCGACCTGCGTTTCCAGTGCTGCGCGTTGCGGTCCGTCGCCGACGATGACGAGGTGGACGTCGCGTGTCCCGAGTCGCGCGAACGCATCCAGCAGATACCGGTGGCCCTTCCAGCTGCGCAGCGTGGCGACGATGCCGAGCAACTGCGGCTCCCGAGGCAGACCGACCTCGCTGCGGGCGGCGAGCCGGTCGCCTGGTGCGAAGCGGGTTGCGTCGATGCCGGTGGGAATCGACTCGATCCGTTCCGGGTCGATGCCGTTGTCGCGAATCAGCGTGGCGCGCAGCGAGTCGCCGGTCGTGATCAGTCGTGCGGTGGCCTTGCGGTAGAGCCAGCGCGTGGCGAGGTCGTTCGGCACCGGGACGGAGACGTGGCGTGTGCGCACGAGCACGGGTCGGGCACGGCCGCCGGTGCGCAATGCGACCGCGGTCAGCCAGGTGTCGGTCGAGCTATGGGCATTGACGATATCGAACGGCGAGGCGCGGAAGGCGCGGCGCATAGCCATGACCCCTGCAGGTCGTTTCCAGCCGATGGGCAGGGCCACCGCGGGCACGCCGAAGCGCGGCGCTTCGGCCACGATGCGGGAGCCGTGCGCGCCGTGGACCACGACGCGATGCCCGCGCGACTGCATCCCGGCGGCTTCCGTTAGGATGCGGATCTCCTGGCCACCCCACCCACACGACGATTCAGTGTGGGCGATGGCGAGGGGGCGCCTGACTTGTTCAACGTTCACGACGGTGCCGGTTCATGCGGCCGCCGCGGACGGGACGGACACCGCGAACTGGAGCTGGTGCAGACGGGCGTAGACGGCGTTGCGGGCAATCAGTTCGGCGTGCGAGCCCTGCTCGACGATGCGGCCGGCATCGAGCACCACGATGCGGTCCGCGTGCTCGATCGTCGACAGCCGGTGCGCGATCACGATCGTCGTGCGGCCCTGCATCAGCGCGTCGAGCGCCGTCTGCACCTGGCGCTCGGACTCCGAATCCAGCGAGGAAGTCGCCTCGTCGAGAATCAGGATCGGCGCGTCCTTGAGAATGGCCCGGGCGATCGCGATCCGCTGCCGCTGACCCCCGGACATCCGCATGCCGTTCTCGCCGACGCGGGTGTCGAAACCCTGAGGTGTGGCACGGATGAACTCGAGGGCGTTCGCGGCGGCCGCCGCGCGCTCCACGTCCTCGCGCGCAACACCGGACATGGCGCCATACGCGATGTTCGCGGCGATCGTGTCGTCGAACAGCAGGACGTCCTGCGACACCAGCGCGATCTGCGCGCGCAGGCTGGCGAGCGTCAGCGTGGTGATGTCGTGGCCGTCGACGAACAACCGGCCCGCCGAGGGTTCGTAGAAGCGGGGAATGACATTGACGAGCGAGGTCTTCCCGGCGCCGGAACTGCCCACGAGCGCTATCGTCTCCCCCGGCCGGATCGTCAGCGAGACGTCGGTCAGCGCGTCGCGCTCGCTGCCTGCGTACTTGAGCGAAACGCGGTCGAAGCGCAGTTCGCCGCGCGCGCGATCGAGCCTGACGGTGCCGTTGTCCGGTTCGTCCTCGAGGTCGAGCATGGCGAAGATCGACTCGGCCGCGGCCAGACCCCGCTGTATCGAAGCGTTGATGCCGGACAGCGCCTTCAGCCGCTCGAGCAGCGTGAGCAGGGCTGCCGTGTACGCGAGGAAGATCGCCAGGTCAAGCTTGCCGTCCTCGCTCTGGC
>Ga0209048_10001949_pt1 | contig 20822 bp, 19 predicted proteins | sample FrelakmetCRP12CR_FD_187146 | JGI IMG/M metagenome (GOLD analysis project Ga0209048, IMG submission 187146) | Freshwater lake sediment microbial communities from the University of Notre Dame, USA, for methane emissions studies - CRP12 CR (SPAdes)... | ecosystem: Environmental > Aquatic >... | reverse complement strand
CCGTTGCCCGACCCCCATGGCATACGCTGCGGTCGGGCCGTGGAGGTTGGAACCTGCATTAGCGGCGCCTGGAACGGCCGCTCTCCGCGAGACCGAACTTCCGCGTTGGGTCGACTGGAGCCGCTCGCGCAACCGACTCGGTGCGGCCAACTCCTGCCGTTCCCGGTCGCCGCGCAAATTTCCCGCAAGCAGTCGTTAGCGCCAACGCTGCTTCGCGTTCGCGCCCCGGCAGGCGGCGGCTGTTGCCTTCGCGCCGGCCGCCCGTCGTCCCGCCCGCGTCTGCCCGCTCGCACGCCGAGCGGTGCGCAGGAAACGGCGGGCCTGCTGTCGACAATCACCGGGACCGAACGCCCCCGCTAGCAGCCCTTCGGAGTTTCGACTGTCGACCAAGAATCGAGAAGCCATGACGCGCTGCAAGCCCAAAGTCACTTTGGCGAAGGATCGTAAGCCCAGCTTCTGTCCTGTAATGCGCCCAATTTCTTCAAGTCCGACAAATGGCTAGGCTAAAATTTGCCACGGCGCGGCACGCCCGCCGACCGTCAGCCGTTGCGGTACGCAATGAGCGGCATCCATGCAAATGAGCTCTCGCTGGAGGATCTTCCTGGTGGCCTGCGCGACCTTCCTCGCCACGGCGACGCAGGCGCAACCGCGCTTCACGTTCGACACGACGCCGGGCCAGTTGGGGAAGGACGTGGTCCCGTCGAAGTACCGGCTGGCGCTGGACCTCGACCCGGCCAAAGAGTCCTTTGCCGGCGTCGTCGACATCTCGCTGACCGTGCGGCGCTCCGTCGACGTGATCGTGCTCAACGCTTTCGGATTGACCGCGGGAGAGATCGCGCTGACCGGGCCGGGTGGCGCGCGGCCGATGACGGCGACCGACGACACGACGAAGCGCCAGTGGCGCATTGCCGACGGCCGGACCATCGAGCCGGGCGAGCACACGCTGCGCATTGCGTATACCGGAATCGTGAACAAGGCCGGAGAGGGGCTGTTCGGCGTCGCCTACACGGCGGAGGGCAAGCCCGCGCGGATGCTCGCGACGCAGCTGGAGCCCATCGCCGCGCGCGCGGTCTTTCCGGGATTCGACGAGCCGTCGTTCCGCGCGGTCTTCGCGATCACCGTCGTCGCGCCATCGGCATACGAAGTCGTCTCCAACATGCCCGTCAAGTCGCGCGACGCGCAGGGCGCTGCGACGCGCTGGCAATTCGAGCCGACGCCGCCGATGCCGACCTATCTCGTCGCAGTCTCGGTCGGGCAGTTCGACGCGCTCGAAGACAGTGTCGACGGCATTCCACTGCGCATCCTTACGGCAAAGGGCAAGGCGGCAGACGCGCGCTACGCGATGGACGTCACCAAGAAGGTGCTGCCGTTCTACCGCGAGTACTTCGGTGTCCCCTACGCATTGCCGAAGCTCGACCAGATTGCCGTTCCCGGCGTGCGCAACGGCGCGATGGAGGACTGGGGCTTCATCTCGTACATCGAAGACGCGTTGCTCTACGATCCGGCGAAGAGCTCCATCGAAACCAAGCAGGGCGTCTTCGGCGTAATCGCGCACGAAATCGCGCACCAGTGGTTCGGCGACCTGGTGACAGCCGCGTCCTGGGACGAGATCTGGCTCAACGAAGCGTTCGCGACCTGGATGCAAAGCAAGGCCACGGCGCACTTCAATGCGGACTGGCAGATCCCGCTCAACCGCGTGCTCACGCGCCAGTGGGTGATGCGCGGCGACGCCGGTCCGGCGACGCGCGCGATCCGGTCCGGTCCCGTCCACGAGACCTCGGTGTTCGACGTTTTCGACGGCGTCACCTACACCAAGGGCGGCGCGGTGCTCGAGATGATCGAGACGTACATCGGGCCCGACGCGTTCAGGCGGGGCCTTGCCGCGTACTTCGAAGGCCAGAAGCTGTCCAACGCGACGGCCGGCGATCTCTGGCACTACCTGTCGCAGGCGTCCGGAACGGATGTCGCGGCCGTCGCGCGGAGCTGGACCGACCAGAAGGGCTACCCGCTGCTGCAGGCGCGCGCCAGGTGCGAGAACGGCAAGCAGACGCTCGAGCTCGAGCAGCAGCGCTTCAGCGTCGACGGCAGCGTGGACACGACGAGCCTGTGGCAGGTGCCGTTCGCGGTGTCGGCCGGCACCGCGCCGCCCAAGCGATTCCTGCTCGCCGGCCGCAGCGGCAAATTCGCGACCGGTCCGTGTGCGTCGGCGCCGTTGTTCGTCGACTCGTCCGCGGGTTTTTTCCGCGTCCAGTATCCGCCGGAACACCTGCACCGCCTGGCACGCGCGTTTCCCGAGCTCTCGCCCTCCGCACGCCTGGCACTCCTGACCGACACCTTTGCGCTGGGACAGGCCGGACGCATCCCGCTCGCCGAGTATTTCGCTCTCCTGGTCCGGCTGCGCCCGGCAAGCGATCCGGCCACCTTGGTCCTCTTCCTGCAGGCTGACTTTGCGCTGTCGAACCTGAACGGCGCGATGTACGGCACGTCGACACAAGAGCCCTTGCATGCCTTTGCGCGCAGCAAGCTGGGGCCGATGCTGGACCAGCTGGGGTGGAGCGCCTCGCCTGCCGACTCAGCCGTCGCGCTGGGCTTGCGCAACGGTCTGATCGAAACGCTGGGCATGTTCGGCGACAAGGCGACGTTGCGCAAATCGATGGACCTCTTCAACGCCGAGCGCAACGGGGGGCCGGCGATCGACCCGTCGATCCGGCCGGGAGTGATGGTGAACGTCGGACGCCGGGCCGATGCGGAAATCTTTGCCGAGCTGGTCACGCGGATGACGACGGCAACGCGCGTCGAGGACGGCTGGTTGTACGCGTCGGCGCTCGCCCATGTGGAGGACGCGGCACTCGCCCGGCAATTCCTCGCATTGACAATCGGCGACACGGTGCCGGCCCAGATGGTGTCGTGGCTGCCGAGCATGATCGCCGGCAACTTCACGCATGGCGCGATGACCTATGCGTTTGTCCTCGAAAATTTCGACGCGCTTTCGCGCAAGACCTCCGAGCAGGGCCGGCGGTACCTTCTCCCCGGCGCGGCGTCGGGCTTCAACGAATCGGCGCGCGCCACGGCATTGGTCGCCGACCAGATTCGGCTGCTGGGCGATGCGGGAGAGAAGACGGCGAAGGAAACTGCCGCTGCCATCGAGCTCAAGAGCCGCATCAGAGAGCGGGATGGCGCGCCGCTCGCCGCTTCCCTTTCCCGCCTTACGACCGGGAAACGCTAAAACCTATCTCGAGATCGGTTGAATTTCGAGTTTCGTTGCGTGCAATCGAATGCATGCGGCGGTCGAGCGATGTTCAGCGGGAGCGGATTCGGGAGCATTTCCCCGAGCAGAACATTCCCGATGGCCGTCCTGGGCGCAAGCCGGTGCCGGCGCGACAAGCATTGGACGCCGTGCTGCGGATTCTGAACGCGGGAGCGCCGTGGCAGATGCTGCCGCAATGCCATCCGACCCACAAGACGGCACATCGCCGCTTCCGGCGCTGGTGCCAAACAAGGAGTACTGTGGGCGGGTCCTGCCGAGCTGGCCAGTGCGCTGCGTGAACAAGGCGACATCGACGAGCGCGCGTGCTGATTCGCCGCGAGTACTGCGCCGAGAGCGTTCTCGGCTTCGTCCGGCCCGCCGGCATCGCCATGTTCCTGAAGCGCTTCTGCAGCAGGTCCTACGCGCCCGCGTGTTCTCGTTGTGTGGGCAACCCAAGCTGCGACCACAGCAGCATGCCACCGCGGAGGTTGGCTGTGCGCTCGAGGCCGGCGCCGCGCAGGATCACGGTGGCCTGCCCTGAACGCATTCCGGCGTGGCAAACCGCGACCACCGGCTTGTCCCGGGGGATCTCGGACAGCCGCGCCTTGAGCTCATTCAGCGGAATGAGCTGGGCGCCGGCCAATCTCCCGAGCGACTCCTGCATCTCCTGCGGCTGGCGCACGTCGAGCACATGCACCTGCTCCAGGTGCTCTGCCACCCACTCCGGATCGATCTCGAGCAGCCCCGCGTAGGTCTGGCGCACCGGCCCCCAGTCGGCCGGCCGCGGAAGCTTGCCGTCGGCGGGCCGGCCAGAGCGCAGATTCGCCGGCAGCGCGACGTCGATCTGCTTGGGATGCGGAAGGTTCAGATTCTCCATGAAACCGACGAAGTCGCGCTCGTCGGCGTCACCGCCGATCCGCGGGTTGTGTGCCTTCTCCTCGGCTACCGACGACACGGTGCGGCCGCTGTAGTCGTGCCCCGGAAACAGCAGGCACGCGTCGGGCAGCGAGAAGATCTGCTGGACGATCGAGCGATACAAGGTGTGTGCATCGCCGCTCTGGAAGTCGCAGCGCCCGGCCCCTCGGATAAGAAGCGCGTCGCCGGTCAGGGCGATGCTGCGGTCGTCGAGCACCAGCGTCACGCAACCGTCGGTGTGGCCGGGCGTGGCTCGCACGTCCAGGTGGCGGCTCCCGAACACAATGCGGTCTCCGTGATCGAGCGGCAGGTCGGCGCCCTCGACAGGTGGCTGGTAGCGCCGCGAGATGCCGATGCGGCAGCCGGTGGCCTGCTGCATCATCCAGGCGCCAGTGACGTGGTCGGCGTGGCAGTGCGTGTCCAACGCGGCAATCAGTTTGAGGTTGAGCTCGCCGACAAGGGCACGGTCGCGCAGGTGCTGCTCGAATACCGTGTCGATGATCACCGCATGGCGCGTGCGCGGGTCGCCGAGCAGGTAGGTATACGTCGACGACGATGCGTCAAACAGCTGGCGGAAGACGAGGTTGGCAAACATTGCGGGAGTCGCGGCGGTAACGTGCCGCAATTAGACCACGCCTCACGGCGACCCGGGCGCGATCCCGACGTTTCGGCAATTGGGCCCGGTCCGGGCACCGGCTCAGGACGGCGGCGGTGGCGCCGCGTCGGTCGCGTACTGCGGCAGCTTCGCGCCGCAGTGCATGCAGAACCTGGCCTCGGCCGCGAGCCCCTCGGCCAGGCACTCCTGGCACGTGCGCGTGGTCGGCGGGCGCGTCATCCGCTGCGCCGTCAGCTCCGAGGTGACGATGCCCGTGGGCACCGCCAGCGTGCCCCAGCCCAGCAGCATCATGATCGAGGAGAGCAGGCGGCCGACGTCGGTCTTGGGCGTGATGTCGCCGAAGCCGACCGTCGTCAGCGTGGTGATCGCCCAGTACACGGACGTGGGGATGCTCGTGAAGCCGTTCTCGGGACCCTCGACGATGTACATCAGGGTCCCCATGATCAGCACGATCATCAGCACGGCCAGAAGGAACACCATGATCTTGCGGCGGCTCGCGACCAGCGCGCTGCCGAGCGACTGGTACTCCCACAGGTACGCGGTGAGCTTGAGGATCCGGAAGATGCGCAGCAGGCGCAGGATGCGCACGTCGATCAGCGCGTGCGCCTCCGGGACGAGCAGCGCAAGGTACGTCGGCAGCACCGACAGCAGATCGACGATGCCGAAGAAGCTCGTGGCGTAGCGCCACGGATGCCGCACGCAGACGAGGCGCGCAATGTACTCCACGGTGAACAGTGCGGTGAATCCCCATTCCAGCACCTCGAACAGGTCCCCGTATTTCGCGTTCACGCTCCCGACGCTGTCCACCAGGACAACGGCCACGCTCACCAGAATGGCCACGATCAGCCACTGATCGAAGAGCCGGCCGGCTCGCGTGTCGGCCTCGAAGATGATCGTGTAGAGCCGCAGGCGCCAGCCGCGCAGCGGCTTGCCGAGCGTATCGGGATGCGAAGGCTTCATCGCGCGGGTCCGGCGGGAGTGACAAGCCGGCCGGCGAGCCGCGCCACACGTTCATGTTCCACCGCGACCTGCCGAAGAATCCGGTGCCGGGCCCGGCCTATTTCGCATCCGCAAGCTGCTTCAGCGTGAACGTGTAGCTCGTGTTGTCGAGCGGCTTGTGGCAGGCAAGGCACTCGGCCTGATTGACTCCGGCCCGGTATTGCTTGTCGGTGGTGAAAACTGCGTAGTTCCAGTCCTCGTTGCGCAACATCTCCGGAAAGTCCTTGCCCCAACCCGCTCCCCGCGCCATGGCGGTGTAAAGAAGAAGCGTATCCGGCACGAAAAAGCCGTCGCTGCCCGTCACCGGCTTCTTCTCGGCATCGACCTTCGCCGCGTAGACCTCGGCGAACAGCACCGAGCCGTCGGGCAGCGCCTTGCCTTCCTTCGCTGCCTGCACTGCGGCCTTGTTGGCGAAATAGTAGCGGACCTGATTGGTCGCGGGAAAATTGATCGTGTGGTACTTCGTGAACGTGTCCTTGTAGCCTTCGGGAAAGGGCACACGGGTCATCGCGACATTCGGCAGCAAGGCGGACTTGACACCCGTCTCGGGACCGGGCTGCGCAGCAAAATAGGCGGCGACGTTGGCCATCTCGTCGGCGGAGAGCTGCGCCGCGATGGCGCCCATGATCGGGCTCTTGCGCGTGCCGTCCTTAAGCGCCTTCAGCTGTGCTTCGAGATAGGCCGCCCGTTGCGCCGCGAGATTGGGGATGGAATCGCTCACGCTCACGCCGGTCGGGCCGTGGCACGCGGCACAAACCGCGGCGGCCCTTGCCTTGCCGGCTTCGACATTTGCGGCTTGCGCAACCGGCACGACGAGCAGAAAGAAAGTCACTCCGAGCGCAATCTTCATTGGACGTCTCCGACGGTGGACGGTTGGTCTGAGGCGAGACTGTATACGGTTTCGGTTGCGTCGGAGGTCACTGCAAGCGGTCCATCCCGTGCGCGCTCGTTCGCAGAGTCGGGCGCGCCGCGTAAGGGATCGCACCGCGAAGTCGCGGCGCTCCGATGGCGCGTATACTCGAAACGACGATGGATGCAAACATGAACTCGGTTTGGCGTATCTACAGGGATGAGGACCATTGGTGGAGGTGGCAGCGTGTCTCCACCGACCGTGTGGTCCTTGCGCAATCGCGCACCCGCTTCAGCGAGTACGACCGATGCCTGGCGGACGCTGAAAGCAATGGCTACCTCTTTCAGCCCTCCCAGAGCAAGAGGGTTCGGGGCCCTTCGTTGCGGCCCCGAGCTGCGCGTGACGGCGATTAGGCTGGACCCCTCCCGACTGCGCGGGCGACGCCTTGGCAGTCGGGGATACGGCTAACGCCCCGTCACTTGCCGCTGCCCATCTTGGCAGCCTTGGTAGGCGACACCGGCACCATCAGGTGCGCGTAGGGCGTTCCCTTCCACATGACCCAGGGTCCGCCGCTCTTCGGGTCGGTCGGGAATGCGTCGAGCATCTTCAAGTCTTCGTAGAGCACCATGATATGGGGCGGCGCGACGACCCAGTCGTTCGTCGCCGTAGGACCCGTCGCAAACGGGTCGGTATTGCTGGCGCCCTTGTCACCCTTCAGCATGTACGCGATACCCGTGCCGGTGATCTTCGGTGGCGCCTTCTTCTCCCATGCATCCGCCCACGCCTGCCATTGCTTGTCCACGCACATCGGGTCGTCGCCCGACGCACCCGCGAATTCCATCGGTGTATTGGGAAAACACACCCAGCCGTTCGTGCCGGCGCGCAACTGCTTGGGTTGACCGCCCGCCGTCTCCGGCCAGTCCAGGATCGTCGCGTTCCTGCTGATCTCCGTCGGCGCCGCGCTCATGGCATTCGCGATCTTCTGCGCGGTCGTCATCTTGGCCGGCGCCGACTTCACCGGCGCCGGGTTCGCCGGCATCGCGTGCTGGGCGTGCAACACTGCGGGCGCGAGCGCGGCAAGGGCAAACGAAACTCGTACGAGGTATCCAAACATGGCTCGTTCCTCCTCGAAGATGCCGATCCGGCCGGGGGGCCGAAGCGGGAAGCGATGACCATAGTGCGGCGCGCAGCGCGCGTCAAGTTCCGCCGCCCGGTTCACCCGTCGGAGTGCGGCTGGTGTTTCGGCCGGTTGATCGGGAGAAGCGCCTTGGCATCGTGCGACGACGGAACACGGCGCTCGATCCCCGCTTGACCAATGCCGCCAGACCCGAAATACTCGGGTTCGGGCGGCTGGTCTTTCCGCTCTTCCGCGAACGCGGGCCCGGGAGGTCGTCATGCTGCGGAACACGCCGAAGCAGTGGGGATTGCCGTCGCAGGGCCTGCACTGGCTGAGCGCCGGTCTCGTGCTGTACCTGCTGGTCCACGGCTGGTGGATGACCCACCTTGCGGAGCGCGCCGATCGTCTGCCCAATTACGCGACGCACGCGTCCGTCGGCTACGTGCTGCTCGGGCTGGTCGTGTTGCGCATGCTCTGGCGCTCGGCGCAGGCTGTGCCCGCGCATCCTGCCGGCGCCCCTGTGTGGGAACGCAGGGCGGCGCAGGTGAGCCACGTCATGTTGTACTTGCTCCTGCTGTTGGAGGCCTACCTTGGCTGGGCATTGGCGGGCACGCTGAGCCAGCCGTTGGATCGCACGCTGTTCGGCCTCGTGCGCGTCCCGCCGATCACCCGGCCAGGCAATCGCAGCCTGCACGAAACGCTGGCCAGCGCGCACGAGGTGTTCGCCTGGGTTCTCGCCGCACTCGTCGTCGTGCACGTCGCCGCAGCGATCTACCACTGGAAGATCCGCCGCGACGACGTCATGCAGCGAATGATTCCGGGCCGCTCCGGTTGACGGGTCGGCTTCCTCGCGCGAAGCGCGCGGTGGCCGCTCGTCCTATGGATCGCTCGGGATCCGATGGCGGTCATGGAGGGCAACTCGCTGCGAAGAACAGGCATCAGGGTGAATGGGTTTGAACCGGCGCCGACTCAGACTTCTTCCATCAGGGGCACCGCACGATGCGTCGAGGTCATGTCTTGTTCGCTCGGCGCCGCGAGTTTCAAGAGGCTATCGGGAGGCGCTGGGTTGTCTCTCCGACTGCCGGGATCGGAACCACCCGCGTCGTAACCAGGCTCACGGGTACGGTTGCATACGTATTGCTGTCGCCCCGGCAGGATCGATGCGGGCCAGGGACCGTGGGACCGAGGATTCCAATTGACGTCGCCCCGCCGGCAGGGATTGAACAAGCGGAAGGAGACCGGATAGCTGCGGGCGAAGCACTGCGAGATTGCCCCAGATCAAGGATTCCTCGGGCGAAATACAACAGAGGCGCGTAGATTTGTTCTACTGCGCCGCAGGCGGCGACGCACGGGCACCTTTCACCTATAGGAGGCAACCATGGTAAGTTGCTTGACGCGCATTTCCGCGGTCGCGATGGCTGCGGTCCTTGCGGCCTGCGCCACCACAGCGCCGACGCCTTCCGGTAAGCCGGAGTTCATGCTCGTCGGCGTCGACACCAAGGTCGTGTTCGCCGACGATGGAAGCCTGCAGCTTCTTGCTCCCGGCAAAGACTCCGTGGTGATCGTCGACATCGGCACCGACCCAGCCAGGCCGCGGATCGTAAGCAGCCTGCCGCTGATGAACTCGGTCGTCGGGCCGCCCACGAACCTTGCAATCACTCCGGACGGCAGGCTTGCGCTCGTGGCGAACTCGCTGGACTGGGTGCCGGATGGCGCCAACTGGAAGTTCGCGCCCGACAACAAGCTCTATGTGATCGATCTCACCACCAGCCCACCCGCGCTGATCGATACGGTCGTGATTGGCAAGCAGCCGTCGGGGCTTTCGATCAATCGTGCCGGTGATCTCGCACTCGTCGCGAATCGTGCCGACAACTCGATCAGCGTGTTGTCGATCCAGGCCAAGCAGGTGAGGCTGATCGATACCGTGCCGATGGGCGAGATGGTTGCGGCTGTCGTGTTCACTCCCGACGGCAAGCGCGCGCTCGCAGCGAAGTTTCCGGGCCACAAGGTGGCGTTCCTCGACGTGGATGGCCAGAAGGTGACATACAACAAGTACGACGTGTCGGTGGGTCTGTGGCCATACAACCTCGCCGTCTCCGCGGACGGCAAGCTCGCGCTGACGGGGGACAACGGCAACGCCGGACGCTCGGACGGCAATGTCGACACGGTCACGGTCATCGACATCGAGGCGAACCCGCCCCGGGTGATCGACAAGGTAGTCGTCGGTGATGGGCCGGAGGGCTTCGCGGTAAGTCCAACCGGACGCATTGCCGCGCCCATCCTATTGGGCGGCTCGGATGGCCCGAAGAACAGCTGGTTCTACAATCGCAACGGCAGCGTCGCTGTCCTGAAGCTCGACGGCAAGAAGGTGGTCAAGGTCGGCGATGTCCCCGTAGGCGGCATTCCCGAAGGCGCGGTGTTCAGTCCCGACGGTCGTTGGCTCTACGTCGGAAACTACGTGGACCGAAACATCTCCGTGCTTCGGGTTGACGGCGACACAGTCGTGAACACGGGTACTGTCGTCCCGCTGCCCGGCAGTCCGGCATCGATGCGGGGAAGAGTTCAGTAATCGGATCCGCAAATTCGGACCGGAGCGCGCGCGCCGCCCGCCGCGTTCCGCTAGCTCAATTCGTTTATCGCGCTCTCGATCGCCAGGGCGACCGCTTGCCGGTCCGCCTCGGCATCTCCCATCACGGTGTCCCAATGCAGGCGAACGTAGGCTGACCTGTGCTTGGTCTTCAGGACCAGCGTCTGCAGTCCACGCTGCTGGCCGAACGCGTAGTCCGTCGCGTAGCCAAGCAGATCGTGTACGCCCGCCTCCCAGATTCTCGTCTGGACCGCCTCGATGATCGCGGCCATGCGTCGGTGGAATTCGCGAGGCACGTCGACGGTTAGGGGGTCTTTGTCCATCATGGGCGTGGCCGGTGGTTTGCGCTCGTATTATCCCCCTGTGCAACGGGACTTGAAGGCATCCCGGCGCTACCCCTGTGCTCCCGCACGCCTGTCGGCTCTTGTATGATCCGAAGCGGCGACGGCTGCCGGAATCCTTGCCGTCCAGGGAAACCTCGAGCGAATGGACACGCTTCTGTTGCTGATGCCGCCGGCGTGGCTTGTTCGCATCGCCGTGGCCGGCGTCTGGGTCTATGAGGGGCTGTGGTGCAAGATTCTCGGGCGGGAGAAGAATGAGCTCCGCATCGTTCAGGCGGTTCCGCGCTACGGCGAGAAGTTCGGCCGCCCGTTCCTGGTGGCGCTCGGGTGGGTCGAGCTCCTGCTCGGTCTGTGGGTGCTGAGCGGCTGGGCACCCGGCCTGTGCGCACTCGCGCAGACAGTGCTGCTCGTGATGCTCAACGGCAACGGGCTGCTCTGGTCCCGGCACCTCATTCACGACCCCGGGGGCATGGTGTTCAAGAACTTCGCATTCCTGGTCCTGGGCTGGGTCAACGCCGGCCTGGCGGGTTGACGCGCATGGCGCTCGGCACCGCATGGGAAGCGGGGCGACTCGACGCCGGCCGGGGTCCCCCGCGCGTGCTCTTCGGGCGCATGTACGAGGACCCGGCGGTCGAGCGCGCGGCGTTCCGTCCGGGCGGACGCGTCTTCTGCATCGCGTCGGCCGGCTGCACGGCGATGCACCTCGCGCCGTACCACGAGGTCGTCGCCGTCGACATCAACCCTGTACAGCTCGCGTACGCGAAACAGCGGATCGCCGGTGCGCCGATGGTTCGCGGAACCGCCGAGCACATCATGCGCGTCGGGCGAGCCCTGTTGCCGCTCGCCGGCTGGAGCCTGGCGACTCTCCACGCCTTCCTCGATCTCGACGACCCCGCGGCGCAGGAGACTTACTGGAAGACGCATCTCGACACGCGGCGCTTTCGCGCCGGTCTCGACACCCTGCTGTCGGTCACGGCGCTGCGTTCGGCGTATGCGCCGGGCCTGCTCGCCTCGCTTCCCGGCCACTTCGGCGCGGTGATGCGGGCACGGATGGAACGCTGCTTTCGCACCCACCCCAACCGCAGGAATCCCTACGCGCGTGCGCTGCTCGTCGGCGAACTCTCGGCCGAGTTGCCCTCGCCCGAGGCGAAGCGAATCGAGTTCGTCCAGTCCGACGCCGCCACCTTTCTCGAGGAGGCACCCTCCGGGAGCTTCGACGGCTTCACGCTCTCCAATATCCTGGATGGCGCGACCCCGGCGTACCGGCAGCGGCTGTTCCGCGCCATCGAGCGCGCTGCCGCGCCCGATGCCACGGTCGTGCTGAGGAGCTTCGGTGAACCCGCAGGCGAGCTGCCGTCGAACCGGGCGGCCGACGACAGCTCCATCCTGTGGGGCATCGTCGACGTGAGACCGGCCACCGCGCTCGACGCCTGACGTTCGCGCGGAGCCCTTGCGGGCGTGCCGTTGCCGGCGGCAGCGCTCCTGCCGCCCGCCCTCGCCGGAATCGCTAGGACGACGTGCCGCCCGGTGTCCCGTCCGGAAGGGGGCGCGTCGCGCCCATGCCGGCAAGGATGTGGCGATGCAGCTGGTGAGCGAGCAATCGCTCGAAGGGACGCCAGAGCCAGCGCGGCCGCAGGTGCCCGCGATACTGCGTGGTGAGCGCCACCTCGGTGCCGCCACCCTCAGCGCGAAACTCGTACGAGCCCTCGACCGTCGTCATGCAGCGCTCGATGCCCAGCTGCTGCTCGAGCACCTCGAAGCGCACGAGCCGGGGACGCTCGAGCACGGTGATCCGCTTCACCAGGCCGCCGCGGCTGTACGTGCATTCGACAACCGTGCCGACTTCCTTGCCGTTGCCCTGCGTTTTCACCGGGCTCGGCAGGAACGTCCGCAGCAGCAGCGGCGGACGGTGCGGCACCTCTTCGTAGAACATCATCCTCTGCCACACTTCGTCGGGCGGCGCGTCGAAGGCGGCCGTCGTGGTCACCACGTCGATCGCCAGAGTCGGCGGGAACAGCCGGCCGAGTTGCCACAGGAATTCGCGCGGATGCACTCCTGTCCGCGGCGGGATCGCGCGATCTCCGTCCATCGTCACTTCGCGTCGCGGACGCGTATGGATGACATTCATTGACGCATTTTAGCGGATCGCGGTCGAAGCACGTCCGGGATTCCGGGCCAATCGGCGCCGGGATTCGAATCGGGCCATCGGACTCGATCGCCCTTCACCCGACACCACGGGGCGCGCCACGCATTGTGGCTGCCCGGTGCGCAGAATGCGGTAGATTGCGGACTTCGGGACAAGGGACGCGACGCATGAGTAATGGATTCGATTCTCCGCTGCCCGTCTTCGCGCTCGCGCTGCGGGCGCGATGACGGGCGGTCACCGTATGGCTCGCGTCGACGTACGCGATTGCCGGAGTTGCCCGACCCGCGAACCCGGTTCGTGCGGGGACGCCGTCCGGCGGGACACGCCGGCGCCGGGACCGCATCGGGGCTTCACCCTGATGGAAATGCTGGCGGTGATTTCCGTGATCGCCATTCTCGCGATGATCGCCGTTCCGTCCTATCTGGACCGCATCGTCCGGGATCAGATCAAGGAGTCGCTGCCGCTCGCCAGTATCGCGAGGGAACCCATCGCCACTTCGTGGGCGGCGACGCAGACGTTCCCGGCCGACAACGCGGCCGCGGGGCTGCCGGTTGCGGAGAAGATCGTGGCGAACTATGTCAGCGCGCTTGCCGTGCGCGACGGCGCCATTCACCTGACGTTCGGCAACCGCGCGAACAAGGCGATCCACGGCAAGGTTCTCTCGCTGCGCCCGGCCGTCGTCGAAGACGCTCCCGTCGTGCCCGTCGCATGGGTCTGCGGAAGCGCCGAGGCGCCCGACAAGATGAAGGTCTTCGGCCGGAACCTGACGGACATCCCCGACGGATTGCTTCCGCTCGAGTGCCGCGCGTTCAAGCGTTGACCGGAGCCACCGGCGGCGGCGTTCCTGGCACGGCGTCGGCCGGGCCGCAGCCTTCCGCCTCCGGCCGCGCGGCTGCGGCGACGCGTGCGGCTCGCAGGTCTAGCCGGGATCCAGCGTGAACATTTCCTGCGGCCGGGCGACGCCCTTCATCGCGTAGCGGCCTAGGCTCACCAGCCGCGAGCGCGCGGCGCCCGCGGCCTCCGCAAACGCGGACGACACGACGACGGCCTGCTCGAGCGAGCCGCACAGCGCCTCGATCCGTGCCGCCTCGTTGACCGCGGGCCCCAGCACCGTGAAATCGAGACGTCGCGGGCTGCCGACATTGCCGTAGAGCAGCTCGCCCACGTGCAGCGCCAGATGCGTGTCGGTGACCGGCAGACCCGCGGCACTGCGACGCTCGTTCAGCGCGGCGATGCGGCGGCGCTGGCTGGCGGCGGCATCGAGCGCACGGACGCAGGCGGTCGCCGCGTCGTCGTCGGGGAAGATGGCGAGGATGCCGTCGCCGATGAATTTCAGGACGTGGCCGCCCTGCTCCTCGATCGACTCGACCTGGGCTTCGGCGTACTCGTTCAGGAGCGCGAGCATCCCCGCGGCACCCACCATGTCCGAGATCCGCGTGAAGCCGACGAGATCGCTGAACCAGACGACCGCCCGGATCGGCTCGGCTCGGCCGCGCACAATGTTGCCGGCGAGCACGCGCTCCGCGGCGTCGCTCCCCAGGTACGTCGTGATCAGCGTGCGCGCGGCCTGCCTCGTCGTGCGCAGCATGAACGTCAGGGCGAGGGTCGGCAGGATGCCGGCCAGGAGCTCGATCTGGTCGTCGGCAAAGCCGCCCGGAGCGTCGGTCGTCCACGACGAGAGCATCCCGCTGCGATCGCCCAGGCGCACGCTCTCGCCGACCGCCGTGACGAACGCGACGTAGTCGGTCACGCCCTCGTCCAGGAATTCGTCGAGCAGCGGAAACTCGCCGCGACGGTACGTGGCATCCAGACGCCGGCGCAGCCTCTCGTCGCCGCTCTGGAGGAGGGCGAAGAACGTACTGCGGGTCCAGCCCTCGTTGCCCGAGTCGTCGTCCCGGCGGGCGAAGGCCTCCTCCTCGCCGCCCGACCCGCGATTCCAGCGGACACCGAGGGCGTCGTGCGTCGGATCGAGCAGGTTGCCGCCGACGGCGGCGCGCAGCACCGGCACCCCCGCACGGCCCAGCCGCTCGCCGACCCCGGTGAGGATGGCGCGCTCGTCGCAGCCGGCGAGCGCCGAGCGCACGATCCAGTCGCCGATCGCGGCCCTCACGGTGTCGTCCATGGCAGCTCGCGGCTGATGCCCGCGCGCATGGCGAGCCGAACGCGCCCGGTGGCGCTGTCGGCCGCGCCGCGCGGCGCCGCGCCTACGATCCCGCGCGCTTCGCCACCGGCGAGTACATGTCGAGCAGCTGCAGCCGTGTCGCCTGCAACCGCTCCGACACGACGCCCAGCATCCGGTACATCAGCGCGAAACCGAACGCCCTGTCGTCCCGGCATGCCGCGAGCAGCGTCGGACCGTCGAACGCGAGCGCCTTCACGTTCTGCAGCGCCCGCGCCTGGAAGTGCTTGCCGCGTCCCATCAGGATCGCCGACCAGCCGAGCTCGTCGCCGGCTGCGAGCGTCTGCACGCGAAACGTGTGGTCGGGCGCCTCGATCTCGAGCGCGACGCGCCCCTCGACGATCAGGTAGAAATCGTGAAAGTCGTCGCCCTCGTGGAAGATCACCTGGTCCCGCGGGAACTCGACTTCCTTCGCGAGCGTCACGAGCTTCTCGATGTGCTCTTCCTGGAATTCCTCCACAAAGGGATGCCTGTGCAGCACCGCCAGCAGGGTCTCTTTCGTCATCGCTCGCTTTCCTTCGCAATCGGCCGTCCGGTTTCGGGCCCGGGTTTTCGGAATCGCAACGTCGCGCGCCCCGCGGTCGGAATCCCCGGGACGTCGCCGGGGGAAACGCGTTGCGCGTCCGGTCCGGCATTCAGCGTAGTTTACTGCGACATCGACCTGCGGGCACCCAAAAAGCGCACGCTCCGGCGTACGATCTTCTGTAACGCCCCGCGTGTCACCGCGCCGGGAAGCACCGGCTGCTCGAGGCGTGTCCCGGCGGCTCCTTTCGCGGGTTTGGTCTGGATCAACAATCGGTGCCGTGATCGAAGCTAGTGTGCAGGGTCGGGAGGAGCCGCCGCCGTGGGAGTGCACCGCATCAGCAAGGGTCTCGATCTGCCCCTGGCCGGCGAACCGGTCCAGGCTGTCGACGCCGCGGCCGCTCCCGCGCGGGTAGCGATTCTCGGCGCCGATTATGGCGGTCCGAAGCCGACGATGCTGGTGCAGCCGGGCGCACGCGTGCTGCGCGGAACGCCGCTGTTCGAGGACAAGCGCACACCCGGCGTCCGGCATGTCGCGCCCGCAGCCGGCACCGTCGCCGCGGTTCACCGCGGCGAGATGCGCGCGTTCCAGAGTGTCGTCATCGACGTCGACCCGGCCGACGGCCCGGACGCGCAGGTCGGCTTCGCAAGCTGGCGCGGCACGGGGGGAGGCGAGCAGGACGCCGAAGCGATCCGCGCGCTGCTCGTCGAATCCGGCCTGTGGACGGCGTTCCGCACGCGCCCGTTCTCCAAGGTCCCGTCGCCGTCGTCGACGCCGCACGCGATCTTCGTCACCGCGATCGACACGCATCCGCACGCGCCGGCGGTCGACGTGGCGCTGGCCGGCCGCGCCGATGACTTCGAGGCCGGACTCCTCGCCATCGTGCGGCTCTGCCCGGGCAAGACGTACGTGTGCAAGGCCGCCGGCTCGAGCGTCGCGGCGCCGCCGTCGGACCGCCTCGTCGCCGAGGAATTCGCCGGGCCCCATCCGGCCGGCACGCCCGGCCTGCACATCCACCTGCTCGACCCCGTCCGTCTCGGGAAGACCGTCTGGCACATCGGCTATCAGGACGTCGCAGCCGTCGGCCGGCTGGTCACGACCGGCAAGCTCGACGTCGAGCGCGTGATCTCGCTCGCGGGGCCCGGAGCGCTGCGCCCGCGGCTGCTGCGCACGCGGCTCGGCGCGGCGCTCGATGCACTGACGGAGGGCGAGCTCGGGCCTGGCGCGCAGCGCGTCATCTCGGGCTCCGTGCTCGACGGCCGCACGGCGTCCGGGGACGTGCACGGCTATCTCGGCCGTTATCATCTGCAGGTGTCGGTGCTGCCGGAAGGCCATCGGCGCGAGCTCCTGGGATGGATCGCGCCGGCGCCGGACAAGTTCTCGCTCTGGGGCGTGGTGCTCGGCCACTGGGCGCGGCGCCGCAAGCTGCCGCTGACGACGACGACCAACGGCGGCGCGCGGGCGATGGTCCCGATCGGCGCGTACGAGCGCGTGCTGCCATTCGATCTGATGCCGACGTTCCTGCTGCGGGCGCTCATCACGGGAAACGCGGAGTGGGCCGAGGAGATGGGCTGCATCGAGCTCGACGAGGAGGACCTCGCGCTCTGCACTTTCGTCTGCCCGGGCAAGTTCGAGTACGGCCCGCTGCTGCGGACGATGCTGGCCCGCATCGAGCACGACGAGGGCGTGACACCATGAGCGCCGCCACCCCGTCCCGAAGCATCGCCCGTGGCGCGCGGATTCGCCGCGGGCCGGGGTCGCATCCATGAGCCGGTTCCGCGCGATGCTGGATGGCGTCGGCCGCCACTTCGAGAAGGGCGGCAGGCTCGAGCGCTTCTATCCGTTGTGGGAAGCGGCGGACACGTTCTTCTACACGCCGGCGAGCGTCACCAGGGGCGGCGCGCACGTCCGCGACGCGCTCGACCTGAAGCGGATGATGATGCTCGTCGTGATCGCCGCGCTGCCGTGCGTGTTCATGGCGCTGTACAACACCGGGTTGCAGGCGAACCTCGCGCTCGACCCGGCAAAGGTCGCGACGCTCACCGGCTGGCGCCACGACGTGCTGCGCGCGCTGGGCGTCGGGTACTCGCCGCAGAGCGTCATTGCCTGCGCGATCCACGGCGCGCTGTACTTCCTGCCGCTCTACGCGGTGACGATGGTCGTCGGCCTCGCGTGGGAGGTCCTGTTCGCGGTCGTGCGCAAGGTCGAGGTGAACGAGGGTTTCTTCGTCACCGGGATCCTCTTTCCGCTGATCCTTCCGCCGACGACGCCGCTGTGGCAGGCGGCGCTCGGCATCAGCTTCGGCGTCGTGTTCGCGAAGGAGATCTTCGGCGGCACCGGAATGAACTTCATCAACCCGGCGCTCGCCGCGCGCGCGTTCCTCTTTTTCGCGTATCCGGCGGAGATCTCCGGCGACAAGGTCTGGACGGCCGTCCCGCCCGGCTTCACCGTCGACGGCTTCTCGGGCGCCACGCTGCTGTCGCAGATGCGCGGGATGACCGAGCCGTTCGCGAGCACGCCGCATTCGTGGTGGACGGCGTTCGTCGGCCTCGAGCCCGGCTCGATGGGCGAGACCTCGGCGCTCGCCTGCCTGATCGGCGCCGCGCTGCTGATCGGCACCGGCATCGGCTCGTGGCGGACGATGACCGGGGTCGCGCTCGGCACGATCGCGATGTCGCTCCTCTTCAATGCGATCGGATCGGCCACCAATCACTGGTACGCAGTCCCGTTCTGGTGGCACATGGTCGCCGGCGGCTGGGCGTTCGGCACCGTATTCATGGCCACCGACCCGGTGACCTCGCCGTTCACCGAGACCGGCAAGTGGATCTACGGCGCGCTGATCGGCGCGTTCGTCGTGCTGATCCGCATCGTCAACCCCGCTTACCCGGAGGCGATGATGCTGGTGATCCTCTTCATGAACGTGGTGGCGCCGCTCATCGACTATCCGATCGTGCGCGCCAACGTCAAGCGCAGGGCGAAACGTGCCTGACACGCAATCGACCCGCTACACGATCGCCTTCGCGGCGGCGATCTGCGTCGTCTGCGCCGCACTGGTCGCGGTGTCGGCGGTCGGCCTGCGCGAGCGGCAGGAGACCAACCAGCTCCTGTACCGGCAGAAGAACGTGCTGCTCGCCGCCGGACTCGTCAAGGCGGACGAGAGCCTCTCGGACAGGGAGCTCCTGGCGGTGTTCGACCGCAGCATTCACGTGCGCCTCGTCGATCTCAGGACCGGCGACCTGCTTCCCGAGGATCGGATGGACGCAAGGACCTACGACCAGCGCAAGGCGAGGAGCGACCCGGCCGCGTCGCACACGGTGGCCGCCAACGCGGCGCAGATCTCGCGCGTGCCGAACTACGGCGCCGTCTACCTCGTCGTCGACCCCGCGCAGCGCGACCGGATCCTGCAGCTCGTGATCCCGGTCGAGGGCGTCGGCATGTGGGGTACGCTCTACGGGTTCCTCGCGATCGAGCGCGACACGACGACGATCAGCGGCCTCACCTACTACGACCAGAAGGAGACGCCCGGTCTCGGCGGCGAGGCAGGCAACCCTCGATGGCAGGGCCTGTGGCGCGGGCGGAAGGCGTACGACGAGAACTGGGAGCCGCGGATCGTCGTCATCAAGGGCCCCGCGGGGCCGCCGGCGGAGGACCCGCATCGCGTCGACGGGCTGTCCGGCGCGACGATCACCAGCAACGGCATCACGCGGATGATGCAGTTCTGGCTCGGCAAGGAAGGCTACGGCCCATTCCTGAAGAAGTTCCGCGAAGGAGCGCAGACGTGACTTCCACCGCCGTCTTCGGCAAGCCGCAGCGCGCCACGCTGCTGACGCCGGTCGTCACCAACAACCCGATCGGCGTGCAGGTGCTGGGCATCTGCTCGGCGCTGGCGGTCACGACGCGCGTCGACAAGGCCGTCGTCATGGGCATCGGCGTGACGATCGTCACCGCGTTCGCGAACCTCGCGGTGAGCATGGTGCGCAACTACACGCCGAGCAGCATCCGGATCATCGTCCAGCTCGCGATCATCGCGTCGCTCGTGATCATGGTCGACCAGTTCCTCAAGGCGTACCTGTTCGAGCTCTCGCTCGAGCTGTCGGTGTTCGTCGGGCTCATCATCACCAACTGCATCGTGATGGGCCGTGCCGAGGGCTTCGCGATGCAGAACCCGCCGTGGATCTCGTTCCTGGACGGCATCGGCAACGGCCTGGGCTACGCGATCGTGCTGCTGCTGGTGGCGCTCGCCCGCGAGCTGATCGGCGCGGGGAAGATCCTCGGCGTCGTCGTGCTCCCGGTCACGACCGACGGCGGCTGGTACGTGCCGAACGGGCTGATGCTGCTCGCGCCGTCCGGGCTGTTCCTGATCGCGCTCCTGGTCTGGCTGCTGCGCACCTGGAAGCCCGAGCTGCAGGAAGAGGATTGAGATGGACTCGATCGCTTATCGGGTCGTGGGTCCGGCTTCAGCCGGACGCGCCAAGCCGCCTGAAGGCGGCCCCACGAGCGGCCGCTGAGGAGACGCGCGATGGAGCACTACCTGAATCTCGCCATCCGCTCCATCTTCCTGGAGAACATGGCGCTCGCGTTCTTCCTCGGCATGTGCTCGTTCCTCGCATGCTCGAAGAAGGTCGAGACCGCGCTCGGGCTGGGCGTCGCCGTCGTCTTCGTGCAGGTGCTGACGGTGCCGCTCAACAACGTGATCCTGCACGGGCTCCTGACCGAGGGCGCGCTCGCGTGGATCTCCCCGCGCCTCGCGCACGTCGACCTGACCTTCCTCGCGTTCATGCTGTTCATCAGCACGATCGCCGCCGCGACCCAGGTGGTCGAGATGGCCGTCGACCGTTTCGCGCCGAAGCTCTACGCGACGCTGGGCGTCTTTCTCCCGCTGATCGCCGTGAACTGCGTGATCCTCGCCGGATCGCTGTTCATGCAGGAGCGCGACTACACGTTCACCGAAAGCGTTGTCTACGGCGTCGGGTCGGGGCTGGGCTGGGCGCTCGCGATCGCCGCGATGGCCGCGGTGCGCGAGAAGCTGCGCTACTCGAACGTGCCCGACGGCCTGCGGGGCCTCGGCATCACCTTCATGACGGCGGGGCTGATGTCGATCGCCTTCATGATGTTCTCCGGCATCCAGCTCTGACCGCGATGAACGACCCCCACGCTCACTGCGTTCGCTGCCCCCCGAGGGGGCGCACAGTGCCCTTCGGGCGGCCGAGCGGGCACTTGAACGACCCCCACGCTCACTGCGTTCGCTGCCCCCCGAGGGGGCGCACAGTGCCCTTCGGGCGGCCGAGCGGGCACTTGAACG
>Ga0209048_10001948_pt1 | contig 20824 bp, 17 predicted proteins | sample FrelakmetCRP12CR_FD_187146 | JGI IMG/M metagenome (GOLD analysis project Ga0209048, IMG submission 187146) | Freshwater lake sediment microbial communities from the University of Notre Dame, USA, for methane emissions studies - CRP12 CR (SPAdes)... | ecosystem: Environmental > Aquatic >... | reverse complement strand
CACCCGGGAATGCAAGCCCGCCCGGCCTCGGGGGCCGTAGCTGTTCGTCGCGGTAATAGCGGCGCGCGTAGTGAAACGCGAAGACGGTCTGGATCAACAGCCAGGAGGAAAGCAGCGCCATTATCGTCAGCGCAAGGTGCCAAGCCTTGGGCCAGAAGCCGAGCCCCTTGATCGTTGCTACCACGAACCCGATCGCCACGATGCTGGAACACGCGGCTGCCAGCACGAAGAGAAAGATGATGTAGCCGCTCGTGTCCTGCGCCAACGCGTGCGCGCGTGTCGAGTGCGCATTGGCGCGACCGATAATCGCCCATGCGAGACCAAGATATACGAGGGCGCCAGCATCCCAGCTGGCAACAAGTCGCGTGTGCCAGGAGAAGGAATCTGGTTGCGCCACGAAGACGGCGACCGCGATCGCCAGCGCCATCGCGAGCCGATGCTTTGCATCCAACCGATCGATTGACTTCAACAGCGCGTCGCTACGCAGGTTTCGAGTCATTGTTCGAAGCCAAAACGCCGCCGACGATGCGTCACGGTCGACCGACGTAGAGCGCAATCTTGCCTTTCGCACGACCGGACTCGCTCAATGCATGGGCGCGTTTGACATCTTCGAGTGCGAATTCCGCCCCGATGAGCGGTCGCAGTGTGCCGCCGTCCACCATCTGCGCGATCTGCTCCAGTACGGCCGCATTGGGCTTGATGAACACGAACGCGCTGCGTAACTCCAGTTTCCTCGCGTGATCCTCGGGCGGATTGCTGATGATCGAGACCAAGATGCCACCAGGCGCCATGACCGACCACGATTCCTCCTGTGTGCGGCCGCCGACGGTGTCGAACACGACATCGATGTTCCGGGCGGCGTCACGCAGGCGCTGGGTGCGATAGTCGATGAACTCGGCGGCGCCCAGCGATTCGACCAGCGCACGATTGCCCGCGGATGCGGTGCCGACGACATGAGCGCCGCGCGACTTCGCCAATTGCACGGCCAACGAGCCCACGCCACCTGCCGCTGCATGGATCAGAACGCGCTGACCCGCTTCCACCTTGGCCACGGTAATCATCGCCTCCCAGGCCGTGATGCCGGCCAGTGGCAGTGCGCCCGCTTCGATGTGGGAGATGGTCTGCGGCTTCCTGGCCACTTCGACTTCCCGCACCGATACGAACTCCGCGTAGGTGCCGTTGCGCGCTATGTCGGGTCTGGAGTACACGCTGTCGCCAACCTTGAACTTCGTAACTCGCTCGCCTATTGCGTGAACGACCCCGGAGACGTCCCAGCCCGGAATGAATGGCATGGACAAGGGAATCATGTCCTTGAGATGGCCCTGGCGAATCTTCCAATCCACCGGATTTACAGAAGTGCCGACCACGCGGATGAGGACGTCCTCAGGGCCTGCCACCGGCTGGGGAGCGTCTTCGTATCGCAACGCCGCGGCGTTGCCGTACTCGTGGATTTGCACCGCCTTCATGGCGTCTCCTGCAATGGGAAGAATGCTGCGCTGTGACTGCCGATTAGGTTGTCCCAGCAAGCGATGCTTACACCAAGGTGGCATGACCGGCTGCTGTGACCGCGCTGGGCATCGTGGTGCAGCGCGTACCAGCATTCGGGCCTGTGACTCGATCGGGGTGCAATACTAGGAGTGCGGCGCGGAGAAGTCTGTGCGGAAACGCACGGTACCGCGGTGTCTGGGCCGGACGAGCCCCACCGCTGACTATCGCCGCAGCGCGAATCCGCGCCGCCGCGTCAATAGGATTCCCGCCGTCCCAACCAGCGTCGCCAGCGCGGCCGGCAGCAACTGGCCCAAGGTCGGTATCGGTGTTGCGGCAGGCGCGGCCAGCGCGAAACGATACTGGGTGATGCCACCGCCAGCGCCGTCGGTAGCGAGCGTGAATCCGTCCACCGACTCCATCCCGGCGCCGTTGCCGTTGCCGATCTTGAAGTCGAAGATCCCGCTCGCCAGGACTGCCACGTTCCGACAGTCACCACCGAGGGGCCCATCGTTACCGGTACGAAAACCGCACGTCCCTGATATCCGGCGGGTGGCGGCACGATGCCGGGATCGAAACCGAATTGCACGTTCGCGGTTTCGGGAATTGCGCTTGACAGCGCATACGTGCCATAGGTGGTGCCAGCCAACTGATCGAGGCGAACCCTGTCGAAGCCCCTGGTGGCGAAGAGCTCGCCGCCGGGCGCACCAGCGGTCAGCTGGATGCTGCCCCTGCTGCCGGCACGTCCGCCTGGCGGGACGTTGACGAAAGTGCCTGGTCGCGTCGGGGTTTCTTCGTAGAACGCCCAGCCTGGCGTCGAGAGCGTGATCGTCACCTGCGCCGCGGCAGTCGTGCACACGACTGCCGCAACGATCGCCAGCGTCAATCCTGCCAGGGCACCCGGACGCGTGTGCGCGCGGGACGCGATGGGTTCCGCCGTTGGGCACCCGGTCTCCCGCCCCGGGTTGGCTTCAGGCTGCGCAATCGCCGGGATTGCCTTGCAGATGCTGCGGGCCGCCGTGCCGCGGGAGTGCAGTCAGGCATCGATTCGAACCACGGCGCGCTGCCGCGGACACGTTTGCGGCGCCGTTGCAAAAGCGCGACTATTCGTCCAAGGAGGAGACATCCGATGGCTGTCACCCTGGACGTCAATGGCGAGCAGCGGAGTACCTCCGCGGCCCCAGAGACCCCGCTGCTCTACGTGCTGCGCAATGATCTCGAGCTCAACGCCGCGAAATACGGCTGCGGTTTCGGCCAGTGCGGCGCCTGCACTGTAATGGTCGACGGCCAGGCGCTGCGTTCCTGTGTGACGCCGCTGTCGGCGGTCGTCGGCAGGAAGATCGTCACGGTGGAAGGCTTGGGCACCTCCGCCAAACCCGGCGCGCTGCAGCGCGCGTTCATCGCCGAGCAGGCCGCGCAGTGCGGCTACTGCGTAACCGGCATGATGATGAGCGCGCAGGCGCTGCTCGGCCGCAAACCCGATCCCACCGAGGCCGAGATTCGCGCCGCGCTTGCCGGCAACCTCTGCCGCTGCGGCACGCACAACCGCATTGTCCGCGCGGTGCAGCGCGCGGCCAGGGAGTCGAAGTCATGAGCCCGCTCGATCGAGTCGCCGCGCAGTCGGCGCGCCGGCATTTCCTGAAGCAGGGCGCGGCGGTCGCCGTGGCGTTCACTCTCGCACCTTCGTTCCGGGCGTCGGGCCAGGGCGTCGCTGCGCCCGCCCTGCCCGGCAGCCTCGCCACCAATCGACGCTTGGACGGCTGGCTTGCAGTCAACGCCGATGGCACGGTCACCGTGTTCACCGGCAAGGTCGAACTCGGCCAAGGCATCACGACCGCGCTCGCCCAGATCGTCGCCGACGAACTTGACGTCGACTTGCGACGCATTGCGATGATTTCTGGCGACACCTCGCGCACGCCGAACGAAGGCGTGACGTCCGGCAGCCTGTCGATCGAGCAGGGTGGCACGGCGCTGCGCTTCGCGGCGGCCGAGGCGCGCGAATTGCTGCTCGCCGCCGCCGCGGCGAAGCTCGGCGCAAATCCAGCGGAGCTGACCGTGGTCGATGGCACAGTCGCGACATCCGACAACAAGCGCGCCTCCTACTGGGAAGTCTCCAGCGCCGATCTCCTCAAGCGCGACGCGACCGCGAAGACGCGACCGAAGCCTGCGGGCACGCATAAGTTCATCGGCACCAGCGTGCAGCGCCGCGACATTCCCGGCAAGGTGACGGGAGGCGTCGCATACGTGCAGGACCTGCGCCTGCCGGAAATGCTCTTCGGGCGGGTCGTGCGCCCGCCGTCGTATCGGGCGAAGCTGGTCGCGCTCGACGATGCTTCGGTGCGCGCGCTGCCCGGTGTCGTCGCCGTGATCCGCGACGGCAGCTTCCTGGGCGTGGCCGCCGCGCGCGAGGAGCAGGCGATCGCCGCTGCCAACGCCCTGCGCGCCGCGGCCAAGTGGGACGAGAAGTCCGACCTGCCGCCGACCGGCGCTGCGCTCTACGAGCACATGAAGCGCATGCGGCTCGTCGATTCCGTCGTCAGCGAAAAGTCCAACGCGGAGGCCGCGGCAACGGCGGTGAAGCGCATCGAGGAAAGCTACACGCGACCGTTCCAGGCGCATGCGTCCATCGGCCCATCGTGCGCCGTGGCGCAGTGGAAAGAGGGCGCTCTCACGGTGTGGAGCCACACCCAGGGCGTGTTCCCGTTGCGTGGCGATCTCGCCAAAGCGCTCGCGATGCCCGCGGCCGACATCGTCGTGATTCACCGCGAAGGCTCCGGCTGCTACGGCCAGAACGGCGCCGACGACGTCGCCCTCGACGCAGCGCTCATCGCCCGCGCCACCCGGGGGCGGCCGGTCAAGGTACAGTGGATGCGCGAGGACGAATTCGCGTGGGAACCATACGGGTCGGCGATGGCACTGCGCCTGTCCGCCGGCATCGACGCTGCCGGCAATGTCGTCGACTGGCAGCACGAAGTATGGAGCCACGCGCACAGCATGCGTCCTGGCGATCCTGACGGCTGCAATCTCCTGGCGGCGTGGCATCTGGAGAAGCCGCTCGCGCCCGGGCCCGGCCGCAACATTCCGCAACCGTCCGGCGGCAGCGACCGCAATTCGGTGCCGCTGTACGTGTTTGCGCAGCAGAAGATCGTCAACCACCTGCTGCCGGACATGCCCTTGCGCGTATCGGCGCTGCGCACGCTGGGCGCGTATGCGAACGTGTTCGCGCTGGAGTCGTTCATCGACGAGCTCGCTGCCGTGGCGGGTGTCGACCCGGTCGAGTTTCGCCTGCGCCATCTCGCCGACGCGCGCGCCAAGGCGGTGCTGGCAACCGTGGCCGCGATGGCCGGCTGGCGGACGGGCGAAAAGGGCGACGGCAAGCGCGGGCGCGGCGTCGGCTTCGCGAAGTACAAGAATCTCGCGGTGTGGTGCGCGGTGATCGCGGAGGTCGAGGTCGATCCCCTCACGGGCGCCATCCGCGTACCGAAATTGTGGGCTGCTGCCGACGCGGGGATGATCGTGAACCCCGACGGCTTCGCCAATCAGATCGAGGGCGGTTGTATCCAGTCGACGAGCTGGACGCTGCGCGAAGCGGTCGCCTATGACGCGACGCGCATTCTCACGCGCTCGTGGAGCGACTACCCGATTCTGCGCATGGAGGAGGTGCCTGCCGTCGAGGTCAAGCTCATCGACCGGCCCGACGAGCGGCCGCTGGGCGTCGGCGAGGGATCGCAGGGGCCGACGGCGGCGGCGATTGGCAACGCTTTCGCCAATGCCACGGGTAAGCGGCTGCGCGACCTGCCTTTTACCGCCGAGCGGGTGCGGGCAGTCGCGAAGGCTTAGGATTTCGTTGCCGCCGGATGGGCGGCGACCGACTGCCATCGGCTGCGGCAGCGGCGAGCGCGAGCTCGCCTGATCACTTGTCGTCCGCGTCGCGGTGCGCCGATCCGTACGCCTGCAAATGGTGGTGCGCTTCCTCGGCCGATTCGTAGATGTGCGGGGCGAGGCCGCGCTGCGTCAGCGCATCGCCGAGCTTCATCCTCAGGAAGTTCGACGTCGTGTAGCGCGTCACGCCCCAGTAGTAGCGCTCGACCACCGCCCTGACCATGTCGGTCCAGGCGTCGATCAACTCCGGCGCGATGGAAAAATTGTCGTAATTGACGATCGCGTAGACCTTGCGGCCCAGCGGCTGCAGCTTGCGGTCGATCTCGGCGCGCACGTCGTCGATGTCTTGCCGCGAGCGGATCGCGAGCCGCTCGAAATTGATGAAGAAGACGTTCTGGTCGGCGGCGTACACCAGCCGGCGCCCCAGTGGGACCGCCAGCATGCGCTCGCGCAGGTTCATCGGCTCGTCGCGGAAGATCGCCGGGTCCATCAGCCGCGGGGCGGCGCGCAGCACGGGCCGGAATCCCATCTGCGCCAGGATGTCGCGTTCCAGGTCCACTCCGGGCGCGATCTCGGTGAGTTCCAGCCCTTCTTCGCACAGCCGGAAGACGCAACGCTCCGTAATGTACAGGGCCGGTTGCCGGCGCTGCCACGCGTAGCTGCCCGAGTAGGTGCGATGCTCCACCTCGGCGACGAACTTGCGCGCCTTGCCCTCGCTGTCGATCGCGAGCTTGCCGTCCCTGACCGCAACGACCAGTTGCCCCGCGGTAAACGTGCCGACAAACACGACCGCCTTGGCGTTCTGGCTGATGTTGATGAACCCGCCGGCGCCGGCCAGGCGCGGCCCGAACTTGGACACGTTGAGGTTGCCTTCGCGATCGGCCTGCGCGAGGCCGAGGAAGGCGAGGTCGAGGCCGCCCCCGTCGTAGAAATCGAACTGGTAGGGTTGATCGATGATCGCCTGCGTGTTGATCGCGGCGCCGAAGTTGAGGCCTCCGGCCGGTATCCCGCCGACCACGCCAGGCTCGGCGGTCAGCGTCAGGAGGTCGATGATTTGCTCCTCGGCGGCGACGCTCGCCACCCCCTCGGGCATGCCGATGCCGAGGTTGACCACGCTGTTCGGCCGCAACTCGAGCGCCGCCCGGCGGGCGATGATCTTGCGCTCCGACATCTCCATGACGGCTACGTGCGACGCGGGCACGCGGATTTCGGCCGCGAACGCCGGGCTGTACGCCTCGGCGAAGGTCTGCATGTGGTACTCGGGCTTCTCGGCGACGACAACGCAGTCGACGAGGATGCCGGGGATCTTCACCTGCCGCGGATTGAGCGTGCCACGGTCGGCGATGCGCTCGACCTGCGCGATCACGACGCCGCCCGAATTGCGCGCCGCCATCGCGATCGCCAGCCCCTCGAGCGTGAGTGCCTCGCGCTCCATGGTGATGTTGCCGTCGGTGTCGGCGGTGGTGCCGCGCACGACGCCGACGTTGATGGGGAACGCGCGGTAGAACAGGTACTCGGCGTCGCCGATGGGCATCAGCGTGACCAGTTCCTCCTTGGTGATGCTATTGATCTTGCCGCCGCCGAAGCGTGGATCGACGAAGGTGCCGAGCCCCACGCGCGAAAGATGCCCGGGCTTGCCCGCGGCGATGTCGCGAAACAGGTGCGTGATCACGCCCTGCGGCAGGTTGTATGCCTCGATCTGGTTGCCCACCGCGAGTGCCTGGAGCTTGGGTACCAGGCCCCAGTGCCCGCCGACCACGCGCTTGACCATCCCGGCATGGCCCAGGTGGTTGAGACCGCGCTCCTTGCCGTCGCCCTGGCCGGCGGCATATACCAGCGTGAGATTGCGCGGGCTGCCGACGCCGTCCGGATCGTCCTTTTCCGAAGCGAGGAAGCGTTCCTCGAGCGCAATCGCGATGTTCTCTGCGAATCCGATGCCGACGAAGCCGGACGTGGCGATGGTGTCGCCGTCGCGAATCAGCGCGACCGCCTGGCGCGCGGAAACGACCTTGCCGTGCTCAAACGAGTGCAGCGCCGCCAGCACCTCATTGACTCGGCTATCGCTCATGATGTCGCCGCTGCCAGGCCCAGGATCAATAGGTCCAGATCGGATCGTTGGCGAGGCGCCGCCGGTCGTCCGGGATCGGCTCCGCCTTGAGGCGCCGGTACTTCTGGACGATGCGCTGGTAGCTCCCGTCGGCCTGCATCGATTCGAACGCTTTTTCCCACTTCGCGGCTTCCGCGTCGGGGAGGTTCTTCGATGCGGCGAGATAGATGTCGCTCCCGCGCACGATCTCGCCGATATTGAGCGTGGCGAGGTCGCCCTGCACTTCCTGCGTCGCGTAGATGACCATCAGTCGCGGCGCGAGCCAGGCATCGATGCGGCGTTCCTTCATCTTCTTCGCGTTCAGCCATTCCTCGGGCGCAGCCTCGATGCGGGTGAAGCCCTTGTCGCGCAGCAGCGCCTCGGCGCCGGAGCGCAGCAGCACGCCGGTCGGGCGATCCTTCACCTTGTCGAGGCTCGACGCGTCGACGCCCTGTCCGCCGACCAGCACCAGGTCGTCGCTGACGATTTTCGCGAGCCAGCGATACTTGTCCTCGCGCTCCGGCGAGCGGGTGAGCGAAAGGATGCCGATGTTGGGCTCGGTCATCGCGATCTGCTGCGCGCGCGCCCAGGGCATGTATTCGATCGTCGCCGACTGGCCCACACGCCGCGCCATCTCGGCGACGACTTCGTGCACCAGCCCCTGACCCGGACCGGGGAATTCCGCCACGGTGGCAGGCGGAACCTGGAACGTGTACGGCGGCAGCTCGGCGGTGATGAGCCGCAATTCGGCCACCGCCGGCGCCGCCAGGCACGCGGTCGCGATGAGCAGCAATAAGTTCTTGCGCATGAGTTGCACGCCCGCGTCAGAACGTCCCGAACAGGGCGTTGAGCACGATGACCAGGATGCCGGCCAGCGTGGTTCCGATCGAACCGACGACGAAGAGATCGAAATAGGACTCGCGATGCGTCAGGCTGCAGATGGCGAGCAGCGTGATCACCGCGCCGTTGTGCGGCAGGATGTCCATGCCGCCAGAGGCCATGGTCGCGACCCGGTGCATGATCTGCGGGCTGATGTGCGCGACCTCGGCGGCGTGCGCGTAGTACTCGCCCAGCGCGCCCAGCGCGAGACTCAGGCCACCGGATGCGGACCCGGTCATGCCCGCGAGCACGTTGACGACCACGAACAGCGATATGACGGGGTCGCCGAACAATCCCTTGAGCGCTTCGCGCACGGTGATGAACGCGGCGAGCGAAGCGATCACCGCACCGTAGGCGACCTCCGAAGCGACATTCATGATCGGCAGGAACGAGCCGATCGTCCCCTTGTTGAGGGTGTCGACGATCTTGGCGAAACGGTGACGGTTGAGCCAGGCGACGACGATGCAGGCGATCACCATCGCCAGAATAATCGACCAGATCCCGGCGACCGCGGACAGCGGCGTGTTCTTGAACTTCGGCGTGGCGAGGTAGGCCGTATCCATCGTCGGAATGACATAGGTGGTGAAGACGAAGTTCAGCGTGATCACCAGGACGATGGGCAGCAGAGCGACCCAGAAGTCGGGCAGGTCGCGATGTTCCTCGACCTTCGGTTCGTCGCGATGCTCGCCGTAGCCTTCACCGCGCGCGGCGGCCACGGCCGCCCGCCGGTTGAGCCAGAGCTGGCCGAAGCCGAACATGAAAATCGCGGCGATGATCCCCAGGCCCGGCGCGGCGAAGGGCGTGGTGCCGAAGAACGGCATCGGGATCGCGTTCTGGATCGCCGGCGTGCCCGGCAGCGCGGTCATCGTGAACGTGAACGAGCCCAGGCCGATCGCCGCAGGGATGAGCCGCTTGGGCACGTCGGCCTCGCGGAACATCGAGATCGCGATCGGATACACCGAGAACGCGACCACGAACAGAGATACGCCGCCGTAGGTCAGGATCGCGCAGGCCAGCACGATGGCGAGGATGGCGCGCTGCTTGCCCGTCCACTGGACGATCTGGTGCGCGATGGCGCGGGCGCTGCCGGAGTCGTCCATCAGCTTGCCGAAGATCGCGCCGAGCAGGAACAGCGGGAAGAATTTCGCGAGGTAGTTGCCCAGCGCCGGCATGTACGTCTGGGTGTACGTGGCGAGCAGCGGCGCTTCGCCCCAGCTGAACAGCAGTGCCACGCCCGCGCACAGCGGCGCGATCATGATCACATTCCAGCCGCGGTACGCCAGGAAAATGAGCAGCCCGAGCGACACGACGATGCCGATGATGCCGATCATGGTGTTGCCCTCCCCGGCGATTCTTGCCCCTTACCGCGTCGCCCAGCAACCTGCGCGGCGGCGCAGCCACACGGTAGCCTGTTCGGACGGCGCCTTGCCCCTGCGCCCCCGGGTGCGCGCGAACAGCTGCCGATGCTCAGCGCGCGAGAGGCAAGATCTGCGTCGGCCAGCAGCGTAATCGCCGACTCCGCCTTCGGTCCTCATTTCGATACCGGCGGCACCGGAATCACGCCGGGGAAGACGTAGGCTTGCAGCATCGCAATCACGCCGATCACCGCCGCGCCGGCGATCGAGTAGAAGAACACGGTCCTGAAGATCGGCCCCAGCGCGAGTGAGCGCTCCTTGGGATCGTCGTAGCAGGCCGCGCACGCAACCATGATCGACTGGGCATCGATCATCTTGCCCATCACGCCGCCCGTCGAGTTCGTGGCGACGATCAGGATCGGATTGAGATTGAGCTGTTGCGCCGTGATTCGCTGCAGGCTGCCGAACAGCGCGTTCGAGGCGGTGTCGGATCCGGTCAGGAAGACACCCAGCCAACCCAGGTACGCCGCGAAGAACGGATACATGAAACCCGCCCCTGTGAACGCGAGTCCGAGCACGGCATCCATGCCGGAATAGCGCGTCAGGAATCCCAGACCCAGCACCATCCCGATCACCAGGACCGGCAGCCTCAGGCGGTGCAATGTCTGTGTCAAGGCATCGCGCCATTGACGCCCATTGAGTTTGAGGACCAGCCCTGAAAGGATCGCCGCCACGAACACGCCTGTACCGGCGGCCGAGAGCCAGTTGATGGTGAATCGCGCGACTTCCGGCTTGGCGTTGACCGGCGCCACAGGCGGCATCCGCTGCACCAGATTGTGCAGCGCGGGCATGTCCCAGGCGGGCAGCGACAGCGTCCCCGCGAATGTCGACCCGAGCAGCGTGGTGCTGAACTTGATTCCGGCGAAGAGTTCGTTCAGGTACTTCTTGAACGCCGGCATGCCCCACAGCGCGCAGCAAACGATCAGGATGACCCAGGGCAGCCATGCGTAGGCAGTTTCCTTCGCGGTGTACGGGAACTTCCATTCGGTGCTGTCCGTGGTGGCGGTCGCCGTGCTCTTGCCCGCCTTCGCCAACGCTTCGCGTTCCGAGCGCAGCAGGAATCGGGTCTTGGGATGCCAGACGAAGCGGAGGAACAGCGCGGTGCAGATCACCGAGAATACACCGGACACCACGTCCGTCATCAGGTGCAATTCGTTCGTTCCGGAGGCGTAGTACTGCATGGCGGCGAACGACACGCCGGCGCAGAGAGCCGCCGGCCAAACTTCGAAGACTTCCTTCCAGGTGCCGCCTTCCATCTTCACGAAGGCAGCGACCAGCCAGAAGGGCACCATGATCGACACGAACGGCAGCTGGCGGCCCGCCATGGCGGAGAGAGTCAACTGGTCGAGTCCGCTGACGGCGGCGAGCGTCACGATCGGCGTGCCGATTGCGCCCCACGCAACGGGCGCCGTGTTGGCCAGGAGGTTCAGCACGGCCGACTGGAACGGCTTGAAGCCCAGCCCCACCATCACGGCGCCGGCGATCGCAACGGGCGTGCCGAAGCCCGAGGTACCCTCGATGATTGCGCCGAACGAAAAGGCGATCAGCACGCATTGCAGCCTGCGGTCGAACGAGATGTGAACAATCGACTCCTTCACGATCTCGAACTTTCCGGATACCAACGTCATCGTGTACAGAAACATCGCGGACAGGACGATCCAGATGATTCCGAGAAAGCCGGAAAGCACACCGAGACCGAACGCCGACACCGCCGCCGCAACGGGCATCTTGAACGCCACGCACGAAACGACGAAGGCGGCAATGACCCCGAAGAACGCCGCGTATGGCGCCGAAATGCCAAGCAGCCGTACGCCGTTTTCGTCGCGATGCGCATGCAGCGCGATGAAATAGAGCAAAGTAAGGATGGGAATTGCGGCGACGGTGGTGGACAGGAACACGTTGCCCATCGGGTCGTACATTTGCTGGTACATGCTGATCCTCCCAAGTCGGCGGCTGCACCGTGGAACTTTGTTGCGGCAGGTGACCTTGTACCGCTATTCTGCGATATTCAGACCGGTCATAATCCAAGCTGCGCTCTTGAATGCCGTCGTACCGGTGCGCTTTTCGGGAGCATCATCGGGCGGTGGCTCCGGGCCAGGCCGAACGTGTCAGCACCTCATGCGGCACGGTTCATGGTTCGGACGACCAGGGCTTTCAACGCTAGCATATTACGGGCCGGGAATGCACGCTGCGGTGCGTCGAGCCCGTTGCAATGCGAAGCGCCGTCGGTAGATTTCCAACCGCGGCTGCCCTGTTGGCGATCAGGAAGTCGAATGGCCTACGTGGTGCGAGGCCGCGATGCGGACCGCATCTCAAGTGGTCGAATGCACCATCACCTGACAACGATCGGGAGGATGCCGTGACTGCGCGCATTGCAGGAGTGCTGGCCCCCGTCGTCACGCCGTTCACGACCGACTATGGCGTCGACGCCGAGCGCTTCGTGCGGCATTGCCGGTGGCTGATCGCGAACCACGTGAGCCTGGCGGTGTTCGGCACCAACTCCGAAGCCAATTCGCTCGCCGTGGGCGAGCGCATGGAACTCCTGGAGCGCCTGGTCGAGTCCGGCGTCGATCCGGCGCGCATCATGCCCGGAACCGGCTGCTGCGCGTTCGTGGATTCGGTGCGCCTCACCGCCCACGCCGTGAAGCTGGGTTGCGCCGGCGCCCTGATGCTGCCGCCGTTCTACTACAAGGGCGTTTCCGACGAAGGCGTCTTCCGCACTTTCGCCGCCATCGTCGAGCGCGTCGCCGACCCACGCCTGCAGCTCTACCTGTATCACATTCCGCAGGTGTCGCAGGTACCCATCAGCCTCGAGGTCGTCGAGCGCCTGCTCAAGGCCTTTCCGCAAAACGTTGCCGGAGTGAAGGATTCGTCCGGGGATTGGAGCAACACGCTCGCGATGCTGACCCGTTTCGCGCCGCAGGGTTTCGATGTTTTCGCGGGCAGCGAGACATTCTTGCTGGCCAACATGCGCCACGGCGGCAAGGGTTGCATCAGCGCGACGGCCAACGTCAATCCCGCGGCGATTCACAGACTCCACGCGGAATGGCCCAACGCCGATGCGGACGCGCAGCAGGCAGGGCTGGACGCGATCCGGCTCACCTTCCAGAAATACCCGATGATCCCGGCGCTCAAGCTGGCCATCGCCCACTGGGGTGGCGATCCCGGCTGGATTACCGTGCGTCCGCCGCTGGTCGAATTGACCGCGGAACAGGCTGCGGCGCTGATCGGCGACCTGAACGGTCGAGGATTCGACATGCCCGGGCTGTAGCGGCAGCTGCAGCGAACCGTCGCGAATCGAAGGCGAAAAAAAGCCGGGCGTGCGCCCGGCTTTTCGAGTCTGACACGAAGTTCGGCGATCAGACTGCCTGAATGTTCGATGCCTGCTTGCCCTTTGGACCCGTCGTGACCTCGAACGAGACCTTCTGCCCTTCCTTCAGCGACTTGAACCCCGGCATGTTGATCGCCGAGAAATGCGCGAAGAGATCTTCACCGCCACCATCCGGAGTAATGAAGCCGAAGCCCTTGGCGTCGTTGAACCACTTCACAGTGCCTGTTGCCATGTTGTTTCCAATCCTCAAATCAAAAAATAATCGGGTCGAACCCGGCCGATGTTTCGATCTCAAGGACAGAAAAGTACGGCTTTTCGGCGACAGCGAAGCAGCCGGACAGGTCGTGCTTTAGTACTTGAAACAAAACACGCTGGGCACTATACCCACTTCCGGGTGTGGGGTCAAACGTCTTGTAAAGGGCCTTTGGGAGCCCGCAATCCCGTCGGCTCAGCCTGCCAGTTCCGCCCGGACCAGCGCCGCCCCGGCCCCCAGTGCGACGAGCTTGCCCCGCGCCACCGCCCGCGACAGCGGGACCATGCCGCAGTTGGTGCAGGGGTAGAGCCTGTCTGCCGGCACGAATTGCAGCGCCGCCCGCAGGGTCGCGGCGACCTCCTGGGGGGTCTCAACCCGGTCGGTCGCCACGTCGATCGCGCCGACCAGGACATCCTTGCCCCGTAACAGCCCGATCAGCTCGAGCGGAACGTGCGAGTTCGCGCACTCCAGCGACACCTGGCTGACCTTCGAGCTCGCAAGCAGCGGAAAGGTCTGCTCGTACTGCCGCCATTGCGCGCCCAGCGTCTTCTTCCAGTCGTTGTTGGCCTTGATACCGTAGCCGTAGCAGATGTGCACCGCAGTCGTGCACGGCAGCCCCTGTGCCGCCCGTTCCAGCGTCGCGATGCCCCAGTCGCGCACTTCGTCGAAATAGACGTTGAAGGCCGGTTCGTCGAACTGGATGACGTCGATCCCCGTCGCGGCGATGGCGTGCGCCTCTTCGTTGAGGATCTCGGCGAAGCGCCGGGCGAGCTTCTCGCGGCTCTTGTAATGGCCGTCGTAGAGCGTGTCGACCATGGTCATCGGCCCGGGCAAGGTGTACTTGGTCTTGCGCTCAGTCTGCGCGCGCAGGAACCGCGCGTCGTCGGCGAACACCGGGCCGCGCCGGGATACGGGCCCGACCACCATGGGCACGTCGGCATCGTAGCGATTGCGGATGCGGACCGTTTTCTTGTGCTGGAAATCGACGCCCTCCAGGTTTTCGATGAGCGTGGTGACGAAATGGCGGCGCGTCTGCTCGCCATCGGAGACGATGTCGATGCCGGCGCGTTCCTGGTCGCCGACGGCGAGCCGCACGGCATCGCGCTTGGCCTCGGCAAGCTGATCGCCCTCGAGCAGCCATGGCGCCCAGAGCTGGTTGGGAGGTGCCAGCCACGAAGGCTTCGGCAGGCTGCCGGCGATCGTGGTCTGCAGTAGCTGCGACATGCGTACTCCCGGGTTGCCGGCGGTACGGTCATGGCGCACCGCGGACGGTCGCACCGATTATATAGAGTCCCGGCGGGCCGGCGAGGATGCGGCTTGACCAATGCGGCGGGGCGACGTAAGTTTGCGGACCTCGGCTCCGCCGGTCGTGGCCCTGCATAAGACGCGCCGGCTCGCTGCCCGTACCCCTTCCGCGCGATCGCCAGTGCCATGCCCCGAGTTCTCTTCGCCGACCAGGACTACAAGGACACCAGCCTGGAACGCCAGCTCTTCAACGGGGCCGGCGTCGAGCTCGTCGTTGCCAACTACAGAACCGAGGATGCGCTGATCGCGGCGGGCAAGGAATTCGACGCAATGCTCATCCAGTACGCTCCGATCAGTGACCGCGTACTCGCCGCACTGCCTCGGCTGGGCATCGTCAGCCGCATCGGTGCCGGTTTCGACACCGTCGACACGGACGCGTGCGCGAGGCACGGCGTATGGGTTGCCAATTCGCCGGACTACGGCGTCGGCGAGGTGGCGACGCACGCGCTTGCGCTTGCCCTGGCGCTGGTCCGCAATGTCGTCGCGTACCACCGCGACATCCAGGCCGGGAAGTGGCATTACCTGTCGTCGGGGCCGCTCCGGCGCGCGAGCGAAATGACGCTGGGGATCGTCGGCCTGGGCCGCATCGGCAAGCGCATGGCGCATATTTCGCGCAATGTGTTCAAGCGCGTCGTCGCCGCCGACCCGTACCTGATCGATGGCGACTTTCCCGCCTACGTCGAGCGCGCCGATCTCGAAGGCCTGTTCGCGCAGAGCGACGTGGTGAGCCTGCACACCCCGCTCAACGCCGAAACGAGGGGCATGATCGATGCGCGCGTCCTCGGCCGTCTGCGGCCGGGAGCGTTCCTGGTCAACACGGCGCGCGGGGCGGTCGTCAACGTCGACGATTTGCTTAGCGCACTCGATAGTGGAATACTTGCCGGCGCCGCCCTCGACGTGCTCCCGGTCGAGCCGGTGGCGGATAGCAGGCTGCTTGGCCACCCCAGACTGATCCTGACCCCGCACGCGGCGTTCTTCAGCGTGCAGTCCGAGGTCGAGTTGCGGCGCAAGGCGGCGCAGAACATCGTGACGTGGGTCAAGACCGGGCGACCCGACTACGTGGTGGTCGCGGGCACACGGCGCTGCACCACCTAGTCGGGTTGACACCGAAGCAGCCGCCGGCAGAGCGGCGCCGAAGGAGGAAGATGGCAGCAGTTGGCATCAAGGCGGTCCAGAAGTACTTCGGCTCGACGCACGTCATTCGCGGCGTCGACATCGATATCGCCGACGGCGAATTCTGCGTCCTGGTCGGTCCGTCGGGCTGCGGCAAGTCGACGCTGCTGCGCATGCTGGCGGGACTCGAGGAGATCACCGACGGCGAGATCAGCATCGGCGGCAGGGTCGTCAACCGGGTGCCGCCGAAGGCACGCGACATCGCGATGGTGTTCCAGAATTACGCGCTCTATCCGCACATGACGGTGCGGGACAACATGTCCTTTGCACTGATGCTGGCCAAGCAGTCCAAGGACGAGATCGGCACGCGCGTCAAGAAGGCGGCGGAGATACTCGGCCTCTCGGAGTTGCTCGACCGCTATCCGCGCCAGCTCTCCGGCGGTCAGCGCCAGCGCGTCGCTATGGGACGCGCGATAGTACGCGATCCGCAGGTGTTCCTGTTCGACGAGCCGCTGTCGAACCTCGACGCCAAGCTGCGGGTGCAGATGCGCACCGAGATCAAGGAGTTGCACCAGCGGCTCAAGACCACGTCGATCTACGTCACGCACGACCAGATCGAGGCGATGACGATGGCCGACAAGATCGTGGTGATGAAGGACGGCGTGGTCGAGCAGACCGGCGATCCGCTGGCGCTGTACGACCATCCCAACAACACCTTCGTCGCCGGCTTCATCGGGTCGCCGGCGATGAACATGATTCCCGGGACCGCGCGCGGCAATGGCGCCTCGGCGCGGGTCGAATTCGCGGGCGGCGTTTCCCTGCCGTTGCCGCGCGGCGCGAGCGCCGCCGACGGGCAGAGCGTCATCTACGGCATGCGTCCGGAACACTGCTCGCTGGGCGAGGGCGCCGGGTTGCCCGCCGACGTCGTGGTCGTCGAACCCACCGGCGCCGATACGCAGCTCTATTGCCGCTTCAACGGCCAGGAACTCACCTCGCTGGTGCGCGATCGCGTGAGTTGCAACCCGGGGGACCGGATCACACTCCAGCCAGACCTTGCCCGCGCGCACCTGTTCGACGCGGCGGGCGGGGCGCGGCTTACCGCGTCGAGTTCACAAGCGGGCTAAAGGGCGACTCGAATTCCATACCATCCTTAGGAGGATTACATGAGTGACTTCAAACGTCGTGATTTTCTGAAATCGGCCGCCGGCGTCGCCGCCGGTACCGCGCTGGGCGCGGGCGGACTGCTGGTGCCCGGTGAAGTCGCCGCGCAGACGTACAAGGTCGCGCCCGAGAAGGGCGCGAAACTGCGCGTCCTGCGCTGGAAACGCTTTGTCCAGGGCGACGAGGACATGTGGGCGGAGAACACCAGGAAATTCACCGCACTCACCGGCGTCGAGGTGCGTGTCGACGCGGAAGGCTGGGAGGACGTTCGTCCCAAGGCCGCCGTCGCGGCCAACGTCGGCAGCGGACCGGACATCATCATCAGCACCATGGAAGACGCGCACCAGTATCCGGAGAAGCTGGTCGACGTGACCGACCTCGCCAATTACCTCGGCACCAAGTACGGCGGATGGTACGACTCGGCCAAGGCTTTCGGCATGTCGGGCAACAAGTGGATCGCGCTCATGATGGGCGCGGCGGGGAACGCGATCGTGTATCGCGACAGCCACGTCAAGGCTGCCGGCTTCGACAGCGTGCCGCGCGACCTTGCCGGCTTCCTCAAGCTGTGCCAGGCGATGAAGACCAAAGGCACGCCGCCGGGTTTCGCCCTGGGCAATGCGACGGGCGACTCGACGTGGACCTTCTGGCTGCTCTGGGCGCACGGCGGAAAGCTGGTCGACAAGGACAACAACGTCGTCATCAACAGCCCGGAGACGATCGCCGCGCTCGAATACGCCAAGCAGCTCTACGAGACGTTCATCCCTGGCACGCTGTCGTGGCTCGATCCGAACAACAACAAGGCCTTCCTCGACGGACAGCTCAGCCTCACCGCCAACGGCATTTCGATCTACTACGCGGCGAAGACCTCGAAGGACGAGAAGCTGCTCGAGCTGGCCAAGGACATCCAGCACGCGCAGTTCCCGATCGGCGTGAGCGGCAAGCCGACCGAGCTCGACCTGGTCTTCCCGATGATGATCTTCAAGTACAGCAAGTATCCGAACGCGGCGAAGGAATACCTGCGCTTCATGATGGAGAAGGAACAGTACGTGCCCTGGCAGGAGGCATCGATCGGCTACGTCTGCCAGCCGCTGCGCGCTTACGAGGCGAATCCCATCTGGACGTCGGATCCCAAGATCACGCCCTACCGCGACGGCATGAAGCTGACGATCCCGGGCGGGTACGCCGGCAAGCTCGGTTACGCTTCGGCGTCGTGCATCGCCGACTTCATCGTCCCGAACATGGTCGCCGAAGCGGCGTCGGGCTCGAAGACACCGAAGGAGGCTGCGGAGCGGGCGCAGAAACGCGCCGAGCGCTACTACAAGGTTTGATATTGCGTCGGCTGCGCAGACGCAATATCTGCGCGCATTGAAGGGGGCGCCGCAGGCGCCCCTTAATCCGCGCGTTTCTGCGGCGTTTTGCCTTCCTTGAGCAGGAAGGATCAAGCGAGGAAGCTGCGGCTTGCCCATGGTTGCTGCGACGAAGGATGGCAGCGCGCTCAGCCGCGCGCTCGACAACCGCACCGTGCTCGGGCTGCTGTTCATGCTTCCCGCGGCGGCGCTGCTGCTGCTGTTCCTGACCTACCCGCTGGGCCTGGGCGCCTACCTGGGCTTCACCGACCAGAAGATCGGCCGCAGCGGCGAGTGGGTCGGGCTGGAGAACTACCAGTTCCTCTGGGGCGACGCGGTGACGCGGCTCGCGCTGTTCAACACGATCTTCTACACCGTCGTCGCCAGCGTGATCAAGTTCGGCCTCGGGCTGTGGCTGGCGCTGCTGCTCAACAAGCACCTGCCGTTCAAGGCCTTCTTCCGCGCGGTCGTCCTGCTGCCGTTCATCGTGCCGACCGCGCTGTCGGCGATCGCCTTCTGGTGGATCTACGACTCGCAGTTCTCGATCATCAGCTGGGCGCTGATGAAAATGGGCATCATCCACCAGTACATCGACTTCCTCGGCGACCCGTGGAACGCCCGGTTCGCCACCATCGCCGCCAACATCTGGCGCGGCGTGCCCTTCGTCGCGATCACGCTGCTCGCCGGACTGCAGACGATCTCGCCGTCCTTTTACGAGGCGGCCAGCCTCGACGGGGCGACGCCGTGGCAGCAGTTCCGGCACGTGACGCTGCCGCTGCTGACGCCGATCATCGCGGTGGTGATGACCTTTTCGGTGCTGTTCACCTTCACCGACTTCCAGCTCATCTACGTGCTGACGCGGGGCGGCCCGCTCAACGCCACGCACCTGATGGCGACGCTGTCGTTCCAGCGCGGCATTTCCGGCGGCAACCTGGGCGAGGGCGCGGCGATCGCGATGGCGATGGTGCCCTTCCTGCTCGCCGCCATCCTGATCAGCTACTTCGGCCTGCAACGCCGCGCCTGGCAGCAGGGAGGGACGGACAAATGAGCGGCGGAGCAGGCGCCCCGCAAGGCGGGGATGCGACCCGCGACGGCGTCGTTCGGCCGACGCGATGGCGAGCGGGCGGCTGCCGGCAGTCCAAGGAGGCCGACAAATGACGACGGCCAACGCCGCGCCGGTGGCGCAGGACACGCAGGGCATGAACTACCTGCTGTCGCTGCCACAGCGCATTTTTACCATCTACCTGCCGCTGGGGGCTTTCCTGATCGTGCTGCTGTTCCCCTTCTACTGGATGGCGATCACCGCCTTCAAGCCGGACGCGGAACTGTTGTCCCGCGAGGGCAACCCGTTCTGGGTCATCAATCCGACGCTCGCCCACATCAAGAAACTGCTCTTCGAAACGGCGTACCCCGACTGGCTGTGGAACACGATCGTCGTGTCGGTGACGGCGACGTTCCTGTCGATCTTCTGCAGCGTGCTCGCCGCCTACGCCATCGAGCGCCTGCGCTTCCGCGGCGCCCGCTACGTCGGGATGAGCATCTTCCTCGCCTACCTGGTCCCGCCGTCGATCCTGTTCATCCCGCTAGCGACGATGGTCTACAAGCTGAATCTTTTCGACACGCGACTCGCGCTGATCCTGACCTATCCGACGTTCCTGATCCCGTTCTGCACCTGGCTGCTGATGGGTTATTTCAAGTCGATCCCCCTCGAGCTCGAGGAGTGCGCGCTGATCGACGGCGCGAGCCGGCTGCAGATCCTGGTCAAGATCATCCTGCCGCTGGCGGTGCCCGGCCTGATTTCCGCCGGAATTTTCGCGTTTACCCTATCCTGGAACGAATTCATCTACGCGCTGACCTTCGTGTCCTCGTCCGAGGTCAAGACGGTGCCCGTGGGCGTGGTCACCGAACTGGTCGAGGGCGACGTCTACCACTGGGGATCGCTGATGTCCGGAGCGCTGTTCGGGTCGCTGCCGGTGGCGATCCTGTACTCGTTCTTCGTCGAGTACTACGTTTCCGGATTGACGGGGGCGGTCAAGGAATAGGGCGAAAACGAGCAGGCGGGGAAGTTGCGGTAGAATCCCGCGTTGGCACCTTTCGGAGCAGCCCGATGAACATCCAGGACACCATTCGCGAGCAGGTCACCACCCATCCCGTCGTCCTCTACATGAAGGGCACGCCGCAGTTTCCGCAGTGCGGGTTCTCGAACGCCGCGGTCCAGATGCTGAAGGCGTCCGGCGTCGACAGCTTCTTTTCGGTCAATGTGCTCGCCGATGCCGATATCCGTCAGGGCATCAAGGACTACGCCAGCTGGCCGACGATTCCGCAGCTCTACGTCAAGGGCGAGTTCGTCGGCGGCGCCGACATCATGCGCGAGATGTACGAATCTGGCGAGCTGCAGCAGTTGCTGGCCAAGACGACAGTTTGATGGATCTCCCCCCCGAGCCATAGACATGAACCGCGGTGACGCGGTTTTTTTTGGTGTGCCGAGCATGTTTGACAGCTTGGAGGTGCAAGTCCTCTATCCGACCTGATGGTGGTGAAGGATTAGCGAAGCGCAAGGGCGTCGTC
>Ga0209048_10001947_pt1 | contig 20826 bp, 20 predicted proteins | sample FrelakmetCRP12CR_FD_187146 | JGI IMG/M metagenome (GOLD analysis project Ga0209048, IMG submission 187146) | Freshwater lake sediment microbial communities from the University of Notre Dame, USA, for methane emissions studies - CRP12 CR (SPAdes)... | ecosystem: Environmental > Aquatic >... | reverse complement strand
GCGTGCGCGGGGCGTAGACGTCTTGAACGGCCAGACGGACTACATGGAAACTTGACTCATTCGCAACGAGTTTGGCCGTTCAAGACGTCTAGCGAGGCGGGCCTCGGACCGCCAAGCATGTCCGGCGACGACGCCCGCCTCGGACCGCCAAGCATGAATCGGCGGACGGGCGGGCCTCGCTGGAACCAGAGGGGACTCCCGGTGAGGACCAGGACCCGCTTCCTCGTCGTGGCCACGCTCGCGTGCCTCGTCGCCGTCGGGCTGCTGGCCCGCGACCTCTCGCGCCCTCCCGAACAACAAATCACGTCACGCGGGGCGGTGTCGGCGATCCGATGGTACCAGTCCACTGTGTCGCTGCACTTCGGCGGCCAGTGCCGCTTCACGCCGACGTGCAGCCACTACGCGATTGCGGTGATCCAGCGGCACGGCATCCTCCGCGGCGGCTGGCGCGCGGCGAAGCGCATCGCGCGCTGCGGCCCATGGACGCCCGTGGGAACACAAGATCCGCCGGATTAGATCCAACCCTGCTGAGCAGGGCTTCAGCCCTGCCCGGCCTCGAAGAGCGGCTTCGACCGGTCGTGGATGAGCGCCCACAGGGCGTAGACGCCGAGGCCCGTGCCGAAGGGGATGAGCACGAGGTCCACGACCGACAGGACAATCGCAAACGCCCTCGCCCACTCGCGGAAACGGCGCAGGCGGGTTCCGATCCAGATGTGCACCGCCCCGAAGATCAGGCCGATGGCGGCGAGCGTGAAGAACACGGCCGCGACGATGCCCGCGGCCAGTTTGCCGCCGGCGGCCGCCTGGTTCGCGGCGGCGCCGATCGCCGTCGCGGCGATGCCCGTCGAAAGCAGCGAGACGCTCAGGAGCAGGTTCATCCCGCCCCACAGCACGAAAAGCAGGCCGACGAGATCGACGTGTTTCTTCATCGTCCCGATTATCCGATCGCGACCAGCACCTCGACCCTCGTGGCGACGGCCAGGGGCGAGGTGATCCTGAAGCGGAACCGCGCGCCGTGCAGCACGCGCGCCGGCACGGCCAGCCGCACGCGGTGATGGAACAGCGATTCGCCGGTGCCGCGGCACCCGCGGCACCATTCCAGCCATGACTCGCCCCGCCCGCCGCAGAGCGGGCACGCGCTGCGCATGGGCACGTCGAAGGGCACGGTGACGCCGTCGAACGCTTCCCGGGCCGTGAGGCGCAGTTCGGCTTTCAGGGGCGCCTCGGGGGATTCCTCCGCGAACTCCGAGCGCAGCCGATCGACGGCCGGGGGGATCGAGGGAAAGTCGATCGCGACCTCGTCGGCACACCACCGCCGGTCGAACCGCTGGTCGGGCGACGGCAGCGCCAGGTCGTCGTCGGGTTGGCGGCGTCGTTCGTTGCTCAAGGGCCTCCGCTGGGAAAGTACGATAGGAGCGATGCGCAAACCTTGTCAAGGCAAGGCCCGGGTGGTACCATCCGGCCCGGACATCCTATGCCTGCCCCGACAGAAACTCGAGAATGCCCCCTCTGCGGCGAGCGAATGCACCGCAAGGACATGGAACTCGTCGATCTCATTCCGGGCACATCCGAAGCCAAGCGGCGGAAGGTGAGCGAGTGGGTCTGCCCCGAGTGCGAGTACTTCGAGGAGATCGAAGGCGAAGGCAGGAAGTGAGCCGAGGCCGGGAACCGGCCGGCTACCGCGCGCCGACGGTCAGCAGGACTTCCTTGCGGACGGCGTCCTCGACGTCTTCGAAGTCGAGCGCCGTATCGCACTCGTCACACAGGACTTCCAGCAATGCGGGCCGGCTCTCCTCGGTCACATCCACCCTGGCGTCTTCGAGGCGGACAACGTGCATCTGCAGCGTCTTGACCAGGAAGTTCCGGGCATTGCCGCAATTGGGACAGATCAACGCCATGACTGGGCTCCTTCTGCCGCTTCGCTGAAGATCGCGCTAGACAAGGAATTGTACGGAATCCGACCCTGCTGAAGCAATGACGAACTTCTCGGCTCACGCCAGCTGACGCGAAGATGGAGGGAAACCCGGTATGAACCCGCAGACAGCCGCGACGTTCGACGTCCACAGCGAGGCGCGCGGACCGCACTGGGTCGCGTGGATCAGCCTGCCGGGCCAGAAAGGCCCGCATCAGTCCGTGCTCTTCGTCGGCGCATCCAAGGAGGAGGCTGAAACCCGGGCGAGGGAGTGGGGCGTCAAGGTGTCAGTTCAGACGGAGAGGTCGTCCCCGTCCTCGTAGCCGAAGGGGTCGAGCGACCCGCCAAGTCGAATCACCTTGTTGGCCCGGTGGGCGGCGGAGGTGCAGTGTGGTCCCTTGGCCTCGAGCGAGACGACCGCCACGTCGGAGCCCCGGACGCTCTGGATCGCCACGACGCATCCGCACGGCAGCCGCTCCAGCGTCTCGAGCTGCAACTGCTCGGCGCCCGTGGTCGCGGGGAGGCGTTCGTGCTCGCGTGTCGTCATCATCGCGCCCGTCTCTTTCTGCCGGCCGCCGCCTTCCGTCTTCTATCTTCTATCTTCTGGCTTCTGGCTTCTGGCTTCTATCTTCTGTTCTGCCTTTCCCACCTGATTAGACGCGCGATCCACTCCTCCGGTTGCATCAATTCGCGCGGCGGGCGGTCTCTCAGGCATCCAGGTAGATCAGACGCCCTCCCACAGTGAGCCCGGGGAACAGGCCGCGTGCCGCACGAACGTACAAACCGAGTTGGGCCTCGTGCCAGGCCTGTCGCCGGCCCGTCTTCAGCTCGACCACGGTGACCGTGCCATCGGGGCCCTGCGCCAGGCAGTCGATGCTGCCCCGAACGACCACCGCCGGACGCTCGGCGCCACCGCTGGCCGGCGGCTGCAGCCGCATCGAGAACGGGAGTTCGTACTCGCAGGCCGCCCCGTCCAGGACTCCCGACACGTCGGGACGGCGGCGGAGCCGGAGAAACGCCTCAACCGCGGCGGCGACGACATCGCCCCTGTTCATCGCGGTGACCTCTTCCCTCCCGTCGAGCAGCGCCCTGGCGCGCTCGGCCAGCCAGCGCTCGTCGGGGTCCTCCCTGCCATGACTGGCCTGGAACAGGCGGTGCACGACCGTGCCGACCAGGGCGGGGTCGGGGCCGTCCGGGCTCGCTGACGCATCGGCGCCGGCGTCAGGACCGCTCCCGGGCGTACTCGACATCGCGAATGCCGCGGCACCGATGCGCGGCTCGCCGACCGCGTCCACGAGCGGCGCGAAGTCGAACGTCGCCGCGCGAGCCGCCGTCGCGCCCGTCTCGCCGCCGGCCGGGCCGACAGATCGCGTCCCGGCCGGATCCGCCGCGGCGATTCCGAGGGTGTGAACGCCCCCGCTTTCGGCGCGCCATTCTACCGAGGCGCCGCCCGCCGCCGCCCGCGCGAACGCATCCTGCAGCGAGGCGGGCAGCACCTCGCCCAGACTGCCCGGCATCGCCCGGAATCGGCCCTCCTTCAACACGGCGGCCAGGCAGAGCCTCTCGCGAGCACGGGTGACGGCGACATACAGCAGGCGCTTCGTCTCTTCACGATCGCGCTCGGCCGCGGCTTCGTCGGCCTCGGGCAGGCTTCCGGCGACGGAGATCAGCGGGCGCCCGTCCGGACCGGATGGCACGATCACGACCGGGTCGCCGCGACCGCCCGTTCCCCGGGTCAGGTGGGTAACGAACACGAATGGGAACTCCAGGCCCTTGGCCGCGTGGACAGTCATGAGATTGACCGCGTCGAGGGCGTCCACCACGGCGTTCGACTCGTCACCGGCGGACAGCCGATCGAGATGGTCGGCGACGCGCGCCATCGTGGCGTAGCCGCGGTTCTGCAGTCGGCGCGCCATCGCCCGGACCTTCTTCAGGTTCTCGCGCGCCTGGACGAGGCGGATGCCGCGGAGTTCGAACGCGTAGGCCGCATCGGCGACGACGCGGTCGAGCACCTCGGCCGGCGGTACCAGGTCCACGAGCGGCAGCCACGCGCTCAGCGACGCGCGCAGCCGGTCGAGCACGCGCCCGTCTTCGTCCGACAGGCCCGCGGGAGGCGGCTCGGCCCCGCTCAACACGGTCTCGGGGTGAGGGGCGAGCAGCCTGACGGCGGGATCCGAGACGCGCACGAAGCGGGACCGCAGCAGGGCTGCGGCGCGCAAGGGGGACGCCGGCTGGCCGAGGTACCGCAGCAGGGCCACCAGGTCCTTCACCTCGTCGGCGTCGAAGAAGCCGAGGCCCTTGTAGACGTAGGTCGGAATCCCGCGCGCCTCGAGCGCCGCTTCGATCTCGCGATGGCTCGCGCGCGACCTGAAGAGGATCGCGATGTCACCCGGGCGGGCCGGCCGCAACGACTTGGTCTGCCGGTCGTGCACGACGCCTTCGCTCAGGCACCGCCCGACCTCCGCCGCCACGATGTCCGCCGCGGCCAGCGTGTCTCCCGCGGCGATCAGCCGCAGCCTGTCGCCTGCCGGCGCCGGCGCCTCCACCGGGAACCGGTCGCGCGGCGTGAAGCGGAACGCGTCTGGTCGCTTCACCGAGGTGTCGATCGACGAGAACAGGTCGTTGGTGAACGCGAGCAGTTCCGGCGCGGCCCGGAAACTCCGGGCGATCGACCTGCGGACCTTGCCGTCCGGCCGGAGCGCCGAGATGTACCGGCGCGCGCGTCGCAGCATCCGGACATCGGCGTCGCGGAAGGCGTAGATCGACTGCTTGCGGTCGCCGACGATGAAGATGGACGGCTGGAGGGGACTGTCGTGCGCCAGGCCCAGGCCCTCCCCCCAGGATTCGATCAGCCGGGCGACCAGCCGCCACTGCGACGGGTTCGTGTCCTGGAACTCGTCCACGAGCACGTGGTGATACCGGGCTTCCAGCCGATACCGGCTCTGGGCGAACTCGTCCATCTGGCGGAGGAGGTGGAGCGTCCGTGAGAGCCCCTCCGGGAAATCCACCGACGCCTGGGCGTCGAGCGCCTGCCGGTAGCGCCAGCGCGCGATCCGGAACAGCCGGCCCACCGCCCGCACGAGCGCGACGTTCAGATCCCGCTCGAAGTGCGCGAGCGCCTCGGCCACCTGCGGCGCCGCCGCAGCCAGTGCCCGCGAGTGCCTGGTCCACCCAGCCGCATCCGGGCACTGATTCTTCAGAAAGCCGTTGGCGGGCCTCGCCCGCGGCTTGCCGTCGTCTTTCAGGAAATACCGCGACACGCGGTCGATCACTGCCCGCGTCGTATAGACGCGGTCCGACTCGCCGGCCTCGCCCGCTGTCTCGACGCCGAAGCCGGCGGCCACAGCGCGGAGATCGGCGGCCAGGAGGTCGTACCCGTCGTTGGCGGCGGGCCCGTCCGCGATGAACGCCTCGAGACCGCCGTCGATCGACCCGAGCGCGTCCTGCATGCGCGCGACGACGCGGTCGCGCGCATCCGCCGGGGATGGCCCGGGCGCGCCGGAGAGGAAGCGGCGGATCGTGCGGCCGGCCGTCAGCCGCCGGTTGAGGAGCGTCGCCAGGGCGAGCCGGACGCGCCGCTCGCCGAGCGTGGCCATCAGCAGCCCGATATCGGCGTCCTTGCGCGCCATCCGACGGCCGGCGCGCAGGGCGCCGTCGAGCGCCCCCTCGACGAAACGGGGCATCACCGTTTCGTCGGCGATCTCGAAACCCGGGTCGAGATCCGCCTCGAGCGGGAACTCGCGCAGCAGGGCGAAGCAGAACGCGTCGATGGTGCTGATCGAGATGTCGCCGAGCCGGTCCCGGAGCGCCCGCCAGCGGGCCTCGTCCGCGGCCGACCGCTGCGCGGCCGCGCGAAGCTCGCGGACGATCCGCTCGCGCATCTCGGCGGCCGCCTTTCGCGTGAACGTGATGGCCAGGATGTTCGCCGGATCGACGCCCGCCCGCAGCAGGTTGATGTAGCGTGTGACGAGCACGTGCGTCTTCCCGGTGCCGGCCGACGCCTCCAGCACGACGTTGCGGGAGGGATCCACGGCGAACCCGCGCGCGGCTTCGTCTCGCGCGATCATCGCCTCGAGCGGCGGCGGCGGGCCGTCGAACGGCAGGCGCGGCTCACTCGCCATCGACGTAGTCCTTTCGACAGACCGTCGCGTACTCGCAGTAGCCGCACAGGCGCCGGGTCGCCGGCTGCGGCGGAAAGTCGCCCCGCTCGATCCGCTCGATCACGTCGAGCAGACGCTGCTGCGCGTCGGCCAGCTTCGCGGCCGCCTTCGGCCCGTCATCAAGGACCACGCGCACCGGCTTGCGCTCGCCGAACGCGATGTAGCTGGCGTCGGCCAGTTCCCAGTTCTCGCCCCGCGCCCGCCGAAGCTGCTGCTGCACGCAGACCGCGTAGATCGGCAGCTGGATCGTCTGCGCCGGATCGGGGGCGCGCGTGCTCTTGTAGTCGAAGAGGCGGAAGCGCCCGTCGGCGAGCAGGTCGATCCGATCCGCCTTCCCGCGCAGCCGGATCGTCCGGGACACGCCACCCGCGGCGATCGTGAACTCGCCATCGAGCGAGTATTCCAGCAGGCGCTCCTTGACGGGCGTGGGATGCGACGCCTCGGCAGCCAGCACGATTTCTCCGAGGCCGGGCGTGCCGACCGATCCGAGCAGCCGCATCCGCTGGAGGACGGCCTCTGCGCCCGGCAGCGAGTCGAGCCGGCGCGCGGCCACGCTCGCGAAGTGCGATCGCGCGTCTGCCAGCACGTCCGCGGTCACGGTGCCTCTACCCGAGGCCTGCCACGACTCGAAGAACGCCCGAAACACCTCGTGGACGAACTGGCCTTCCGTCCTCGGCGTCATCGTCGGCTCGTCGGCCGCCTCCTCGGGGAGTTGCAGGACCGCAGCCGCGAAGTACTTGAACGGGCACTGCAGGAACCGGTCGATCGCGGTGACGGTGTGCAGGTGACGGAGCACGCCGCCCGCCTGCCCGTGGAACTCCGCGCCGGTTACGGGCGATCGTCCGCATCGCAGGTCGAGCCACGCTCCCGCGTCACCGGTCAAGGCGGCCCGGACCGGCGGCGACGCCGCCAGCGCCTCGTCCACGAAGACCAGGGTCGTCGGCGGTTCGACGCGGTCAACCGCGAACGGAACCTGCGACACCTCCTCGAGCAGCGGCGACGGATCGACGATCGAATCGTCCTCGAGTGTGAACGTGGACACGGACACCCGATCGCGCGGAAGGGCCAGGAGATCGAGGAACGCGGCCCGCGCCGCGGCGAGGCGTGCGGACTCCGACGGCCAGCCGAGCTGGGCGAGGAGGAACGTCGGGTAGAAGATGTTGCGGGTGGGACGCTCGGGCCAGTCGCCTTCCGCGAGGCCGGCGATGTGCACGCTGTCGAATGCGCCGTACCGCGCGGCCTGCGCATCGGCCAGCTGCACGCCGCGCCCGCCGCGGCGCGGCGAGAACGTCTGCGATTCGATCCACCGGCGGATCGTCGCTGCGACGTCGGCGAAACTGGCGCGCGGATCGTCGTACGCGAGCGCGGCTTGCCGCAGCTCGTCGAGCGCCGCGATCACCGCTCCCCGCGCCCGGAGATGCCGCGATCGCACCACGTCGTCGCGGAAGTCCATGCGCTCGTGCGAGCGAAGGAAGTCGACGAGCGTCGCGGCATGCGCCGACACGCGGTCCGGCGCGCAGAGCGGCTGGAGCGCGAGCGCCAGCGCCGCGGCCGCACGCGCCGCCCTGCCGCCGCTCCCCGACCACTGCTCCGCCAGTCGCGCCAGGGTCGTCGGGTCGCCCAGGTAGCGCGCCTCCACGAGGCCCCGGTCGAACGCGTCGATGTCCTCGTCGGTGAGCGGCTCCGGCTCCGCCCGCAGGTGCGGCGAGCGCAGCACAGCGAGGAGCGCCGCCCTCGCAAACCGCGACTCCACGGCCGCGCAGAGAAGGTCGAGCACGGCGGCCATCGGCTCGGCCGCCAGCGGCAGCGCGTCCGCCGCCTGGTACTCGATCCCCGCCGCGTCGAACGCAGTCGCCGCCAGGTAGACGTACGGGAGGGGCCGCTTGAAGACCACCGCCACCCGGGCGAGCGCGCGCGCCGGCCCTTCGCGCCGCTCCGTCTCCTTGATGCGGCGCGCGATCGCCCGCAGTTCCTCCTCGCGATCGCGGGCGGTGAAGTACAGGCGCGCGGGATCGTCTGCGGGCGCCGCCAGCCGCGTTTCGCGCGGCGGCCCGTCCGCGTCGATCTCTTCGAGGCCGGGAATCAGGTCCCTGAGCCGATCGTGCAGGCCCGACGCCAGCTGACTTCGGGTGGCGACGATGTCAATCGACTCGACGTTCGGGAGACGCATCATCAGGTCGAAGTCGGCCGCGTACAGGCCGCCGGACGGGTCGGTCGTTCGATCGCCGACCGACACCACGAGATGCGTGAATCCGGGACGGGCCGCCGGATCGAGCAGGCGGCGCCGCAGCGTGTGCTCGTCCAGCGCGCCCGACGCGGCGACACGCGCGTCGAACGCGCGGAATGCCGCCACGAGGAACCGCGTCTGGCGCAGCAGCCGTTCTGCCCCGCGATCGACCTCGGCCCTTGGCTCGAGGTCGTCCACGACGATCCGCTCGAACGTGTCGATCGTCCGTTGCTGCCGCGCGAGCGCGTCGTAGAACGCCAGCATCTCGGCAATGAGGCCGGGACGCAGGCGGAACGGGGGCACCGCGCCGGCATCGACCGCCTCGCGCGCGGCGGCGCCGAGCATGACCTCGCGCTCGAGCGCCGTGAGCCGCGGCTCCTGGAACCCAGCGCGTTCGTGCATCCGCTGGTACCAGTCGTCCCTCGTCAGCAGCTCTGGCAGGACGAGCACGGCGTCCTGCGATGGCGCTGCGGCCCCGAAGCGCAGGTCTTCCAGCGTCTGTCGGAGCTGGTGGGCGGCGGCTCGCGACGGCACGATGAGCACGCGCTGACGGACGTCGGCGAGGGGGCCGCGGCACGCGAGCGAGTACAACGCCAGGTGCACCGCCGGCAGCCCGTCTGCCCGGATGAGCGTGGTCGCGCGCGGCGTGATCACCGGAGTTCCGGCGGCCGGGAAAGGGCGTCGATCTGCTGTCGCGCCTGTGCGAGCATGAGGATGGAGCCCGCGGCGGCGGACGAGGCATCCCAGGCGGCCGCGACGTCGCCCTGAATGGCGGCTCGCTCGCGCGTGCGCATCGCCTGCTGCCCCAGTTCGGCGGCCGACTGGAGCGTCGCGTGCGCCGATGCCATGTCCGCGGGCGGCGTGATGAGCGCCAGCTGGCGCGAGACGCGCTCGAACCGCAGCATCAGGTCCGGGAGCGAGTGGATATGGGGGCCGGCGAGGGCCTTGACATCCTCGAGCTTCGGCCCCAGCTTCGCCAGCCGATCGATCGGGCCGCTGGCCGCGCTCTGGTAGTCGTGGATCGCCTTGGCCTTCCGCGCCCACTGGTCGCGCATCAGGCGCAGGCGCCGCGCAGAATCCAGGCGGTCCTGGAGCAGGGCGAGCAGGTCGTCCACCTGGTCCTTCCGCTTCTGGCCAAGCGTGCGGTCCCGCGCCTGCAGCGTGGAGATGGCTTTTTCCACGCCGCGCACGTCCGCGTCCTTCGCGGCCGCGGTCGCCTTCGCCACCGTCGAGCGCGACAGGTCGGCGTAGTGCTTCTCGATGTCGAGCTCGGCCTTGAGGCTCGCTTCGGCTGACGCGCGCGTCCGCTTCGCCCACGCCTGCGGCAACTGCGAGGCCTTGTTGTCGAGCACGCCGATGGCCGATCGGAGCAGCGTGATGCGTTCGGCGGGCACGTCCGACAGGCGGGCCGCGAGCAGCACCTGGTCGATCGCCTGCGACGGCGTGGGATCGGGCAGCAGGGGCATCGTCGGCGGCTCGATGGTTGCGACCAGGCTGAAGTCGAATCGCCTGACACCGGCCGCGCCGCGCAGGTCGGAGACCGTGCCCTCGAGCAGCGACAGCATGTCGTTGACGTCGGCCGAGCGATAGCCGAAGTGCTCCATCGGCCACGCCGCGAGTTTCCGCCGCATCTGCTCGGCGAGTTGGAGGCTCCGAGTGGGATCCTTGGCGAGCGCGATCTCGCTCAGGGCCGCCGCCATCTCGCCCGTCAGGACTGCGAAATCCGATTCGGCGCGCGTGGCGACGTATTGCGCGTAGCGGGTCGCATCGGCGTACTGCAGCGTCGAGTCCCAGTTGACCGCAGACGCGGGCAGGTTCACGAGCTGCAGATGGTCGCCGCGCGGAGAGTCGAGCGGCATCGAGAAGACGAGCCGGTCGCCGAGCCGGGCGAACTCGCCGAAGGACACGAGCGCGGTGCCGTCGTTGAGGATGACGCGGAAGAGCGGCGGCACGGGCTGAGCGGGCGGTGCGGACTCACCGACCGGCGCTGGCTGAGCGGCGGGCGACGACTGCGCGACGGCCGGGCTGCCGGCACCGATGGTCAGCAGCGCGGCGAAGACGATGACACGAATCCCCCGCCGCCTGTACATGGCGCCTTCAGCGTAAGGGGCGGCGCAGGCAGTCGTCAAGGGCGCACCGATTCGGTGTCGGCGACACGATGTCGGCGGACGCCGGTTTTCGACCGTGTGGAAATCCTGTGCGCGTCCAGTGAATATCCTGTGGAGTCGCCGACAATGACGCGAAAGTTCGGGCGAGATCGTTCGAGGACCTGCGGATCGTCCGTTGTGCACGCTGGCTTCGTTCGCCCTTTCGCTTGACGCACGCTGACGCGGGCTTAGAATAGTGGCTCCTTCTTCGTGTCCGCTTGTTCACAATGATGGCCGTTCGTCGTTTCAAGGAAATCATCGGCGGCCGCGTGTACCACATCGAAGCGTCGATGGTGCAGGACGACCGGTGGCGTGCGCAGATCGCCCGCATGCCCGGCATGCCGACCGCGCTCATGCCCTTCTACGGCACGACCGCCGACCAGGCGGCCGGCCTGCTGTTCGACTGGCTCGCCCGCGCCCACCGCGGGACGTCGAGCACCGCCTGACCCGCCAACACCCTGTCCCGGTTCCTTCAACCATGAGCACACGTCTCACGGTCCGTTCGTCGTCGTTCGCCCTGCTCGCCCTGCTCCTCGCCGCGCTCGCCGCGGGCGCCGCGGAGCTGCCGCGGGTCCGCCTGGTCGCCACGGGCGGCACGATCTCGAACCGAAGCGGCGGCCGGCTGACGGCGGAAGATCTGACCAGGTCGATCCCGTCGCTCGGCCGTTACGTACGAGCGGAGACCGAACAGTTCAGCAACGTCTCCAGCAGCGAGCTGTCGCTCGACCAGTGGCTGCAGCTCACGCGGCGCATCAACGAGCTGTACCGGAACGACCCGGACCTGGCGGGCGTGGTGGTGACGAGCGGCACCGACACGCTCGAGGAGCTGGCGTACTTCCTCGATCTGACGGTGCGGGACGAGCGCCCGGTGGTGGTGGTCGGCTCGATGCGCAACCCGAGCGCGCTCGGGTACGAAGGCGCCGCCAACCTGCTCGAGGGGTTCCGCGTCGCGGCGGAGCCGGCGTCGAGGAACAAAGGCGTGCTGGTGGTGCTGAACGACGAGATCAACTCGGCCCGCGAGGTGACGAAGACCGACGCGCTCCGCCTGCAGACGTTCCAGAGCCGCGGCTACGGCGTGCTCGGCGTCGTGGACTCGGACCGCGTCGTGTACTACCGTGACGTCGTGAAGCGGCACACCGCGAAGAGCGAATTCGATCTGGTCGGCGTCACGTCCCTGCCGCGCGTGGACGTGATCCTGGTCTACCAGGGGGCGAGCGGCGACCTCGTCAAGGCCGCGGCGGACGCGGGCGCGAAGGGTGTCGTGATCGCGGCGGCCGGCGCCGGCGCGACGGCGCCGGGCCAGTCCGAGGGCCTCGCCTACGCCGCATCGAAGGGCGTGTTGATCGTCACCTCGACGAGGACGGGCGGCGGGCGGATTGCGGTGAACCGGACGCCGCCCGCGGCGACACCCACCGAGGAGACGCCCGCGCCAGCCGTTCAGCGGCGCCAGCCCCGCCGCTCCTCCATCGCCGCCGAAGACCTGACGCCGCTCAAGGCGCGTATCCTGCTGATGGTGGCGTTGACGAAGACGCAGGACGCGGCGACGCTGCAACGGATGTTTACGGAGTACTGACGATGGTCAGTCGGGACTGACGATGGTCAGTCGGGACTGACGATGGTCAGTCGGGGCTGACGATGAGGGGTCGGTGTGGACGGCGAATCCGACCGCGCTGCCGACCGGAGTCCCCGTTGGGCGGCGCCCGACACCGGCCACCCGGGCGAGTCGGCACCGACGATGAAGTGGCGGCTCCCGTTTTGACGAGTGCCGGCGGGCTGGGCTAGTATTAGGAGTTCTCACTCCGAGTGGGCCTGTAGCGCAGCTGGGAGCGCGCCTGAATGGCATTCAGGAGGTCACCGGTTCGATCCCGGTCAGGTCCACCAAATTCCCGCCTCGTGGGTAACCAATGGGTAACCAACTGCGGCGGAAGCTCTCTCCGGATTGTCCTCTCGGTTTCTGGCTGATTCGAGTTGTCCCGGTGGGCTGCCTCGGCTATGAGCAGCCGTCGGCCTCGGAGCCGATAGGAAGCATCATGGCGGTCTGCGCCAAGTCAGTCATTCCGCTCTGAGCGTCTCGACCGGGTCAACGCGGGACGCTCGACGCACCGGACCGCTGGCTGCGGCCGTCGCCGCCGTCAGGAGTACCAAGACGATGGCCCCAAGTGTCAGCGGGTCATCGGGCTTGACCTGAAACAACTCGGATGCGATGAATCTCGACAGCCACCGCGATGCAACCAGGCCGGCGCAGATGCCGACGGTCACTGGGCCGAGCGCATCGCGGATGACCAGCCAGCGCACCCGCGAGAGGTCGGCTCCGAGCGCAATGCGCACGCCAATCTCGCGAGTCCGCCGGCCGACCGTGTACGACAGCAGGCCGTATAGACCGACGGCGGCCGTCACCAGCGCGATCCCTGCGAAGAGTCCGAACAGCCAGGCATACAGCCGCGGCGAGCCCAGCGGGTCGAACTCCGCGTAGAGCTTCTCCACCGAGCCGATTCGCCCCAACGTGACCCGCGGGTCCGTCTGCCGAACGACGTCCCGGATGGCGGCGATGACGGCTCCTGCATCTCCGCTGGTACGAAAGACGAGCGAAGTTGGCCAGCCAGATTGGGCCATCGGCACGTAGGCTTCGACGCCGTCGCGGGCCAGGTTGATCGTGCGCATGTGGGGCACGACGCCGACGATGGTCAACAGTGGAGTGCCCTCCCAGAGTCGAAACCGCTTCCCGATAGCACTCTGTCCGGGCCAGAAGCGGCCGGCGGCGTTCGAGCTGATGATCGCGACAGGCGGAGCGGTCGGCCCGTCCGCGGGGCCGAAGGCGCGGCCTTCCTGCAGCGGGAGACGCACCACGCGGAAATAGTCGGGCTGAACCGGGAACAGTTCCAGCAGCGCAGGGCTGGCTTCGTCGCTGTTCTCGACCAGGAACTTGCGAGGGATGCCCTCCACTGGCGTGAGTCCAGCGGCTACTGTCGACACACCCGGGATGGCAGCGACGCGCGCGACCAACTCATCGTAGAACGCGCGCTCCTGTGCGGGCTGCTCGTAGCCCTTGCGGGGAAGCGTTAGGCTTGCATAGCCGAGATTCGTCGTGTCGAACGCCCTTGGCACGTCAAGCATGCGGGCGACGCTCGTCACCATCAGGCCGGCGCCTGCGAGGAGCACGATCGTCATCCCGACCTGCAAGGTCACGAAGACGCCCTGCGTCCCACGATTCGCCATGGACGGGCCCGCGATGCCCTTCCCGCTCCCGAGCAGGCCGCCGACCGCAGGGCGTGAGGCGCGAAGGGCCGGCACGACGGCACACAGCAGGCCGGTCAGTAGCACGGCCGCGGCCCCGAAGAGGAGCACTCTGGCGTCGAGCTCGGGCATCGAGGTGCCTAGGATGGTGCCGGCTAGGTCCGCCGGTACGATGGCGGGGATGGCCCGGATTCCGGACCAGGCGATGCCCGCTCCGGCGGCGCCGCCGAAACCTACCAACACGAAGCCCTCGGCAAGGAACTGGCGAACTAGGCGAAGACGCGTCGCACCGACGGCACCGCGGATCGCGGTCTCCTGCTGGCGCGCGGCCGCGCGTGACAGCAGCAGGCTCGCCACGTTGACGCAGGAGATCAGCAGGATGAACCCGACGGCTCCAAACAGGCTGAACAGGATCGTCCGCTCCGAGAACGTGCGCTTTCCGCCGGCTTTGGACCCGGACCCTCGGTCCCATCCCGCGCGGCTCAATTCGAACCGCCCTGTCGGGCGGTCCGAGTGCGCCAGCGCCGTGTTCAGCTCGCGTTGGGCTTGTTCCACCGAGATGCCCGTTCGAAGCCTGGCCGCGAGCCGTTCGCCGTCCTTCTCGGCCATCGGGAGCCACGCGTCGGCGCGCGCACCGACAAAGTACCTGAATGTCGGGGGCATGACGCCGACGACGACACAGGTTCGGTCGGTGAAAGCGATGGTCTTGCCGATCGCTGCTCTGCTGCCCGCGAAGGCGCGTCGCCAGTAGCCGTCACTGATGAGGATCGCATCGCCGGTCCGCACGTCGTCCGGCGTGAACCCACGGCCCAGCTGCGGCGCGACGCCGAGCAACCTCGTGAACGACGGGGTGAGCGCGCCGACCCAGGGCGCAAGATCCGATCCGGCCGCCAAGACCATCGGCCGAGCGGCCCTGAACGCCTCGACGCCATCGAACACCTGGACGACCGCGCGAAGGCGCTCCGCGTACTTGCCGGAAGCATCGATGAGCACGCGCTGCCCGTCTACCGTCTGAGCCTCGGTCCACACCTCCACGAGTCGATCGGGGTCTCTGTATGGCAGGGGCCGGAACAAGGCCGCGTCCAGCACGCTGAAGATGACGGTCGTCGCACCACTGCCCAACGCGAGGGTGATGCACGCGACGAGACTGAAGCCAGGACTTCGGCGGAAGAGCCGAAATGCATGCCGAATGTCGCCAAGCATAGCGCTCCAATCGCCCTTCACTCCCACGGCATGTCTTCCCATCGCATGAATTCGCTCGCGGCGTCCTCCGCGATGCTGTATGCATCACCGCGGCGATTGACTCGACGGAACCTCACGCCCGCATCGCGGAACATCTGCTCCGCCAAGCTGCAGATTGTGGCGATCATCGCTTCCGGATCGCCGCCTTCCTGCGCTTCCAGAAGAAGGGCGCCCGGCGAGCCTTCAGGCAGGTCCCGCGCCTTCCATTTCTCAGCGGCGAGTCCCGCCGCGTGCTGCAGGAAGCCCGCGACTATCACCGAGAGGCGATGCGTTCGTCCGTGCGGGACGAGGCGGCGGAGCATGTCGAGCCACACCGAGTACGTGGACGAGCCAACGAGCGCGCGCAAGCCCGGGCCGGGCGGCCGGCGTGTAGGCGCTACTGACCGCGCCGTGGGTCGAGTCTTCTTGGCCATCGGTCACTCGTCGCCGAGCTGCCCGGCGACCGGCTCCGTAGCACTTCGAGGTTGCCGCATTGTCGCCCCGTCTGACCGAAGAGACAAGCCAGTTCCGCATGGCCACCGCGTCGATACCGGGCCGACCGTGTCCGAGAGTCTGTGCAGGAGCTCCGACCTGGACCGGCGCGCACATCGGCCCGGTCGCCGCGGGTCGACGGAACTGCGAGGCTGGGCTGGGCGGCGGCGAGCGCTGAGGTTAGCTCATCATGATGATGGCCGTGTGGGCGATGTGGAAGACGCCAGGTCGTTGGACGGCGTCTTCCAAGGCGCGGTGGGCGGCCGTTCACCGGTTCGCCGGCCGTCCACGGCGCCGGCATCGTCCACCGGCGGGACGGCTCGGCGCTCGCTCCTGGCAGGAAGTTGGACGGCGCCGGGGAACAGTCACCCGACACCGTTGGAACCGACACCGACAGCCCCGGGGCGAGGGAGGGAGCGACCCCCGATCGCCGGGGATCTCGGGAGCGCCGCAGGCGCTCCGTACGACTTTTTGAGGGGGTCGCTCCCTCCCTCGCCTGACCCACGGCACTGGGCCCCTTCGACCGGGCGTGTGGCTCCGTTGGGGCGAGAGCAGTCAAAATCACGCCGCAAACCACGCGGCCTGGGGCCGAAAGCCGCTGGCCCGGGCTGATGGCTCCTGAGGCGGAGGGGGAGACGGCCAACCGGATTCCGTCTCAGCCTCCATCTCGCACCGAGCCCAGCGGCTACAGCAGCGTCGCCGAGGTTCGAGTCCAGTCGTCCCACACGCGTTTGTAGTCCGGCGCCGCCTTCATCATCGGCGCGAGCTGGGTCTTCCACGCCCCGCGGTTCCACTCCTTGAGCGCCTCCGCAGTCAATCCCGAGACGTCCGGCTGGATGCGCCGGACCTCACACTTGCGCTCGAACAGTGTGCGCAACTCCCGGCCAACGATGCGCTCCGAGCGAACGCAGAGGATGTACCAGAGGTCGTAGAGATCACGAGGGCGAGGCCATTTGTCCTGCTGCTGAAGAAGTGCGCGCAGCTTCTCGGCCGCGATTTCCAGCAGGCTGTACGCCGGAACGCGAAACGACTTGAGACCGGCGTAGTGCGGCGTCACGATGCGGACTTCGGCTGGCATAAGCACCGGTTCATCGAAGGTGAGATGAACCCTGACGGCCGGGAGTGCCTGCCGCCGAACACCGCCGCGCGAGTAGTGGAGCGGGAGTTCGATCTGCTCCTGTCCCGGCGAGTGGACCGCTTCCCGCACGTCGATGGCGACCCCGGTGTCGTCGCCTACCAGTCCGGCGGCCTGTTCCAGCAGGCTCACGGCGCTGGCGAGGTTGTCGCCCCGAGGCCGACAGGAGAAGTCGATGTCCTCCGAGAACCGGTATCCCGGGTAGTAGCAATGGCGCAGACAGGTGCCACCCTTGAAGGTCCAACCCGCTCCCTCCAATCCTGCCCGAACGAGAGCGGAGAGCACACAGAGGATGACGTAGTCCTTCTCGACCTGATCGAATCGGAGCCCCTCGCGCTGGGCCGCGTCGTGGAGTTCGGCGGTGGTGATCATCGCGCGATCTTTGCGTTGACGAGCAGGCCCCAGCGCCGGTTGTGCTCGCCCATTGGCGGCACTGTGGGGTCCAGGCGCGAGTACCCAGGCGCGAGTTTCGCCACCTTTCGCAGCGCTTCTGCGTCTCCAACACCCAGGGTTTCCATCAAAAAGCCCAGCCGTTTTGCGACGGCCGAATTGCGAATTCGGACAACGTAGCGGCGGAGGCGAGCCTCGTCGAGTTGGTTCCACGATGCCTGCAGGGCGCTGGCGACGATGCCTATCCCTCCAGCGTGACGTGGGAGGTCGAGGGCATCGACAATGGTCTTCTCTTTGTCGGTGATGAGGAACGGCCGCTCGTCGATCCACGCCTGGGTCACCCCAAAGAACCGCGGCTTGCGGAGCGACACAATGCGAAACGCAAGGCCCAGTGCGCTTCGCTCGGGGCGCGCGACTCGGTGGTCGGTCGCCACGAAGACGGTACGGGGCAGCTGGTCTGTGAAGCCGTGATGGCTCATCGCGGAGAAGTACGCGATCGCCGCTGGCTTCACGAGTTCCATGGCGACGAGGAACTCGTGGATCTGCGGGTTCGCGGACGAAGAGGACAGCGGGATGACCGCGAACCGGCCGGGCTTGATCCGTTGGATCCACCCCTTGGTGAGCAGGCGACCGACGAACTGCCGCGCGTGCTTCGCCCTGCGCCGACCCAAGAGCCCGCGCACGTCGGCCAGTGAGAAACTGCCCTGGTGTCCGACCCGCGAGAGGATTCGCGCCTCTTCGCTGCCGAGTGCGTGGCGTGTGATAGTTCGTACATCGTTTGTCATCTGTACCGCCTACATTTGATGTACGAAATATATCATGCCTCGACCGTCGCGCTCGAGTTCAGCCCTGGGAGTGTCCCGCGCGCCCCAGCCCAATCGAGTCTCAGTGCAGAACGGCGCCCGACCAGCGGTCCCGGGTTGCCCAGAACGGGCAGCTCGGGCACGTCTGTCCATCGGGATAGTCGACGCCCTCCTCGTGGGGGCACCCGATGATCCGGTCAGCCATGACAATCGTCTTCGCGCCGTGCTCGTCGGCAAATGCGCCGATCGCGGCTGCGATCTCTGCGTCGTTGCGCACGTCGTGATCGTCGGCGAACCACCGATTGAGTTCGGTCGGCTCTACCCCGTCGGCTCGTACGATCGCGACGGCCACCTTCGAGGCACGTCGATCGTCTGGCCCGTAGAATGCAACGGTGGCGACCGGATAGCCGCGGAACCCTCGGTTTGCAGTCTTCGTGAGTGGCCACAACGCTTTGTGGTGCATGTCCCTGTCCCGTTGCTCTGACGGCGGCCAACTGCCGCGCTCCTCTGTCGATGCTCGAAACTGAGTCGTGCCGGCCGGCTACAGCGCCGTGCCCGTCGGCCGTTTGTCTTGTTCCCGAGCGTTACTCCAGCGCATCCGTGATTCGGAGTTCGAATTCCCAGCCTTCATGGGATGTCAGCCACGCTTCAAGATCGTCGATGCGAAGCCCGACACCGTCAATCACCAGCACAGCCCCGCCCTCGCCGTCCGACGCGATGCGCCCTTTCACCATGTCATGAAGCATCCTCGGGCCGTCGCCCTTGGCGGACAGATAACGCGTCGAGAGTCCTCTCGACATCTTGTCCCTCACTCGGCCGAGCGCGCTGTACGGACTGGTTTCGCTAAAGGCGGCAAACTCGTATCCGAAGTCGGCTCCGCCCTCCTCCGCGGCGCGAACCGTGTATCCCAGAGGCCCTTCGTGGCACTGGATGATGAACGTGCGGTCTCGTCCGGCGCAGTCCTCAACGATCTCGCGAATCGGGAAGTCGGCTCTCCAATCGGTCGGTCTGCGTTTCACGAGCTTGCCTCCTCCTCACCGCACGTCATCCGCCAGCAGTTGATTCAGACGGGCATGGGCCGCCGGCCTATCGTCGCTGGAACGCGAGGACCTGTGCCGAGGTTGGCTCCAGAATCTGCGCGAACCGCCGGTCCCACGCTTCCAGGGCGACGCGCTTCTCCGCGTCGAACTCGTACCGCTGATAGACCAGCGTCGCCCGGGCGCCGCGATCGACGTGGTTAAGAACGCGGGAGATTGTCGTTCGAGGAATCCCGGCCATCGCCATGTTGGTGGCGCACGTTCGACGCAGGTCGTGCCGGTGAAACGAGAACGATAGCAAGTTCTCGCCGGATTGCTTCGTGGCTCGCTTCAGCTCGGCCCCTGCCTTCACGGCGCGCAGCGCGACCGACCCGCCCTTGATGCCGGCGAACACCCAGGGCGATTCCTTCGGCGCGTCGCCCCTGGCCTCCTCGAGCAAAGGGGACATTATCACGGAGGCGCAACAGGCGCTAACCGTCGCTAACCGCAATGCCTTTCGGACATTCCGAGTGATCAGAAATTCAACGTGTACTTTTTACACTTGTACATTGTGCGCGGTTTAGGTATTTACCCTGGGAATGCGACCTCATTCCCAGCCTCACGATCGACGCGCCGGTCGTTCCGCGATGCCAGCGCCGGTCCGGCCCGTCGGCTTTCTGCCCACCTGGACGCACCTGCTGGGCGGCGACGCGCCGTCGCTGCCACCCCGACCTGGGCGGAAGCCGCGCGTGCCATTGACCCAGGTGCTGTCCGCCCTTACCTTTCACGTGATGAAGGGACCGGGGACGTTGGGCGAGCACTTTGCCGAGTTGTTTCAGACGCCACTGGCCGACAGTTCGCTGGCGGATCGGCGTGCGCGATTGCCGTGGGAGATCTTTGCCGAGTTGATGCACCGCATGCTGCGCCCCCGCGCCACGACCGACGGCGAGCCGGAGGCGTTCTGGCACGGGTGGCGCCTGCTGGCCCTCGACGGGACGCAATTCAGTCTCACGAATGCGCCGGCGATCAAGCGGCAGGCGACCAAGGCGCGCAGCCGCCGCGGGCGCGCGGCGTTCGCGAAGATGCCGACGGCCGTGTTGCTCGAGGTGGGGCTGCACAATCCGGTGGCGGCGGCCGTGGGCCGACACGGCGAGTCGGAAGGCGCCTTGGCGCGGACGCTCTTGTCGGCGATTCCCGCGCAGGCGTTGGTGCTCGCCGACCGGCTGTACGGCTCCGGCGCGGTGGCGGCGTCGCTCCACGCCGCCTGCACGCGCGTCGGCAGTCATTTCCTGGTGCGCGCGCAAACGGCGGTCAAGGGACGGGTCCTCGAGCGGTTGCCCGATGGCAGTGGCCTGCTGAGCGTGCCGGGCAAACCGCGGTATCGCCCCACGCCGGAGGCGCGGACGCTGACGGTGCGCGAGATCCAGGTGCGGGTGGCGCGACCCGGCCAGCGGGCCACCCTGTTGCGGTTGTGGACGACGCTGATCGACCCGCCTACGGCGCCCGCGCTGGACCTCGCGCGGCTCTATGCCGCGCGCTGGGAGCAGGAGCTGTACTTCCGCGACGTCAAACACCAACTGCGACGGACCGACCTGCTGCAGAGCCATACCGTCGAGACCGCGGCGCAGGAGGTGGCGGCGATCGTCCTCGCCAGCGCGCTGCTCGCGGTCGAGCGGACGCGGGCGGCCGATGGCGAGGTCCCCGTCTTGCGCGTGAGCTTCGCGAAGATGTTGCCCATCGTCGAAGGCATGTGGTTCACCCTCGATATCGCCGCGCCGGTACTGACCGAGGACCAGAAGCAATTCATCCTCACACAGATGTACGAACGCATGCGGCGTCACCTCACCCCGCAGCGTCGGGCACGGTCGTGGCCGCGCGCGGTGCGGCAACCGGTCACCAAGTGGCCGCGTCTCCTGAAGAACACGTCCGTCGACGGACCGTTCGAATTCACCATCGTATGAACGTCTCAGCAATTTCCGAAAGGCATTGTCGCTAACACTACGTTGTCATCTTCTCAGGGGCGGATTGCGGTTGAAGCTGACCGCGAGGTTGAACAGGTGCTGGTTGCCCGCAAAGTACTGAAGCGCCA
>Ga0209048_10001946_pt1 | contig 20827 bp, 17 predicted proteins | sample FrelakmetCRP12CR_FD_187146 | JGI IMG/M metagenome (GOLD analysis project Ga0209048, IMG submission 187146) | Freshwater lake sediment microbial communities from the University of Notre Dame, USA, for methane emissions studies - CRP12 CR (SPAdes)... | ecosystem: Environmental > Aquatic >... | reverse complement strand
TTCGCTCGACGGGAAGATGAAGAACTCGAGCTCGGGCCCGCACTTGAAATCGTCGATCCCGATGTCTTTGCGGGCGCCGGCCAGGGTCCGTTTGAGCATGCCGCGGCTGTCGCCCACGTAAGGCGCGCCGTCGGGGGTCAGAATGTCTCCGAACATGACCGCCTCGCGCCAGCGGATATCCTCCTCGAACCCCTTGTAAACCCAGGGGAGGAGGCGGAACGTCTTGGGGTCCGGCTTGATGATGAGGTCGCTCTCCTCGATTCGAACGAACCCGGCGACCGATGAGCCATCGAAGCCCTTGCCTTCGCTGAACGTCTTCTCCAGCTCCACGCTGGGAAAGGTGAAGTCCATGGGGCGTCCCAGGATGTCGGGAAAGATGACGCGGATGAATTCGATCCCGTGCGCCGGATCCATGACGGTGCCGAGGACGTCCTTTTCGTCCCGCATGCCGAAGGCCTTCAAGCCTTTATTGTTCGTCGATACCATCTCAAAACCTCCTCATCGTCAGATTAAATATGTCACTCTATTTACACCAAAATAATTCATATGTCAATATATTAACTAAAATAGTTGACATTTGAACTTATATATGAAATATTTTGTAATGTTTGGAGGGAAAGACATGATCGATGAACTCGACCGCAAAATCATCTGGGCCCTGAACGCCAACGCCCGCAGGAGCTTCCGGGAGATCGCCAAGGAGGTGGGGACGTCCACCACGGCCGTCATCAACACCGTCAAGAAGCTCGAGGCGGCGGGGGCCATCAAGGGTTACATTCCGATCGTGGACCCCGAATATTTCGGGATCAACCTGATCGCCATCGTCGCCGTCCGCATTTCCAAGGGCAAGCTCCTCGAGACCCAGAAAAAAATCTCGCAGGACGCCCGTGTCATGGCCGTCTACGACGTCACCGGCGATTGGGATTCCTTCGTCATTGGCTATTTCAAGGACCGGGAGGACCTCAACCGGTTCATCAAGAAGCTTCTCGCCTTCCCCTTCGTCGACCGGACCGTGACCCACATCGTCCTCAACGTCGTCAAGGAGGAGCGCCGCGTCGCCGTCTGATATTCTTGACAGATTCCCCGTTTGTGCCATAATCAAATTTTGAACCCCGCGAAGGAGAAGGCGATGGCCAAAACAGCCCATTTTCCGATCGGCCACCACTACATCGTCGAGGCGTCGGGTTGCGACCCGAAAGTCATCGGCAGCGTCGAAAAGGTCCAGCAGATCCTCGTCAAGGCGGCCGAAATCGCCGGCGCCCACGTCTGGTCGATCTCCTTCAGCAAGTTCCCTCCCCATGGGGTCAGCGGGGTCGTCGTCATCTCCGAGTCCCACATCTCGACCCACACCTGGCCCGAGATGGGCTATGCGGCGCTGGATATCTACACCTGCGGGGTCAACGTCAAGCCCGACAAAGCGGTGGTCTACGCGGTTGAGGCCTTCAAGGCGGAAACCTCCCACATCACGGAAATCACACGAGGGATCGACGAGGGCGACAAAAACTTCTACCACAGCTTCATCACCTGGGAGGAGCACCTGCGGCGGGGTAGTTCGGTGAAGGACAAAGGCAAAGAGAAAAACTAGGACGGCAGGATCCCATGATCGTCGAATTCAGCATCGTGCCCATCGGCAAGGGCGAAGAACTCGCCGGGCTCGTGGCCAAGATCCTCGATATCGTCGACAAATCCGGCTTGCCCTATCAGCTGACATCCATGGGGACGATCGTCGAAGGGGAGTGGGATGACGTCTTCGCGCTCATCAAGGAGTGCCACCGGAAGATGAGGCAGGAATCGAGCCGGGTTTCTACTCACATCACCATCGACGACCGGGAGCGCGCCAGGGACAGGATCAAGGGCAAGGTCGAAGACGTGGAAAAGACCCTGGGCCGCCAGCTCAAGAAGTAATCCGCTCGTAAAACTCCTTTACATTCTGTAAATATAAGGTCGGCGTTTCCGCCAGGAAATCCGTTTGCCCGGTATTTCGTGCGTGGAAGGTCCGCCCGGCTATTGGCACAAAAGATGCTCTTAAGGTTAGCGGCAGGAGCAACCCGCATGGAGAACAATGTTCCTCCCTCTGGTATAATGGTCTCGGCCGTGAGAAAAACCATCGTTCGGGGAGTTCTCCTCTGTCTCTGGCTCCCGGTCCTGGCCTCCGCGGTCAAAACGGCCCCCCAAGCCGCCCCCCAAACGTCTGAGGCCCTATTCGCTCAAATCCAGGGGCTCCTCCAGAAAAGAGATCTTTCCGCCTACCTCGACCTCTTCGCTCCCGATCTGCGGGCCGGAGAGAAGGACCGGCTCACCACATTTTTCGACGATTTCGGCATGGATTCCGTCAAGGTGAGGTTCGCCGGCAAGAGAACGGGGGATGAGGCCGGGACGCGCCTTTATGGCCAGGCCTATTTCCAGAATGCGTATTCCGTCATGATCGAATCCTGGCAACTCACCGTGGCTGCCCGGGACGGACGGTGGGAGGTCGTCGGCAAGGAGGTCTCCGGGAACATCGGCAGCCTCTATAAAATCAAGATCCCGGCGGAGCGGGCCGAGCACGTTCGCTCGGTCGAGATCCGCCATCGCGACATCCGCCTGTCCTTCGCCGACGCCGCCGTTTTTTATGACAATATCCCAGGCCTCGAGACGGCTTTCCTGATCACCGGCCGGGGGACGGTCCGTTTTTCTCCCTCGGACGCCATCGAGAAACACCAGCTGGAGCTTCTTTATAAGAAGCCCTACCTCGAGGACGACATCGACTTCGCTTATATCCGCTGCTCCAACGGATTCGCCTCCTCCAACATCAAGATCGGCCTGGCGGAGGGTGAGCCGGAGGTGAGCCAGCTTGAACGCGACCGGGCCGCGGACCTCTTTGCCCGGAGCTACCCCCGCTCGTTCACCATTGAGAGTTCCCTGGACAAGGAGATCCTCTCCTTTCTGCCGCAGGGGGAGGAAGCGGTCTTCGATTTCCGGGGCCGCCGCTCCGGGGAATTGACCTACATTTATAATCCCTTCTCGGACGAGCAGGTGAACCTATATGACCGCGCCAAGGAGAGGATCATCAGCCTCTATACGCCGGCCGACGGGGGAGACTCGTCGGCGAGGCGCTTCTACATCAGTTTCGCCGAAAAATTCGATATCGACCGCTACGAGCTCGACCTGAGCTATTCGCCGTCCGATTCCTACCTCTCGGGCAAGGCCCGGATCTCGGTGGTGTCCCGGACCGAGGCCCTGGACACCCTCAAGTTCAGGTTCAACCCGGACCTGGAGATTCTCAAGATCGCGGACCAGGATAAGCGGGAGCTCTTCTATACCCAGGACAAACTCCGGAAGTACATGTATGTGTACTTCATCGATCCTCCATCGCCCCGCAAAAGCGTCTGGGTCGAGGTCTATTACCGCGGACGGATGAGCCCGCCTCCTCCGACGGCGGACGTCGTCGCCCAGGCCGTGTCCCGGGACAAGCTGGTCTTCCGGCCGCGTTTTGAGACCTACTTCTTCTCCCAGTCCGGTCTCTGGTACCCGGCGCCGCCGGAAGAGGACTATTTCCTGGCCCGGCTCAAGCTCGTCATCCCGCCAGAGTATAAGTGCGTGGCCAACGGGGACATGGTCGAGAAAGGCCGCTGGAACGAGATGAGGGACGTCGTCGAGATTGAGAAGTCGGGGAGCTCCATCTACACCTTCGAAACCCGGTTTCCCATCAAGTATATGTCCTTCATCGTCGGGAAGTTCGACCATCCCAAGGACTCCCCGGGGCCCGTCCCGGTCCAGACATTCATCTCCACGGAAATCAACGAAAGCGATCCCTCGCTCGTCGACCAGGCCAAGAGCATCCTCGACTACTATATCCGGTCCTTCGGGCCGTTCCCCTACGAAAAACTCGGCATCGTCAAGAGGCTCTTCCCCACGGCCGGAGGCCACAGCCCGGCCTCTTTCATCGTCCTGAACCTGGCGCCCTGGCGGGCCGACACACCGTATCCGATGATGTCAGACAACGCGGTCAATCTCTCGGAGTGGGACGAATATTTCCTGGCCCACGAGATCGCCCACCAGTGGTGGGGCCAGGGCGTTTCCTACATGACCTACAAGGACCAGTGGCTGAGCGAAGGCCTGGCCCAGTTCGCCGCCGCCTCCTATCTGCGGAACCGGTACGGGGAGAGGGCCTACGCGTCGATCCTGAAGAAGTTCTCCCAGTGGACGATGAAGAAATCCGCCAAGGGGCCGATTGCCATAGGATCACGCCTCAGCTTTTTTGACTTCGACGCTTACCAGGCCGTCATCTATGACAAGTCCGCCTTGGCCATGTTCATGCTCCAGGATCTTTTGGGGGGGGATGTCTTTTTCAAGGGATTGAGGGAGTTTTTCGAGAAATTTAAGTACAGCGCGGCCCGGACCGAAAATTTCATCTCGGTCATGGAGCGGGTTTCCGGCCGAAGCCTAACCAACTTCTTCCAGGGATGGTTCCGCTCCTACGAGTTGCCGGAGGTCCAGACATCCTGGTCCGAGGAGGGCGCGGCGTCCGGCCCCCGGCTCAAGATCCGCGTGACCCAGGTCAGGGGCCGGTTTGATTTTCCCCTCTGGATCGAATGGACGAGCCGCGGCGAAACCCGCAGCGAAATGGCGGTCATCGATAAGCCGACGCAGGAGATCGTCCTGGAGGTTCCGGGCAAGGTGGATAAGGTCAGGATCAATCCCAAGGGGCTCGTGCCCGGCAAGTTTTCCTGACGCCCGCGGACGTCCCCGCGAAACGTCAACCCCCGGTCAGGTCGGCAAATCTTCCGTGTCGATCTGGAGCCGCTTGATCATCTCGTTCAGGGTCGTCGGCTTGACCCCTAAGACCCTCGCGGCCTGTTTTTGAACCCCCTTCGTCTTTTTGAGGGCCGTCAGGATGATTTTTTTCTGGAAGGCCTGGGTCCTTTCCTTGAGATCCAGGGACTCCTCCGGCGAGATCAGCCAGCCTTCGGGCGCGGCCTGCTTCGTCAGGAGGAACGGGGGGAGGGAGTCCCGGGTGATGATCTTGGACCGGGAAAAGACGACGGCCCGCTCGATGAGGTTCTCGAGCTCGCGGACGTTCCCGGGCCAGTCGTAGGCTTCGAGGATCTCGTAGACGTCCTCGCTGACGCCTTCGAACTCCCGGCCGTTCTCCCGGCCGTAGATCTCGATGAAATGCTTGACGAGAAGAGGGATGTCGTCCTTGCGCTGCCGCAGGGGCGGAAGTTCTATCTTGATCACGTTCAGGCGGTAAAACAGGTCCTTCCGGAACGTTTTCTGGGCGATCATCTCCTCGATGTCCGTGTTCGTGGCGGCGACAATCCGGGTATCCACCCGGATCGTCTCCGTCCCGCCGAGCCGCATGAACTCTTTTTCCTGGATGACCCGCAGGAGCTTGGCCTGGGTCTCGAGATTGATGGACGAGATTTCGTCGAAGAATATCGTCCCCTTGTCGGCCGCCTCGAACAGGCCCTTCTTCAGGGCCACGGCTCCTGTGAAAGCCCCCTTGACGTGGCCGAACATGTGGCTTTCCAGGAGGTCGGGCGGGAGCGAGCCGCTGTTGACGATGATGAACGGTTCGTCCGCCCGGTTGGAGTTCACGTGGATGGCGCGGGCGACGAGCTCCTTTCCGGTGCCGCTTTCTCCCTGGAGAAGGATCGTGCTCCGGGTCGGGGCCGCGGCCTTGATGAGGTCGAAAACCGTTTTCATGGCCTGGCTCTTGCCGATGATGTTCGAAAAACTGAACTTCTGCTTGAGCGCGTCTTTCAGGCGAAGGTTTTCCACCTGGAGCCGCCTCCGCTCGACGGCCCTCTCGATCGTCAGGAGCAGGTCGTCGTGCTTGAACGGCTTTTGGATGTAGTCCAGGGCCCCGATCTTCATGGCGGCGATGGCGGATTCCACGGAGCCGTAGGCCGTGATGATGATGACGACGGCCGCGGGATCGATCTTCTTGATCCTCCGGAGGACCTCGATCCCGTCCATGCCGGGCATCAGGAGGTCCAGCAGGATGACGTCGCAGGACTGGGAGGTAAATTTTTCCAGGGCCTCTTCGCCTGAGGAGGACAGCTCGACCTCGTATCCCTCGGACGCCAGTAGCTCGCCGAGAACGTCATGGATCACGGGCTCGTCGTCGATCACGTGGATGATGCCTTTGCTCGTCATGGATCATGTCCTCAGCGGAAGTTTCTTCTGGTCCGGCGGGGCCCCCGGTCCCTTGGGCAGGGTGATCGTGAAGGCCGAGCCCTTGCCGATCTCGCTCGCGACCTGGATGTGGCCGTCGTGCTCCTTGACGATCGCGTAGCTGATGGAGAGCCCCAGCCCGGTTCCCTTGCCGATCCCCTTGGTCGTGAAGAAGGGATCGAAGATGTGGGTCAGGTGCTCGGGCTTGATCCCGGTCCCCGTGTCCGAGATCCGCACGATCGCCTGGCCCTCCCCCTCGGTCAGCCGGATGCCGAGCGTCCCTCCCTGGGGCATGGCGTCCAGGGCGTTGAGGATGATGTTGATGAAGACCTGCTGCAGGCGTTCGCCCTGGGCGTGGATGGGCGGGATCGGGTTGAGCTCGAGGTCGAGGCGGATGTTCATGTTCTTGAGCTTGTAATCGATCAGGGACAGGATCTCCTCGAGGCTCTCCTTGATGTCGACCCGGTGGAACGACGTGTCCGACGGGTTGCGGGCGAACGCCAGGAGGTTCTTGATGATCCGGGCGACCCGGTCCGTCTGGGCCTCGACCTTTTCCAGGATCTGGGCGTAGTGCGTGTCCGTCAGCTTCTTCTGGAGCATCTGGATATAGCTCGAAATGCCCGTGAGGGGCGTGTTGATCTCGTGCGCGACGCCGGCCGAGAGCAGCCCGATCGAAGCGAGCTTCTCGGACGTCAGAAGACGTTGTTGCAGGCTGATTTTTTCCGTGATGTCCTCGAAAACGATGATGGTCCCGTAGGGCCGGAGGGCATTGTCGAGGAGCGGAGTCCTGGCGATGTCGAAGATTTTTTTGCCGCCGCCCGGGACCTCCAGGGTGGCCTCGCTCAGGAGGCGGAAATCCTGCTGGGTTTCCGACGGGAAGAGGGTGGCGTACGTCCCGGGACCCAGGACCTCTTCAAGCCCCCGCCGCAGGGCGGCCTCCTTCCTCAACCCCATCTGATCCTCCAGGACCCGGTTCCAGCCGATGATGAGCCCCCCCTCATCGATGACGGCCACGCCCACGGTCAAGCTTTCGATGATGTCCTCGCTGTAGTCCTTGAGCCGCTGCATCTCCATGGCCCGGATGCTCTCGCGGCTGTAGAGGTCGGCGTTTTCGAGGGCCAGGGCCGCCGAGCCGGATATGGTCGTCATGAGCTCCCAGTCCTCGCTCGAAAGGAAAGTTCCGTCCTGCTTCTTCCCCATGATCAGGCAGCCGATGATCTTGGCTTCGACCTTGAGGGGGAGGAAATGGAAATACCCGTAACGGGCAAACTTGTCCATCGCGGCCTGAAGGGTGCTCGATCGCCGGGGCGAGAAGGAGGAGAGGTGATCCCTGTCCCGCAGCTGCTCGAACAAGGCCTCGTCGAGCGTGACCCGGGCGGGGAGAGGAAGTTCCTCGCCCCTGGCACTCAGGACGTTGAAGGTCGGCCCATCCTCCTCGCCGGTCAGGAGAAGGGCGACGGTCTTCAGAGACAGAGCGTTGGTGATGGCCTCGAGGAGAGAATGGGCGAGCCGCTGCAGGTTCCGCTCGCGGCTGAGCTCCCGGCTGATGAACATCAACGTTTTCCGGTACTCGTAGCTTTTTTTGTAGATCGCCCGGTCGAGAAGCGTCTGGACAAGCTTCTTGAGGGGGGTGAAGACGGTGGCCCCCAGGATGATGGCGATGACGACCAGGACCGCGACTCTCAGGCGGTTTTCCGAAAACCAGGTCGTCTGGGAGATGATGATGAAATAGAGAAAGGCGATGACGAAAAAGGAAACGATCAGGGTCGCAGCCTTCTTGAGCAGGACCTCGATGTCGACGAGCTTGTAGCGGGAGATGGAGTAGGAAAATGTCAACGGGACGAGGGCCTGAAGGAGGATGGTCAGCTCCGCGCCCGTGGAGGGGATCCGGCCGGCGATGAAGGGGATGATATAGAACACCATCGAAGGGAGGACCCCGAACGACAGCCCGTAGACGATGAGCCGCAGCTGTTTCTTGACGAGGATGCTCGGCGCCCGGAGGGTGCTGTGGGCCAGCATGCCCAGGGTGAGAAGCGCGAAAAAAGCCAGATGGAGGAGCTCCAGCCGTTCGAGGCCGTCCCGAAACTTGAGGGCCGCCACGTCTTTCCACGGCCCCGGCAGAGGGAGGTGAAGGCGGACCCGCGCCAGGAGCAGGAGAGCGGCCGGCGAATAAACGAGGGCCAGGGTGGCGGTCTTGTCCTTGAGGAACCGTTTCCGGAGGGGATAGATCATGAAGAAATGGAGGAGGAGAGGGGGGAAGGCCAGGAAGGCGACCTTGTCGAGCCAATAGAACACAAGGTCGAGCTTGTCCAGTTCGCCCGTGGGGGAGAAAATGTTGAACGATGCATAGGAGAGGGCGAGCAGGTAGAAAAAGACGTAGGGCAAGGTCAGCTGCTGGTGCGAATTGAAGAAGATGACCAGGCTGATCACCAGTGTCGTCAGCCCGACGAGGGCCAGGTAGAAATAGATGAGGTCCGGGCCTTTTTTTTGGGGGTAGAAGGTCCGGTAGGTCTGCATCCCCTGGGTGTTGATTTCATAGATGACGCCTTGGTCGGAGCCAGCGGCGGCCCAGAGTCTCTTGAGGACGTCGGTCCTCGTCTGGACCGGAATCTTATTGATGGCCGAGAGGATATCCCCCTTGCGGATTCCGGCCATGAGGTAGGCGACGCTCCCCGGGTCCACCTTGACGGCCGTCAGGCCGTTCGGAGTTTCTTTCCAGGTGATGCCATCGGTCACCTCACGCCAAGCGGCCTTTCGGGAGACATTGAAGCCGCAGAGGACCAGGACGATCAGGAAAACTGTGACGATCAGGATAACGGACTTTTTCAACGTATTCGGCCCTCAAGCCCTGGGGTGACGGTTAATCCAAAAAATTGAATCCAGCGCATAAAAAAAATACCCTAATCTAAGGCGTGACGCGAGCCGGCCCGGAGAGCCCATCTGACCGCCCCTTGATCGAGCATTTTTTTTAGGGCCGGATCGTCCTTCAGTCCAAGGGGCTGCGTGCTCCTCGAGAGAAACGTGCTCATGTAGTCGTACTTGGGTTTTTGGACTTCCTGGGGGGCGGCCTGGAACCTGGAGGAGGCCCTTAACGGGCCGGCCGCCCCCGGCTTAAGGAGGGCAGAGAGGATGGCCAGAAAGAGCAGGCCCGGCAAGATGACGGCAGCTCTTTTCATATTTATATAAGTAATTCTTTCCCCTGCCTTTGTCAATCAGGGAGGCGCCCGTTTGACAAAAGAGTATGGGCTAGACTAGATTAAAGACAAATATTGGCAAAGAGGAGCATTTGCCTGAATGCCCAGTTTTTCGTGCCGCATCGCCGGGGAGGACGGGCGGGTCGTCCTCAGGGACATCCTGGTCTCTTCGGCGGCGGAATGCCGCAAAGTGCTGGAAGGGGAGGGCTACCTTGTCCTCTCTGTCCGCCGCGACTGGAAGAACGTCCAGTCCCAGGGTCTTCATTTCGGCCGGCGGATCAAAGAGAAAGACTTCATCCTCTTTAACCAAGAGCTCGTGGCTCTCATCAAGTCCGGCTACCCCATCCTCCGCAGCCTCGAGGTGATCATCGGCCGGGTCAAAAATGTTGACCTGAAGGAGCTGCTGACGAAGGTCGCCGACGAGGTCAAACTGGGCAAGGCCCTTTCTGAAGCGTTCCTGCCCCACGAAAAGATGTTCGGCACGGTGTACACCGCCAGCCTGATGGCCGGGGAACGGAGCGGCAACATGCCCGGAGCCATCATGCGCTATGTTCAGTACGCCAAGGTCATCGCCCAGACCAAATCCCGGATCCGTTCCGCCCTGGCTTATCCGACCCTCCTCATCCTGTTCGCCCTCATTCTCTTCGGCATTCTGATCAACTTCATCCTGCCCCGTTTCGCCAGTTTTTATGAGGATTTCCAGGCCCAACTGCCGGGCATCACGCGCCTCCTCATGTCCGTTTCCCTCGTGGTGAACGCCCACTGGTATATCGTGCCGGGCGTCCTCATCCTGCTCGTGATCATCCTTCTCAGCCAGAGAAAACGGCCGGATTTCCGCCTCCGCCTGGACCGTTGGAAACTCCGCGTCCCCTTCGGCAAGGGGATCTGGCTCGAATCGAGCGTCGCCGTCTTCAGCCGGACCCTAGGGCTCCTTCTCGAGGCCGGAATCACCCTGCTCCAGGCGATCGGCATCGCCATCCAAGCGGTCCCCAACGCTCATCTCTCCCGGAAGATGACCCCTGTCCCCGATTCCATCAAGAACGGGGAGGGCCTCTCCGAATCCCTGGCTAAGGCGGGGGCCCTGCCCCCCCTGGCCCTGGACATGATCCGGATCGGGGAAACCTCGGCCAACCTCCAGGGGATGTTGAGCGAGGTCGCCGATTTCTATGACGAGCGCATTCGTGCTAAAATTGACACGCTGGTATCCCTGATTGAACCGGTAGTCATCATTTTTATGGGGCTGGTGGTGGCCGGGATGCTCCTGGCCATTTACCTGCCCATTTTTAACGTGATCAGGATCACGAGATGAAAGGCCCTCAGGTGAAACGGAATGAATGAGGAAGAACTGGCCAGCCTGCGTGACGAAGAGAGGACGACGAGGAAGCTCGCGGAACGCTACCACGTTCCCACCATCAACCTGGAAGGCCAGCTCCTCGACAGGGACCTCGTCCAGAGCATCCCGGCCGAATTCCTCCACCGGCTGAATTTCATCCCCCTGGAGGACGCGGGCGACGTCATGAAGATCGCCGTCGCCGACCCCTCCGACATCGCCGCCATCGACGCCATCGAATCCTTCCTGGGCAAGAAAGTCCAGGTTTTCGCGGCCTCGAAGAGGGCCATCCAGGAGGCCCTGCGCAAGAGCGAGACGGCCATGCAGGTCCTGAAGGACGCGACCGAGGGCTTCATCACCCAGGTCGTGGAGCGGGAGAGCGGCGAAGAGGAAGACGTCATCTCCATCGAGAAGCTGGCCGACCAGGACGGCTCCATCATCAAGCTCGTCCACACGATCATCTTCACGGCGGTCCAAAAGCGGGCGAGCGACATCCACATCGAATCCAAGGACGACGACGTCAAGATCAAGTACAGGATCGACGGCGTCCTGGGAGAGGCGATGGAGGCCATCAACAAGAAGTTCCAGTCGCCCATCATCTCCCGGATCAAGGTTATGTCGGACCTCGACATCGCCGAGCGCCGCGTCCCCCAGGACGGCCGCTTCCGCCTCAAGATCAAGGACAAGACCATCGACTTCCGGGTCTCCATCATGCCCTGCATCTACGGCGAAGATGCGGTCATCCGCATCCTGGACAAGGAGATGATCACCGAGGCCATCTCGGAACTGCGGCTGGACCTCCTCGGCTTCTCGGACATGATCCAGAAGAAGTTCCGGAGGTATATCACCCAGCCCTACGGCATGGTCCTCGTCACGGGGCCGACCGGCAGCGGGAAGACGACCACCCTCTACGCCGCCCTGACCGAGATCAAGTCGCCCGAAGACAAAATTATCACTATCGAGGACCCCGTCGAATACCAGATCGACGGCATCACCCAGATCCCCGTCAACGAGAAGAAGGGCCTGGGTTTCGCCCGCGGCCTCCGCTCCATCCTCCGGCACGACCCGGACAAGATCATGGTCGGCGAGATCCGGGACCCGGAGACCGCTCAGATCGCCATCCAGTCGGCCCTGACCGGGCACCTGGTTTTCACGACGGTCCATGCCAACAACGTCTTCGACGTCATCGGCCGTTTCCTGCACATGCAGGTGGACCCGTACAGCTTCATCTCGGCCCTCAACTGCATCCTGGCCCAGCGCCTGATCCGCGTCCTCTGCCCGCGCTGCAAGACCGTCGCGCACTACTCGGACGCCCAGTTCCTGGAGTCAGGCCTGGATCCCGCCAAGCACCGGTCCCGGACCTTCTACGAGCCGAAAGGCTGCCCGGACTGCAACCAGACCGGCTATAAGGGACGCACGGCCATCGCCGAGATCCTCGAGCTATCCGACGTGATCCGGGAGATGATCTTGGAGAGGAAGCCCCTGTCCGAGGTCAAGAAACGGGCCAGGGCGGAAGGCATGGTTTTCCTGAGGGAGATCGGCCTCGAAAAGGTCTTCGACGGGGTGACCAGCCTCAGGGATCTGAACAAAGTGACGTTCGTGGAGTGACGAGGGTGTCGCTATTCCAGAAGCTCCAGGCCCGGTTCGTCGAGCGCCCCCTGCCCGACGCCGTCTTCGAGCTGGCCCCGGGGCACCTCGGCGGCCTTCGCGTCGCGCCCAGAAGCCGTTCCGCCAGCGGGAGGTTCCTCCTTCCCTTTAGGACGCCGACCCTCGTCCCGTCCTTCGAACGGCCGAACGTCCATGACGCTTCTGCCGTCAGGGCCCTCGTCGAAGAAGGGAAGAAGGCCATTGGGTTCGGCGGGGGCACGATCTCCCTTCTCATCCCCGAGCCCTGCGCCCGGATCTTCATCCTGACCGTCGATTCTCTCCCCGCCGTCCCGGTCGAGCGGGATTCCTTCATCCGTTGGCGCATCGGCAAGCAGATGCCCCTGCTTCCGGAGGATCTCAGGATGGCCTACGCCGGCTCGCCCGCGGGCAAGGTCATCGTCTCCATCGCCCGTGAGGCCGTCATCCGCGAATACGAGACGATCTTCGAATCCGCGGGGATGCGGGTGGGGACCGTGACCATCCCGTCGCTGAGCCTGGTCAATCTGATCGACGGCACGGCCGGCCGGAACGGCGTTCTTCTGAACATCGAGCCCGATTACCTGAGTTTCCTGGCCATCATGGATTCCGAATGGACCCTTTACCGGCAAAAAGGGGTCAGCCCGGACTTGCCGGATGGAACGAAAGCCGAATTGGTCGTCCAAGAAGTCGAAAACACGGTACACTTTCTCGAGGATAAGGAACGGAAAAAGGTGGAACGGATCTGGGTCCGTTCCGGCGCGGGGGAAGACGGTCCCGGGATCATCTCGCGGCTGAATGCCAGCCTCCCCCTGCCGGCGGCCATGATCAATTACGCGGCACCAGGGGATTGGAGCGCCCAGGAGAGAACCGCCCTGGCGCCGCTCATGGGGCAGATCGCATGAACCATAGTCAGACGCTTGTCCTGAACCTGGCCACGCGGCCCGTGAGGAACCGGAGGTTCTATCTCCTAGCCCGGGCCGTCCTGACCGTGGCGATCATCGCCTTGATCGGCCTGACGGCGTTCACGGTCGCCACATACGGCCGCCGGTCGTCGCGGCTCAAGACCTCGCTCGCCGCGGCCAGCAAGCTCAACGACGCCGCCGCCCAGGAGCAGTCGCGTCTCGGCTCCGACATCAAGAAAGCGGAGGCGGCGCATCAGACCCGGATCGAACTCGTCAACCGCATCATCTTCCAGAAGAGCTTTTCCTGGACGGGTTTCCTCTCAGAGCTCGAAGCCGCCCTGCCGGACTCGATCACCATCACGTCGCTCGTCCCGAACGTCCTGGGCGACCGGACGGTCACGCTCAAGATCAAAGCCCTGTCCCGCGGAATCGACGACCTCCTGATTTTTCTGAACAACCTCAACTCCCGGAGATTCAAATACAAGCTCGATACCGAATCCCGGGAAGAGGACGGCCTGCTCGTATCGGAGATCTCGCTGACCTATGAACGCGATATTTGACCGGCTCGACGGAAGGGAGAGGAAGACGCTCGAGCGTCTGGCCGTCGCCTTTTTAGCGGCCGTGATCCTTTTCGTTTTCCTCGCCATGAGGCAAAGAACGCGCTATTTCGAGGCCGAGGATGCCCTGCGGACCACCCAGGACAGCACGAGGCGCGTCGAAAAACTGCGGGACGAGACGAAGGCCGAGTGGCTCCGCTGGCAGGAAGCGGCCCGCGACCTGGAATCGTTCCGAAGCACCTATTTTTATGATGAAAAGACTGTCATCCAGAAGCTCCGGCTGGACCTCCGGGAGATCTTCACCCAGGCGGGGATGGACGTCCCGCTGATCAGCTACCGTTATTCCGACCTGGAGAAAGTCACGGCCAAGAAAATCACCATCGCCTTTAACTATACGGGCACCTACGCGGAGCTCAAGAGGTTCCTGGCGATCGTCGAGCGGTTCCCGAAATTCCTGGCCGTGGAGAAGATCGACTTCCAGAAAGCCGACGCCGAGAGCGGCCTGCTCAACCTCAAATTAACGCTGGCGGGGTACTATGAAATCTGAGCGTCTGGCTTCGGTCCTCATCGTGGTCGGTCTGGTTTCTTCCCTTCTCGCCTCGCCCCAGGCCGTGGGGACCAAGACGTCGCCGGCCCCGGCTGTCAAGGAAGCGAAGACCCTCATCCGCAAGGACCTCCTGGTGTTCGGCAAAGGTCCGATCGTGCCCCCGCGCCGGGACATCTTCAGGCCCGGCGCCTACGCCGGGCCCGACGGCCTCCAGGGACCTCAGGGCATCCAGCCGGTCCCGAAACGCAAGGCGACCGTCGGTGAACGTCCGGCGTTCGCCCTGAATATCATCTATGTCGGCTCGGTCCGCTCCGGCGGGAAGACCGTGGCCTTGATCGTGAGGGACGGCCAGACGGATCCGGTGGCGGAGGGGGATGAGATCAGCCCCGGCTACAAGGTCCTCCGCATCACCCCCGACGAGATCGAGATCGAGGGACCGAATGCCGAACGCAAGACGTTTTCCCGACAAGGAGACCGGCCATGAAAAAGATCGCCGTCATTCTCGCCCTGGCGCTGGCGCTCACGGGGTGCGCGTCCATCAGCCGTAGTTACCGGCTGGGCACGGCCGCCGAAATGAATAAGCAATATGACATGGCCATCAAGTACTACGAGCAGGCGTCGCTCGAAAACCCGAAGGAATCCGTTTACCGGCTCGCCCTGTTCCGGGTGAAGGCGTCGGCCAGCCTCTACCACCTCCGGAACGCAAGGACCATGGCCGCCCAGGGGAACAAAAAGGACGCCCGGGCCGAGTACGGGCTGGCCCTCGCTTACGATCCTGGCAGCCGGACCATCGCCGCGGAGCTCCGGGCCCTGGACGCCCCTGCCGTCAAGCCGGCCAAACCGGCCGCCGAGATGCCCGGCGCCCCGGTCAAGCTCAAGGGCTCGGGCGAGAAGCTGAGCGTCGATTTCCGGACGCCGGTTTCCCTGAAATCGATCCTGGCGACCCTGGGGAGGACGTCGGGCGTCACGTTCATCTATGACGAAACGTACCGCGACATCAACCTGGCCGTCGACCTGACGGGGAAGGAGCTTGAACAGGCCGTCAACTATCTCTGCATCGCCAGCAAGAATTTTTACCGCGTCGTCGACGAAAAAACCGCCATCATCGCCCCGGATAATTTCACGATGAGGCAGAAATACGAGCTCCTTGTCATCCGGACCTTTTACCTGTCCAACATCAACGCCCAGGACGTCCAGCTCGCCCTCGTCAACATGATCAAGACCCAGACCAAGATCCCTACGATCCAGATCGACAAGTCCCTGAACTCGATCACGATCCGCGATACCCCCCAGGCCGTGGCCCTGGCCGAGAAGCTCCTCAAGGCCTGGGACAAGTCCCAGGCCGAGGTCATCATCGACGTCGAGATCATGGAGGTCGACCGGACCATGCTCCGGAAGATCGGCATCGACCTCAGCCAAGGCATCGCAGCCATCCGGCTCAACCCGGCAAGCACGACAACGGACGGCACGAGCTGGATCAAGCTGAGCGATATCAAGCTCGGCGACCTGAGCAGCTGGGAAATCACCACTCCCCAGGCCGTCCTCCAGTTCCTGGAAGGTGACGCGAACACCAAGATTATCGCCCAGCCCCGGATCCGCGGCGTGGCCGGTGAAGAGATGAAATACCTCGTTGGACAGAAGGTGCCCATCCCCAATTCGACATTCACCCCGATCATGGCGGGCGGGGCGAACGCCCAGCCGATCGTCCAATACACGCAGACGGACGTCGGCATCGAACTCAAGATGAAACCCCGGATTCACCTGGAGAAGGAGGTGACCATTGAGGTCGAGATCAAAGTCTCTGCGATCTCCGGGTCGGGGATCGCAGGTATCCCGATCATCGCCACCCGCGAGATCAAGAATACGATCCGTCTCAAAGACGGGGAGCCCAACCTCTTAGCCGGCCTTCTCCGGGACGAGGAACGGAAAACCATCTCCGGGATCACGGGCCTGAAGGACATCCCGATCCTGGGCCACCTGTTCGCGAGCACGGAAACACAGATCGACCAAACCGACGTCATCCTGACCATCACACCCTACATCATCCGGACCATCCCTCTGACGGACGAAGACGCCAAGCCGGTCTGGGTGGATCCCAACAATATGGCCGGCGTGTCCTCGGCCGGGCAGGCCGGGGGCCTGGAGGGGATTTCCGAGGAGGCCGGGATTCCCGAAGCGCAGGCCCCCGAGCCTGAAGAGGACGCCGGCGCCAACGCCGTTTACCTCTCGCCCGCCAACTTTGAAGTGCCCAAGGACAGGGAATTCCGGGTCAACGTGGAGCTCGCGAGCGAGAAAGACATCGGCAACATGTCCCTCAATCTGGCCTTTGATCCGCAATCCTTAAAGCTCAAGGAGGTCATCGAGGGCGGGGTCGCCAAGCAGCTGGGCGGCCAGGCCAAGTTCCTCAGCATCCCGAGCTCATCGGGCTGCACGCTCGGCTTTTCCGCGCCGTCGCTGGGCCGCGGATTCAAGGGCCAGGGCATCCTGGCGGTCCTCGTCTTCACGGCCGTCAATCCGGGGGAAACCGCGATCTCCATCGGCAGCTACTCGGCCGTGGGGGTCAACGGCCAGGCGGTCGTCCTCGGCACGGGCGAGTCGCGGATCCTCATCCGGTAGGGGGGAAAGCCCGGCGACGTGGCCGTCACGGAAACATGATCATCATCCTTTCCGGCCCTGTCCACGGCGGCAAGACGAGCCTCGTCCAGAAATCGCTCGGCCGCTGGGCTTCACGGGGTCTCCGCTTCGGCGGGTTCCTCAGTCTTTACGTCCGGGACGCCGGCGGCGCCGAGGGCTATGACTTTTTGGACCTCAAGGATGGTCGCCGTCTTCCCTTCCTCCGCCGGACGGGCGAGCCGGACTGGGAGCGGATCGGCCCGTATTATTTCATTCCCCAGGCCCTCGCTGCCGCCCGCTCGCTCATCCTGGCGGCCGACCCCGCGGAGGTCCTCATCGTGGACGAGGTCGGGCCTCTCGAGTTGGCCCACGGCGGGCTCTGGCCGGCTCTCCGGGAGATCATATTCCAGCCGCAGCTCAAGACCCTCCTGGTCGCCAGGGAAGATATCCTGGAAGACCTCTTCCGGCTGCTCGGGACATCCGTGCCGCTCATCATCGACGTCCGCGGACCCAACGCCCAGCGGCTGCTGGACCAGAGCCTTCTCGGACCGGACAAAGCCCATGAGGATAAAGGCTAAGTTTTTCGCCTATTTCCGGGACCTCTTCGGCGGCCGGGAGCGCGACCTGGACATCGGCGCCGGCCGGACTGTCCGCGACGCCCTGGAGGTTCTTTGCGATTCGCCCGAGCGCCGCGGGGAGATTTTCGCGGGGTCCGACCTCAAGCCCCACCTCGTCGTCATGGTCGACGGCATTCACATCGGGACGCTCCAAGGGCTGGACACGGTGCTCGCGGCCGGCGACACCCTGGCCGTTTTCCCATTCCTCGGCGGCGGATGATTGGGGGCCTCGGGGCTGGCCTTCACTCCAGAGCGCGGCTTTTCACGCCACAAGAATCCCCCCTTCTCGGCACCAAAACAACTCGCTTGGCGTGCGCTACGCCAAGCTCAAACAAGTTTTGGCGGTTCCCCCTGGAACTACCCTCGAAGGGCGTGATTCTCGGGCTAAGCCGCGCATGACGTTTCGGCCATTCCCCGAGGCCCCTTTGGGAAAAAGGAGTTGGATTGTATTGCCTCCCCGAAGGGGTTCTGATATTTTAGGCGCATGCCCGAGTTTCCCATCGGCGGATACCACGGCCGGGTCCTGGAAATCGACCTGACCGCGAAAACCGTCCGGCGAAAACCCCTGGACCCGGAGCTTGCCCTGGATTACCTTGGCGGCCGCGGGCTGGGAACCCGGTTTCTCTACGACACGATCGACCCTGGTTGCGATCCGCTGGGACCCGGGAATGCTATCGTCATCGCCACGTCGCCCCTGATCGGGACGAACGCGCCGACGGCCGGCCGCGGCCACATGGTCTTCAAGTCGCCGCTCACCGGCGTCATCGGGACTTCGAATTCGGGCGGCACTTGGGGCGCGGCCTTCAAGGCCACGGGCTTCGACGTCCTCATCGTCAAGGGCGCGTCGAGCGCCCCGGTGATGGTCGACATCGCCCCGGGCCGGGTGGAAATCCTCCCGGCGGACCACGTTTGGGGGAAAACCACCCACGAGTCGAACGACATCCTGGCCGCGGCCTCGGAACCGGGTCACCCGGTTCGAGTCCTGTGCATCGGCCCGGCCGGAGAGAACCTCGTCCGCCTGGCGGCCGTGGCCAACGACCGCAACCGGGTCTACGGCCGCTGCGGCCCGGGCGCGGTCTGGGGAAGCAAGAAGCTCAAGGCCATCCGCGTCCGGGGCAAAGAAAGACCGGCCATGGCCGACAAGGATAAATTCCAGTCCGGGCTCGACCAGGCCCTCTACCTGATGCGCCAGGCCCCGATCACCAAGCGGCTCCTCCGCGAGCTCGGCACGGCGGGCCTCATCGAGCTCATCAACCTGATCGCCATGCTGCCCCACAGGAACTTCCGGGACTGCCTGCACCGGGAGGAAGACGTCGAGCGGATTTCGGGCGAAACGCTGGCCAAGACGATCCTCGACAAGGCCGGCTCATGCTACCTTTGCCCCATCGGCTGCCAGAGACATACGCGCGTCCCGGGCCGTGAGGGAAAAGAAGAAAGCGGCGAGGGCCCGGAGTACGAGACGACGATTCTCATGGGGCCGGTCTGCGACATCTACGACCTGGCCGCCATCACCCGGGCCAATTACAGGTGCAACGAGCTCGGCATTGATACGATCAGCTACGGCGGGACGGCCGCCTGCGCCATGGAGCTCTTCGAGCGCGGATTGATCACGCGAAAAGAAACGGGCGGTCTCGACCTCTCCTTCGGGAGCGCCGAGGCTCTCGAAAGCCTCGTCCCGCTCATGGCCCGGCGCGAGGGAATCGGGGACAGGCTGGCCGAGGGCTCCTACCGCCTGGCGGCCGGCGCCGGGCACCCGGAATACTCCATGACCGTAAAAAAGCTCGAGATCCCGGGCTACGATCCGCGCGCCTCCTTCACCCAGGCGCTCGGCTACATGACCTCGCCGACGGGCGCCTGCCACCTCCGCGGCGGCTACGCGGTTTCCCTGGCCTTCTTCGGAGGGACCCGTGAGATCCCCCGGTTCAGCCTCCTCCAGTCGCCGATTGCCATCCGGAACATGCAGAACACGGGAATCCTTCAGGACAGCCTGGGCATCTGCCGCTTCACGGGTTTCGCCTTCTCTTCGGACCCCTGGGCCAGGATGGTCAGCGGTGTCACGGGACGCGATTTTTCGGTGACCAGGCTGGAAGAGATCGAGAACCGCGTCGCGACGCTGGAGCGGCTTTTTAACTGCGAGGCCGGCGCCACGGCGGACGACGACGCCCTCCCGGCCCGTTTCGCCGAGCTGCCCGTGACCGACGAGGGCAAGGAGCGGCGTGTTTCGGCTGAGGACCAGGAACGGATGCGGCGCGATTACTACCGCGTCCGAGGTTGGGACGAGCGGGGGCGGCCGACGGCCGAGCTTCTCCGCGCCCTCCGCATCGAAGCGAGGACCAGATGAGCGCCCAAAAATGGAAAGCCAGCGAGGAGCTTCTGCGCCTGTTCCAGGCCGTGGGGCGGGCTTCGCTTCTCTACGATATCCAGGACAGCCACAGCGGCAATATGGCCGTCCGCTGGACGGGCGAGCGGGGCGAGGAGCAGATCGTGATCACGGCCACCGGTTCTCAGAAGGGCGACCTCGAGCCGAGCCAGATTTGCTTCCTCTCGGCCACGGAAACCGACTACGGCTATTACAAGGCCTCCTCGGAGACGGATATCCACGCCCGGATCCTGGCCCTGCCCGGCGTCCGGGCCTCGATGCACGCCCACGTTAAAGAGTTGATCATGGCCACGCTGGACGACGCCCCGAAGCCGGGCCGGCCGCCTGACTTCGAGCCGGTGGATCCCCTGGCCTATTATCATCTCGGCCCGGCCATCCCGGTGGACTGGTTCGCCGTGCCCAGCGGTTCTCCGGAGATGACGAAGACACTGCCGGAGCGCCTGGCCCGGCACCCGCTGACTATCATCTTCGGCCACGGCGCGGTGGCCAAGGGGCGGACGCTCAAGGAGGCGTTTTTCCGCCTCTGTCTCGCTAACGAGGCCGGCGCCGTCATCCGCCATCTCTGGAAGCTCGGCGTCGACGTCGCGGCCCTGAGAGCCGGGGTCCGGGAGGGCGCGGGCCGCCGGTTCGCCTACGCCCCTCCCGCCTACGACGACACGGAGGACGGCTGCTGCGATTTCGCCGACGAGGAGGAGATCCTCAGGGAGTTCCGGAAAGCGGGGAACAGGATCTTCGAATCCCGGCTTTCGCCCTTCCACACGGGCTCGATGTCGGTCCGCGGCGTGGACACGATGCTCTACGCGCCCAAGGCGTCCATGCCCCGGGACATCGGCGGCCCCCTCGTCCGGATCCCCTTGACGATCGCCGCGGCCGACCATCCCGAAGTGAGGCTCCACAAGGAG
>Ga0209048_10001945_pt1 | contig 20835 bp, 16 predicted proteins | sample FrelakmetCRP12CR_FD_187146 | JGI IMG/M metagenome (GOLD analysis project Ga0209048, IMG submission 187146) | Freshwater lake sediment microbial communities from the University of Notre Dame, USA, for methane emissions studies - CRP12 CR (SPAdes)... | ecosystem: Environmental > Aquatic >... | reverse complement strand
GACGCTCTCTGGCAAGCCGGTCCATGTGGAGGGCGTGCTCGTGGGCGGCGTGCTGATCGCGAGCAAGGTGAAGTTCGAAGATTGAGCCGCGGCTCTGCGCTCGGCCCGCCGTACAGCGCCGCGATCGAGGCGCTCAGGGTTGCAGCTGCATCCGGTGCACCATGGCCGGTGGATCGAGCTGCAGCGGTCGGTAGGCCACCGCTGCCCACTCGGCGCTCATGTCGCCGTAGCGCGACGAGAACACCAGCCCGCTCTGGCCAGTCTGGTAGACGAAGCGCGATTGCTCGAGGTCCGCCAGGTCGTACAGCGCGCGCATCGAAGGTGCGTGGCGGCTGGCGAAAGGCTCCTTCGGCCGGTCGGCATGGAATTGGCCGACGTTGACCGTGAAGCTGTCGCCGCCGGTGGGGACGCGCACGTCGAAGACGCGCGCCAGCGCGGCCACCTCGCCCAGCGGGCGGTGCGCCGACAACGCGGGATGCGCCACGCCCCACTGCCACCTTGACGGGTCGTCGCCGTAGCTGGCCTGCAGTCGCGCGAGTGCACGGTCCAGCGCCTGGCCGGAAGCCACCCGGCAACCGGCATCACCGCACCAGCCCTTGTCGTCGCGCTGGAGAATGCCTTCGAGCGCCGGGCGCAGCGAGCGCTTGCCGTAGAGCGACATCAGCCTCTCCGCGCCGAGCTTGCCGCCGATGACGCCGCGGACGAATTCGTCGGTCCAGACCGAGAAGATCAGCGGCGCGGCGCTGTCGGCGCGCATCACGCCGTCGAAGTCTTTCAACAGTGCCTGCGCCTGGGAGCCGAGCGGATGCGATGAGGGCGACATGCGCAGGTAGGGCAGCAGCTTCACTGTCGACAGGGAGAGCTGGTCCTGCTGCACCGCCTGCATCGAGGCCAGGTCGTGTTTGGGTCTTGCCGCCAGCAGGGCGTCGATGCGCTGCTGCCGGTAGGCGGGTTCCCAGTCGGAGGTGATGAAGTGCGGATAGTCGGCGCCGTGGATGCGCTGGTTGGCCGTGGCACGCCAGCCGCGCTGAGTGATCGACGCGTCGTCTTCCTGCGGCGTCTCGGCATAGGGCAGCCAGCCCACCCAGTCGTAGCGCGCGTCCCAGCCGGGCGCAGGCGCCACGCCCATGATGTCGTTGTCCTTGCTGCGCAGTGGCGCCTTGCCGACCGCCTTGTAGGCCACCTTGCCGCCGACGTCGGCCATCACGACGTTCTGCATCGGCGAGTGCCACTCGGCATTGCCGGCAATCAGATCGTCGACCGACTGGGCGCGGTTGGCGCGGATGCCGGCCTGCACGGTGTGGTTGTCGGCGTCGAGCGCGCTCCAGCGCAACGCGATGACGTAGTGGTCGAGATCGAGCAGCTTGGCATGCAGCTTCTGCGCGTCGCTGATCACCGGTCCGTGGCGCGTCGAGCGCACCGTGATCGTCACGTCCGGGGCCTTCTTGACCTTGATGACCTCGCGGCGCGTCTCGAACTCGGCCCAGCCTTGCGGGGTCTGGTAGCGCATCGGGTTGGCGGGGTCGATCCGCTCGAGGTACAGGTCCTGCACGTCGGGGCCGGTATTGGTGAAGCCCCAGGCCACCTTCGCGGTGCGGCCCAGCACGACGAACGGCACGCCGGGCAGCGTCGCGCCGATGACGTCCAACGGCGCATCCGGCGAGCCGTCGGCGCCGCGTTCGGCGGGAGCCTGCAGGCGGGCGAAGTACCAGATCGCCGGCGCAGAGAGGCCGAGGTGCGGGTCGTTGGCCAGCAGCGGCTTGCCGCTCGCGGTGTGGCTGCCGGCCAGCACCCAGTTGTTGCTGCCGCGACCCTCGACGGTGCCGATGTTGCGCGCGAAGTCATCGGCCCAGGGCTTGATCTGCGCCACCAACAGCGCGCCCCAAGTTCCGGTTCCACCTGCCGCGGCGGCACCGGTCTTCGGTGCCGGTATTGCCGTGTTGCCCGTCTGGCCAGCCTTCCGGTACACGCCGAGCTCGGCATACAGCTTGGCGAAGTCAAGCTTCGACGCTGGCGCTTCGCCCTCGTAGGGCGGCAGCAACTGCCAGAGCTGCTCGCTGCTCAGGACCTGTGCGGCGTTCAGACGCGCAAATTCGTTGCCCCAATTGCCGCCCAGGTCGAGGGCCATCATGATCACCCAGGCGACGCTGTCCACGGGGGTCCAGGCGATACCGGAGGCGCCGCCGGGCTTCACGCCCAGCAAATGGAACTCGGGCTGCAGCGCCTGCGCGGTATTCGCGTAGAAGGCGTTGATGCCGTCTGCGTAGGCTTGAAGCGCGGCCCGGGCATCGGGAGACAAGCCGTCGAACTGCTTCTGGGCAGCGCGCATGACGCCCAGCGTTCGCATCAGCTTGTCGGTCTCGAGCGTGGCCTCGCCGAGCACTTCCGACAGTTCGCCATGCATCACGCGGCGGTTGAACTCGAGCTGCCAGCCGCGTTCCTGCGCGTGCACGTAACCGATGCCGAACCATGCGTCGTGGGTCGTCTGTGCGCGGATGTGCGTCACGTCCGAGCGGTCACGCTCGATCGCCACCGGCTGCTGCAGCCCCGGCACCTTGAACTCTCCATCGAGCGTCGGGAAGCTTCGTGCCACATAGACTGCGATGGCGCTCAGCAGCAGCGCCATCATGGCCAGCACGCCGAGCGCGAGGCGCTTGAGTGTCTTCATCGTTTCGTCTCCCGGCGGTCTTCAGGCGCCCGTTGCGGTCAGGCACGCGCTTTGGGAGTGTACGGATCCGCCGGCAATGCGGGCGCCGTGCACGCAGACGGGGCGCCGCTGGCAGCGCACGAGCTTCAAGGCATCATTGCCGCATGAACATCGCCGACGAGATGCTGCAGACGCTGGCCCGCGCCTTCACCGACACCCCAGCGCCGCGCGTTCGCGCCCTGCACCTGCCACCGGCGAAGTGGGACGGCAGCAAGGACGGCGAATTCGGCGCGCTCGAGCTCGACGACGGCTCGCTCGGCCTGAGCTACGTGCTGCTCGACGGCACGCTCGCCGCGCTCGTTTCCGGTGCGCAGGGCGCGGGCTTGATCGGCGCCGACGCGCTGGCCGTGGCCCGTGGCTGGGCCCAGGGCCGGGGCGCCGAGCGCACGCTCGGCTTTGCCGCCGTCAACGCACTGACGAGGCACTTGTTCGACCGCGCCGGCTTCGTGCCGCCCGCCGCAGCCGATTCGATCGGCGGCCTGGCGCCGCAGCCGGGCGAGCACATCGGCATGGTCGGCTACTTCCCGCCGCTGGTCGGTCAGGTAACGGCCTGCGGCGCGCGGCTGACCGTGCTCGAACTCAAGGCCGCGCTGGCGGGCCGCGGCGACGGCTTTCGCATCACGCTGGACCCGCGCGCGCTAGAAGGCTGCGACAAGCTGCTCTCCACGAGCACCGTGCTGCTCAACGACACGCTCGACGAAGTGCTGTCTCATTGCGCCAGCGCTCGCGCGTTTGCGATGATCGGACCCGGCGCGAGCTGCCTGCCGGACCCGCTGTTCCGCCGTGGCGTAACGCTGCTCGGCGGCGTCTGGATCGAGCAGGCCGGGGCCTTCAAGCATGCGCTCGCGGCCGGCCAACCCTGGGGCCGCCACGCGAGAAAATTCGCACTGGCACGTACCGGTTATCCCGGCATCGAGGCGTTGCTGGCGCGGGCCGGTCCGCGGCCATGAAGCTTCGCGCTCGACGAGGTTTGCGTTCCCACTAGCATGGCCAGCACCGCACCAGGAATCGACCCCGAGGAAAACACGATGCCCGCGCCCACCCAGCTTGCCGACTGCAGCGCCAGTGAACTGCTGCAGCTCTACCGCACCGGACAGGCCTCGCCGGTCGAGGCGGCCCAGGCGGTGCACGAGCGCATCGCACGCCTGAACACCCGCTTGAACGCGTTCTGCTTCGTCGACCCCGACGCGTCGCTGCAGGCGGCGCGCGACAGCGAGGCGCGCTGGTTGAACCATCGCAACACGGGCGCGCCTTGCGGCGAACTCGACGGCGTGCCGGTGTCGATCAAGGACCTCATCCTCACCCGCGGCTGGCCCACGCTGCGCGGCTCACGCACCGTCGACCCACGGCAGCCCTGGGACGTCGACGCGCCGGTCACAGCACGGTTGCGCGAGGCCGGCGCGGTCATTCTGGGCAAGACGAGCACGCCCGAGTTCGGTTGCAAGGGCGAGACCAACTCGCCGCTGAACGGCCTCACGCGTAATCCGTGGAACCTGGCGAAGACGCCCGGCGGCTCGTCAGGCGGTGCCGCCGCGGCCGTGGCGGCGGGGATGGGACCGCTCGCGGTCGGCACCGACGGGGCCGGCAGCGTGCGCATCCCGGCGGCGTTCTGCGGCACTTTCGGCCTGAAGCCGAGTTTCGGGCGCGTGCCGGCGTATCCGCTGTCGCCGTTCGGCTCGGTCTCGCACCTCGGGCCGCACACGATGAGCGTGCGCGACGCGGCGCTGATGATGAATGCCCTGAAGCGCCCCGACGCGCGCGACTGGACCTCGCTGCCGCCCGACGGCTGCGACTACCTGGTGGGCCTGGACGACGGCATTCGCGGTCTCAGGATCGGGTACTCGCCGACGCTAGGCTATGCGAAGAACGTGCATCACGAGATCGCCGCCGCGGTCGATGGCGCGGCGCGCCAGTTCGAGGCGCTGGGCGCGCGCATAGAGCGGGTCGATCCCGGCATCGACGACCCGCTGGAGATCACGACGGGCCTCTGGTTCGTCGGCTCGTGGACGCTGTGGAACACGCTGACGCCCGAGCAGCAGGCATTGACCGACCCCGACTTCAGCGCCCAGGCGCAACTCGGCGCGACGTTCAGCGCGCTCGACGTGCAGAGGTTGAATCTGCGGCGCGGCGCGCTCGGCTCGCACATGCGCCAGTTCATGCAGCGATGGGACTTGCTCCTGACGCCGACAATCGCGGTGCCCGCATTCGACGCGCTGCCCGCCGGGCACGACAGGATGGACCCGTCGACGATGCTCGGCTGGACGCCGTTCTCCTATCCGTTCAACCTGACCCAGCAACCGGCCTGCACCATTCCCTGCGGGCTCACGACCGGCGGACTGCCGATCGGGCTGCAGATCGTCGGCCCGATGTTCGGTGATGCGATGGTGTTGCGCGCGGCGCGCGCCTACGAGGGCGCGTGCCCGATCCCGCGGCCCACGGTGGCGTGCCTCTAGGGCGCCGTCACGGCGCGGTCGATGACGGACGAGGGGGCTCGCTCGCGAACGCGCGCTGCGCAGCGTCCATGAAAAAGGCGCCCCGCGGGGCGCCTGCATCGATGCGAACGGCCGCTCAGGCCCGCGCCGCGCGCAACTTCAGCGCGAACTCCTGCAGCGCCGCGATGCCGCTGTGCTCGGCCTTCTGGCACCAGACCTGAAGGTCGCTAACGAGCTGGTCGACCGACACATTGGTGCGCGTCCACAGCGAGCGGAGTTCCTCGCGCATACCGACAAGTTTGCTCAGCTCGGGGTGCTGCTCGCAGGCCTGCGTGACCTGCGCCTTCACGAGTGGCGGAATCTTGTCTTCGTCGCGGTGCAGCCAGCGCCGTGCCAGACGCATCTCGGCCAGCCTGGCGCCGTTGGTGACGCCGGCCGCCTTCAGACGCACGATTTCATGCTGGCAGGTGGCGCGCAGCCCGGCGGCGTACTTGGCCATCACCTCGTAGCGGTTGGCGATCAGCGCCTCGAGCGTCTTCGAATCGGCCACGGGCCTGATCTTGCCGAGCCTCAGATGCGGCGGCGTCTTGCGCACCTTGGCCAGGCCCAGCATCTCGAGCCCGCGGATGTATCCCCAGCCGATGTCGAACTCGTAGGGCTTGACCGACAGCTTGGCCGATGTCGGGTAGGTGTGGTGGTTGTTGTGCAGTTCCTCGCCGCCGATGACGATGCCCCACGGCGACACATTGGTCGACGCATCGGGCGCCTCGAAATTGCGGTAGCCCCACCAGTGACCGAGGCCGTTGATGATGCCGGCCGCGGTGATCGGAATCCAGATCATCTGCACCGCCCACACCGTGGCGCCGATGGCGCCGAAGAGCAGCACGTCGATGATCAGCATCAGCGACACGCCCAGCACCGAATGGCGGGTGTAGAGGTTGCGCTCGATCCAGTCGCCAGGCGTGCCCTGGCCGTACTTGGCGAGCGTTTCCATGTTCTTCGATTCGGCACGGTAAAGCTCGCTGCCGGTCAGCAGCACGGTCTTGATGCCGTGCGCGACGGGGCTGTGCGGGTCGTCCTTCGTCTCGCACTTGGCGTGGTGCTTACGGTGGATGCCCACCCATTCCTTCGTGACCATGCCGGTGGTGAGCCAGAGCCAGAAACGGAAGAAGTGCGCCGGAATCGGATGCAGTTCGAGCGCCCGGTGCGCCTGTGTACGGTGCAGGAAGATCGTCACCGAGGCGATCGTGACATGTGTCAGCACCAGGCAGATCAACACGATCTCCCACCACGTGGTGTGCACCAAGCCGTTCGCGGCCCAGCCGATCAATCCATCCCACAACGACATGATTTCGTTCATCGATACCCTTGAAAACCGCCGAACCCGACGGGCCGGCTATTGTACGCGACCGGTACCCACCCGAATGATGAGACCCTACCCTACCCCTCTGGCTGGCCCCTCGAACCTCGCCAATAAGAGAGCGAAACTGGGGCAGCGAGTTCCTGGACTGGGGACCCGAGTCAAACCCTCTCCCACAGCGCCGCAAAGAAGCCGTCGGTCCCGTGCCGGTGCGGCCACAGGCGCATGAAGTCGCCGCTCACGAGTGTCTCGGCTTCGGCGACCTGCGCGCGCTGCAGCGCCTCGGCGGCAGGCAGCGTCCGAAACGCGGTGGCGTGCTCGGCGCCGAAGGCCTGCGCGATCGCTTCGCCCTCCGCCTGCAGCAGGCTGCACGTGGCGTACACGAGCCGCCCGCCGGGCTTGAGCAGGCGCGCCGCGCTGGCGAGGATGGATGCCTGCCTGGCGCCCAGCTCGCGCACCCCCTCGGGCGACTGGCGCCACTTCAGATCGGGGTTGCGGCGCAGGGTGCCCAGGCCCGAGCACGGCGCGTCGACGAGCACGCGCTCGAGCTTGCCGGCGAGACGCTTGATTCGATCGTCGCGCTCGTGTGCTATCTGCACCGGGTAGACGTTGGACAGGCCGCTGCGCGCGAGCCTGGGCTTGAGCGCAGCGAGCCGGTGGCCCGAGACGTCGAACGCGTACAGCCGTCCGGTGTTGCGCATCGCCGCACCGAGCGCCAGCGTCTTGCCACCTGCACCGGCGCAGAAGTCGGCCACCATCTCGCCACGCTTCGCGCCGGTCAGCAGCGCCAGCAACTGGCTGCCTTCGTCTTGCACTTCGACGTCGCCACGCAGGAACACGTCCACCTTGTGCAGCGCGGGCTTGACGGCGAGGCGCAGGCCGATCGGCGAGTACGGCGTGGGCACGGCGACGACGCCCGCCTCCTTCAGCGCGGCCTGCACGTCTTCGCGCCGAGCTTTCAGCGTGTTGACGCGAAGGTCCAGAGCTGCGGGCTGATTGATCGCGTCGACGAGCGGCCAGAACTCGTCGCCGAGTTCTGCCGCCAGCGCTTCGGCGAGCCACTCGGGCAGGTTGTGGCGCAAGCGCTCGGGCAGGCTGCTACGGTCGACGCTGCCGACCTGCTCCAGCCACAGCACTTCCTGCGGCTGCAGCGCCGCGCGCAGGAAGGCCGCGTTGCCCTGCCAGGCGAGTATCGCCAGACGGCGCTCCATTTCGCCCTTGCCCGACTGCGCCAGGTGCTGGAACAACAGGCGCTGGCGCAGCACGGCATAGGTCGTCTCGGTGAGCGTATGCCTCTCGCGCGAGCCGATGGCGCGGTGGCGGCGGAAGAAGTCCGACACCACGTTATCGGCCGGATGCTCGAAGCGGAGCACCTGGTGCAACAGTTCGGTCTCGAGTTCGAGCAGGGCGTTCGGATGCATGCGCCGATTATCGGCGGCGCTCTCTCGGCGGCGGGTCGTACCCGGGGCCTGGGAGACTTCTGCGCGTAGCTCAGGCGAGCAGTTGCGACTCGCCGCGCAACTGCCGCACGACGCCGCCGTCGAGCTGCAGCAGATCGTCGACGAACCAGCCCACCGCCAGCGGGTACAACTCGTGTTCGCGTACCAGCACGCGCGCCGATAGCGTGTCTTCGGTGTCGTCGGGCAGCACCGGCACCACCGCCTGCGCGACGATCGGCCCGTGGTCGAGATCCGAGGTCACGAAATGCACTGTCGCGCCGCTGACCTTGCAGCCCGCCGCTATCGCCCGGCGGTGCGTGTGCAGCCCGGTGAACGCGGGCAGCAACGAAGGATGGATGTTGAGCAGCCTCCCGGCGTAATGCCGAACGAACGCCGGCGTGAGGATGCGCATGAACCCGGCGAGCAGTACCAGGTCGGGCGCGTGCCTGTCGATCGCTGCGGCAAGCGCGGCGTCGAAGGCCTCGCGGCTGGCGAAGCCGCGATGATCGACGACCGCGGTCGCGATGCCGTGCGCCGCTGCGAACGCGAGCCCGGCCGCATCGGCGCGGTTGCTGATCACCGCGGCGATCCGCGCGTTCCAACCCTCGCGCGCGCAGGCCTCGACGATCGCCTCCATGTTCGAGCCGCGGCCTGAGATCAGGACGACAATCGACTTCGTCATCGATCGAGTGTAGCGACCTCTCCATGGACCCTTCCCGCATGTGGCGCACGCTGCGCCGCGCGACCGTCGGCCTGGTCGGCACGTTGCTGGCAGCGCTGGCGCTGGCCTGCGTGATCTATCCGCCAGCCTACGTCTGGCGCACGCTCGTGCTCGGCGATTCCGACGTCGACGACCAGTTCTACTTCCCGAAGCGCGCGGTGCGCGCCGCGGCTGGTGCGCGCGAGATGCCGGCGGCGATCGACGCCGAGCGCGTGCGCCGTGCCTTCGCCGCGGCGCTGCCCGGTGCAGACCTCGACACCTGGCTGGCCGCCAACACGACGCAGGGATTCGTCGTGCTGCAACGCGGTCGCGTGATCTACGAGGGCTATTTCAACGGCCACCGCCGGGACGAGCCGGCGACGTCGTTCTCGGTGGCCAAGTCCGTGCTCGCGACGCTCGTCGACCTGGCGGTCGCCGAAGGGCGCATCGGCAGCCTGGACCAGCCGATCACCACCTGGCTGCCCGAGCTGCGCCTGCGCGACGCGCGATTCGAGCGCGTCACGCTGCGTCACCTGCTCGACATGAATGCCGGGCTGCGCTACACCGAGTACCCGTTCCTGACCAGCGACGGCGCCAAGACGTACTACTGGCCCGACCTGCGCGCACTGGCGCTGCAGGGATCGACAGTCGAGCGGCTACCGGGCGAGGTCTGGCTCTACAACAACTACCACCCGCTTCTCGTCGGCCTGGCGCTCGAACGCACCACCGGCATGGCGGTGGCGGCGTGGATGCAGAGCCGGCTCTGGCAGCCCGCCGGCATGGCCGCCGACGCGAGTTGGAGCCTGGACAGCGACGCGCACGGCTTCGAGAAGCTCGAGAGCGGCATCAACGCGCGCACGCTCGACTTCGCGCGCTTCGGCCAGCTCTTCCTCGACCAGGGCGTTGCGCTCGACGGCACGCGCGTGCTGTCCGCCGACGCCGTGCGCGCCGCCACGTCGCCCGAAGGCGCGATGGCGCTGCCCAAGTTTCGCACCGGCGCGTATTACAAGCATTTCTGGTGGGGCCAGCAGCGCGCGGACGGTGGCTACGACTTCAGCGCGCGCGGCAATCACGGGCAGTTCGTCTACGTGTCGCCGACGAATCAGGTCGTGATCGCACGCAATGGCCGCGAGTACGGCGTGCCGCCGCGACAGTGGATCGCGCTGTTCGAGGCGATGTCAGATCGCCTCGGCCGCAAGCCCGAACCGTAGAATCCCCGCTCGCCTTGCGCGCCCGTCGGGCGCCGGCGGCCCCGTCATCCCACCCACGATGAAGCCTCGCGTCCTCTCCGGCATGCGCCCCACGGGCGCGCTGCATCTCGGCCACTACCACGGGGCGCTGAAGAACTGGGTGCGCCTGCAGGCCGACTACGAATGCTTCTACTTCGTGGCCGATTGGCACGCGCTGACCACGCACTACGAGGAGAGCGAGGTCATCGGCGACAACGCATACGACATGGTGATCGACTGGATCGCCGCAGGGCTCGACCCCGAGCAGTGCACGATCTTCATCCAGAGCCGCCTGCCCGAGCACGCCGAACTCTTCACGCTGCTCACCATGGGCACGCCGCTCGGCTGGCTCGAACGCGTGCCGACCTACAAGGACCAGATCGAAAAGCTGAAGGACCGCGACCTCGCGACCTACGGCTTCCTCGGCTACCCGCTGCTGCAGGCGGCCGACATCCTGATCTACAAGGCGAGCTTCGTGCCGGTCGGCGAAGACCAGGCCTCGCACGTCGAGCTGACGCGCGAAGTGGCGCGCCGCTTCAACCACCTCTACGGCCGGGGCGCCGATTTCGAGTCCGCCGCGGCGGCCGCGCTGGCCAAGCTGAGCAAGGACGACGCACGCTACTACGAGAAGCAGCGCAAGGCCTTCGGCGAAACCGGCGCCGCCGAAGCTCTGGCCAGGGGCGAGGGCATGCTGCGCAAGGCCGCCGCCGGAACGGCTGGCTGGACCGCGGGCGACAGCGAGTTGCTGCTCGGCCACCTGCACGGCGGCGGCAAGACCATCCTCACCGAGCCGCAGGCGCTGCACACCGAAGTGACCAAGCTGCCGGGGCTCGACGGCGCGAAGATGAGCAAGAGCTACGGCAATGCCGTGCTGATGCGCGACGAGCCGGCCGCCGTGGAAAAGAAGATCCGCGGCATGACGACCGACCCGGCGCGCGTGCGCCGCAGCGACCCCGGCAATCCCGAGAAATGCCCGGTCTGGCAGTTCCATCAGGTCTACAGCGACGCCGCGACGAAGGACTGGGTCGTCGAGGGCTGCACGAGCGCCGGCATCGGTTGCCTGGACTGCAAGCAACCGGTCATAGCCGCCATCGTCCGGGAGCAGCAGCCGTGGCGCGAGCGCGCCGGTCCGTTCATCGCCGACCCGAAGCAGGTGCACCGGATCGTCGAAGCGGGCACCGAGCGGGCGCGCGTCGTCGCCCGCCAGACGATGAAGGACGTCCGCGCGGCGATGGGGCTCGACTATTGAAACCGCGCTGACCGAGCACGAGCGGCTGCTGCAGGCACTGCTGCGCGGCGACGCGCTGCCCGGGCTGCCCGCCGAGCGCCGGCTGATCCAGACCCACATCTCGAGCCTGGTGCTCGCCGGCGAGTTCGCCTACAAGTTGCGCAAGCCGCTGCGCCTGCCGTTCCTCGATTTCTCGACCGCCGCGCTGCGCCACGACGACTGCGTGCAGGAGCTTCGATTGAATCGGCGCACCGCGCCGCAGCTCTACCTCGACGTGCTGCCCGTCCTCGGCACGCCCGATGCGCCGCGCCTCGGCGAGGCCGGCGAGGCCGCGCCGCAGGCCCTCGACTGGGTGCTGCGCCTGCGTCGCTTCGACGAGGCCCGGCTGCTCGACAGCATGGCGCACGCCGATGCGCTGAGCGCCGAGCACATCGATGCGCTGGCGCGGCAGGTGGCCGACTTCCATTCGGCACTCCCACCCTCCCCGCCGGGTTTCGGTGCACCCGAAACGGCGCAGCGCTGGCTGCTCGACGCGCTCGACGCACTCGCTGCCAGCCCTGCCGCGCAGTCGCACGGCGCGCGCATCGCCGCGCTGCGCGACTGGAGCGCGCACCAGTTCGCCCTGGCCGCACCGCTCCTCGCGGAGCGCCGCGCGCAAGGCTTCGTGCGCGAATGCCATGGCGACCTGCACCTGGCCAACATCGTTCTCGTCGACGATGTGCCACGTCCGTTCGACGGCATCGAGTTCAACGCCGAACTGCGCCACATCGACGTGATGAACGACATCGCGTTCACCTTCATGGATCTGCAGCGCCACGGCCTGCCGCGCCTCGCGTGGCGCTTCGTCGGCGGCTATGCCGAACATACCGGCGACTATGAAGGGCTGGCGCTGTTGCGCTTCTTTTCCGTCTATCGCGCCCTGGTACGCGCGCGGGTCGCGTTGCTGCGCGCCGCACTCGCGAACGCGAATGCGAGTGCAACGGCGGGATCCACCGCTGTCGCCGCATTCGAACGTGACCTCGCGCTGGCCGAGCAAATCGCCGCGCCGCGCAGCGATACGCCGCGGCTCATGCTGGTGTGCGGACTCTCCGGTTCAGGCAAGAGCACGGTGGCGCAGTCGTTAGCGCCTGCTATCGGCGGTGTGCGCGTGCGCTCGGACGTCGAACGCAAGCGTTTGCATGGCATGGCGCCGAGCGCGCGGCCCACGCCGGAGCAGAAGCTCATGCTGTACGCGCGCGAAGCGACGCTGCGCACCTATGCCCGCCTCGGCGCGCTGGCGCGCACGCTGCTGCGGGCGCAGATCGACACCATCGTCGATGCCGTCGCGCTGCGCCGCGACGAGCGCGCTGCGCTGCGCGCCATCGCCGCCGAGGAAGGCGCACGCTTCGTGCTGCTCGACTGCGTGGCCCCCGAGGCCGTGCTGCGCGAGCGCGTGACGCGCCGCCAGCAGGACAACCGCGACGCATCGGACGCCGACAGCACGGTACTCGATCTGCAGCTGCGCGTGCGCGAGCCCGTCGAGCCCGAGGAAGGCGCGCTCATGTTGTCGACCGATTGCGACCTCGCGACGCTGATGCAGCGCTGCGAGGCGCTGGCCGCGCAGCTCGGGCCGGCGACCGCTGCCGTCAACCCGACCACCCCTCCGGACGCCCGCCCATGATACTCGACACCATCGAGCTCTGCCCCGCCGCCGACCCCAGCGCGACGCTGATCGTGCTGCACGGCCTGGGCGCCGATGGCACCGATTTCATCCCGATGTGCGACGCGCTCGACCTGTCGGCCGTGGGCCCGGTGCGCTGCGTGATGCCGCGCGCGCCGGTGCGGCCGGTCACCGTCAACGACGGCTACCGGATGCGTGCCTGGTACGACGTCTTCGGCACCGACCTGCAGCAGCGCGAGGACGAGGCCGGGCTGCGGGAATCGGTGAAGCAGGTGCATGCCTTGCTCGACCGTGAACGCGCACGCGGCATGCCGGCGAACCGCATCGTGCTGGCGGGCTTCTCTCAAGGCTGCGCGGTGACGCTGCTGGCCGGCCTGCGCTACCGCCAACGCCTGGCCGGCCTGGCCGGCCTGTCGGGCTACCTTCCGCTGGCCGGCACGACCGCTGCCGAGCAGCACGGGGCGAACCGGGAAGTGCCGATCTTCCTCGCCCACGGCCGCGACGACGGCGTCGTGCCGATGGCGCGCGGGAGCGCATCGCGCGACACGCTCGCTGCGCTCGGCTACGGCGTCGAATGGCACGACTACCCGATGGAGCATTCGGTGTGCATGGAAGAAGTGACCGAGCTCAACCGCTGGCTGTTGCGCGTCTGGGCATGACACGCAAGCCAGCCGCCATGAATGCCGCTCTCTCGCCACGAGGGGTCGTCGCGTGGATCGTCGCGTTCGCGCTTCTCGTCGCGCTGGCCGGCTGCCAGCCCTTGGCCCACCCCGAAGCCTTGCGCGTCAACGTGGTCGGCGTCGACCCGCTTCGAGGCCATGGCATGGAGCTGCGCTTCGCCGTCAAGCTGCGGGTGCAGAACCCGAACGACCTCGCCGTGGACTTCGACGGCCTGTCGGTCGACCTGGAGCTCAACGGCGAGCACTTCGCGAGCGGCGTCAGCGACCAGAAGGGCACGCTGCCGCGCTTCGGTGAAACCGTGCTGACCGTGGCGGTAAGCGTCTCGACCATTTCCGCGATTCGCGTGGCACTCGCCCTGAACGACGCCGCGCAGCGCGGCGAGCTGCCCTACGTGGTGCGCGGCAAGTTGTCGGGCGGCCTGTTCGGCAGCGTCATGTTCACGCACAGCGGGACACTGAAGCTGCCGCAGTAGCGCAAACGTTCAAGCGAGCAAGGGTCGTCCGACTTCCGTCCGCCACGCCGTCGGCAAGCTCGCGCTACACGCGTCCCCGCCGCCTCAAGCTCGCCGCCAGCATCAGCGCCGCCTCGAGCGTGAATGCGCCTGCCACCAGCCGTTCGACCAGCGCCTCCGGCGCAAGGCACTCGAAGCGCTCGACCTCGCCGTCCTGATTCACCGGCATCAGCGCGGCAGGAATCACCGCCTCGAACACGTCGCTGTGCTCGACCATGTAGCCGTCGCGCACCGGGCGGCGGACCGTGATGCGGTCCACCGCTTGCAGGGCGTGCAGATCGGGGAGGCGCAGCCCGGCCTCTTCCCAGGTCTCGCGTTCGAGGGCGCCGCTGCGCGTCTCGTTCGCCGCGACCAGCCCGCCCATCAGCGTGTCCCACTGGCCGGGATCGGTCGCCTTGTCGAGCGCACGTTGTTGCACCCACACGCCGCCCTGCCCGGTGAGGCCGATCAGGTGCACGGCATAGGTCTGGATGCCGAGCGGCCGCACCACCGCGCGCTCGATCACGGCGCGCCGCGTGCCGTCCTCGTCGGTCACCGGCAGCAGTTCGTCGCGCCACTTGCCGCCGATGCCCTGCGCGTTCAGCCAGCGGGCGATATCGGCCAGCGCGGCGTCTGGCGCGTCCGTCAGCACCTCGGTTCCATCTTCGTGCAGCCGAAGCGGAAGACGGGCAGCGCGCAGGTGATAGGCGAGCCTCGGCTCGATCGAGCCGACGGGCGACGCAAAGGCTTCGATTCGCAGCGCGCGCCGCGGGCGGATCGGCGGCTGTGCGGCGCGCTCGGCAAGGCGCTGCCACCAATCGGGTCGCGGCACTGGACCTTGCATCTCACCACGTGTCGACGAAGCGCCCGCCGCTTGCCTGCGGCGGGGACACCGAGCCCAGCGCACGCGCCAGCCAGCGCCGTGATTCGGCGGGGTCGATCACGGCGTCGATCTCGAGGACGCTCGCCATGTTCATCGCCTTGCCGCGCTCGTACGCGGCGCCGACCATGCGCTCGAACAGGGCCTGGCGCTCGCCGTCGTCACGGGCGGCCTCGAGCTCCTTGCGAAACCCGAGCCGCACCGCGCCTTCCAGCCCCATCGCGCCGAATTCGCCGCTCGGCCAGGCGACGGTGAAGAACGGTGCGGCGAAGCTGCCGCCGGCCATCGCCTGCGCCCCGAGGCCGTAGCCCTTGCGCAGCACGATGGTGAACACCGGCACTCGCAGGCTCGCCGCGGTGACGAACATGCGCGAGGTCTTGCGCACCATCGCCGTCGCCTCCGAAGTGACGCCGACCATGAAGCCCGGCGTGTCGCACAGCGAGACGATCGGCAGCGCGAACGCGTCGCACAGTTGCATGAAGCGCGCCGCCTTGTCGCAGGCCTCGGCATCGATCGCGCCGCCGAGGTGGCGCGGGTTGTTGGCGATCAGGCCCACGGCCAAGCCTTCGATGCGCACCAGCGCGGTGATCATGCCGGCGCCGAAGGCCGCGCGCAGTTCGAGCACCGAGCCGCTGTCGCACAGCAGGGTGATCGCGGCGCGCATGTCATAGGCACGCACGCGGTTCTCGGGCACGCAGTGGCGCAGCGCGCGCTGGTCGGCGCACTGCCAATCGGCGAGCGAACCCTGGAAGTACGACAGGTATTGCTTGGCCGCGCGCACCGCAGCGACTTCGTCGTCGACGAGCACGTCGATCACGCCGTTCGGGGCCTGCGTGACCGCCGGCCCCACGTCGCCCGGCGCCACGACGCCGAGGCCGCCGCCTTCGATCATCGCCGGCCCGCCCATACCGATCGAACTGTCGCGCGTCGCGATGATCACGTCGCTGCAGCCGAGCAGCGCGGCATTGCCGGCAAAGCAGCGGCCGGCAACAATGCCGACGCGAGGGAGCTTGCCCGACAGGCGCGCGTAGTGGTGGAAGGTCGTGACGTCCAGCCCGGCGACGCCGTTGAAGTCGGTATCTCCCGGGCGGCCGCCGCCACCCTCGGCGAACAGCACGACCGGAATGCGCCACTGCTCGGCGAGCTGGAACAGGCGGTCGGTCTTCTTGTGGTTGAACATTCCCTGCGTCCCGGCGAGCACGGTGTAGTCGTAGGCGAGCACGGCGCAGCGCCCCGCCACTGCGCCGAAATGCGCGCCGTTGATGGTGGCCAGCCCCGCGACCATGCCGTCGGCAGGCGTGTTGCGGATCAGGTCGTCCAGGCTGCGCCGGCCGCGCTGGGCGGCGACGGCGAGCGCGCCGTACTCGACGAAGCTGCCCGCGTCCACCAAGTCGGCAATGTTTTCGCGAGCCGTGCGCAGGCCCGTGCGGTGGCGCCTTGCGACCGCTTCGGCGCGGCGCTCGTCGAGGCCGATCGCGTGGCGCTCGATCGCCTCGGCCAGGTCGGGGCGGATGTGATCGAGGGCTGCGCTCGTGGCGCTCGCCACCGCCTCCAGCGGAGCATCACCCGCCTCGACCCACAGCAGCGGTGCGCCGGCCTGCACGGCTTGGCCCGCCTGCGCACAAACGGAATGCACGCGTGCGCTGGCGTCGGCGATCACCAGGTGCTCCATCTTCATCGCCTCGATCACCGCGACCTGCTCGCCTGCAGCGAGCAGCGCGCCAGGCGCGGGGCCGATCTCGACGAGCACGCCGTCCATCGTCGCGACGATCGCGCTGCAGCCCGGCGGGGCACTGCGGCTCGCGCCATCGGTAACAGCCTCCTGCGCCGCCCCCGCCGCCGGTGCATGGCGCCGCGGATGATTCGCGCTGGAGGCAATGAGCGCGGCACCGTGGCGCTCGACGAAGCCGGTGTCGACCCGATTCGCCAGCACATCGGCGTCGCGCAGCAGCGCCTGCAGGAAGCGCTGGTTGGTCGACACGCCGTCGATCTGCACCTCGCACAGCGCGCGGTACGCTTTGTGCACCACGTCCGCATAGTGCGACGAGCCGCTGTGCACGACGAGCTTGGCGAGCAACGAATCGAAGCGCGGGCTGGGCGTGTAGCCGCTGCAGGCACAGGCATCGATGCGCACGCCCGGGCCGCCGGGCCACTCGATCGCCTGCAGCGTCCCGGCGGCAGGCAACGCGTCGCCGTCGGGAGCCATCGTCTCCATGTTGATGCGCAGCTGCATCGCGTGGCCTCGCACCGCAGGCGGCGCGGCGAGGCCGATCTCGGCGAGGCTCGCGCCGCCGGCAATACGCAACTGCGCCTGCACGATGTCGACGCCCGTCACCATCTCCGTCACCGTGTGCTCGACCTGCAGGCGCGGGTTGGCTTCCATGAAATACCAGTGCCGCGGTTCGCCGACCGCGTCGATATCGACCAGGAACTCGATCGTGCCGACGCCCCGGTAGCGTGTCTCCTGCGCGAGCTTCAGGGCCGCCGCCGTCAGGTGCTCGCGCAATGCCTGAGGCACGCTCGGACTGGGCGCGATCTCGAGCAGCTTCTGGTGCCGCCGCTGCAGGCTGCACTCGCGCTCGCCCAGGTGCGTGGCCGCGCCGCTGCCATCGCCGACAATCTGCACCTCCACGTGGCGCGCGCGGCCGAGCAGCCGTTCGACGTAGAGGTCGGCACTGCCGAAGGCCTTCCTCGCCTCGGAAGCGCAGCGCGCGTGCGCAGCTTCTACTTCGGCCGCGCTGTGCACGGCGCGGAGGCCGCGTCCACCACCACCAGCGACGGCCTTGATCATCATCGCCCCGCCCACGCCCAGCGCGGCCAGGAAGTCTCGCGCCCGCACCACCGACGTCGCGCCCTGCGTGCCCGGCAGTACCGGCACATGGCAGCGCTGCGCGAGCGCCCGAGCCTGCAGCTTGTCGCCGAAGAGTTCGAGCACCTCGGGCGTCGGACCGACGAAGGCGATGCCGGCTTCGGCGCAACGCCGCGCGAGCGCAGGGTTCTCGGCCAGGAAGCCGTAACCCGGGTGCAGCGCATTGCAACCCGTGCGCACCGCGACAGCGACGATCTGCTCGATGTCGAGGTAGGCGCCCGGGCCGCTGCCGACGAGCGCGGCGCTGGCGTCGGCGCCGTGCAGGTGCGGCGACGCGGCGTCGTCCTCGGCGTACACGGCCACGCTGGGCAGCCCGAGCTCCGCCGCGGCGCGCGCGATGCGGATGGCGATCTCGCCGCGGTTGGCGATCAGAAGTCTCTGCAATGGCATGGCGGGCGACGTCGCATGGCGGGGTTCACAGCATGCCGCAGAGCTGCGCACGGCCTTGTCTCGTGCGCGACTGACCGTCGGCGGGTTCCGTGGCTCGGCACAGCCGGGCCGTGCGTTCCTGATCACGCTTCAAGCCCGACGCGGGAACCGCGATCGACCCGCGCTACCCGGCGATCTCGACCTCGCCCTCGATCTCGACCGGAATATCGTAGGGCAGCTCCGCCATGCCGACCGCGCTGCGCGCATGGGCGCCGATCTCGGGGCCGTAGAGCTCGAGGATGAGATCGGAGAAGCCGTTGATGACGCTCGGCTGGCGGTTGAAGCCGGGAGCCGAGTTGACCATGCCGAATATGCGGCCCCAGGCGGCGACGCGATCGAGGTCGCCGAGGGCGCGCTTCAGGCTACCGAGAATGGCCAGCGCCGTCAGGCGCGCCGCCGCATAGCCTTGCTCGATCGTGAGCTCGCGCCCGAGCTTGCCCAGAGGTGTGGCAAGCGTTCCGTCGGCATTCTGCGGCCCGTGGCCCGAGACCAGCGCGCGGCTTCCGATGAGCCTGACGAACCTGAAGGGCAGCGTGGTGCCGGGCGGCGCCTCGAGCTGCGGCGGCAGCACCAGGCCGAGCGCGGACAGACGATCTTCAATTCTTGCCATGGGGGACCTCGTATCGCGTGCCGGATTGTGCAACGCCGCTGCCGCGGCCCCAGGCAACCCCTCGGTTAGCATCCCGCCTGCATGAACGTCCCCTACGAATTGCAGATCGGCTGGCGTTACACGCGCTCGGGCCGAAGCGGGCGCCGCAACGGCTTCATTTCCTTCATCTCCGGCGTCTCGATGCTCGGCATCGCGCTGGGCGTGGCGGCGCTGATCATCGTGCTGTCGGTGATGAACGGCTTCCAGAAGGAGGTGCGTGACCGCATGCTGAGCGTGGTGCCGCACGTCGAGATCTACGCCACGGGCGGCGCCGCGCTGCCGGACTGGCGCGCCACGGCAACGCAGGCGCGCGGCAACCCGCAAGTCATTGGCGCGTCGCCGTTCGTTGCCGCGCAGGCGCTGATCGCGCGCGGCGACGAGATGCGCGGCACGATCGTGCGCGGCATCTCGCCCGAGGACGAGGCGACCGTGACCGAGCTTGGCGCGCGGCTGAAGGACACGGTGTTCGCGCAGCTCAAGCCCGGGGGCTGGGGCATCGCGCTCGGCGCCGAGCTGGCGCGCGCTCTCGGCGTGAAGGCGGGCGACAAGGTCACGCTCGTCGCGCCCGGCGGACAGCTCACGCCGGCCGGCGTGGTGCCGCGACTCAAGCAGTTCACGCTCGTCGGCACCTTCGACACCGGGCACTACGAATACGACAGCGGCCTCGCGCTGATCCATGTCGACGACGCGGCGCGGCTGTTTCGCGTCGAAGGCCCGACCGGCGTGCAACTGCGGCTGAAAGACCTGCACCAGGCACGCGAGGTGGCGGAGCAGCTCGCACGCGAGCTCGGGCCGCAGGTCGTGGTGAGCGACTGGACGCGCACCAACCGCAACTGGTTCGCCGCGGTGCAGCTGGAAAAGCGGCTGATGTTCATCATCCTGACCTTGATCGTCGCGGTGGCGGCGTTCAACCTCGTCTCGACGCTGGTGATGACGGTCACCGACAAGCGCGCCGACATCGCCATCCTGCGCACGCTGGGCGCGAGCCCGCGCTCGGTGATGGGCATCTTCATGGTGCAGGGCGCGGCGTCGGGCGTGATCGGCACCTTCGGCGGCGTGGCGTTGGGTCTGCTCGTCGCGTTCAACGTCGACGTGATCGTGCCGGCGATCGAGAGTCTGCTGCACGTGAGCTTCCTGCCCGGCAGCGTGTACCTGATCAGCCGCATGCCGAGCGAGCCGCAGAGCGGCGACATCGGTCCGATCGTCGCGATCTCGCTGCTGCTCGCCTTCGTGGCCACGCTCTATCCGAGCTGGCGCGCGAGCCGCGTGCAGCCGGCCGACGCCTTGCGCTATGAATGACACGGCCCGCGACGTGGTGCTGCAATGCGCCGCGCTCGACAAGCGCTTCCACGACAGCAGCCTCGACGTTCACGTGCTGCGCGGCGTGAACCTGCACGTGCACGCGGGCGAGACGCTGGCCGTGGTCGGCGCTTCGGGCTCGGGCAAGAGCACGTTGCTGCACTTGCTGGGTGGGCTCGAGGCGCCGACGGGTGGCAGCGTCGAGCTGATGGGGCGCGATTTCGCGGCCATGAATGCCACGCAGCAGGGCGAGTGGCGCAATCGCCACCTTGGCTTCGTCTACCAGTTCCACCACTTGCTGCCGGAGTTCAGCGCGCTCGACAACGTGGCGATGCCGCTGCGCATCCGTCGCGTGGCGCCGGAGGCCGCGCGGGCGCAGGCCGGGGGGGTCCTGTCCCAGGTGGGCCTCGCCAACCGCGTGGCCCACCGGCCGTCGCAACTTTCGGGCGGCGAACGCCAGCGCGTCGCCATCGCGCGCGCACTGGTGGCGAAGCCGGCCTGCGTGATGGCCGACGAGCCCACCGGCAACCTCGACCGCGAAACCGCCGACGGCGTCTTCGCGCTGATGCTGGAACTCGCCCGCCGGCACGGCACCGCGTTCGTGCTGGTGACGCACGACGAAGGCCTGGCGGCGCGCTGCGACCGCCTGCTGCGCTTGAAGCTCGGCGTGCTCGTGGGGCCGGACTGAGAGCGTGAGAGGGAATCGCTGGCACGATGCGTGCGATGCGCTGGATCGACACCCACTGCCACCTCGACGCGCCCGAGTTCGACGCCGACCGGGCC
>Ga0209048_10001944_pt1 | contig 20835 bp, 22 predicted proteins | sample FrelakmetCRP12CR_FD_187146 | JGI IMG/M metagenome (GOLD analysis project Ga0209048, IMG submission 187146) | Freshwater lake sediment microbial communities from the University of Notre Dame, USA, for methane emissions studies - CRP12 CR (SPAdes)... | ecosystem: Environmental > Aquatic >... | reverse complement strand
CGCACGCTTCTCGGCACCACCGCCTGGAAGACCGCAGCCCCGAGGTGCTCTCGGACCTCCGCGGCGACCTCGGCGGACAGGTTCGTCCGGGTGTCGAACATCGTGAGAACGACGCCCCGCACCGCCAGCGCGGGGTTCAGATGGTCACGCACGAGGTGGATCGTCGCGATCAGCTGCGAGAGCCCCTCCAGCGCGTAGTACTCGCATTGCATCGGGATGAGGACTGCGTCAGCCGCCGTCAATGCGTTGATGGTGAGCAGGCCAAGGGACGGCGGGCAGTCGATGAAGACATCATCGAAGTCGGGACGGACCGACGCGATCACGCGGCTGAGCCGGCGTTCTCGCTGCGGGACGCTCGCAAGCTCAACTTCGGCGCCGGCCAGGGCGATCGATGACGGGACCAGCGAGAGTCCGGGTGTCTCCGTCGGCACGATGAGGGCGCGCAGATCCACCCCACCCATCAAGGCGTCGTAGACCGACGAGCCGGCGGCCGCGCGATCCGCGCCAAGGCCGCTGGTGGCGTTTCCCTGGGGGTCGAGATCGACCACGAGCACTCGCCGGCCATCCCCGGCGAGATAGGCCGCGAGGTTGACGACGGTGGTGGTCTTCCCGACGCCGCCCTTCTGGTTGGCGCACGCAAGCATCTGGCCCACTAGAGGCCGTTCTCCTCGGGAATCACGCACCAAGTCTACCATTCCGGTCCCTTCCGACCCCCCGGACGGGAGCGTGACAGGCGCGCCTTCTCTGCCGCGTATCGCTGCCTTCCGTCAGGTTGCACCAGGTCGACGCGCCCGTGCCGCCCGGTCCCGCCCAGGCCCCCGCATTGCACCCTGGCGGCGTTTCACGTGAAACGCAGCAGGGCGCGCTCGCGCGATCCGAACGGGGAACTCCGGAGACAGCCGACGATTTGTCCCCCTCGGTATACTCGCCGGGCAGAGGGCTGGCGGCTCGCGCGAATGCCGTGCTGCCGGGCTGCCGGTTCACTGAGGAACGACCGCCATGAGCCTGGTTCTCGCAGCGGTCGGGGCGGCGGTCGCTGCGCTGATTCAGTCATCAATCCTCCCGTTCACCGCCGCCGGCGGCGCCGGGCTCGATCTCGTCCTCGTTCTCGCCGTCGTCTGGACGATGATGGTGGGCCTCGAGGGTGGCCTCATCTGGGCCTTCCTTGGAGGGCTGATCATCGACGTGCTTCTCATGCGGCCACTCGGCCTCACCTCGTTCGTGCTCCTTCTTGCCGTCGGAGCCGCGTGGCTGGTCGGCCGCGTCTCCCCGCGCGCCTCCTACGCGATGTACCCGATCGTGGTCGCCACGGCGGCCATCACTGCCGGCATCGTGTCCGGCCTGACCATCGTGCTCATCGGTGCCCTTCGCGGGCTCCCACCGGGCGTGGGGCCGTTGTCCCAGGCGGTCCCGACCGGCCTGCTCGCGGGCCTGGCGGCTGCCGTCATCGCACCGGTGCCCATCCTCATCCAGCGGCGCCGATTCGGCGACGAGACCGAGCGGGTTGACTGGTGAGCATCCTGTCGACGCCCGCAACCCACGAGCGACGTCCGGCGCGCTTCGTCGCCTTTGGGCTGACGGCTGTGCTCCTCCTGGGCGGCCTGACGACGCGCCTCTTTGCCATGCAGCTGGCGAGCGGCCCGGCGGCAGCGCCGGCCGCGATCCTGCCAGTCGTCCCGGCCGGACGCCAGGTCGTCACGGAGCCCGTGCCGTCGACGAGGGGACTCGTCTACGATCGCTCGAAGCGGCTCCTCGTCGAGAACGTGCCGACGTTCACCGTCTCCGTTCGACCGGCCGACTTGCCGCTGACCCTGCAACCGCAGGTAGTCGGACGTCTCGCCGGGCTGCTTGACCTCGCCGCCACGACGATCACGGCAACGCTCGACGGCGCGACCGGCTCGCGGTTCGACCCCGTGCCGATCGCGCGCGATGTTCCCGAGCAGACGGCGCGCCTGATCTCGGAGGACAGCCTGACCCTCCCGGGAGTCGAGGTCGCGGTCGAGGCACGCCGCGACTACCTCGATGGTCCGCTGTTCACCCAGTTGATCGGCTGGACAGGACCGATTGACGCGGCCGGCTACGCGTCGCTGAAGAACCAGGGGTACCTCCCCGCTGACCGAATCGGGAAGACCGGGGTGGAATCCGTCTACGAGTCCACGCTGCGCGGAACGTATGGGGTTCGCGAGGTCGAGAAGGACGGGACCGGGCGCACGCTCCGCGTGCTCGCGACCACGACGGCTCCGCAGGCCGGCAACTCGCTCGTCCTGACGATCGATGCCAAGGAGCAGCGGCTGGCGCAGCAGGCGCTGGACTGGGGTCTCAAGACGACCGGTCTGAGGCGGGGCGCCATCGTGGTCATGAACCCGCAGACGGGCGAGGTTCTCGCGATGGTCAGCGAGCCCACGTATGACGCGAACCTCTTCTCGCGCGGGATCAGCACAGCAGACTTCCGGAAGCTCCTTGCGGACAAGGACCTTCCGCTCATGAATCATGCGATCAGTGAGATCCAGCCGCCCGGGTCCACCTACAAGCTGGTCACGGGCACGGGCGTGCTCGCCGACAAGAAGCTCGGCCTTACCGAGACCGTGCTGAGCAAGCCGTACGTCCAGCTCGGATCCACCCTGTTCTGGGAATGGAATCGAGCCGGGTGGGGACCCCTAGATATCAAGGAGGGCTTCGCCCACTCCAGCGACACCTTCTTCTACCAGCTCGCTCAGCGGCTGGGGATCGCGCGCCTCGCGCACTGGGCCAGCCAGTACGGTTTCGGCCGGACGACCGGGATCGATCTTCCCGCCGAGGCTGCCGGCCTCGTCCCGACGGACCAGTGGAAGCTGGACACGTTCGGCCAGACGGTGTTCCCCGGCGAGGTCCTCCAGGCCGGGATCGGCCAGGGCTACGATCTCGCCACGCCGCTCCAGGTGCTCAACGCCTACGCGGCCATGGCGAACGGTGGAACGCTCTACCAGCCGCAGGTCGTGCGCGAGATCGTGAGCCCGGACGGCACCGTCGTTCGGCCCTTCAAGCCGAAGGTGATCCGCAAGATCGCCGCTCCCAGCTGGGTCTTCACGACGATGCGCGAGGCGGCCAGGCAAGTCGTCACCAGCAGGCACACCTACAACCTTGTGGATCTTCCGATCGTGGTTGCGGGCAAGACGGGCACGGCCGAGTACGGCCTCCGCGACAAGAACGGCGTGCTGCCGTACCACAACTGGTTCGTCGGGTTCACCCCGAAGAAGGCCTGGACGAAGGACAACCCGACCGGCGACGTCTCAAAGCCCGACTCGCAGCTGGCCTTTGCGGTCTTCATCTACGACGCCGGCACGCTCGGCAACTCGGCGACGGAGGTCGCCAAGTACTACCTCCAGCTCCACTACGGGATCACGAAGGACTACCGGCTGCCACAGCTCCTCCAGCGCACGAACTTCTACGAAGGCGGCCGCTGATGGGCGTCCTCCGCGTCGAGCGCGACGCCCCCACAGGCATTGCCGCCCGCGTCGGCGGCGTGGCCTGGCGCGACTTCGACCTGCAGCTCTTCGTCTACGCCGTGCTGCTTGCGACGCTCGGGCTGACGATGGCGTACAGCAACACGGCGGCCCAGGTGGGCGGCGAGGCGCAGCAGGGCGGGACCACCTTCGTCCGCGGGCTCACCTGGGCGGTGGTTGCCCTGGTCGCCTTCGCGGCCTCGGCGGCCTTCGACTACACGTGGCTGAAGGCGTTCTCCTGGCCCATCTACGTCGTGAACCTGGCGCTCCTCGCGGCCTCGCTCGCGCTCGGCAGCTCCGACGCGGTCTCGGCCCGCTGGATTTCGATCTTCGGGCTCCAGTTCCAGTTCAGCGAGATCGCCAAGATCCTCATGATCGTCGTTCTCGCGCGGTACCTCGCCGATCGCGACCAGCGCCTGGATTCCCTTCGGGCGATCGTGGGTGCGTGCCTCATCGTGATCCCTCCGTGGATCCTCGTGCTCCTGCAGCCGGACCTGGGGACGTCGCTCGTCTTCATCGCGATCCTGGTCGGGATGCTCTTCATGGCGGGCGCGAGCCTGCGCTGGCTCGGGGCCCTGGCGGTGGCGACCCTCGCAGCGCTTCCGCTGGTCTGGACGTACGTGCTGCACGACTACCAGAAGGAGCGCCTGACGAGCTTCCTGGACCCGGCCAGGGACCCGCTCGGTGCCGGCTACCAGCTCCTGACCGCACAGAAGGCGGTCAGCTCCGGGGGGTGGCTGGGAGCGGGTCTGACGAACGGCCCGCAGAGCCAGGCGAACCTGCTTCCCGTCCAGGCAACCGATTTCGTCTTCGCGGTCCTGGCGGAGGAGTTGGGCTTCATCGGGTGCGTTGTCGTCTTCCTGCTGTTTGCCGCGCTGCTCTGGCGGATCCTCACGATCGCCTGGCGGTGCCGCGACCCGTTCGGCCTGATGATGGGAGCGGGCGTCGCTTCGATGATCCTGTTCCAGATCGTCGTCAACGTCGGGATGGTGCTGGGCCTGATGCCGATCACCGGCATCCCACTCCCGTTCATCACGCACGGTGGGGCATCCCTGGTCAGCATCGCGATCGGACTGGGCATGCTCCAGGGCATCGCCATGCGCCAGCAGCGTGCGGAGTGGTGACGCGCACGGGCGGCCTTCCGGGTCCGGCTCTCGGTCTGCCCGTACGGGTGGACATCCCTGCGGGCCAGCTCCCTCCTCACCGGCAATCACGCCCTCGCCGGTGACCGAGGGGATCTTGCCTCCGCTGGTTTCAGCCGCATGACCGGGCCGCGCCCGCTGCCAGGCCCGACGTCCGTTGTCCCTGCGGCCACGCCGCCAATCGTCATGCCCTCGGCACCACCGGCCAATTCATCGACACCCGCGCCGCCCATGCCGCCGTGGGGCGGCCCGCGTCAGCGCTGGCGCCTCTACCTGCGGTTGCCGGCGGTCGCGCTGCCCGGCCAGCTCCCCGCCGGAGCCGGCGCCTGGGCCTCGCTGCTGGAGCGAAGCGGGCTGCCGCTGGCCGGCGAGCCTGGACGGGGCCGCGTTGCGCCGGCTGCGCAGCTCCCGCTCGGGATCGCCGGGGAGCGCGAGATCGTCGACGTGGTCCTCGTGGCGCGCCTCCCGGTCACCGAAGTCCGCGAGCGGGTTCGGGCCGGGCTGCCGCCGACCGTCGAACTGGTCGACCTCCACGACGTCTGGGTCGGCGCGCCCTCGGCATCGGCCGCTCTGGTCGCAGCCGACTATCGGGTCGAGGTCGCGGGCGTGTCGCCGCTCGGGCTCCGGGTTGCGGCAGAGGCGCTCCTGGCCGTTTCCGCCCTGCCCCGCGAGCGCCGCCGCGAGAAGAAGACGCAGGCATTCGACCTGCGGCCACTGATCCTCTCGCTTTCCGTGGCGGCCGTGCTCCCGCCGGCGGGTTCCAGCCCGGGTGCAGCCACGGCCGTCCTGCGGACCCGCCTTCGCCACCGCCCCGACGCCGTGGGGCGTCCGGAGGACGTGCTCGCGGCACTCGCCGAGCCGCCGGCACCCCCGCTCGGAGGGGAAGTCCGCGTGCTCCAGATCGTGCGTGAGCGGTTGCTCACCCGGGATGACGCCTGACGTTCGTCGTCGACGACGACAGACGCCCCGGCCGGGCTGTCCGGTCCCGGTGTTCCGGCCGAGCGGCCCTCGCGAAACGGGGAGTCCCCACCCATGCTGGACATCCGGTGGTCCGTCCGGATCGCCCAGGTGCCCGCGGATCGGAGATGCTGCATGCCCGAGGCCATCGAGCTGCACAGCCTGACGCGGTGGTACGGCAAGCGCCGCGGCGTCATTGACCTTGAGGCAGACGTCCACGAGGGCGAGGTCTTCGGCTTCCTTGGTCCGAACGGTGCCGGCAAGACCACCACGATCCGGATGCTCCTGGGCCTGATCCGCCCGAGCGGGGGCAGCGCCCGGATCCTGGGGCTGGACCCCTGGACGCAGGCGCCCGCCGTCCATCGGCGCCTCGCCCACCTGGGAAGCGACCCGGGTTACCTCGGCGACCTGGAGGCAGCGACGCTCCTGGACCACCTGGGCGCGCTTCGCGGGCTGCCGAGGGGCGCCTGGCAATCGCTCGCGGAGCGTCTTGACCTGGATCCGCGGGTGCCGGTCAAGAAGCTGTCGCGCGGCAACCGCCAGAAGGTGGGCGTGGTCTCCGTGTTCATGGGCCGCGAGCCGCTCCTTGTCATGGACGAGCCGTCGACGGGCCTGGACCCGCTCATGCAGCGGGAGTTCCTGGCGCTCGTGGCGGAGGCGCGCGCAGACGGTCGCACCGTGTTCCTCTCGTCGCACAACCTGCCCGAGGTGGAACGGGCCTGCGACCGGGTGGCGATCATCCGGGAGGGCCGCCTCGTGAAGATCGCCAGCGTGGCGGCCCTCGTGGGGGACCACACACGCTCCGTGAACCTTGTGCTCGAGCGCCCGGCGGCTGAGGGTGCGTTTGCCCTGCCCGGCGTCACGGTCCTCTCGAGCACCGGGCAGGACGTCCACCTGATGGTTCGGGGTGACATCAACCCGCTCCTCCGCCACCTTGGCGAGCTGGACGTGCGCGACATCGCCATCAGCACACCCGACGTCGAAGACCTGTTCTTCCGCTACTACGAAGGCACGGTCGCCGGTTCGGAGGGCCGTGCCGCCGCGGCCGGCGGTCCCGGGATCCACGTGGAGGCGGCCCCATGATGGCGCTCTCGTTTCGCCTGGAGCTCCGGCGCAGCCGGATCCTGGGCGTTGGGCTCGCCGTCGTCGTGCTGGTGTACGGCGGGGTGATGGCCGTGTTCTACCCGATCCTCGTTGCCAACACGGCTGCGATCACCGACTACATCAAGCTCTTCCCGAAGGAGTTCATGGCGGCCTTCGGGATGACCGGCAGCCTGGCCGATCCGGGCATCTTCTTCTCGACCTACATCGGCAGCTTCCTCTGGCCGGTCGTGGCGGCGATCGCCGGCATCGCCCTCGCAACCCGACCGACGGCCGCCGACGCCGAGCGCGGCTGGTCCGACCTTCCCCTCGCGACGCCGCTGACCCGCGGCCGCTACCTCGGCGCCGCGATCCTCGGCCAGGTGGTCGTCCTCGGCGCCCTGGCGTTCGTGACGGTTGCGGGCGTGATCTCGGTGGGCGCGCTCGTCGGAGCCGGCTTCGACGTTGCCCGGTTCCTGGCCGCCGGGGCCGTGCTGTGGCTCTTCGCGTGTGCCATCGCCGGTGTGGCCTCGCTGGCCGCCGTGATCACGCTGAGCCGCAGCGTGTCGGCCTCGATCACGGCAGGGATCCTGATCGCGATGTACCTGTTCAACATCGTCGCGCAGGTCCAGCCCGACCTCGCGTGGCTCGGCGACCTCTCCGCGTTTCGGTACGCAGGGGTGGGCCCGCTGATCGACAGTGGGATCGCCGACTGGGTCGGCATCGGGGTGTTCTCCCTCGTCGCGCTGGCTGGCTGGACCGCGTCGCTCGTGCTCTTCCGGCGGCGCGACCTCCTGCCCTGAGCGCGCTGGCCGACGACACTGAACCCGCCCGCCGTTTGACCGGAGCGGCGGAGCGCCCTACACTCGCTCTTCGCGCCCGAGACAACCGGGCGGTTCGTTTGCGCCCACCCGCGGCCGGCACCTCACGCCCGCCGCGCACCCACCCGGAGACCCATGTACGCAGTCATCGAGACCGGCGGGAAGCAGTATCACGTCGAAGTCGGCACGGAGCTGGCGGTCGAGCTCCTCGACGTCGAGCCCGGCCAGGAGATCACCCTTGGGCGCGTCCTGCTGGTCGCGGACGGGGACGAGGCGGCCATTGGAAGGCCGCTCGTTGCGGGGGCGGTGGTCAATGCGACGGTCCTGCGGGCTGACCGCGCCGACAAGGTGATCTCGTTCAAGTACAAGCCGAAGGCCCGCCGCCGCGTCAAGAAGGGCCATCGCCAGGAGCAGACGATCCTGCGCATCACCGACGTCACGCTCAACGGCAAGAGCGCAGCCGTGACAGAGAAGATCGCCGCAGAGGCGCGCAAGACGGAGCGCGAGCGACTCGCCGAAGTCGCCGCGACGCAGGCTGCCGCCGACGCCGTCCTCGCCGCGACCCTTGCGTCGAAGGCCGAGGCGGCTGAAGCCGCCGCCGCCCCCGCCGACGCAACGAAGAAGCCGGTTCGCGCCGCCGCGGCCAAGGCGACGAAGCCCGCCGTGGACGAGGCAAAGCCCGCCGCGAAGCGCGTCCCCGACTCGAAGAAGGAAGACTGATCGATGGCCCACAAGAAGGCAGGCTCCAGCTCGAAGAACGGCCGCGACTCGGTCGGTCAGCGCCTGGGCGTGAAGGTCGGCGACGGTCAGCTCGTGCCGGCCGGCTCGATCATCGTCCGCCAGCGCGGGATGACGTTCATCGCCGGCTCCGGAACGGGCCTCGGCCGCGACTACACCGTCTTCGCCACGGTCGAGGGCCGCGTCCGTTTCGAGCATCAGACGCGCCACAAGAAGCGCATCCGCGTGGAGCCCGTGATCCAGGCGGCCCCCGCCGCCGAGCCCGAGCCCGAGTCCGCCGTCGCCGGCGCCTGAAGCCCGGCCACAACCCCGCCACACCGCTCCCGGAGACCCGATGAAGCCGAACATCCACCCCAAGTACCACGCCTCGAAGGTGCACTGCGCTACCTGCGGCACCGAGTTCGTCGTGGGGTCGACCCGCCCCGAGCTTCGCGTCGATGTCTGCGGGAACTGCCACCCGTTCTACACGGGCAAGCAGATGATCATGGACACCGCCGGCCAGGTCGAGCGGTTCCAGAAGCGCCTCGAGCGCGCCGCGACGGGCCGCTGACGGCTGGGTCGTCTTCGCCACGGCGGGCCGCGCGGCTCGCCGTCGTGATCCCCCGCCGATAGAGCCGCCCAATGGCCCGCTTCTCCTACGGTGGCCAGGCGCTCATCGAGGGCGTCCTCATGCGGGGGCGCAACGTGATCGCGGTGGCGCTCCGCCACCCGGACGGGCGCATCGTCTGGGCGGACGAGAAGCTGGCGGTCGGATTCCGCGCCACGCGCTGGGCGCGCCTTCCGTTCGTCCGCGGGCTCGTTGTCCTCTACGAGACGCTCGTCGTCGGGACCCGCTGGCTGGTCCGATCCGCGGGGGTCGCGGCGGTTGAGGAGCTGGCCCCGTCGACGCCCGCCCCGTCGGTGCCGGCCCCGTCGACGCCCGCGCTGAACGTGGCCGCCGACCCGCCCGTGTTGGACGCGGCCGCGGCGCACTCGGCCGCCCGCTCGGCGCACTCGGCCGCGGCGGACCCGGCCGACGGCCCGGCGCGCCCGCCCGCGTTGGACGCGGCCGACGGCCCGGCGCGCCCGCCCGCGTTGGACGCGGCCGCCCACCCGGCGAGGCTGCCGGACGTGGTCGGCACCGGTGCCGACCACTCGGGCGCACTCTCCGCACCGGTGGCCGACAGCGCCGACCTCGGGAAGGGCGCCGTCGCGCTCATGCTTGGCCTGACCCTGGTGGTCGGCGTGGGCCTGTTCTTCTTCCTGCCGCTCCTGCTCGCGAAGGCGATCGCCGGCGGCCAGAGCCCCTTCGTGGAGCGCGCCGTCGAGGGCGTCATCCAGGTCACCATCTTCCTGGGCTACCTGGGGTTGATCGGACGGACGTCGGACGTGCGTCGGACCTTCCAGTACCACGGCGCCGAGCACATGACGATCCACGCCCTGGAGGCGGGCGACCCGCTGACGGTCGAGGCGGTCCGGAAGTACCCCACCGCACACCCACGCTGCGGCACCGAGTTCCTGGTCGTGGTCATCCTTGTCTCGATCGTCGTGTTCAGCCTCGTGGGACGCCAGGAGATCCTGATCATGATCGCGAGCCGGATCGTCCTGATCCCGGTCATCGCCGGGATCAGCTACGAGCTGCTCCGTTTCGGCGCGCGCCACCGCGCCAGCCGGATCGTGCGCTGGCTCTTCGAGCCCGGGATCTGGGTCCAGAAGATCACCACGAAGCAACCCACCGACGACATGCTGGAGGTCGCGATCGTCAGCCTCGAGCAGGCCCTCCTCGCGGACGGCGAGGCGCTCCCTGACGGCGCCGGGCGCATCGGGCGAAGCCCGCTGATCCGCCCGTCCGAGGCGAGCCTGGCGGCGGAGGCCTGAGGCGTGGCGCACGGGGTGCTGGACCGCAAGCTGCCTGAGCTCGTCGCGCAATACGAGCATGTCCAGGCAGAGCTCTCGACCCCCGGGGTGGCCGCGGACATGGACGCGCTCCGGCGACTCGGCCGGGAGCTGGCGCGCCTGGAACCGGTGGTCACCTCGTATCGGCGCCTGGAAGTGCTCCGCGGTGAGCTGGCCGGGGCTCGCGAGATGCGGGATGCGGAGCGCGACGACGCGATGCGGGGGATGGCCCGCGAAGAGGTCGACCGGCTCGAGGCGGCCGAGGCGGCCGAGCTCGAGGCCCTGACGGTCCACCTCCTGCCGCGCGACCCCAACGACGACCGGAACGTGATCGTGGAGATCCGGGCGGGTGCGGGAGGCGGCGAGGCCGCGCTCTTCGCCGGCGACCTGCTCCGGATGTACCTCCGCTACGCGGATCGGCATCATCTCCGCGCGGAAGTGATGAGCCTCCACGAGACCGGGATCGGTGGCGTCAAGGAGGCGGTCGTGGAGATCTTCGGCGAGGGCGCCTTCAGCCGTCTCAAGTTCGAGAGCGGTGTCCACCGCGTCCAGCGCATCCCGGCCACCGAATCATCTGGTCGGATCCACACGTCGACCGCGACCGTCGTGGTCCTGCCCGAGGCAGAGGAGGCCGACCTCTCGATCGACGAGGACCGTGACCTCCGGATCGAGGTCAAGCGCGCCTCCGGCCCCGGTGGCCAGGGCGTCAACACGACGGACTCGGCGGTCCGGATCACCCACCTGCCCAGCGGCCTGGTGGTGGAGATCCAGGACGAGCGGAGCCAGCACAAGAACAAGGCGAAGGCCATGGCGATCCTGCGTGCCCGGCTCCTGGACCTGGAGCGGTCCAGGCAGCGCGAGGCGGACTCCGTCACGCGGCGTTCGCTCATCGGCGCCGGAGACCGCTCGGACAAGATCCGGACCTACAACTACCCACAGGATCGCGTGACCGATCACCGGATCGGGATGGACCTGTCGAACCTGCCGGGCGTGCTCGACGGCAACCTGGATCGGCTGCTCGAGGCGCTCAGTGCCACCGACCAGGCCGAGCGGCTGGCCGCCCTGGCCGACGACGGCGCGGGCGAATCCTGACGCCGGGTCCGGTGGCGACGGTCGGCGGGCTCCTGGCCGCGGGCATCGACCGCCTCCGGGCGGCCGGTTCGCCGAGCGCCCGGCTGGACGCCGAGTTGCTCCTTGCGCATGCGCTCGGCACGGATCGGACCGGGGTGCTGGCCCATCCCGACGGCCTTGCGGGCGACGGTCCCGCGGCGCGCTTCGCGGCTGCCCTGGAGCGGCGGGCGGCCGGCGAGCCGGTCGCCTACATCCGTGGCATGAAGGAGTTCCACGGCCTGGCCCTTGCCGTGGATGCCCGCGCGCTTGTGCCGCGGCCGGAGACGGAGCTGCTGGTGGACCTCGCGCTCGCTGAGCTGGTGGACATGCTGGGACGGGCACCGCGCCCGGTCGGAACCCCGCTGATCTGCGTGGCGGACGTGGGGACGGGCGGCGGCGCCATCGCGGTGGCGATCGCGGCCGCGCTGCGGCGCCGCGGCATGGTCAGCGAGGTGGAGATCGTGGCGTCCGACGTGTCGCCCGACGCCGTCGCGCTCGCCCGGGAGAACACGGTCGCGCACGGGATCGCCGACCGGGTCGGGGTCGTCGTGGCAGACCTGCTGCCGCCGTCGGGCGCGGCGGCGGGGCTTCTCCGCGCGCCGGAGCGGTTCGATGTGGTCTGCGCCAACCTGCCCTACATCCGCACGGGCGACCTCGAGGGCCTCCCTGCGCCCGTTCGGTTCGAGCCGCCCGAGGCGCTCGATGGGGGACCGGATGGCCTCGCCGTGATCCGGCGCCTGCTCGCCCTCCTGCCGGATCGGCTGGACGACGCTGGGCTGGCCCTCCTGGAGATCGGGGCGGACCAGGCGGACGCGATCGCCGACGCAGCCGCTGCCCTCTTGCCCGGCTGGGGCTGCCAGGTCGTGGCGGACCTCGCGGGGCTGCAACGGATCGCCCGGCTCGTTCCGGCGACGCGCCCCGAGACCGGACCGTGAGCGGGTCCCGTGCGCATGCGTTCGGCGGTCGCCAGCGCCTGATCCAGCTCGTGGCCCTGGACCTCGACGGCACGCTGGTCGGCGATGACATGCGGATTCGGCCCCGCACGGTCGCGGCCGTGCGCGCGGCGGTGGGGGCGGGCGTGGCCGTCGCCATCGTCACCGGGCGGATGGCCAGCTCGGCGCTGCCGTATGCGCGCGAGCTCGGGCTGCGCGAGCCGATCGTGGGGTTGCAGGGGGCGCTGATCCGCGAGCTGCCCAAGCCGGGCCGACCGGGCCTGGGGCGCCTGCTCTACCATCGCCCGCTGCGGGCCGCCGTCGCCCGCGACGCGCTGGCCTGGTGCCGGACCCACGGCCTGGACCCGCACGTGAACCACCTGGAGAAGATGGTGGTGCCGGCCACGGATACCCGCGCGGCCCAATACGCGCACTTCAGCCTGGGTCGGGTCGTGGTCGTGCCGGATCTCGACGCGTGGCTGCGCCGGCCTGTCACGAAGGTCATCTCCGTCGGGGACCCCCCGATGCCGACCCGCCTCCTGCCCGCCGCACGGGCCGACTTCGAGGGGCGAGCGGTCGCGACCGTCAGCCACCCGATGTTCCTCGAGTTCGTGGCACCCGGTGTCAGCAAGGGGGCAGCGGTGCGCTGGCTCGCCCGCCGGCTGGGGGTGGACCTCCGCAACGCGCTCGCCATCGGCGACCAGCTCAACGACCTCGAGATGATCGACGAGGTTGGGTTCGGCGTCGCAATGCCGCACGGCCCGGCCGAGCTCCGCGCGGCGGCCGGCCTGGTGGCACCGCCGTTCGATGAGGACGGGGCGGCACAGGTGCTGGAGACGTACGTGCTCGGGGGCCGGCCCGCCGCCTGACGCCCGGCCCCGCCGACGCCGCGAGCCGCCCGCGGACGGTCCCCGAACACGTCGCGGGTGGTTGGGCGACAATGGCCCCGATGGTCCGGCGGGTGGGTGCCGGGCGCGTCGTGCGTCGCCGTTGGGGCGGCGACCGGGGGCGACCAGGAAGGAGTCGGATGGGCGTGACGGACGCCGCGCGAGCCGCGTGGGCGACCATCGCGGAGCTGGACCAGGAGGTCTGGTCCGCGATGCGCGGCGAGGCCGACCGCCAGCGCTGGAAGATCGAGCTGATCGCGAGCGAGAACTACACGTTCGCCGCGGTCATGGAAGCCCAGGGCTCCTGGCTCACGAACAAGTACGCGGAGGGCCTGCCGGGTCGCCGCTACTACGGCGGCTGCGAGTACGTGGATGTCGTGGAGCGGCTCGCGCAGGATCGTGCCCTCGCGCTTTTCCCGGGCGCCGTCCACGTCAACGTGCAGCCCCACGCGGGTGCGCCGGCGAACCTCGCCGCGTTCTTTGCGGTGCTTTCCCCGGGCGACCGGATCCTGGGGATGAGCCTGGCCCACGGCGGCCACCTGACCCACGGCTCGCCCGTCAACATGAGCGGGAAGTGGTTCGACATCCACGCTTATGGGGTTGATCCCGAGACGCACCGGATCGACTACGACGCAGTGGAGCGGCAGGCCGCCGAGGTCCGCCCGAAGCTCGTGATCGCGGGAGCCAGCTCGTACTCGCGGATCCTGGACTTCGAGAGATTCGCGGCCATCGCCCACGGCGTGGGGGCGTATCTCCTCGTGGACATGGCGCATGTCGCCGGGCTCGTCGCGGCCGGGCTGCACCCGTCGCCCTTCCCGCATGCCGACCTGGTCACCACCACCACCCACAAGACGCTCCGCGGCCCCCGGGGCGGCCTCATCTTCTCGTCGGCAGAGCTGGCCAAACAGGTGGACAAGGCCGTCTTCCCGGGCACGCAGGGCGGGCCCCTCATGCACGTCATCGCCGCGAAGGCTGTTGCGCTGCGCCTTGCCGCCACGCCCGAGTTCCGGGAGGACCAGCGTCGCACGGTTGAGAATGCCGGCATCCTGGCCGCAGAAATCGCCGCCCGGGGCGGCCGGCTCATCACCGGCGGGACGGACACGCACCTGATGAGCGTGGACGTGACGCCGTTCGGGGTGACCGGTCGCGAGGCGGAGCGCCTCCTCGACGCGGTCGGGATAACGGTCAACAAGAATGCGATCCCGTTCGACCCGAACCCGCCCACTATTGCGTCGGGGATCCGGATCGGGACTCCGGCCATCACGACGCGCGGCTTCGGCGCCGACGAGATGCGCCAGATCGGCCGGCTCATCGTGGGTTCGCTCGTTTCCCCGGACAAGCCGGCCGAGCAGGCGAACATCGCCGCCGAGGTTCGCGACATATGCGGGCGCTTCCCCGCCCCGGGGCTGCCCGAAGCGTGACCCGATGAGCGAGGGTGTCGCGCTTCCGGCCCTCGCCGCGTTCGCCACAGCCGCGATCCTTGCCCTGCTCCTCACGCCGATCGTCCGTCGCTTCGCGCACCGGTTCGACGTCCTGGATCATCCCGACGAGCGACGCGTCAACACGTCGCCTGTGCCGCGCGGCGGAGGCATCGCGGTTGCGGCCGCGTTCGTGATCACGTCGCTCGGCCTGCTGGCGGCCGATTCGCTGTTCGGGATCTGGTCCACCTCGGATGCTCCCGCGGCTAGCGAGGTCGTCGCGCTGATCGGTGGGGCGGCGCTGGCTGCCCTGATCGGCAGCCTGGACGACTGGTTCGACCTCCGCGCCCGCTGGCAGCTAGCCGGGCAGCTCGTCCTCGCCGGGGTGGCGGTGGGGCTCGGAATCACCGTGAGCCTGCTTGCCAACCCGTTCGGGCCCGGATTCATCCGCCTCGGCGGGGTCTTCGGCGCCGCGTTTGCCGTGCTCTGGGTCCTCGGGATGATCAACAGCATCAACTTCATCGACGGCCTGGACGGGCTGTCGTCCGGCGTGGCGCTGATCGCGGCGCTGACGCTGGGGACGATCAGCCTGACCGGCCCGATCGACCAGCCGGTGATCGCGCTCTTCTGCTTCGCACTAGCCGGCGCGCTCCTCGGGTTCCTTCGCTGGAACCTCCACCCGGCCTCGATCTTTGTCGGGACCAGCGGGGTGATGGTGATCGGCTATGTCCTGGCTCTACTCTCCATCCTCGGCAGCGCCAAGGTGGCGGTGGCCCTCCTCGTCCTTGGCGTCCCGATCATCGACACGTTCTGGATCATCGTCCGACGCCTCTCCGAGGGTCGCTCCCCGTTCTCGCCCGATCGTGGTCACATCCACCACCGCCTCCTGGAGCTGGGACTCTCGCACGCCCAGACGGTGCTCGTCATCTATGCGGTCTGCATCGCGCTGGCGGTGCTCTCGCTCCTCCTCTCCGGCACCGGTCAGCTCTACGCATTCCTGGGCGTGTTCGTGATCTTCGGGCTGGGGCTCTACCTCCTGAGCCGCGCGGCGGGCGGGGACGACGCCGCCTGAGGCGCGCTACGCTTGGCGCGGATGGCCCACCCGGGCCGGACGTTCTCGCCGTGAGGTGCAGACGTGAAGCGGTCGCGGCAGGAGTCGTGGGCGCTCGACGCGGTCATCGCGCTCGTCGAGGCTCCCGGCCTCCGGACGTGGCTGGCGATCGTCGGCGCGGCGCTGGCGACCGGGACCGCGGGGTACATGCTGCTGGAGGGATGGAGCCTCTCTGACGCCCTCTACATGACGGTCATCAGCGTCACGACGGCCGGCTTCAAGGAGGTCCGAGACCTTGACGAGGGCGGCCGATTGTGGACCATGCTGGTCACGGGCTTCGGGGTGGTCATGATCTTCGGCAGCGTGGGCCTCGTGACGGAGTACCTCGTGACCGAGGCGACGAGTGGACGGAGGATCGGGCGACGCATGACACGCCAGGTGGATGAGCTCCGGGAGCACTTCGTCCTGTGCGGCTACGGCCGGGTTGGGTCCACCGTGGCCCGGGAGCTGGTCCATGACGGCGAACAGTTCGTGGTCATCGACGCGAACCCCGAGTCGCTGAAGCGTGCCCGTGACGACGGATACCTGGTCGTGGAGGGCGACGCGACCGACGATGCGACGCTTCGGGCCGGCGGGATCGAGCGCGCGAAGGGGCTGGTCGCGACGATCGACTCGGACGCCCAGAACGTCTACGTGATCCTCTCGGCTCGGGCGCTCAACCCCGCATTGTTCGTGGTCGGCCGGGCCAGCACGCCGGCCGCCGAGGAGAAGCTGGCTCGCGCTGGTGCCGACCGGGTGGTTTCGCCGTACACGATGGCGGGTCGGCGTCTGGCCGAGCTGGCGGTGCGGCCGCGGGTGGTGGACTTCCTCGACGCGGCGCTCTCGCACGGCGAGCTTTCGTTCAGCCTCGAGGAGCTGCACGTCCGGGCGGGCGGCCCGCTGGAGGGGGCGAGCGTCGGCCAGCTCCGCGGGCGCGGGCTGTTCGTGCTCGCGATCCTCGCCGCGGACGAGCGCTACGCGGCGAATCCGCCGGACGACCGCCGGCTTGTCGGCGGCGAGACGTTCATCGCGTCGGGCTCCGCGGAAGCCCTCGCGGTCGCGAGGGCCGAGCCCCCCGATCGGGGCCGGTTGCCGGGGGCCGGAGCCCGATGACGACGCTGGCGGTTGCGGTCCTTGCCGGGGCTTTCGGGCTGGCCCTGCTCGCCGTGGTCGTCGCGTCGGTCGCTCGCATGCGCGCCCGGCAGCAGCGCCTGGAGCTCGAGGGTCGACTGCGCTCGGAGCGCCTGATCCTGGAGCGACTCGACTGGGTGGCCGGGATCGAGCGCGCGATCCCGGAGTCGGCCGAGATTCCGGCGGCCCAGGAGCCGCAGGCCGTGCCGGCCGCACGGGGCGCTGCAGCGCTGCCGGCCACGACTCGCCCGGCCGCCGCGCCAATGGACCAGCAGATCCCCGAGGTGGGTCGGACCTTCGGCTTGCCCATCCGCCAGTTCTGGCGTGGCGCGTCCGCGGTGCTGTTCGTGGGCGCGCTGGGGATTCTCGTCTTCAGCCTCGTCGGGACGCAGGGTCGGCCGCCGAAGGGTGGCGTCCTTGCCGTCACGTCACCGCCGGTAGGGTCGGCTGGGACCTCCGCGTCCGTCAGCCCCAGCGCAAGCCCCAGCGCGAGCCCCAGCGCGAGCCCCAGCGCGAGCCCCAGCGCAAGCCCCATCGCGAGCCCGACCCCGACCCCCACGCCGACCCTGCGTCCGAGCCCGGCGCCAACGCCCACGCCGACGCCGCGGCCGACGCCCCGGCCAACGCCCACGCCGACGCCGCGGCCGACGCCGCGGCCGACGCCCCGGCCAACGCCCACGCCGACGCCGCGGCCAACGCCGCGGCCAACGCCCCGGCCAACGCCCACGCCGACGCCGGTCGTGATCACCCCGCCCCCCGCGACAACGCCCACACCCACTCCCAAGCCGTGAGTCGGGCGTTGCGCCGGTGACGGCCGTTTGTCCGGGCCACGCTGCCGTTGCTATACTCGCGCGGCTTCACCAGGGAGCCTGATCGCCGTGCCCGAACGGGCCTGGGGCTACTTCGCACTCTTCTCCGAGATTGGCCTCTTGCTCCTCGTGACGGTCCTGGTGGGCGTGCTGGGTGGCTACTGGGTGGACCAGCAGTTGCGAACGCTGCCGATCTTCGTCCTCGTCGGGCTCTTCGTCGGGCTCGCAGCGGGCGCCCGGGCGGTCTACCAGCTCATCAGCAGGTTCCTGGCGACCTTCGACGACTGACCCGGGAGAGCGCGGCGACCCGGCCGCGCCCGTGGGCATGGAGACAGCGTGGCAAGCAGCGGCACATGGAGGCACCCGCGATTGGCGCCCGCGGAGGCGGCGGCGTGAGCCGGTTCCTGACGCGGCGCGCCATCGTGTACCTCGTCCTTGCCGTGATTGCGCTGGATGTCCTGGCCTTCCTCGTGGTGCCCCCGGCGGAACGGGGCCAACCCTCGGACACGCCCTGTGCGTACCCCGTCTGCTTCATCAACGGAAACCTGGAGCTCCCCGCGCCCCACGTGCTCATCGACCTGGATCCGTCGAATCCAACGCCGACCGGGCCGCTCGTGGTGGGCTTCTGGCCCAGCATCACGAGCACGCTCTTCACGATGTGGATCGTCATCCTGCTGGTGCTGGGCGTGTCGATCGCCATGACGCGTCGCCGCGACGTCATCCCGGGGCGCCTCCAGAACGCGGTCGAGCTGGCCTACGAATCGCTGGAGAACTTCGCGCTCTCGCTGGGCGGTGATCGTGCCAGGCCATACGTGCCATGGTTCGCCGGCCTCTTCGTCTTCATCGTGGCCTGCAACTGGATCGGCCTGGTTCCGCCGGTCGGCAAGGTCGACGCGCTGCGTGCTCCGACCAGCGACGTCAACGTGACGATCGGCCTCGCGCTTGTCAGCTTCACCGTCTTCCAAGTGGAGGGCTTCCGGAAGCTGGGCGTCGGCGGGTATGTTTCCAAGTTCTTCCCGCTCTACGAGTTCAAGGCCGGCGTCGGAGCGGGTGTCATTGCCCTCTTCGTGGGGCTGATCGAGCTCCTCCTCGAGTTCATCAAGCCCGTCACGCTGTCCATGCGACTCTTCGGCAACATCTACGGCGGCGAAGTGGCGCTCGGGGTGGTCACCGGCCTCACGGTCGGCATCCTGCCGGTGGCGCTCTACGGGCTGGAGTTCCTCCTGAACCTGGTCCAGGCGCTCATCTTCAGCGTCCTTTCGCTCATGTTCATCCTCATCGCGACGGAAGGCCACGAGCCCGAGGAGGGTCACCTCCCCGCGACGGTCGCCGACGCGGCCCACGACATCCCGGAATCAACCCTGAGCACCAGCCCGGCAGGGGCGTAGTCCGTCGTCACCAGACCCCGGGAGACCCCCGGAGCAGGAGGGAGTACCACTCATGGAGCACCTCGGCGCAGGCCTTGCCGCCCTTGGCGTCATCGGCCCCGGCATCGGAATCGGCATCCTCGCGGGCCTCTCCAGCAGCGCGATCAGCCGGAATCCGGACGCCGCCTCCCAGATCCGCGGCCTCGCCATCATCCTCGCGGCGTTCGCCGAAGGGCTCGGCGTCCTCGCGGTGGTGGTCGGCCTGCTGGCCATCTTCATCAAGTAGGCGACGAGCCGGAGTCTCACCGTGGCAATCGTCGACGCCGGCCAGGCGGCCCGCGAGGTCATCCGCCTCCAGGCCGAGACCGCGTCCGCCGGGTTGACTATCAACCTGTTCTGGATCATCGTCGCGGCCCTCAACTTCCTGGTCTTCTTCGCCGTGCTCTACCTGGTCGTCCTGAAAGGGATCGGCGTGACCCTCCGGGAGCGCCGGGCGCGGATCGAGCAGGGCATCCACGACGGGGACCAGGCCCGGATTGAGCGCGCCGCCGGCGCGGCCGCCGTCGTCACCGAGCTCCAGACCGCTCGACGCGAGGCGCGCGAGATCGTCGAACGCGCCCAGAAGCTGGTCCAGGAGAGCCGCGCCGCGGAGGTCGCCGCGACCCGCGAGGAGCTGGAGCGGATGCGGGCCCGCGCATCCGCGGAGATCGAGGCGGAGAAGATCCGCGCCGTTGCGGACCTGCGCGGCGAGGTGGCCACGCTGGCCCTCGACGCCGCCGGCCGCCTCGTGCGCGAGACGATGAGCAGTGATCGCCAGCGTCGCCTCGTGGAGGAATTCCTCGCCGAGTCCGCCGCCGGATCTGCCGCGGGCGGATCCACTTCCGGAGGGCCCGCCGCCTGATGGCCCGCTCGACGACCGCCGGCCGCCGCTACGCAGAAGCCGTGCTGGAGCTCGCCCGCCGCGACGGGACGCTCGACGCGTGGCTCGTGGATCTCCGCCTCGCCGTGGGGCTCGTTGGCGCTGCGGAGGCGGCCACTGTCGTCGACAACCCGGCGATTGCCTGGGAGGTGCGTCGCGCGATCATCACGGGCCTGCTGGGATCTCGCGTCGGTGTGCCGACACGGAACCTCGTCCTGCTCCTCGCCAGGCGGGGCCGGCTCGCGATCCTGCCCCGCGTCGCCGACGAGCTCAAGCGACTCGTGGACCGGGAGCGCGGCGTCGTGGTCGCGAACGTCACCAGCGCCCAGCCTCTCGAGGCCGCCGATCTCGCGGCCATCGCCGAGCGCGTCCGGGCCATGTCCGGAGCGCGCGTCGAGGTCCAGGCGGCCGTCGACCCCGAGCTGATCGGGGGCCTGACCGTCCGTGTCGGCGACCGACTCATCGATGCCAGCGTGCGGGGACGCCTTGCGCGCCTCCGCGACAGCCTCGTCGCTGGAGCCCGCTGACCCCCGCACCCGAACGGAGCACCGAATGGCCATCCGATCCGACGAGATCATCAGCATCATCAAGGCCAACATCGACAACTTCGATGCGACCGCGGAGACGCGCAACGTCGGGACGGTCGTCGAGGTCGGTGACGGCATCGCCACGATCTACGGCCTCGAGGGCGCGCTCGCGTCGGAGCTCCTGGAGTTCCCCGGGGGCGTCATGGGCATGGCCCTGAACCTGGCCGAGGAGACGGTCGGCGCCGTCATCCTGGGCGACGCGACCGCGATCAAGGAAGGCGACATCGTCAAGACCACGGGCCGGGTCGTGGAGGTCCCCGTTGGTGCCGCCCTGCTGGGGCGGGTGGTGGACCCGCTTGGCCGCCCCCTCGACGACAAGGGGCCCATCGCGACGACGAAGGTCCGCCCGGCCGAGCGGATCGCCCCCGGCGTCATCACCCGCAAGTCGGTCGACACGCCCGTTCAGACCGGCATCAAGGCAATCGATGCGCTGATCCCGATCGGCCGCGGCCAGCGCGAGCTGATCATCGGCGACCGCCAGACCGGCAAG
>Ga0209048_10001943_pt1 | contig 20836 bp, 25 predicted proteins | sample FrelakmetCRP12CR_FD_187146 | JGI IMG/M metagenome (GOLD analysis project Ga0209048, IMG submission 187146) | Freshwater lake sediment microbial communities from the University of Notre Dame, USA, for methane emissions studies - CRP12 CR (SPAdes)... | ecosystem: Environmental > Aquatic >... | reverse complement strand
CGCCGAGACGGTGCGCCGCGCTGCCGCCGGGCTCAAGCCGGGGGAGAAGGACTAGCCGGCCAGGTGCTCTCGAACGGCAGCCACGAGCTCGGGCAGAACCTCGCCGCCCCGACCCTGCAGGAAGATGTCCGCCGCGGCCGCGATGGCGTCGCGCTCGGGATTCACGTCGATCACTGTGGCGCCGGCCTCCGCCGCCAGGAGGGGCATGGTGGCCGCGGGATACACGACCCCCGAGGTCCCCACCACCAGCATGACGTCGCAGTCGGCGCTGAGCGCCTGGGCACGGTCGATGGCGTCGCTGGGGAGCGCCTCTCCGAACCACACCACATCGGGACGCAGAAGTTCGCCGCACTCTGGGCAGCGCGGCGGCTTCGCTTCCTGCCCCGCGAAGTCGTCGAGCGTGAAGCCGGCGTGCTGCCCGCTCAGGCACTTGAAGCGGAACATGCTGCCATGGAGCTCGATGACGTCGCTGGAGCCGCCGCGCTGATGGAGGCCGTCGATGTTCTGCGTCACCACGCTGACCTGGGGGAGCAGGCGCTCCAGCTCGGCGATCGCCGTGTGCGCCGGGTTGGGAGAGGCGGCGGCGGCGGCGCCGAAGCGGTGCTCGTACCAGCTCCAGACGAACTCGGGCCTGCGCACGTAAGCTTCGCAGGTGGCGAGCTCCATGGGGTCGTACTGTGCCCAGAGCCCGCTCTCGGGCTCGCGGAAGGTGGCGATGCCCGACTCCTTGCTCACGCCGGCGCCCGTGAACACGACCAGCCTGCGCGAGCGTGCCAGCGCCCGCGCGGCCGACTGCAAACGCGGATCCTGCGCCATTGTCTCCTCCCGCAGTCGCGCTCCGGTGCTTGCCAGGCTGCGTCGACGACGCGCAGGTACTACGCTACCGTACGGACGGGCACAGGGCGAGTGTTGGGACCGGCTTGCCGGAGGAGCGTGAACCATGGATTCCGAGGGACGCCAGGACCATCCTTACGTGGCGCACTACGATAGTCCGGACGAGCCGGACGACGAAGAGGCGCGGCGCGACGCCCAAGCGCTCGCGCTCGCCGAAGAGGCGACACCTCCGCCGGTCGAGGCGGAGGCCGCGCGTACCGGCGGCGGCCTACGCCTGCTCGCCGCCGTGGTCATGGCGCCGTGGCTCGTGGGCTACGGCGTCACCGGCGCTTGGGCCGTCACGCGCGGTGCCCGCGCCGCGGCCGGCGGACTCTCCTCCATCGACGTCGGCTACTCGCGGCCGGTGACGCCGCAAGGCGTCATCTTCGTCGGCGTCCTCCTGCTGGCCGGCTTCGCCGTCTTGCTGGCGGCCGCGATGCTCGTTCTCTACGACGCCCGCGGCCGTGGCGCCTGGGCCGCCGTCTGCGTCGTCGCGGTCGTCCTGACGGCCGGGTCGGTGTGGGCCGCCGTGAGCGGCGGCCTCCATCCCGGCCTCTGGCTGCTCTTCTTCGGGGGGCTCCTCTACGCAGTCGCAGTCAGCATCGTCGAGCTGCTGAGCGCGCACAGCTTCAAGAGGTGACGGGCCGGCAGACTGGCCCTCCGGGCCTTCTCCGGCCCCTCGTTCTGACCGTCCGACACATTGCCGCCCCTGCGGCCGGGTGCTAGCGTTACTGCTCCACTCGTAGCATCGTCGCGACCCCCGACGGCCACCTCGCCGCCGGTCCACAAGGAGGCCCGCATGCCCAACGAAGATGGCACGCCCACCGTAGAGGAGCTCAAGGCCAAGGCGTATCAGCCCATGGAAGACGCCATGAAGCTGCACCCGTTCTACAAGGGCAAGATCGAGACCACCCTCAAGTGCTGCGTGCGCGACTTCCAGGACTTCGGCATCTGGTACACGCCCGGCGTGAGCAAGCCGTGCCTCGACATCAGGGACGACCCCGAGAAGGTCTACGAGCACACCAACAAGGGCAACACCGTGGCCGTGATCAGCGACGGCACGCGCGTCCTGGGCATGGGCGACATCGGCCCCAAGGCCGGCCTGCCGGTGATGGAGGGCAAGAGCCTCCTCTACAAGTACCTCGGCGGCGTCGACGGCTTCCCGCTCATGGTCGACACCAAAGACCCCGACAAGTTCATCGAGTTCGTCAAGCTCGTGCAGCCCGGGCTGGGTGGGGTCAACCTCGAGGACATCAGCCAGCCCAAATGCTTCCGCATCCTCGACACGCTGCGCGAAGAATGCGAGATCCCCGTGTGGCACGACGACCAGCAGGGCACGGCATGCGTCACACTCGCCGGCCTCGTCAACGCGCTCAAGGTGGTCGGCCGCGACATCGCCGAGGTGAAGATCGCCTTCATCGGCTCGGGGGCGGCCAACGTCGCCATCAGCCGCCTGATCTTCTCGTTCGGCGCCGACCCGACCAACTGTCGCATCGTCGACAGCAAGGGCATCCTGCACAAGGGCCGCAGTGACATCGAGGCGGTCAAGGCCGAGTGGGTCGACAAGTGGAAGTACTGCCAGATCACCAACGGGGAGCAGCTCACCGGCGGCATCGCCGAAGCGCTCAAGGGCGCCGACGTGTGCATCGCCCTCAGCAAGCAAGGCCCGGACACCATCGAGAAGGACTGGATCAAGGCGATGGCGCCCGACCCGATCGTCTTTCTCTGCGCCAACCCCATCCCCGAGATGTGGCCCTGGGACGCCAAGGAGGCCGGCGCCGCGGTGGTCGCGACCGGCCGCTCCGACTTCCCCAACCAGGTCAACAACTCGGTCGGCTTCCCCGGCATCTTCCGCGGTACCCTGGACGTGCGCGCGAAGACGATCACCGACGAGATGTGCATCGCCGCGGCGGTGGAACTGGCCAAGGTGGCCGAGGACAAGGGCCTCAGCGCCGACTCCATCATGCCGACGATGGACGACTGGGAAGTGTTCCCGCGCGAGGCCGCGGCGGTGGCGATGAAGGCCATCGAGCAGGGCATCGCGCTGCGCACCGACCTGACCTTCGAGCAAGAGGTCGCTGAGGCGACGGCGATCATCGCCCGCGCCCGCGGCATGGTGCAGGACGCCATGGCGACCGGCTACATCCCGATGCCCGAGGGCAGCAGGGCGCCGGCGCCGACCAGGGCGGCCATGAAGGCCGCCGCCCGCGGCGCCGGCGACTACGCCGGCGAAGCCGTCGACAAGGCCGTCGACGCGATCGGGCCGGCCGCCCAGAAGGCCGCGGACGCGGCCCAGTCTGCGGCCGACAAGGTGGCCGAGGCGATCAGGAAGGCCACCGAGCGTAAGAAGGATTGACCGGCGTCGTCGAGTCACCGTAAGGGGCGTGCATGAAGCAGTGTCCCGCGTGTCGCTCTGACCTGACGGACGACGCCGTTGCGTGCGCGCACTGCGGTGGCAGCTGGCAGCCAGACGGCAGCTTCCGGACGCCGTGGGACGTCGACATGGCGCGTCAGGCCGCCGAGCGCGAGCGCAAGGTGGGCGCGGCGGAGCGGTTCGGCAGGCTCGGCAAGCCGATCCCGCACTGGTTCCTGGAGAGCCGCTCGGGGTGCGGCATCATTGCGCTCCTGGCCTTCGCGGCCGCGCTCACGGTGGGCATCGCCTTCGTGGCGACGATCTGATCTGAGAGGGGGGGCTGATGTGGGTCAAGTGAGGGATCTCGATGTCTGCGCGGTCACGGAGGCCGTGAAGGCGATGTGCATCACGGCCAACTACGATCTGCCCGCGGACGTCTACGACGCCCTCGTGAAGGCGAAGGAGGCCGAGGAGAGCCCGGTCGGCAAGGAGGTCCTCGACCAGCTCGTCGAGAACGCCGACATCGCCGCCGCCGACCGCGTGCCCATCTGCCAGGACACCGGCTTCGCCGTGATCTTCGCCCAGGTGGGGCAGGACGTGCACCTCGTCGGCGGCCCCTTCGACGACGCCGTCAACGAGGGTGTTCGCCGGGGCTACGGCGACGGCTACCTGCGCAAATCCATCGCCGAAGAGCCGGCGCACGCCCGCCGCAACACCACAGACAACACGCCGGCCATCCTGCACACCAGCATCGTGCCCGGCGACAAGGTGCGCCTCACGATGATGGCCAAGGGCGGCGGCGCCGAGAACATGAGCAGCCTCAACATGCTCAAGCCCTCGCAGGGCTGGGACGGAATGGTCGAGGCGGTCGTCGACACGGTCTCCAGGGCCGGCTCCAACCCGTGTCCTCCGGTGATCGTCGGCGTCGGCATCGGCGGCACCATCGACACGGTCACCGTGCTCGCCAAGAAGGCGCTGCTGCGCGACGTCGGCAGCGCGCACCCCGATCCGCGCATCGCCGGCATGGAGGCCGAGCTGCTCGAGAAGATCAATGCCCTCGGCATCGGCCCCCAGGGCCTCGGCGGCAGCACCACCGCGCTGGCCGTGTTCATCGAGGAGATGCCGTGCCATATCGCCAGCATGCCCATGGCCGTCAACGTCCAGTGCCACGCGCAGCGGCACAAGACCGTCGAGCTCTGAGGAGAGGGGAGGACGCATGGCTGCCAAGAACATCACGACCCCTCTCAGCGACGAGGACGTCAGGGACCTCAGGGCCGGCGACGCCGTCGCGATCACCGGCGTCGTTTACCAGGCGCGCGACGCCGCCCATAAGAAGCTCGTCGCGCTCATCGCGGCCGGCGAACCACTCCCCTTCGAGCTGCGGGGCGCCGTCGTCTACTACATGGGGCCGAGCCCCGCGAAGCCCGGCAACGTCATCGGCTCGGCCGGCCCCACGACCAGCGGTCGCATGGACGCCTACGCGCCGCTGCTCATGCGGCACGGGCTCAAGGGCATGATCGGCAAGGGCTTGCGCACGCAGGACGTCAAGGACGCGATGCACGAGTGCACCGCCGTGTACTTCGCCGCTACCGGCGGCGCCGGGGCGCTGCTGGCGAAGTGCATCGTCGGCAACGAGGTGATCGCCTGGCCCGAGCTCGGCGCCGAGGCGGTCGCGCGTCTGGAGGTCAAGGACTTCCCGGTGATCGTCGTCAACGACTGCCACGGCGGCGACCTGTACGAAGAAGGGCGCGCGAAATACGCGAAGACTGTCTGAGCACGTAAGGGTGCGGCTCTTCTGCCCGCACCAACGTCTACCCTGCCAGGTCATCGCGAGCCTGTTAGCACAGCCGCAATGCCGCTACGCTTTCCCCATGCTCACACCCGGCCATGACCTCCCGCCCGACCGTGTTGCAGAATGCAACCAGTATGGGTATGGTCCCTCTAGAGGGAGGCGATCAACCATGTCTACACTGCACGTTCGCAACGTCCCCGACGAGCTGTATCGGAAGCTCCGAGCATGCGCCGAGGCCGAGCACCGTTCGCTGTCCGCCGAGGTGATCGATCTGCTGGAGTCCGAAGTGGCGGCGCGCGACCGGGTGGCCCGGACGATGGAGATACTCGAGCGACTCCGGGTCCGTCGAGAGTCACTGCCTCCGGTGCCCGCGGGCTACGCCGCCGACCTCATTCGGGAGGACCGCGGTGAGATCGAGCCGCGTTGATCACGGCTGCGTTCTCGACTCCAGCGCCGCGCTGGCTCTCACCCTGGATGAGCCGGGCGCGGCGGCGGTGGCGCGGCTCATCGCATCGCAGGCGTCAAGGCGAGTCCGGCTCGTGGCGCCGCAGCTCTTCGATGTGGAGTGCGCCAGCGGCTTGGTCAAGGCAGTGCGCCGACGAAGGCTGGATGCGGCTCGAGCCCTCGACGATCTGCTCGACCTCCTGGACCTTCCCGTCGAGCGCCTGCAGTCCCCAGCGTACGTGTTCAATGGGCTCCGGCTTGCCCTCAAATACGGCATCTCCGCTTACGACGCGGTCTACGTGGCGCTGGCCGCCGAGGAGCGGCTGCCACTCGTCACCGCGGACGCGCGCCTCGTGCGGGCGCTCGCGGGCAGCCCGCACGCGGTACTGCATCTGGACGACGTCGAGCTCTGACGCATCGCCGCGTGACTCAGCCGCCGGGGCTGGCCGCGCAGGTGGAGAACAGGCTCCCCGCCCGCTAACAGGTACAATCGGGCCATGGATGCACCTTCATGACCGCCTGGGTGTTCGCCGTGGGGCGGATGCTGGGCTTGGGGAACGTGGCGGGGATCCGCCCGTCCATGACGCTGGCCGTCATCGGCATCATGTCGAAGCTCGGCTTGGGGGTGGGGCTCAACCCGACCTTTTGGTTCCTCGGTCACTGGCTGGCGATCATCGTCTTCGTGGTACTCGCCCTCCTCGAGTCGAGCTTCGACAAGATCGCCAAGATCGACCGTCTGCAGGGCCGACTGACGATGCCCTACCGGCTCGCCGCCGGGGCCGCGGCCGGCGCGGCCACGATCCACTTCGGCTGGCAGGGCATCGTCGTCGGCGCCTCCGTCGGTGCTGGCGCGGCGTGGACCTCCACCTACGTCAAAGGCCTGACGCGGCCCAAGACGGTGCCCAGCGATGCCGTTCTCACGCTCATCAGCCTGTGGGAGGACCTCGCGGTCTTCGCCGGCGCCCTGCTCACGCTCATCGTGTCGCCGGTCGGCTACGGCATCACAGGCTTCACCGGGTTCGTCTATTGGCGCGTGCGCTCGCGCCGCAAAGCCAAATACCGCGCGATGCGGCGCCGGCGGGCGTAGCCGCCCCGGCGCGACGGGATGCGAGACAGGCGATGAGCGAGGAGTACACCGATCACCGGCTGCGGCGGGCGCGCATGGTCGACGAGCAGATCGTGGCTCGTGGGCTGCGGAGCGACGACGTGCTCGCCGCCATGCGCTCCGTGCCGCGTCACCTGTTCGTGCCGCCCGAGCTCGTCGCGAGGGCCTACGTCGACGCCCCACTGCCCATCGGCCTCGGCCAGACCATCTCCCAGCCGTACATGGTCGCGCTGATGACGGAGCTCCTCGGCGTCGATGTGCGCAGCCGCGTGCTCGAGATCGGCGCGGGCAGCGGCTATCAGACGGCGGTGCTGGCCGAGGTCGCGGGCGAGGTCTACGCGCTCGAACTGCTCGCGCCGCTCGCCGAGAGCGCGCGCGCCGTACTCGCGCGCCTCGGCTACCAGAACACGCACACGGCGATCGCCGACGGCTCCGGCGGGTGGCCGGAGATGGCGCCGTTCGACGCCGTTCTTGTGGCCGCCGCGGCTCCGCAGGCGCCGCCGGCCCTGCTGCGGCAGCTATCCGACGGGGGCCGCCTGGTGATGCCGCTCGGACACCCGCATGGCGACCAGGTGCTGACGGTGTTCCAGCGCGTGGGCGACGAGTTCCGCGAGCGGCGCGACACGCGCTGCCGCTTCGTGCCGCTGGTGAGCGGCGAGACCGCGCCCGAGGCGCCACAGGTCGCGCCCCCGGTCAGAGGAGCCAGAGAGGGGGAGGTCGCTGTGATGAAGGCGGTCGCGGTCCGCGTGAGCGGGATGGTGCAGGGCGTGTTCTACAGGGCGAGCGCTTGCCGGGAGGGCGAACGCCTGCGCCTGCGCGGGTGGGTCAGGAACGTGAGCCACGGCGTCGTCGCCCTGCATCTGCAGGGCGATCCCGCCGCCGTGGACGCCATGCTCGGCTGGTGCAGGGTCGGCCCGCCGGCGGCGCGTGTGAGCCGCGTCGAGGTCGGCGACGCCGAGCCCGACGAGTCCCTCTGCGGTTTCGAGGTGAGATAGATGGCCGTGACCATCGACGACGTGCGCCACGACCCCGAGGTGCAGGTCTTCATCGACAAGGCCAACGAGAAGCTCGGCGTGCTCGGCTACACCGAGCACGGCCCGCGGCACGCGGGGATCGTCGCCGGCATCGCCCAGCACGTACTGCTCAAGCTCGGCCATCCGCAGCGGGAGGCCGAGCTGGCGGCCGTGGCCGGCTATCTGCACGACGTCGGCAACGGCATCAACCGTCTGGACCACGGCATCGCCGCGGCGCTTTTCAGCCAGCACGTGCTCGAGCGCCTGGGCATGCCTCCCGGGGAGTACGCCGAGGTGATGTGCGCCATCGGCAACCACGAAGAGGAGTACGGCGAGGCCGTGAGTCCGCTGGCGGCGGCGGTCATCCTGGGCGACAAGTCGGACGTGCACCGCAGCCGCGTGCGCGTCATCGACCCCGACACCGACGACATCCACGATCGCGTCAACATGGCGACCACGCGCTCGTTCCTGGCCGTCGACGGCGGGGCGCACACCATCAAGCTCGAACTCGAGATCGACACGACCATCATCCAGGTGATGCAGTACTTTGAGATCTTCCTGGCGCGCATGGTGATGTGCCGGCGCGCGGCGGAGTTCCTGAGCTGCTCGTTTGGCCTGCTGATCAACGGCTCGCGGCTGCTGTAGGGGACCGCGCCCGCGGCTGAGACGGCGTGCCTGCCTAGGCCGCAAGGACGGCGTGTGCTATATCTGAGGTCAACGCAAGCAAGTGGAGGTGCTACCGTGAGCAGAGCAGAGAGACTGGCGGCGAAGGCCGAGAAGAAAGCCGCGAAGCGCAAGCGTCGCGGCGGGTTCCTCATGGGCGCGATCGCCGGCGCCGCGATCGGGCTGCTCCTGGCCCCGAGGAGCGGCAAGGAGACGCGGGCGCAGATGTTCGGCGAGGGCGGGATCGGCGACCAGGTCGACCGCCTGAAGGGCGCCGTCGGCGCCGGCAAGAACTCGGCCGCGGATCAGTCCGAGGCGCTCAAGCGCAAGATAGAGGAGACGCGCGAGCGGCTGCGCCGGCAGATGGACGTCGACGGCGAGGACGCTCCGGGCGACGACGCTCCGGTCGAGTGATCTGACGAGTCTGCCGAAGAACGCGTTCAAGGCGGCGGCCGCGCTGGACGCGGCCGCCGCCTTGGGCTTGTTGTACATGGTGCACGAGGCGCAGTGGGTGCGCCGCGTCGACCGGCGCCTTGAGGCGCCGGCTGCCGCGGCGGACCTGGACGGCCTGACGATCGTGCAGCTCTCCGATTTCCACGTCGGCTTCAGGCCGAGCTTCAACCTGCGCGCCATGCGGAAGGCCGTCGATATGGCCCTCGCGGCGCGGCCCGACCTCGTCTTCATCACCGGCGACTTCGCCTGCGGGCCGCACGGCCGGGCCGAGCTGCAGCACCAGCTGCGCCGCCTCGCTGGCGCGGCCCCGCTCGGCGTCTTCGGGGTGCTCGGCAATCACGATCACGGTGACAGCAAGGCGCCGTTCGTGCAGCCCACCGACCGGGGCCTGATCGCAGACTGCGGGGTGCTTCTGCTCGAGAACGGGACGGCGAGCGTGAACGTGGGGGCCGCCACCGTGCAGATCGGCGGAGTGGACGACACCGACGGCGGCCACGACGACCTGCCGGCAGTGCTCGCGGCGCTCGACCGCCGGCCCTCTGTGCTGCGCATCCTGCTCACGCATCACGCCGAGGTCGTCCTGCGGACCGCGCCCGGCGACTTTCACATCGCCCTGGCCGGGGACACGCACGGCGGCCAGATCTGCCTGCCGCTGCCCGGGCGCCGCATCCTGCTCAGCGACCTGTCGGCGCCGTTCGCCGAGGGCGCCTACGACGTCGGCGGCGGCCGGCGGCTCTACGTCACCCGCGGGGTGGGGACCAGCATGCTGCCCCTGCGCGCCTTCTGCCGGCCCGAGATCGTCGTCTTCCACGTGGAGGCCGGCGCGCCTGCGGCGGCCGGCCCTGCGGGAGCGTCGGAGTGAGTCGCGGCGGCCGCCGGCGGAGAGCCGTCGCGGGTCTCGCCGCGGCGATACTGCTCCTGGCCGCCGCTCTCCCGCTGGCCGCCTGCGGCGTTGGAAACGACCCGTTTACCGGTCTCTGGTGGGAGCCGGCCACGGGGCGCCGCATCGAGATCACGAAGGTCGGCGAGCAGTACCGGCTCTTCTACGGCGCCGCCCGGCGCCCGTACGAGGCGACGCGCGAGGGCGACGAGCTCCGCATCCGTCAGCCCATCGGCGGCGACATCGTCGTGCAAGCCGCCGCCGAGGGGCGTCTGGACATGGTCATCGGCGGGAAGACGAGCCGGCTGGTGCGCGTCCCGCAACACCAGTAGGCCGGGGGCTGCCCCAGTCGCCGGCTGCGAACGCCGCTTTCACCGCGGCTCCGTCAGCCGCGGGCGCCGAAGAGGCGTGCGACCCGCGGCGTGACGTTGTCGATCGCCGCCGTGGGGCACACCTCCGTGCACGCGTAGCAGCGCACGCAGGCGTGGTCCTCGAACGCGGGCAGCGGCGAGAGCGTGATCGCCTGCGTGCCGCAGATCGTCGCGCACTCGCCGCACTCCGTGCACGCTGCTGGGTCCACCAGCCGGGGCCGCGCCGTGATGAGGTTGCGCGCCGTGCGGTGCAGGGCGGGCGGGAGGAGTTCCTGTACGTCGCGGCGCGTGGGCTTGAAACCCGTGTCGGGCTCGATGGGGTCGCCGGCGAGCCGGAAGGGGGCCTCCAGGTCGACGAGGCCGCGGCGCTCCGAGGCCGCCACGGTGTAGACGTCGCGCCGGTCGTGGGCGGTCCTGTCGGCCAGGGCGACGTCCAGGGCCACGGCGTCGCGCGCCGCGAACAGCGAGCCGAGGTCGCGCGGGGTGCCGCTGCCGGGCCCCTGCCCTTCCATCGCGATGATGCCGTCGATGATCGTGAACCGCGGGCGCAGAGCCATGTGAAGGTCGAGGAGCATGTCGGCGAAGTCGTCCCGCTTCTGCGCGCGCACGTGCAGCTTGGCCTTGGCAAGGCCGGGGATGCACCCGAAAGTCAGCTTGACGCCGCCGGTGAGGCGCATGAGCTGGTGCGTCTTGAGGACGCCGACCTGGACGACGGCGTCGGCGTCCACAAACGCCTTGCCTACTGTGAAACTGCGGAACAGCCGGCCTGCGGGCGCCCGCAGCTCGACCCGGTCGTCCTCCACGTCCACGATCGGCACGCCCTCGGCGGTGCAGACGTCGGTCATGCCGCTGATCTTGAAGGCACGCGCGACCTTGGCCGGGCCGTTGAGGCCGCCCGGGCTGTCGGCGACGAACGGTACGGCCCCTGCCTGCTTGAGCGCGCGCAGCACGCAGCGCAGCGTCTCGGGGTGCGTGCTCACGGCCTTCTCGGGCGCCGCCCCGCGCAGCAGGTTCACCTTGACGGCGACGCTCTCGCCGGGCGCGACGATCGCCGACCAGCCGTCGAACGGCTCGACGAGGCGCTCCAGGGACGCCGCGAGCCCGGAGCCATGGATCGCCCGCACGTGGCTCACCAGCGAAGGCGCGCCGGCCCGTGCCTGCGGCCGGCCGGCGCTCACGACGCCGGCTTCTCCGCGACGATGGCCACGTGGTACAGGCCGATCTCGCCGGGCTCGTACGTGGCGAGCTCCCTCAGGCCCATGCCCGCGATGACGGCGTGCAGCTCGTCGGCGGCGAGCACGTGGTCGTTGGGCGGGCCCACGGGCCTGTCCATGCGCGCAAACTCGACGGAGACGAGGAGGCCGCCGGGGGCGAGCAGGCGCGTCACTTCGGCGAGGGCGGCAGGTTCATCGTAGATGTGGTGCAGGACGTTGACCATGAGTACGCGATCGCCGGCGCCGTCGGGCAGCGGCACGTGGTTCGCGGTGTTGAGCAGCGGCTCGACGCGGCCGGCGGGCCGCTGCCGGCTCAACTTCTGCCGCAACCGGTCGAGCAGGACCTGCTGCTCGTCGACGGCGTAAAGCCTGCCGTGCGGGAGCGAGTCGGCGATGGGCAGCGAGTACATGCCGGTGCCGGCGCCGAAGTCGATGACGGTCTCGGCGCCGGTCAGACGCAGGAGCTGCACGAGCTTGGCCGGCGGCAGCTCGACCAGGCGCTCGGGGTTCTCGAGCTTGGACGCGTGGATGGGGTCGAACTTCTCGGCCACCAGGGAGGCGCCTACTTGACGCAGCGGGCGTACTTGAGAAAGGCCTCGAGGGCCTTCTCAACGGCCGCCGGGGAGGCGACGGCGTCGCCGGCCTCCTCGGCCAGGCACTCGCGCATCTTGAGGGAGATGAGCAGCACGCCCACGCGGTCGAGCGCCGCCTTGGTGGCGGCAAGCTGGGTGAAGATCTCCTCGCAGGGACGGCCCTCTTCGATCATGCGCTGCAGGCCGCGGGACTGGCCCTCGACGCGCCGCAGCCGGTTGATGAGGCGCCCTGCCTCGTCCGCATCCATGTACTCCTCCACGATGCGACTATACCCCCCGGGGGGATAGGCGACAATCAGGAGAAGGCCCGAGACTGGAGAAGCGGGTACCCGCTGCGGGTAGGGGGTACTTGTGAGGGCGTCGCCGGACGATGGCCGCAGTCCCGTCAGCGTCGCAGGTCGTCCACCGCCAGGCATTCCAGGTCCGCCAGCAGCTCGTCCGGCAACGGCAGGCCGCCGGACCCGATGCCCAGATGCGCATCGGGCTTGACCGACCCGTGGAAGTCGGAGCCGCCGGTGGGCACGAGCGCGTACTTATCCGCCAGGGCCAGGCAGCGCGCCACCGTGGCCTTGTCGTGCAGCGGGTGGTGGCACTCGATGCCGGCCAAGCCGAGCCGCGCGGCGTCGCGCACGATGTGCTCGAGGCCGGCGGCGTCGGTACGGATGATGCCCGGGTGCGCCAGCACGGGCAGGCCGCCGGACGCGCGGAGCAAGCGCATGGCGGCCCCCAGCGACAGGCGCCGCCGGTCGACCCAGGCGGGGGCGCCGCGGCGGAGAAAGCGCTCGAAGGCCTCCGTGATAGAGCCCACGTACCCGCGGCGCACCAGCGCCTCGCCGATGTGCGGGCGGCCGACGGCGCCGTTCTCGGCCGCCGCGGCCAGGTCGTCCGGCCCGAGAGTGTAGCCGAGCTCGGCGAGGCGCTCTAGGATGCGCCCGTTGCGCTCGTCGCGGTACACGCGGAGCTCGGCGAGCTTCGCTTTCAGCTCCGCGCTCCGGGGGCCGCCGAGGAAGTAGCCGAGCATGTCCATCGTGACGCGCTCGTGCTCGAGGTTGATCTCCACGCCGGGCACGACGCGGATGCCGAGGCGCTCGCCGGCGGCGAGCGCCTCGGGCAGGCCGTCCACCGTGTCATGGTCGGTGATGGCGACGGCCGTGAGGCCCAGAGCCGTCGCCTCGTCCACGAGCTCCGTGGGGGTCAGTGAGCCGTCCGAGAACGTGGTGTGCGTGTGCAAGTCGATCACGCACCTAGCCTACCGCACGAGGCCGCACTTCACGCTCGCCTGCGGCGGCCGGATACACTCCGGCCGCGGCGGGTATGAACTTCGTAGCGCGCGGCCCTGCGCAGCCACGGCCGCGCGTCTCGTCAGCCCGGTCACTGCGTCTCCGGAGGTCCGCGATGCGCGTCGGCATGATCGCCCCGCCCTGGTTCCCCCTGCCCCCCCAGCGCTACGGCGGCATCGAGTTCGTCGTCAGCCTGCTCACCGAGGGCCTCGTGCGTCGCGGGCACGACGTCACCCTGTTCGCCAGCGGCGACTCCACCACGCAGGCGCGGCTGAGCTACATCTTCGCCCGCGCCCCGTTCGAGCAGATCGAGAACGGCGGCCACCTCGAGGTGATGCACAGCCTCGAGGCCTACGTGAGGGCACGGGAGTTCGACGTGATCCACGACCATGACGGTCTCGCCAGCCGCGCCATGGGCGCCCTCGTGCATCGGCTCGTGGGCACGCCGGTCGTGGCCACGCTGCACGGTCCCGCCGACGCCATGACGCAGGAGATCCTCAGCTCACTGCGCCACGACCTCTCGTTCATCGCCATCTCCGAGTACCAGCGCGAGGGCTTCCCGGACCTGAGCTTCGTCGGCACCGTCCCCAACGCCATCGACGTGGAGCACATGCCCTTCAGCGCCGAGAAGGACGACTACTTCCTGTTCATCGGCCGCATGATCGCCGACAAGGGCGCCCACACCGCCATCGAAGTGGCGCGTCGTCTCCATAAGCGCCTGATCATGGCCGGCAAGGTGAACGAAGGGCCCGAGCGTCACTACTACACCGAGCAGGTGGAGCCGTTCCTCTCGGACAACATCCACTTCCGCGGCGAGGTCGACCACGAGACCAAGGTCGAGCTCTACAAGCGCGCCCGCTGCACGCTGTTCCCCATCCAGTGGCCGGAGCCGTTCGGTCTCGTGATGATCGAGTCGTTGGCCTGCGGCACCCCGGTCATCGCCATGCGCCACGGCTCCGTGCCCGAGGTCATCGAGCACGGACGCACGGGCTTCATCGTCGAGAGCGCCGACGAGATGGTCGAGGCGGCCCACCACGTCGACGAGATCGACCCGGCCGAGTGTCGCCGGGCGGTCGAGGAGCGTTTCGGCAGCGACGCCTTCGTCGCCGCCCACGAGACCGCCTACTTGCGGCTGCTGGAGGACGCGGCTCATCAGACGCTTGCGTCGGGCTGAGCCCAGCGGTGCCGCCCAGGCTGGTTCAGTTCGACCAGCCCAGCGTAGCTGAGGCGGCTGATGACGCGGCCCTCCGCATGTGCGTCTTGTTCGCGTGCGGGCGCGGCGGTAGTCTGGGCGCCATGAAGCTCCCCTACGACGACGTCCATCTCATCGCCGATCCGCTGTACGGCTACCTGCGCATCACGCTGTCCCGCGCCGGCGAGATCGCCGAGGCCGATGTCATCGACAATCCCTGGGTGCAGCGCCTCAAGCGCGTCCATCAGTTGCAGAGCTCCTGGTGGGTGTTCCCGACCGCCGAGCACAGCCGGTTCGCCCACAGTCTCGGCGCGATGCATCTGGCCGCTCAACTCGCCCGGCAGGTGTACCCCACCCTGGCCGCGGTCGAGCCGGGCACGCCGTCCCTGCCGCTGGTCGAGGAGACTCTGCGGCTGGCGGGCCTGCTCCACGACCTCGGCCACGGCCCGTTCAGCCACTTCTGCGACGAGCAGTACTTCCGGCCGGTCTTCGCCATCGATCACGAGCAGATCTCGCAGTACCTGATCGTCAACGAGCTCGGCGGGCTCATCGCGGAGCTGCGGCGCAGCCCGTCGGGCCTGTTCGACGCCGGCGAGGCGGTCGACCCCTGGCACGTGGCCTTCTTGGTGCGCGCCGAGGAAGGCTCGGGCGGCGCGCACGGGGCGGCCGGCGACGACGCCGGCCCCATCCCGCGCTGGGTGCGTCTGCTTCACCGCGCCCTTTCCGGCGCGGTGACGGTCGACAACATGGATTACGTGCGGCGCGACGCGTACATGTGCGGCGTCGCGCTCGGCTCTGTGGACGTCGATCGCCTTATCTACTACACGTTCTGCACCGCCGACGGCCTCACGTTCCATAAGCGCGCGCTCAGTGCCCTCAGGTCCTTTCTCAACGCGCGCTTCTACATGTACGAGAACGTCTACTTTCACCGCGTCGGTCACGCCATCGACCTGCACTTGCGCGAGATCTTCCGGCCGACGATGAGGCTGGTGCTGCCGGTGAGCCCGCTGGACGACCTGGCCGCCTACCGGCGCCTCACGGAGTGGTCGCTCTTCACGACCGTGGAGGACTGGCTCGACGAGCCGCTGGGCAGCGAGCAGCGCGAGCTGGCCGGGCAGTGGCAGTCCATCATCCACCGCCACGTGAAGTACAGCATGGTGTACGAGCACCACGTGGAGCGGCAGCAGCCGCTGCCCGCGGCACGCGACCTCGGGGCGGAGGAGTTCCGCGCCGCCATCGTGCAGCGGCTGCCGGGTCCGCTGAAGGACATCGAGTTCGTCGTCGACATCGCCTCACAGGACCCGCGGCCGTTCAACCCGCTGGTCGGTCCCAAACGCATCGCCGTGTACGACCCCGCCACCGACGCCATCGAAGAGAAGCTGCTGAGCGGCATCCTCGAGTTCGTGCCGGCCAAGGCGCATCTCTACCGCGTGTTCGCGATCGGCCGCGAGCATGAGCGCGAGCTTGCCCTCGCGGCCAGGGGCGCACTCGAAGAAGTCGGGCCGCAGAGCCTCACCAACCTGTAGCCAGAAAGCAAGGGGTAATGAAGAGAACCGGGTTCCTCATCGTCGTCGTGATCGTCTTCATGCTCGCTCTCACCCTTGGGGCCTGCGGTGGCTCGGCCACGGTCGGCGGTCCATCTCCGTCCGACTCGGCCGCTGCGCCCCTCGGCCCTCGTGACACATCCACGCCGGCCAAAGCCCTGCTCGGGCACTGGAAGGACGCCAACGGGGCGGACCAGTACTTCAACGGCAGTGAGTGGTTCACTGTCACCAGCGGTAGCGAAAAGTGGTCGTACAAGTACGAGGTCAAGGCCGCGGATGCCGACCAGAAACAGGTCCTGCTCAAGACCTACCGGCTCGGGAGCGACGGGACCACAGCGACCGACATCCAGGACATCCGCTTCACCTTCCTGGACAAGCGGTACAGGCAGGTGCAGTGGGGCATCGGCGGCCTGTCGGCCGATTTCGTGGACATGCAGCTAAGGCCGTGAACTCGGCCTGACTGCGGCGGGCTACGCGCCGAGCGGGTGCGTCATGTCTTCGGGGCGCACCCAGGCGTCGAACTGCTCGGCCGTCACGTAGCCCAGGCCGAGCGCCGCATCCTTGAGCGTGGTCCCCTCGTGGTGCGCCTTCTGGGCGATCTGCGCCGACTTCTCGTAGCCGATGTGCGGGTTGAGGGCCGTGACGAGCATCAGCGAGTCGTCAAGATGCCGGCGGATCACGGGGAGGTCGGGCTCGAGGCCGCGCGCGCAGAAGCGCTCGAAGGCGCGCGCGGCGTCCGCCAGGAGCTCCGCCGATTCCAGCAGGTTGTGCAGCATCACCGGCTTGTAGACGTTGAGCTGGAAGTTGCCCTGCGAGCCGGCGAAGGCGACCGCCGTGTCGTTGCCGTACACCTGCACCGCGACCTGGGTGAGCGCCTCCGCCTGCGTCGGATTCACCTTGCCCGGCATGATCGACGAGCCCGGCTCGTTCTCGGGGATGCGCAGTTCGCCGATGCCGGCGCGCGGTCCTGAGGCGTACAGGCGCACGTCGTTGGCGATCTTCATGAGATCGCCGGCCAGTGTGCGCAGCGCCGCGCTGGCGTTCACGACGGCGTCGTGCGCCGACAGCGCGGCGAAGAAGTCGGCGGCCGGTCGGAACGGCTTGCCGGTGAGCGCGCCGATGTGACGGTCGGCCACCTCGGCGAAGCGCGGGTGCGTGTTCATGCCGGTGCCCACGGCGGTGCCGCCGAGGGCCAGCGCGTGCAGCGCCGGGAGCGTGCCGCGGACCGTGGCGAGGGCCTGATCGAGCTGTGCCACCCAGCCGCCGATCACCTGCCCGAGCGTGAGCGGCGTGGCGTCCTGCAGGTGGGTACGGCCGACCATCACCACGCCGGCGAACTCCTCCGCTTTGGATTGCAGCGTGTCGCGCAGGTCGGTGACGGCCGGGACGAGCACGTCCTCGAGTTGCTCCACGGCGGCGATATGCATGACGGCCGGGAAGGTGTCGTTGCTGGACTGACCCAGGTTCACGTCATCGTTGGGATGGATCGGCCGGCCGGTGCCCCTTCCGGAGCCGGCCATCTCGTTGGCCCGATTGGCAATGACCTCGTTGGCGTTCATGTTGCTCTGCGTGCCGGAGCCCGTCTGGAAGACGACCAGGGGGAACTCGGCGTCGAGGGCGCCGTCGCTGACCTCCTGAGCGGCGCGGGCGATGAGCTCGGCCTTGTCCTGCGGCAGCAGGCCGAGCTCCGCGTTGGCCCGCGCCGCCGCCAGCTTGAGGATGCCGAGCGCGCGGATCACCGGCCGGCCCCAGTGGAACCTGTCGGTCCCGATGGGGAAGTGCTCCACGGCGCGCTGCGTCTGCGCGCCCCAGTAGTGCTCGGCCGGGACGCGCACCGCGCCCATGCTGTCGTGCTCGATGCGCCACTCGTCGCTCATGTCGCTAACACTACCCCGTTCGTGGCGAAAGGTGCGCGATGGGCGGGGCTGCTTCCGGCAGTGCGCGACCGTGCTACGATGCGGCCGCGCCCGTGCCCGGGCGCGGATCCGCTGGGGGCCGTCCTGCCGCGAATCGATAAACTCTGCCGCCATCTGCGTCCTTCCTTTGTGAGGAGCACATTCGTGCTCGGGGCGAAGGGGGCGGCATGGCGCTGCTGGTTGTGGACGACCACTCCGGCACTGCGCGGGAGGCGGTGCTCGACGTGACGCCCGCCCTGCACGGCGACGAGAGCTGGAACGAGGTCGCGCCCGCGGTCGTCGCCGCGGCTCGACGCGGAGACGCGCGTGCCTTCGAGACGATCCTGCGACACTACGATCATCGCCTGCGCGTGATCGCCGACCGGGTCCTGGGCGACCGTCAGCTCCTGGACGACGCTCTCCAGGAAGTCGCGATCAAGACGCTGCGTGGCCTGCCCTCGTATCGCGGCGAGGCGCCGCTCGGGGCGTGGCTGTGCCGCATCGCGACCACGACGTGTCTGGACTGCCTGAGACGCTCACGCCCCGAGGACCTGACGGCGCCGGATGCTATGCCCGAGTCAGTCAGCGGAGGGCATGACCCGGCGGACAGGCTCGACGCGCGCGAGCGCCTCGCGGCCGCGCTTGCCGCCTTGCCGGCCGACCAGCGCGTCGCCGTGCTCCTCATCGATCAGTTCGGCTACGACTATCGCACGGCAGCGGAGGCCCTCGGCGTGCCTGTGGGCACTGCCGCCTCACGCGTGGGAGCGGCGAGGGCACGGCTTCGCGCCGTCCTCGCCGCCGATCTGGAGGTGGAGGAATGAGCGAGCAGCGCGATCTGGACCTGGGCGCGCGCCTCGACGAGCTCGACGTGCAGGAGCACGGCCCCGACTACTGGCGCGCCGTGATGGCGAAGGCCGAGCCGGAGCTCGAGCGGCTGCGCGCGGCGGAGACGGCGTCTCCGCGCGGCCCTCTCGCCGCCTTCGTCGAGCGCTACCCCACCTTCGGCGGCGGCTTCAAGTGGTGGGCGATGGCCGCAGTGGCCGCCGCCGCCGCCCTCTTCCTTCTGCTCGGCGGTCTGCCCGGCGGAGAGAGCGGTCGCAGCGTCCTCGGCCCGCAGCCCGCGACCGCCGCGGAGGCGATCGGCTACGCCCTGACCGCACTCGACAGGTACCCGGGCATCGAGGGCACGGTCGTCTCGGAGAGCGCGGGCGACTATGCCGCCGAGTGGTGGAGCAAGAAGGAGATCGACTTCGTTGCCGACCCGGACGGCAGCCTGCGCATCGAGAGTCGCCTCCGCGAGGCGTCGTTTGCGCCGCGGACGGTGAGGGAGACGCTGGTCTACGATGCGCCCGCGCGCACCTTCCGGACCCTCTCGGACTGGTCTGAGATCCAGCCGTCTCCGAGCGTCGATCCTGATGGCGGCCAGTCCTACCCGCGCTGGTGGCTGGAGAGGTCCGGGCTCGCCGCCGCCGAGCCTGACCGCGGGCTTCTGGACGGCGGATTCCCTCTCTGGAGAGTGCGCGCTTACTTGAGGACGATGATGAGCGACCCCGAGGCGCGGTTCTCCGTGACCCAGGAGGACGGCCGCGTCGTCTGGGTCTTGAGGGCGGAGGCGGTCTCCGAGAATTACTCGGCCGACCGCGTCGAGCCGGTCGCGCTTGCCGTGACCATCACGATCGACGCTGCGACGCGGCTTCCGCTGTCACTCCGGCGCGCCGGCGTGACCGGTGCCCGTGGCTATCCAGACGAGGTGACGAGGTTCGACCTCCATCCGCTGAGCGAGGCCCCAGCGCGCGACCGCTTCACGCTGCAGCGTCCCGACGACCCCGGCACCAACATCAACGACGGCACGAACGGATACGGCGGTGGAGACCAGGGCTTTCGAGATCTGCCGTTCGGCGACGCCGCGGCTGTGCGCAAGGCTACGTCCGGCACGGCCGCCTTTCCGCAATGGCTGCCTCGCGGATTCTCGCTGGCGGCAGCGACGTCCAAGGATGACGGTGGCGTCACCTACCGGCCGCGTCCCGGCGCTCCCGAACGCTTCGTGATGAACACGCTCGTGTCTCTCTGCTTCCGCCGCGGCTACGATCAGGCCTTCGTCTCGGTGCGCGTGGACCCCCGTCTGTACAGTTCGAGCACTCGCGGCACTGGGGAGGACAAGGTCCGCACCGACACCTCGGACCCGTTCGTGAAGAACATGGATCCAGAGGTGGCCGCCCTCTGGGCGTCACACACCGTTGACGTGCGCCTGACCGGCGGCTGGTTCGCCGGCGCGACGGCGCACATCGTGCTCGAGCCCGAGACCTGGCCGCACCTCTGGGTGAAAAAGGGTCCGTATGTCGCTTGCATCGCCGGCGACCTGTCCAAGACGCAGATGGTGCGCATGGCGAACTCCCTGCAGTCATGGAAGACGCCCGGAGGGGAATGACCGGGCCATGACCACCGAGGCAGCAGCCAGGGAGCTCCGCGAGGAGCTGTGCGAGATCGCCGCCATCGAGGGCTGCGCCGGCTGTGAGTGCCTGCTCGGCGTCGCCGCGCAGGCACTCGCCGACCTGCGCCGCCTGCCGGGCGACGAGGCACGCGATGCCGAGGCCGACGTGCGGCGCCTGCTGGCCGCAGGCGGTCAGGCGCCGCACGGCTGTCTCGAATGTGACCCCTGCCTGCCGGTCGAGCCGTACCGGCGCTTTCGCGCCGCGCTGGGCGCCGCCGGCGCGGCCGCCTCAGGCGACGCGGCCGCCGGCGGCGCGGGCGACGGCGGGGCCGAGGCCGCTTCGTGCGGCTGCCCGGGCTGCGGCTGCGACGGCTGCGCCTGAGCGCCTGGGCGCGCGCTACGCCCAAGCCCTCGCGCCGGAAGCTCCCGGCGCGCTCCGCGCCCGGGCGGGCCCACACTCCATCTCTTGGTACGTCGGCCGGCAGGATATAGGCTGAGGCCGGCTACCCACCCGTATGGGTACCAGACGGCCAAGGATGAAGCTCTGGCAGCCGCCGCGCTCGTGGCGGCGTCGGGGCGGACGAGGAGCAGCCGTGGACGATGCCCAGAAGCGCGGAGGCAGGACCAAAGGTCGGCTCGACGTGCCCTTCGAGGATCCGATCTCCAGTCTGCCGAAGACCGCCCAGAAGATCCTCACGGCTGCACGGAAGCTCCTCATCGATGGCGGCTACGAGGCCATG
>Ga0209048_10001942_pt1 | contig 20837 bp, 11 predicted proteins | sample FrelakmetCRP12CR_FD_187146 | JGI IMG/M metagenome (GOLD analysis project Ga0209048, IMG submission 187146) | Freshwater lake sediment microbial communities from the University of Notre Dame, USA, for methane emissions studies - CRP12 CR (SPAdes)... | ecosystem: Environmental > Aquatic >... | reverse complement strand
ACGACCCTCCATCGCCGGGACTACCGGAAACGCCCAGAGGAGCATGGCCATGGCGGCATAGTACGTGACCAGCATGGCGCCGGTCGGGGTAAACACCCGCACGCTGCTCCACGGCCATCCGGCGAACCATCGCGCCAATTCAAACAGGAGGTTGACCAGCCACCCGTTGAGCTGGTTGAGCCCCACGATGCCCGCGGGTACTAGGAGGAACAGGGCGCAGGCGGCCGTCCCCAGACCCGTGATCAGGCCGCTTAGCGGGACGATGGGAATATTCGCCAGGAGACCTACGGGGGAGACGCGATTGAAGGCGGTCGCCAGGATGGGGAGGGTCATCGCCGTCGCCGCAACCGTGATGGCAACCGACTCGATCACCCACCGGAGCGGTCGCCGCACCGCGGCAAACCCCCGTTCGCAGCGGGGGAGGACGAGGATGATTCCGAAAGTCGCCAGGTAGGTGAGCTGGAAGCCGACATCCTGGAGACCGCGGGGATTCCACCACAGAATCGCCAACGCCGAAAGCGCCAGGCTATTCAGAAGGTCCCCGCGCCGATCCAGGACGATCGCCAGCAGATAGACGTCCGCCATCACTGCCGCACGGATCACCGACGCACTCGCCCCCGCCAACGCCGCATAGCACGTCACCAGGATCGCGGAGGCACCCGCCGCCAGCCGGGGCGAGGCCCGCGCCAGCCGCAACAGCGCGAAGAGGGCCCCGGCCAAGAGACTGACGTTCAAACCGGAGATGGCGAGAATGTGGAAGGTCCCCGAATCCAGGAAGGCCCGATTCATCTCGGGCGTGAGCCCGGATCGGTCGCCCAGAACCGTGGCCTTGAGGAGTCCCGCCTCCGCGGCGGGCATGGCGGCGTCCATCCGCTGGAGCAGGAGCGCCCGCACCCGAAACACGGCGGCCAGGATGCGGGAGCCGTGGGGGGTCGCGAGTGCCTCCACCGGCTCCGGCGTCCAGCCTTCGAGAAAGATCCCCTGGCTTGCCAGATAGGCCGGATAATCGAAGGCGCCCGGATTGTCGAACCGGCGGGGATGTCGCAGGCGGAAGCGGCCCCGCACCTCGTCCCCGTACCGGAGATCGAGCGGCGAACCCAGCACCGTCAAGCGCGCCCGCCCGGTCGCCGGCACACGGCGATCCCCCAGGGTGAGGTGGGTCACCTCGGCCACGAAGCGCGTCCGCGACGCATCGCTGGCGTCGCGGGTGTCGGGCGGCTGCGGGTCCGGGGGGACCGCCACCCACCCTTCGAGCAGGATCGGGGCGCCCAGCGCGGTCTCGGGCAGGCGGCTGACGTGATGCGGGGGCGCCTCGCGCAGGTCGACGACCATGGCCTGCGCCCCCAGGCAAAGGAACCCTGCCAGGAGCCCTGGCCACCGGAGATGGCGGGCCCCGATCCAAGGACCGATCGCACCGAGAAGCAGCCCGACGAGCGCCGCCGCGGCCCACCCGACCGACCCGAGCGGCAGTGCCGGCGCCAGCGCGGTCCCCAGGCCGAACGCCACCGCGAGAGGCACCAGCGGGCGCGCGCCGAGGGACGTGGCCCGGTCCGGGTCTGCCGGCTGCGCGGGCGCCGTGGGAGGAAAAACCGCTAGGTCGCCCTCGCCCGCTGGAGTAGAATCGTCAAACTCAGGCTCAGGGTACGGTGAGGCCATTCATGCGGCTCCTGGATCGCGCCATACTGAAGGAAATGACCGCGGCCTTCCTGCTCGGCCTGATGGTCTTCACCTTCGTCCTCCTCACCAACAAGATCCTCCGCCTGGTCGAGCTGATTGTCAACAAGGGGGTTGGGGTTTTCACGGTGCTCCAGCTCTTTCTGTATGTGCTCCCCTATTCCCTGGTCGTCACCATCCCCATGTCCGCCATGCTGGCCGCCCTGGCGACATTCACACGCCTCAGCACCGACGGCGAACTCCTGGGGCTCCGCGGCGCGGGGTCTAGCCTCACCCGCCTGGCGCGGCCCGCCCTGTTTTTTGGCATGGCCACGACCGCGCTCACCCTCGTCATCACCATCTGGATCCTGCCGTATAGCAATCAGGCCTTCAGAAACCTGGTGTTCGACATGGCCCGCCGTCAGGTCGCCGTCGGCATTCAGGAGGGGGTGTTCAACAGCACCTTTGACGGCTTGATCCTCTACGTCGAGCGCCTGGACTCCCGCACCTCGGAGATGGAAGGGGTCTTCCTGGTGGACAGCCGAAATCCGGAGGAGCGTCGGGTCATCGTGGCCCAAAGCGGTCGTTTCGACTCGGATCCTCAGCAACTCCGGATGGGCCTGACGCTGCAACAGGGTTCCATCCATCTGTCCGGTGCAGAGATGTCCGGCCGTTACCGGCTCATCACCTTCCAGACCTACGCGGTGACCCTGGACGCCGGCCGGTCATTCTCCGACCCCATGCAGCGACCGCTCGGCGAGCAGGAACTGACCTTGACTGAGCTGCGGGAGCGCGCGACGGCGCTTCGGGCGGAAGGCAAGAACTACCATCCCCCGATCGTGGAGTTTCACAAGAAGCTGGCGATTCCGTTCTCGTGCGTGCTCTTCAGCATCATGGGGATCCCGTTGGCCAGCCGGATTCGGCGCGGAGGGCGCGGCGTCAGTTTCGCCATCTCCGTCGCCTTCGCCCTGGGGTACTACGTCCTGATTGTCGGTGGCGAGGGCTTGGGCAACCGTGGGAAGCTGCCCGAAGTGCTGGCGATGTGGCTTCCGAATCTCTTGATCGCCACGGGGGGATCCATCCTCTTTCTCCGGGCCGAACTCCATCCGGCGACGCTCGCCCAGGCGTGGCGGCTGGCCCGAGCCCGCCGGGCCCCCGGCCAGACTCGAGGGTAACGGAATGCTCCTCCTGGACCGCTATATCGCCCGCGAATGCGCGAAGCTTCTCGGACTGTGCCTCGTCGTCTTCGTCGGCGTATACGTCGTGGTGGACCTCTTCGAGAAACTCGCACGCTTCCTCGAGGCGCAGGTGAGCCTGGGGCTGATCGTTCGCTATTACCTCTTCCGCCTTCCCAAGATCCTCATCGAAACGCTGCCGGTCGCCGTCCTCTTGGCGTGCCTCCTCGGCGTCGGTGGCCTCGCGAAGAACAACGAGGTCCTGGCCATGAAGATGGGCCACCTCGGGTCGCTCAGGATCGCCCTGCCGTGCATCGGCGTGGGGTTGGCGGCGAGCCTCTTCGCCTGGATCACCGTGGAGTACATCGCGCCCCGAGCCAGCGAGCGCGCTCTCGATATCGAGCGCACGCAGGTGCGCCGGCTCCCGGCCCACCGCATCACGCGCGACAGTGATATCTGGTACCGGGCGCAAGATGACCGGTTCGTCCACATCTCGCTGATCGAGGCCCAATCCGGCCTGATCCGCGGGATGAGCATCTTCGAGCTGTCGCCCGGCTTCGACCTCCTGCGGCGGATCGACGCAGGCGAAGCCAGCTGGGGCCCGGACGGCTGGAGCCTCCGGAACGGCTACCAGATGGAATTGAACAAGAACCCGATCCGAATCACGCCGTTCAAGGAGTTGGGCCTGGCGCTCAAGGAGCGTCCCGAGGAATTTGCCCGCGTGGCCCGCTCCCCGGAGGAGATGAATTACGCCCAGCTCCGCGCGTACATCGACCGGCTGGTGAAGAGCGGTGTGAGCGCGACCAGGTATATGGTGGACCTGCACGCCAAGGTATCGACGACGCTGGTCAGCCTGATCATGGCGGTGCTGGGAGCGAGCTTCGGCCTTCGGACCGGTCGTGCGGGCGTCATGATCTGGGTGGCCGCGTGCATCCCGATGGGGTTCATCTATTACGTGATCCTCGTCCTGGGGATCTCGCTCGGTCGAGGCGGCGCCCTCCCGCCACTCGTCGCCGCCTGGCTCCCCAACGTCGTCTTCGCGGCTGCCGGCGTCGTCTCTCTCTGGCGGCTGCGGGGCTGAGTTCTTCCGCGACTCCCTGTTTTCCTTCCGCTTCTCTAGTGCAAGGTCAGGTTCTTGTCGATACGCTGGATCAGCGTGTTGATGTCCCGGATGATATCCTTGGTTGGAACAGTCTGTCCGTCACCGACCTCGATCCGCACGTGGAACCGAATCGGCAGACCCGCCTTAGCCCGGACTTCCAGTAGCTTCGGGATGATGTCCCCCAGATCCTGCACCTGCGCCGGTTGCAACTCAACGGCCGCCACCAGGATCGTTCCGGGGGCGACGTCCGCCACTCCTCGCCAGCCGGTTTCCACACGGTCAGCCCCGCTCGCCACTTTGAATTTCACGAACTGGGCCGACGGGAGGTCACACGGCCAGGCATGCGACCCCTCCGCCACTTCGAGGAACCGTGCCTGCAGGGCGGCGTTGATGCTGTCGCGAACGGTTTTCCACGGTAACGTCTTCCCCACCTTCACGGACAGGGCCGTCGCGATGGAGAGGCCCGAAGCGACCCCACCCTTCCAGGGGCTGGGGAGATTCTCCGGCAGGATCTCAGCCGGCGCGATGACGGCCGGCGGGGCGCTCAGGCGAGCACTCGGATTCAAGACGCCTGGCGGTATCGGCTCAGCCAGAATGCTGGCCGGGCCGGAGAGTAACCAGAGGTTTCCGCCTTCGACGGCGGCACTGATCGCCTTTTCGACTGCGGCCTGCCCCACTTTCGGAATAGGCATGGGCTCCTGGTATCCCTGCCGCTCGACCTGAACCACCGTTGGCCCATTGAAGTAGTCGGCAACCGCCTGCACGGTGATCTCTGCACCCGACCACAACCCCGGAAGTCTCCCAGAAACCAGGAGGCCTGGTTCCAGCTCTTTCAGTTCCGCCCCGTGAGGGAGAACAAGCTCCAGCGCGGAATCGCTCAAGGCATTCTCGTCTGGCTTGGCCATCCACCAGGTCCGGGATGTTCCGTCCGGACGGACGAGCCGCAGGACAAAGGTCCCCCGCTCGCACCCGTCGGCCAGCGTATCCAGAATGGCCCCAGCCTTGAGCATCTTTGGCAGGTGCGGAAGCTGCGCAAACGCTCTCGCCAAGTCCTTGACGCGTCGAGACACCTCTCCGGTCCGCCAGAGGTTATACGGACCATCCGGGAGAAGCGCTCCCGCTTCAACGGCTGTATCCTGAACCCGCGACCGTTTGTCGCCTTTGATGATGGTAAAGTGCGACTCCTCCGTTACGGTGATCTTGAACGCCTGGACCTCGTCCTTTTCCGAGACGGTCACCACGATGCAATACGCCTGCTTGATCGCGTCCGGGATCCGCCCTTTGGCCTTGTCGATGTTGATCTGAAGCGTCATGGCTCGCGCAGAGTCAACGTTCCCGTCCTTTTGCTGCTTCTTGATGTCGTCCCGGACGATCTCCCAGCCCAGGTAGTCGCGCACCCTCGCCAGTGCCAGCTCAATCCCGTCACGAGACGGGGCCAAGAGCAGCACCGCGTTTCGATACACGCGGGGTTTGTCCGGCCCCGTGGTCTCGTTCAGGAATCGCGAGGCCTCGGCGCTCGGTTTTCCTGACTCCGAGGCGGCCTGGAGCCCCAGGACGGCGTAATGAAAGCCGCCGTCATCCTCAACGTCCCTGGGACGCGTCGGCAGCGTGTGCACATGCACCCCCATGGCGGAGGCGTTGGCTGTCAGCGCCTTGGTCTTCGTGATGTCGTCCAGTAACCGGGCGCGGACCGTATCTTCGGAGATGTTTTTCGCGGCGACCGCGTGCATTTGGGTGAGATTCGGACGGTTACCGAGTCGCCACGAGCCAGGCAGTTGCGCTTCCTGCGCCCCCGTATAGAGGTCGTCAAGCCAGTAGCTCGTCTGCGCCCATCTGGTGAGGCCCTTTTCGAGTTCAATTCTATCCGGGCGAGTGGCGCCGAGAAGCCCAAGCAGGTCGCGCGTCTGTGCGGTCTGACCGATCGGCTGCGAATGCAGGAAGGTCGTGACGACCGCCTGTTCAACTTCTCGATATTTCAATCCGACCGACTCCACTTGAATCCGCCTGGCCTGGGCGAATTCGTTATCCAGGATGCCGGTCCAGGCCTGCTTCTTCCCCTCCCATTCCTCGGTATCGGCTACGGCGACCATCTCCCGCAACGCCTCCGAGAGTCCTTCCCTTTCCGAGGCGGCCAGGAAAACGGCCGGCCCGACCAGCGGGCTCGTATCCCACGCCTCGGCCTCGCGGAGCGCCAGCGCGAACGTCCGGAGGACACCGCGAGTTCGCTGGAAGCGGGTGAGCTGCGTCCACTTGGAATAGAGCACCTCGGTGAGGTCCGGGTGGAACGGGAAGCTCCGCAGGAAGCGTGCTTCCGCCTCTGCGCCTTGCTTGGCCGTCTGCTCGTCCACGGCCGCGATGCCCTTGAGCGCCGCCATGACGTGTTGCGGGAACGTCTCGCGGTCCTTCAGGGAATCGGGCGTGAAGAACCGCCGGCGCAGGAGCTCGGCGACGTCCTCCTTGACGACCGGCTCCACCGCCTCTTCGCGCTGACGCTGGAAGATGTCGTACAGCTCGGCCTGGATCTCGCGACCCAGCTTGTCGCTCTTGCGCGGGTCGGTGGCCAAGAGCGAGGCGACGAGACAGCACCGATCCGCCTTGACGACCGCCTGGGTGAGATATTGGAAGAAATTCGCCAGACGTGCTCGCGAATCGCGATCCTGGGACACCTTCTCGCGGGCGTACATCAGGACCTCGTCAACCAGGATGAGGATCCCCAACCCCTCCTTCCCCGGCAACTCCAGTAGTTCTGTGAGGAGATTCTCCGCCGGCGCTGTATCCCGCTCCTCGGCCTTGCCGCTCGCGTGGAGAATCTTGAGTCCCGCATCGCCCGCAATCTGGTACGCCAGCACGCTCCACGGCTGCTTGAGCGTTCGGCTCTTGCCATCCGGCGAACGAACCTCCATCCCTTTTTCCACGTCTAGCTTGTCGAAGCAGAGGCCCACCACCCGGCACTTCGGCGGCCTCTGGCCGATATCCTGGACGAACTCGGCAACGGCGGGGAGGTCCGGCAGTCTCTCCGGGTCGTGGACAAGGTGTCGCAGAGTAATCAAGGTATGGGTCTTCCCGCCGCCGTAAGTCAGCTCCAGTTGCCGGACGGCCTTTTCGTTCTTGCCCGCCAGCCGCAGGACGACATCCCGCACAAGGCGCCGCAGGTTGTACGTGGGAAAGGTGAGCGCGAAGAACTCCTCCGGCTTCTCGTACACCGGCCGCTTTCCCCGCTGCATCATGACCTCGTAGAGGTCGGCAGCGAACATGTGGAGCGGCAATTCGCCAGACCGCAGGTCCTCGCGGAGCGTGACCACCTTGTGCCAGGGCGTCCAGGGAAGCTTCGGCATGACGAACCCCCTTTGCCTACTTCAACCAGAGCAGACTCGATAACGAGATGGGTACAATGCGCGGATCGGGGACCGTCACCCCGTCCTCGAGCGTGACGAGCAGTCCGAGCGGGGCGTTGTACACCGTCTTCTCCAGGAACGCCCGAAGGCCACGGGTATCATCATGGGGATCGATCCGCCGGCGGTACTTGACCTCCACCGGAATCCGCCGCGTGCCGACCGTCAGGACGAAATCCACCTCCGGCTCGTTTCCGCGCTGGGGAAAGTGGGCAACGTCGAGATTCGGAATCGAGGCAAGGAAATACCCCAGGGCACTTTCAGCCAGGTGTCCCGCCAGGTCGGTCAAATGCGGGTTGGCGACCAGGCTCTCCGCATCAAGGGGCACCACCTCCTGGAGCCAGGCAGCGCGAAGCGCATGATCGCATAGGCACACCTTCGGCGACGACTTCTTGCGCTTCAGCCGCAATTCCAGCGGCTGGACCAACCGAATCAGCAGCGTGCCATCGAGGAAGCGAAGGTAGTTGAAAATCCGGCTCCAGCCGATGTTGCCGGCCAGCGCCTGCTGAATCTCCGGCACGAAGACCGCCTGACCGGGAGTTTGCCCTGCATATCGGCAGCACAGCCGGAAGACCTCCTCGAGAAGCTTTTCGTCTCGCTTCTGACCTCGCGGCCCCATCCGCAGGTCGTGCTGAATCGCCCGCTTGATGACCGTTTCGTTCAAGAGGTCCGCCACTTCTTCCCATTGAACATCCGGACGGTCGTGGGCTATAGGATAGGCCCCGCGCTCCGAGAAGGCGCGAAAAGCAGACAGGCGGCGCTCCCGGGTCGTGCGTCCGTGCTCGACGGCCTCCGTCCAGAACTCGCGTCTGCTCAGGTGCTCCAAGCCGTTTTCGGGCCAGAAAGCCGGCGAGTTCGCCCCCTGCCGTAGGTCCGCGATCTCCCGCAGAAAAAGAGGCCCAATGTCCAGGGTCGTGATTCGTCCCGCCAGGCTGTCTCGACCGGCCTCGATCCGGAGGGACGAGCTGCCCGTCACCAGCACCCGCACCGTGTGGTTGTCCACGAGACTCTTGACCTGCGGCGCCCATGCGTCTAGGTTTTGCACTTCATCGAAGAACAGGTAGGTTACCTCTCCTTCTTTCGCCGCCTCATTGAACGTAACCCGCAACACCTCGCGCTCATACCAGCGCGCGATGTCCAAGACAGGCTCTTTCAGCCCTCGCAATGTCGGCAGCTCATCGAAGGGGACGTACAGCAGGCGCCGGGGCACAATCTTCTCGGCCAAGAGAGACTCAATCAGTTGCCGTAGAAGTATCGTCTTACCCACCCGGCGCGGACCGCGGAGAACGGTTGCTGGCGTCATGCCCTTGGTAAGCAGTCGCTTGAGACGACCGAAAGGCCACCGCTTGAACGCCGGAACTTCCTTGCCGGGCCGATCGCTCCACCAGGGGTTGAGCGAGCGAAGGTTCTCGACCAGCTCTACCGGGAGCTTCCCGAACAAGGGATTGTCTTCTAGCGAAAGGCGTCGATTGGTCATCGGGCCCCCTTTCGGTGATGCGCTTCCGGACGCGGAGACGCGGGGACACGGGGAGGACGATTGGCGCCGACAGTCCAGTCGTCGGGATGGTCAATCATGCGAACCAGCTCTGCGAGAATCTGCTCGAAGGAGCCGTCCAATTCGAATGCCTCGGAATCCGAAAAGTACCCACATCGCAAGGCAAGCTCTGTCCACGTCTGAGACTCCGCAGCCTCTCCTTCCGCATCGTTGAGTTTACTGACAAACGCTGCCGGATAGCGCCGCTTACGCCATGCTTCTGCGATATTGGTGGCAACCGAACGTGAAGCCCGTCGGAACTGATCGGTCATCGAGTATTTCTCTTCGTTGGGGAACTTCTTGGTCAGTTCAAAGACTCGCATTGCCGCATCCATCGCGTGTTGCCAAACCCTCAATTCCTTGAACGATCTTATGTTCGCCATCTCCGCGCCCCTCGTCCCCGCGTCACCGTGTCGCCGCGTCATTCCCTTCCGCGGCAAGCGGCAACTCTGGTGCCTTCTCCGCGGCGGCTCCCTTGCCGCCGATGTGGTTGCTGAGAGATTCGAGAAGCGAGCGTTCTTCGCTTCCTTGTGGCGAAAGCTCGATCAGCGACTGCACAAGTCGCTTGAAGAGTTCCTGCCGTCGGAGGCCGTTGCCGTCGAGATACTCGTCAACCTTGTGGAGATCGCCCGCCCTCCAAAAGTGCATTAGGCGATGGACACGGTCAATCAGCGGAACCGGCTTTCCACCCGGAGCCTCGTAGCCAAGCGAACTTCCCTTGCGCTGCGCCCAGGTCTTGAGCTTCACCTTGCTGCCGGATTCCTCTTCCGCGTCCGGCTCAGTCTCTTCATCCGCCATCTCCGCGTCCCCGTGTCCCCCCATCTCCGCGTCTTCTTCATCCTCCACCGCCTTGCCCTTGGTGAAACCGATAAGGTCCAAGGTACCGGCCAAATCCCTGTCCGAGATCCCGCAAGAGATCGCATACAGGATACACGCTCCCGCCGGGGCCTCGTCCATCCCGAAGTCGTGGCGGTGAAGGAGGTAGTAGGCGGTCGGCTCGTCGAGATCGCCTATCGGCGACTCCGACTGCGACACGGAGACACGGCGACTCGGTGACTCGGTGACAGTCCCCGCGTCTCCGCGTCCCCGCGTCTCCGCGTCGTCTTCTCCGTACATCACCCGGCCCACCACGAAGTCCACCACCATCCGTCGGACCTGCGTCAGGAACTCCGAGACGGTCAGGATCTGACCCGGGTCATTCGCCTTTTTGACCACGGGATGCTTGCTGTATGCCTCCAGCGCCGGCCCCGTCGCCGCCCACACAAAGTCCGGGCCGCGAATCCCGGCGTCCCAGAACTCGCGCAGCTTCTCGCGGATATTCTGGCGCATCTCCACTAGGACCTTGTTATCCCAGCCCAGCCGAGCATCTTCCGGCCGCTTCTTGCAGACGAGCCATACGGATGAAGAGAGGGCCGCAGACGAAAGTGAACGGGTCCGGGCAGCCCGCTCAGTCTGGATTGGCCATGAACCGTCGACCACAAAGCCGGCGCGGATGATCGCGGAGGCGAGAGTCTCCCACGCGTCGGGTTGCTTGTGCGCGAAGGCAATGACCAAACGCCCATCGGGCGCGAGGGAGCCATGGCACGCACGAAAGGCACGAGCCATGCCCTCTTCATAGGCAGCCTTGGATTTCTCTTTGTCCCCTCCATGCCGACTCGAATCATCGATGAGTTCACCATCCCCACTATCGTGGTCCCACTTCGGAGACAAGGGCCCGCGAAACGATGCCTCCAGTTCCGGGGCCACGCCCTTCAGCGTGCGCCGCAACCAGACATAGAAGAAGTCCATGCAATCCGAGTATGGTATTGCATCGTAGTATGGCGGATCTGTAAGTACGATGTCGGCCCCAGGGGATGCCGACGAAATCGCGCTACCTTGCAGTACGTGGGGCACCGGGCTTTGGTCGAAAGCCCTCAAAGCATGCTGGACGAACAAGAAAATCCATTCGAGGGCATTTGAATAGCTACCGCTTGCTCCGGACCGAAAATCGACCTCCGAAAAGTCCCAAGAGATCGGAAGAGCGAAGCGTTGGAACGTATTCACATTGAATTCGCCACCGGTTTGCCAGTGGCAAATGGTGGATCCCGCATCGGCGATCCTGTCCAGGCAAATAGCCAAGTATGCCAGAAGCGCCGCGCCCCATTCGCCATCGTATTGATATGCACCAATCGTCGTGACCGATTCCCTCGAACTCTTCAAGAAGGTTCCCAGCGCCAGAAGCTGCCTCTGTGTGAAGAGCGTGCTCCATTTTCCGAAGCCATATCCATCTACTGAGAACGCACGGCTTGCCCCGCTGCCACCTTTCGGTGTCGGTTCGTCAGGGATACCGAATGGAATCTCCGCGAATAGGTCAGACAGAGCATCCTGAGCCTTGGCCGCCAGCTCGACCTCGCGCTCAGTGGGAAGTCGATATTCCTTTCCGTTCTGCCCATCGACAACTACGGCCGTATTGACCACACCGAGCCGCCCGACCCGGCCCTCCAGACGGATATCCTCCATCGTCATGATGGCCGGGCAGCATGGGCACTTGGCGCCGGAGCGGGACATGGTCCCAGCGCTAATGCGTTTGTCGTGCTCCCGGCGCTGGGCCGTATTGCCGCCCTTGATGGGCACCTTGTTCTCAATGTCAAAGACCACGCCGGTATTGTCTGCGTTCGGCTCCATCGTGAGGAGGATGCGTTTCTTGTCCCTCTTGCAGAGCCAGCGAGTCTTGAGAAGTGGAATCGTGGTGCGACAGTTCTTGCACGTCACCGTCCGCGCCCAGAGGTAGGCCACTGTCGGCTTCGCCACCCAGCGTGGGTTGCGCTTGTCCCCGAGGTATTCCTCGCTGAATTCTGCATTGAGCCCATCCACGTCTGGTGTCCCATCCTCTTTCAATGGGACGAGACGCATGAGCTGCTTCTCGTAGGGCTTTGGAGCGGTCTTCTCAAGTGGCTCGAAGTCGGCGTAGGTCGGGTAATATTGCGCAAGCTCCCGCCGTGCCCGATCTAGCACCCATTGGCCCCACGCCCGAACATGCCATGCCAGGTCCGCGTCGGTGCTCAACGCCTGACCGACGTTCAGGTCGAGCGCTGCCTGTTCGCCCTTCCGCAGGATGCGCCCCAAGCGTTCCAAGGTTTTGGTTATCTGCCCCTTGCTGAGCCCCTTGGCTTTTTCGAGGAACTCGCGCATGAACGCTTCGTTCTGCAGGATGAAGTCAGGAAGAGGCCAGGTCTTCCCGGCCAGTTTCTGCGGGTATTCGAGCGTACACTTGAGGACGAACCAAGCAACAGGGTTGATATCCACGGCGGTCGCTTCGCACCCGAGGCGCATTGCCTCCAGCGGAATCGCTCCACCACCCGCGAAGGGATCAAGCACCTTTGGCGCTCGTCCTCCGTAGGCCTTGCGGATCTCCTGCCGGAACCACTCCAGGTCGGCCGCGTTTTCTGTCTCCCTACCCCAGTGCAGAATGCCGCCCTCGGTGACCTCCTTCTCACGCTCCACGACCTGCCCGTTAGGCATTCGCTTCTTTTCGATCTTCTTGACGACCTTCCCGCCAATTTTCTCGCACAACTCCTGCCGCTGTCGGATGATCTCCTTGTGCCATTCCTCGTCGCTCATCCCATCCGGCTTGGGCTGTGCGCTGGGATCCGGCAGGAGCGTCGCGATCAAAGCCGCCCGGCAAGCCGCCAGCGGCCGCCTCGCCGGCCAAATGTGCAAGGTGGAGATATGCCCATGCCGTACGTTCTTCTCATGGACACTATCCAGCGATGCCTGCTTCAGCGGAAACGCATGCTCGATAAGGCGAGGGGTGTCGGTCATGGCAGATCGACTCCGATGCCGTGGGCGATCTTCTTGGCGAGCGTTCTGAAATCCCGATATGCCTCGGAAACTGCAGCCGTATGCGCCCCAAGGGCCCCATCGGCAGGTTTCAGAAAGAACATGGGCTTGCGGGCCTCCTGGGCCAGAGGCATCAGGCTGCGGTAGTCCTTCAACCGCGCGATACAATTCTTGTCATTCTCGATGGTCAAGTCGCCTTCGATGGGAGCATTGAGGATAGACTGCCGATACGTGCCAGGAATCCGCGCAATCCAACGGTCATAGGCTTTGACCGGCCTATCTAGCCGTACCGAGTAACGCACTACCATGTACCCAATCGGCTGGATCGTTCCCAGCGGTAACGCCAGGTTGGCCGCAGGGTTTCGCTTCAGGCGCTCCTGCCATTCTTGACGCCAGCGGCGCAGGGCCGGCCCAAGATTCTCAAGCCCTTGAAGGGAGAACAGATCCGGGCCAAGCGGCACCGCGATATAATCCGTCGCAATGAGTGCAGCGCGATTGATCGCCCCCAGATTAGGCCCAAGATCAATCACCACAACATCCGCCCCATGCGTCTTCGAGGCATTTTGGAGGGTCCGCCAAAAGGCCGAGATTACACGGAAGGAGCGCTCGTCCCCGTCCATACATCTTGGCCACACATCGGACAGTTGATCTTCGAAGCTCGATAGCGCCATGTCGCCGAGAATCAGGCCCAGTCGGTCGCTGATAATCTCCACGTGTGGAGGTGCGATGTCGCCGGTTCCCCGCTTCAACGGATTGAGGCACCCGAAGATCGTTTGCGGATGCTCCGGATCCGACAACACCTGTTCGAGCCGATCCTCGTCAAGGAACGCCGCAGTCAGATTCGCCTGAGGGTCCAAGTCAGCGGCGATGACACGTAATCCCTGATCGGCAAACATCCATGCGATGTGGTAGATCATGGAGGTCTTGCCGACACCACCTTTGTTATTGAAGAACGCGAGCACAGGGACATGACTGGTTTTCATGCGCGTCTCCTGAGGATGACTGCAACATGCGAATCCTCAACGAGAAACTCCGGCGGCGGATTGCCGTTTCTCGCCATTTCCTGCCGCGCCAATGCGATCCCGAGTCCAAACCGCTGCACGTAGCCCAGCTCCTTCAGAACCGCGGCAAGGTTGGGATTACGATAGTCATATGCGCCGGCCTGTCCAAAATTGGCCCGAGTGACCTGCCCGAAGGGTCCGCCGGGATTCTGGATCTCCACCCTGTCCCGGAACCAGTAGAGACGAACGGGCGCATTGGTATTCTCGTACGACCGATGAAGAATGGCATTCCGCGCTATTTGCTGCAGTGCAATGAGTGGGTAGTCCGGCTTCTGCACTTCGACGGCGCCGGAGGTGAAGTCCACCGCCACTTGTATGTTCACCTTGAGAAGCTCATCCAATTCGGCAAGCAGATCCGGCAGAGGACCTCGGATTTCTCGCGCAGACTGTACCGGATCCTCGAGCGCGGTGCCATCTATGCGTAGGTACTGCACATACCCTCCGGGAATCCAATCGGTCGGGCTCTTCCCGATAGTCAGGACACCCAACACTGTCGGACACGTCGACGGTCCGGGGTGGGCGAACTTTACAGCTAACAATTGATGCTCGACGCTGCGCTGGTTCTGCTCTACGACATCGACGGCAACTGCAGAGGGGATGTAGACTCGCTGAAACAGCAGGTCGTTGAGCTCATTTAGCGAGGCGGAGGTCAGTGGACGAATGTCGAAAGGGATATCCCTGAACCGGCGTTTCTCGTTCAGCCGTCGTTCTTCATCCGGACTCGCAATGGCCCGGCGTGGGCCGACGCGCACCCAGACGGTCCCCCTGAATCGCACGGGCGGCGAGTCGGACGGATGAACGACGACTACCGCGACATCGCAACCTTTGAGCGTTCGCTTCTGAACCGTCATCGCCGGCAGAGGAAGGATGTTTCCGTCCGAGCGCATGGACGAGAGAACGATGAGCGACTGATCGGTTATCGCCAATCCGACCGGATTGCCTTGATTGTCGGCCCCAACGAAGAGGACGCCCGGCTTGCGATGGTCCGGCAAGTCATTGGCAAAGGCACAGATGGCCTGCCGGATCTTATCTCCGTCGGTAAGAGATTCCTTACGCTCCGTGCGGTCAGATTCGAGATCTGCCAGCAGGTTCTCCAGTTCGCCATCGGTCATGTTCGCCCTCCCTTCAGCACATTCTGCAATCTCTGTGTCCTCTGTGGCTACCCAGTTGCAGCGTTGGCAATCTCTCGTGCGCCCACGAGAACACTCCCCTTGCTCCTCGCAAGCAGCCTCCCGAATGGATCCTGCACGCGGACAAGCCGGGGGCTGGGTGTGGCGCAGTCGTAGACGGCGTAGAGCCAGTAGCCGTCGCGCAAGTTGCAGGCCTTGGCCCACTCGTTGGCCGAGACCTCCACGTCGCCCGTACCCGCGCGGCCCTTGACCTCGATGGCGCGCCTTTCGCCTTCTGACCTGTCTGCCGCGCCAGCACAGGCAGGCCGGATGGAGAGCAGATCAAAGCCGGCGTTGTCCGGCAAGCCTGCCAAGCGAGCGAGGTCGGGAGTGTGAACGTCCAGCACCTTGGCCCCCGCCGCTTCCTCAAACGCCTGGGCCACCTTCACGGCGGCTATCTCGACGTTGACATCGTGTTGCTCGCGGTCCACGGGGTCGGATGACGGCACGACCAGTGCGTGCGCGACGAACGTGACCGCGCCCGGGACGATCAGCTCCGGCTCGCGCCACAGGACCGCCAAGGCGGTCTCTCGCCGGCCGGCCAGGTCTCGCTGCTGGCGCTTCACATCTTCGAGCGCCTCGATCGCTTTCCGGTTGCCGCTCCGCGCCTTTTCCGAGTGCTTTGCACGGGCGGCGGCCAGCTCCAGCTCCTGGTAGTCGAACCCCCGCCGGATGAAACCTTCCCGCTCGGGCAGGCTTTCCATGCATCGCTTCTTTCGCTCCAGCGCCATCTCGCGAGCGACGCGCTCGGCAAGGTAGGCTCGGGCCTGCTCCTTCTCGTCGTTCGCCGCCACCGCCAGCCGTTGGGCTGAGGCAGGAAGCCCCCGCCCGCCCTTCAGTAACAGCAGATGTTCGACGGGGCAGAGGTCAATCTCGGCCCCCTCGTACTGCTTTACGCCGACGAGCCGGCAGTCCAGCACTTCTTCTTTCGCCAGGTCAGGGACGTCCGCATCGGCCTTGCGGACAATAGACAGGAGAGCCAGGTGAAACAGGTATGGTTTTTCGGTGGTGGGATCCACGAACACCGCGCCGCGGATGCCTTCGTCGGCCAGCCGCTCGCGCACCAGGGTGCGGAATTGCTCGAAGACCGGCTCGCCGGGATGCAGCCAGATTATCTCCAAATCGTCAGGCGGACGCGCAACCGAGAGATGGTCGCGCACCTTCTCAGGATACAGCTCCAAGGCAGGCAGCAAGGAGTCCATCGCTCCCGGCGTGATCGCCCGGAATGAGAACGCGCCCCCTGCTTCTCCATCGAGCGCGAGGCCCACGAGGGGCGCAGCCTGCTCCACATACTGCCGGACGTACCCGGGGAGCAGCCGACAATAGACCTCCTGACCCAGGCTGGCGCGGAGGCGCGGTAATTCCGTGACAACATCGCCGCCCGAGCCGTAGAGGGATTTCTCGCGGGCGGCGAGGGCCTGGACCTGCTCGTTCGTCAGACGGCCATCCAACTCGCGCGCCACGGCCTCTGCATCCTCGGTGACCGCGAGCTCCATGTAGTGCTTGATGGAGACCCCCTCGAAAATCCGGCCGATGCAGTCGAAGACCTTGTCGGACTGAAGCTCCTTCCGGATCTTCTCGAGCTTATCGAGGAGCGTCTTGAGGACCTTGCCTTCCCGTGTGGACGGCGAGACGAGGTTCAGGATGATGACCGGATCGTGCTTCTGACCGTAGCGGTGGATGCGCCCCATGCGCTGTTCGAGGCGAGCAGGGTTCCAGGGCACGTCGTAGTTGATCATCAGCCAGCAAAACTGGAGGTTGATGCCTTCCCCCGCCGCGTCTGTGCAGATGAGGAATCGCGCGCCGCCTTCCGCGAGGGACTTGCGGAAGAACTCGACCTGCTCTTCGCGCTCGCTCAGTCCCGTGGCCGGATGAGGATGTGTGCTCATCCCCCCGTGGATCTGGGCGACCTGGCCGGTATAGCCCAGGCCGCTCAGGCGCCGCACCAGGAACGTGAGCGTGTCCCGGTGTTCCGTGAAGACGATGAGCTTCTCCCCGCTGAACTTCGGGTCGGTCAGAACCTCGCGAAGCCTTTCGAACTTGGATTCGTGGCCCAGATCGTGAACCTTCTTGGCCAGATCGAGGAGATGCTCGACTTGCTCCTTTTCCGCCAGGAGGTCCGCCAGCGACGCCGCGACCACGCCCTGGAGCAAGGTGTCCTCGGCGGCCTCGTTCTCCTCGCGGTCCGCCTCGGGCGCTTCGTCGTCCGCGGTCTTGGTTTCCAGGACGTCAGCGTCCTCGCGAATCTGCCGCTGAAGGAGTACCAACTGCTCGACCGTCAGTTTGCCGTCCTGGACATCGGCGATGAGGCGATCCAACTTTTCGATGCGACGCTCGAACGAGCGCAGAAGCGCATAGGTGGAGCTGGCCAGGCGGCGCTGGAACACGCTCATCGCCAGGCGCGCCGCCTCGCGGTTCAACAGCTTCGCCCGATTGTAAACGTACCGGAGATACTCGGTGGTCTCGTCGTACAGCGCCTGCTCGCTGATCTCGCCCTGGGTTAGCTTGTAGGTCAGCGTGTCCGAGATCCGCGTGGGGTACAGCGGCCGACCGTCCAGGTACACCATCTCTTCCTTGGTGCGCCGGATGAAGCGTCGCTGGCGAAGCTCTACGGGGTACGCATCGAACGCCTCTGGGGTCGACAGCACGTCGGGCTCCAAGAGGCGCCAGAGGGCGTAGTACGGATACTCCTTGCCCATGTGCGGCGTGGCGGTGAGGAGCAGCACGTGATTGGCATTCCAGGGAAGCCACCAGCGTCCGTCAACTCCCGACACGCCCGTCAGCGCCTCCGCCAGACAGTACCGGTCGGTCTTTCGGACGCGGAGATCGGCTCCTCGATCTGCAGATAGTTTGTGGGCCTCGTCGAAGATGATGAGATCGTACGGCGCGACGGCGGGCTCCTTGATTCGCGCAAATACCCGGAGACTCGCCAGCGTATCCACACTGACGATGACCTGATCGCTGGTTGCGGCAGTGAAGGGATTCTCCTGTCGGGCGTCGGCTCCTTCCACGATCTGAAATGGAAGATTAAAAAGCCGGAGCAGCTCCCGTCGCCAGTTGCCCACCAGACCCGCTGGCGCCACGACCAGGATGCGTCGCAGGAGGCGACGCGACAGCATCTCTCGCATGTAGAGGCCGGCCATGATGGTCTTGCCGGCTCCCGCGTCGTCGGCCAAGAGGAACCGAAGTCGGGGCTGGGAGAGCATGTGATCGTAGACGGCAATGCGCTGGTGAGGGAGAGGATCGATGTTTGAGATTTCGGTGGCGAAGGTGGGATTGACGAGGTGGCCAAAGGAGAGTCGCTCTCCTTCGGCGAGCACCTTGACGACGTTGGGGTCAGCGGTGAAGTCCAGGGTGGGGGTCGGTTTCTTTTCGTCGCTGCGCGGCGGAGGAACCTCCGCAACACCTGACTCCAACTGGCGGAGCTGATTCCACGAGAGCTGCGAGGGTTTCGTCTGTCTGTTTTCCCAGCGATTGACCGTGGCGAACGAGACACCGAGGCGCTGAGCCAGTGCCTGCTGGGTGAGGCTGAGACGCCCCCTCAACCGCTTGATGCGGTCCGGGTAGTCCCCCATGGGAATGCCGCCGGAGAACGATTTTTCTTCTGGCATACTTTAGTATATAACATATGTTATAACTTACTGTCAAGCATGCACGCGTCAGTGTATCTATTACCATCGATCAAGGTCAGTCTTCGCCATCCAACAGAGCAGGCAAGCGGTCGAGAGCGATGACAAAGCGAGAGTGGTTGAATGGGGCGTTGGTTTGGAGGACCTCCCCGATCTCCGCCAGGACAACGGCCGCAATGAGTCGCTTCGCCTCGGCTTCTGTGTGGCCCTCCTCTACCAACCGATCGAAGGTTTCCCGGGTTTCCGGCGGATCGTCGTCGCGCAATTGGTTCTCGACGACCTCCAAGGCGGCTGCGAGCACCCTCTGGCGTGCGGCTTCAGGCATTGGACAATCTCCATTCCTCGCGATGTGGTTGGCCGGTCCTGAGAGAGTCAAACAACAAGGGCCGGGAAAGCGCGTGCGCCCCCGGCCCTCGTATCACCTTCAACCATCAGCCGCTGGCCGTCAGTTCGTCGCGGCTCTCGGCTCGTGGCTCGCAGTTCGGGGCGCTTCGCCCTACGTTCCCATCTCCCACGACGCCAGGTACTTCTTCTGTTCCTCGGTCAGCGTGTCGATCGTGACGCCCATGGACTCCAGCTTGAGCCGGGCGATCTCGGCGTCGATCGCCTGGGGAATCCGGTGGACCTTCTTCTCCAGCTTCCCACGGTTCTTCACGGCGTATTCGGACCCGAGCGCCTGGTTGGCGAAGGACATGTCCATGACGCTGGCGGGATGTCCCTCGGCCGCCGCCAGGTTGATGAGGCGTCCGTCGGACAACAGATAAATCCGCCGCCCGTCCTTCAGCCGGTACTCCTCCACCTCGTCCCGGGCCAGGCTATGCCCGCTCGACAGCGACTCCAGAGCCGGGATGTCCAGCTCCACGTTGAAGTGGCCGGAATTACAGACCACTGCCCCGTCCGCCATCACCTGGAAGTGCTCCTTGCGGATGATGTGGGTATTCCCCGTCACCGTGACGAAGACTTCGCCGCGCCGCGCCGCCTCCAGCATGGGCAGCACCGTGTAGCCGTCCATCACGGCCTCCAGCGCCCGCAGGGGATCGATCTCGACCACGATGACATTGGCCCCCATCCCTCGCGCCCGGCTGGCCACGCCGCGGCCGCACCAGCCGTAGCCGCAGACCACGAAGCGCTTGCCGGCCAGGAGGAGGTTGGTCGCCCTCATGATACCGTCCAGTGTGCTCTGGCCCGTGCCGTAGCGGTTGTCGAAGAAATGCTTGGTGTCGGCGTCGTTGACCGCGATGATGGGATAGAGGAGCACCCCGTCCTTCTCCATGCTCTTCAGCCGGATGACGCCGGTCGTGGTCTCCTCCGTGCCGGCGATCACGTTCGCCGCGAGGTCTTTGCGCTGGCTGTGGATAACCCCGATGGTATCCGCGCCGTCGTCCATGGTCAGGTGCGGCTTGGAATCCAGGGCGACGTTGATGTGTCGGTAATAGGTCTCCTTGTCCTCGCCTCGAATGGCGAACACCGCGATTCCGAATGCCTTGACCAGCGAGGCCGCCACGTCGTCCTGCGTGCTGAGCGGGTTGCTGGCGCAGAGGCAGACCTCCGCCCCGCCGGCCTTGAGCGCCCGCATCAGATTGGCCGTTTCGGACGTCACGTGGAGACAGGCCGAGACCCGAAGCCCCTTGAACGGTTGCTCCCGAGTGAATCGCTCCTCGATCATGCGGAGGACCGGCATGCTGCTTCGGGCCCACTCGATGCGGCGGGTTCCCTTCTCCGCCAGGGCGAGATCCTTGACGTCGTATTTCATCACGCACCCCCTTTCATGCCAAGGGCCAGGGGTCGCCACTCGCCCCTGGCCCCGACTCTCATCCGGGCGTCCGGCTGGTCGTACCCCGACCCCTGACCCCCGATTCCCCTGCCTAGCTTCGACCCATTCCAACAGACCGCTTCTCGGCCGGGCCGCTCAAAAAGGTCTAGATGCCAGGCGGCGCGCGACGGGCGGGGTACCCACCGAAGGTGGGTCAAGGCGTACTCCAGGTACGCCGCAACGAGTGCCCGAGCGGCCCAATCCGCCTGAGGCGGACAGATGGGCCTTTTTCAGCGGCCCGCTAGGCGCCGAGCTTCCCCGCGTCCTTCTTGAGCGCGTCCGCCTTGTCCGTCTTCTCCCAGGTGAAATCCGGGTCGGGACGCCCGAAATGGCCGTAGGCCGCTGTCTTGCGGTAGATGGGCCGGCGCAGGTCGAGTGCCTTGATGATGCCCGCCGGCGTCAACTCGAAGTGCTTGCGCACCAGCGTCTGCATCTCCTCGTCCGGGATGCGGCCCGTTCCGCTGCTGTCCACCATGACGGAGACCGGCTC
>Ga0209048_10001941_pt1 | contig 20838 bp, 20 predicted proteins | sample FrelakmetCRP12CR_FD_187146 | JGI IMG/M metagenome (GOLD analysis project Ga0209048, IMG submission 187146) | Freshwater lake sediment microbial communities from the University of Notre Dame, USA, for methane emissions studies - CRP12 CR (SPAdes)... | ecosystem: Environmental > Aquatic >... | reverse complement strand
TCGAAAATTCGGCAAAGCACCCGCGCCGGGGCGCGTCGCCGTGGGCGAGACCTGTCACGACTGTCGACGGAGTGTTTTTACACAACCAAGACCCAAAGCCGCCGTTCACGATTGGCCAGAGTTATCGCCAAAGCGGACTTCCGATCGCTCGAACTCGACGTTCCGCTGATCGGCTCGCCAATTGTTTGCTCGCGAGCGTTTCGCCGTCGCATGCCGATTTTCCCGTGCCGGCGCCGAAAACGATTGATCCCGCCTTTGGAATATGGCGACGATGGGCGCGAAAGATTCCAAGAATTCCTTCCAAGAAGTAAATCAAGAAGTAAATCATGCACAAGCGCCTATCCTTGCTCCTTCGCTCGGCTCTTTATACTCTGCGCGGAGGATTTCTCGTCCGCTCCCTTGTCATCGCCTTGTTTCTCGGGACGGCCGGCGCGATTCTGTCTTTCGCCGAGGAATATGTTCCGGCTCTCAACGCCTGGATTCCAGAGGTCCTGTTTCCCTCGCATCAAGACCCCCAGGTCGCTCTAACGATCCTCGCCGGCATCGCCAGCTCGATCATGACCGTCGTGTCGATCATTTTCGCGATCCTCTTGATGTCGCTGACCCTGGCGTCCACGCAATTTTCGCCGCGCATCCTGGTCAGCTTCGTCAGAGACCGCAGCACCCAGTGGACGCTCGGCATTTTCCTCGGCACATTTTGCTTTTGCATGGCGGCTCTTCCAGCTGTGCGGTCTTTGCCCCATCCCTTCGTGCCGGTCGCGACCGTGATGACCGCCATGCTGCTGGCGCTGTTGTGCGTCGGCTGGCTAATCTTCTTCATCAATCACATATCGCAGTCGATCAGCGTTAATCACATCGTCGATCGGATCGCGCGTGAGACGGAACTTGTCATCGACGACCTTATGCCGCACCCGCTCGGCCCATCTGAACAGCCTGAGCACGCCGCTCCCTTTCGCGAGGCGCGGGAACGGTTCATTGCCAGCCGGAGATCTGGATACATCCGTTTCATCGATGTCCCTTATCTTGTCGAGTGCGCGAAATCTTATGGCGTGCAAATTGTCGTGGAGAGGCGGGTCGGTCACTTCGTCCCGGCCGGCGCCCCCATCATGCGGGTCTTGGAAGCTGGCCGGGTGACGCCGGAACGCGAGGCTCATCTCCTATCGGCCTTTGATATCGGTCCCGCTCGCACAATGCAGCAGGATGTGGAGTTCGGAGTCATTCAGATTGTCGACGTCGCTTTGCGAGCGATCTCGCCCGCCATCAACGACCCCAGCACCGCGATCAGTTGCATCGATCAGCTCAGCCGCATTCTCATTTTCTGGGCGAGCCGTTCTCCGCCGCGCGCCTATCTGCATGGGCCGCCGCATGTCCTGCGCGTTGTCGTGTCTTGGATCGACTTCGAGGGCTTAGCAGATACGGCGTTCGAACAAGTCCGTCATTATGCGAAGAGCGACATTGCCGTCAGTCTCCGGCTGATACGGGCGTTTGACGATATCGTCGGCGCTGGATTGCCTCCGCAAGAACAACAATCTTTGGTTCTTCGGGCGCAACGGGTGGTGAGTGGCTGCGAGGAAAAACTGCCCGAAGCCGACCTTCTGAAGCTGCGTGAGCGGATGGCGCGAATTGAGATGCGTGTCTGCGCGAGGCGTGACGGGTGACTAGGGTCGCCGCCTGAAACTAGACAGTTTCCTCGGCGAAAGTTTCTTCAAGGACTGCTTCGCTCGTCCAAAATTTCTCGATGCGCTCAATTGGCGCCATCTGCGATGAATTTGGCGACTTTCTTTATAAAATCCTTATGCGCCAACCCTAAAATCCGAATGGCGCCTTTATGCGGATTGCTCCTATATCACTCCCGCAATCGCACAATAGGAGCGGATCATGTCCGATCTCATTTATGTCGGTCTCGGCGTCTTTCTCTTTGTCCTGGTGGGCGCTTACGCGCGCGCCTGCGGGCGGCTTTGAGGAGCAACGCCATGTATGAACCCATTATCGGTCTTTGCGTCGCCGTCCTGCTCGGCGTCTATCTCGTCTACACGCTCCTTCATCCCGAAAAGTTTTGACGTCGGTTTCGTGAGGTCACATCATGACAGCCATTGGTTGGGCGCAAATCGCCCTTGTTCTCGCGGCTGTAATCGCCGCCGCGCTTCCGCTTAGTTCGTATATCGCGCGCGTGCTCGCTGGCGAGCGCACGCTCCTGTCTCCGGTTTTCACACCGGTCGAGCGCGTCTTCTACAAACTCTCCGGCGTCGATCCGGCGCGTGAGCAGAGCTGGTTTGTCTACACGATGGCCATGCTCGCCTTCAGCATTGTCGGATTCCTTTCGCTCTATGCTCTGCAACGGCTGCAGAATGTGCTGCCGCTCAATCCGCAGGGTTTCGACCCGGTTCCGGCCGATCTGGCGTTCAATACGTCGATGAGCTTCATCACAAACACCAACTGGCAGAACTACAGCGGCGAGACGACGATGAGTCATCTCACGCAAATGCTCGGGCTGACGGTCCATAACTTCGTCTCCGCGGCGACCGGCCTCGCCATGGCTTTCGCCCTGGTTCGGGGCTTTGCACGCGCGGAATCGCCAACCGTCGGCAACTTCTGGGTCGATCTGACGAGAGGGACGCTCTATGTGTTGCTTCCGCTTGCGATCGTCGTCGCGCTCGCGCTCGTCGCGCTTGGAAGCCCGCAGACGCTTGCCGGCTCTTTCGAAGCAACGACGCTCGAGGGCGCCAAGCAGGTCATTTCGATTGGCCCGGTTGCGAGCCAGGAAGCGATCAAGGAGCTCGGCACCAATGGCGGCGGCTTCTTCAACGCCAATTCCGCGCATCCTTTCGAGAATCCAAACGCAATCTCCAACATGTTGGAAATTTGGGCGTTGCTTGTTATTCCTTTCGCGTCCGTCTTCGCTTTCGGACGCGCGGTCCTTGATTTCCGTCAGGGGCGCGCCATCGCCATCGCCATGGGCATCGTGCTCGTCACCGGCGTCGCGGTCGCCTATTGGGCCGAAGCTGCCGGCAATCCGTTGCTGACGGCGATCGGCGTCGATCCTTCGCCCGGCAATATGGAGGGCAAGGACCTGCGGTTTGGTGTCGCGACGAGCGCCTTATTCGCCACGGCGACGACCGGCACCAGCACGGGCGCGGTCAATTCCATGCATGACTCGTTCATGCCGCTCGGCGGCCTCGTGCCCCTGTTCAACATGCTGCTCGGCTGCATCTCGCCCGGCGGCGTGGGCGCCGGGCTCTATGGCTTTCTCGTGCTCGCCGTCATCGCGGTGTTTGTTGCGGGTCTCATGGTCGGCCGCACGCCGGAATATCTCGGCAAGAAGATCGAAACGCGCGAGATGAAACTCGCAATGCTTGCGGTGCTGATTTATCCGCTCACCGTGCTCGGCTTCTCGGGCGCGTCTGTGCTGGTGAAGTCGGCGCTCGATAGCTTGGGCAACTCGGGCCCGCACGGGCTCACCGAAATCCTCTACGCCTTCGCTTCGACCAACGCCAACAACGGCTCGGCCTTTGCAGGACTGAGCGGCAACACGCCTTGGTACAATACGACGCTCGGTCTCGCGATGTTCCTCGGGCGCTTCGCCTATGTGATCCCGGTGTTGGCGCTTGCAGGCTCGTTCGCCGCGAAGAAGAAGGCGGCCGCCTCGGTTGGCACGTTCCCGACGCATGGACCCTTGTTCGTCGGACTGCTGCTCGGCGTCATCGTCATCTTGTACCTGCTGCAATATTTCCCGGCTCTCGCGCTCGGCCCGATCGTCGAGCACTTCCTGCTGCAAGCCGGCAAAACCTTCTGAACGGAGATTCCTCCATGTCTCACAAAGTCGTCGCTCCCGGCCTCTTCGATGCGGCCATCATCAAACGCGCCACGATCGACGCGTTCCGTAAACTCGATCCGCGCCGGCTTGCGCGCAATCCAGTAATCTTCGTCACCGAAGCGGTGTCGGTAGTGGTGACGATCCTGTTCCTTCGCGATCTCGTCGCGCACAACGGCGTCGCGTCATTCTCGGGGCAGATCGCCGCCTGGCTGTGGTTCACCGTGCTCTTCGCCAATTTTGCCGAGGCGGTGGCGGAGGGGCGTGGCAAGGCGCAGGCCGACGCGTTGCGCAAGACCCGCTCTGACACTCATGCGAAACGGCTCATCGATCCGTATAACAAGACCGGCATGAAAGACGTCGTCGAAGGCGTGTCGGCGCTTGATTTGAAGATCGGCGACATCGTCCTTGTCGAGGCCGGCGATCTCATTCCGGGCGATGGCGAAATCATCGAAGGGGTCGCTTCGGTCAATGAGTCAGCAATCACCGGCGAGTCGGCGCCCGTCATTCGCGAAGCCGGCGGCGACCGTTCGGCGGTCACGGGCGGCACCACGGTTCTCTCGGATTGGATCAGGGTGAAGATCACGGCTGCGCCCGGCTCGACCTTCATTGATCGCATGATCGCGCTGGTCGAAGGCGCCGAGCGTCAGAAGACGCCGAATGAACTCGCGCTGTCGATCCTATTGTCGGGCCTCACCATCATATTCCTCATCGTCTGCGTGACGCTGTGGCCGCTTGCTGGTTACTCGGGAACCGTTTTGTCGGTGACAGTGCTGATCGCCCTGCTGGTCTGTCTTATTCCGACGACCATAGGCGGCCTGCTGTCGGCCATCGGCATCGCCGGCATGGATCGTCTGATCCGCTTCAACGTCATCGCCACATCCGGCCGCGCGGTGGAGGCGGCGGGCGACGTCGACACGTTGCTGCTCGACAAGACCGGCACCATCACCTTCGGCAACCGCATGGCTGACGAGTTCATCCCCGTCGGGGGCGTATCGGAGCACGCCCTTGCCGAAGCGGTTTTGCTCGCGTCGCTTTCGGATGAAACGCCGGAAGGTCGTTCGATCGTTGCTTTGGCGATGAGCCGTTACGGCTTGAGCATGCCCGACATTGCGGCAGATGCGCGGATCGTTCCCTTCTCCGCCCATACGCGGATTTCGGGGGTCGATCTTCCCGGACGGGCGCTGCGCAAGGGCGCGGTCGATTCGGTCATCGCTCAAGCGGGGTTGCGTGATGATCACGCCCCCGAAGACCTCAAGCGGGCAGTCGAACGTATCTCTCGCGCGGGCGGCACGCCACTCGCGGTGTCGGAGAATGGCCGACTGATGGGAGTCGTGCATCTCAAGGATATCGTCAAACCCGACATCAAGGACAGATTCGCGGCTCTACGCGCCATGGGCATCAAGACGGTGATGGTGACTGGCGACAATCCGCTCACGGCGGCGGCGATCGCTTCCGAGGCTGGCGTCGATGATTTCATCGCGCAGGCGACGCCCGAGGACAAGCTCACTTACATCCGCAAGGAGCAACAGGGCGGCCGCCTCATCGCTATGTGCGGAGACGGCACCAACGACGCCCCGGCCTTGGCTCAGGCGGACGTTGGCGTCGCGATGCAAACCGGCACGCAGGCGGCGCGCGAAGCCGGCAATATGGTCGATCTCGACAGCGATCCCACGAAGCTCATCGAAATCGTCGGCATCGGCAAGCAATTGCTGATGACGCGCGGTTCGCTGACGACCTTCTCGATCGCCAATGACGTCGCCAAATACTTCGCGATCATCCCGGCTCTGTTCGTCGTGACCTATCCGGACCTTGGCGCGATCAACATCATGAAACTGGCGTCGCCGCAGTCGGCGATTCTCTCGGCGGTTATCTTCAACGCGCTTATCATCATCGCGCTGATCCCCTTGGCGTTGAAAGGCGTCGCCTATCGCCCGGTCGGCGCGGCCGCGCTGCTGCGCCGCAATCTGGCGATCTATGGGCTCGGTGGCATCATCGTCCCATTCATCGGCATCAAACTCATCGACATCGTCGTCGCCGCTTTACACTTGGCTTGAGGAGCTCAACATGTTGGCCCAACTGCGTCCCGCGATCGTGATGATCGTCTTGTTCACCGCCTTGACCGGCCTCGCCTACCCGTTGGCGATCACTGGTGTCGCGCAGCTCGCCCTTCGCGACAAGGCCAATGGCAGCGTTATAGAACTCGACGGCAAGATCGTTGGTTCGTCCTTGATTGGTCAGAACTTCGCATCGGATCGTTATTTCCATGGCCGCCCCTCAGCGACGAGCGCGCCTGATCCTGCGGATTCCACGAAGACCGTCGATGCGCCCTACAACGCGGCAAACTCATCTGGCTCCAATCTCGGCCCGAGTTCGCAAAAGCTCGTCGATCGCGTGAACGGCGCAATTGAGGCGGAGTTTGCAGCGGGTCGCGTGGATATTGTGGCGGCGGACGCCGTCACCACCTCCGCCTCGGGTCTCGATCCGCATATTTCGCCGCAGTTCGCACAGGCGCAGGTTCCTGCGGTCGCCAAGGCTCGCGGGTTAAAGGAGAGCCGTGTCCACGCATTGGTGGAGGAGCATACTGAACAGCGTTTCGCAGGATTGATCGGCGAGCCGCGCATCAATGTGCTGCTGCTGAATCTTGCGCTGGACGAACTGCGCCCGGATCTTGTGTCCGAAAAGCGATAGAGTTCTTGAAAGAAGCCCTTCATCGGTACAATGCGCTAGAGCGAAGACCAGTTCATGGCTCGCTCTAGCGAGTCGAGACAAGAGAGGCGTTTACCCTTATCGAAAAAACCGAGGATGCCATGAGCGCCGCTGACTGGACCAAAGCGCTTTTCGTGTTGCTGCTAGTGGTTGGATTCGGCCTTCCATTTGCGGTGTATTTTATTGACGTCTACAAAGGCCGTCAGGAGCTCCCTTTTCCAATAATCGACACCATCAAGCGGCGTCTTAGTCGCTTGTCTGGGATTGGCGCCGAGAAGGAGCGAGGCGCCTCTGCAGAACCGGCAAAATCTGCCGCGGATCGATGACGAGGCTAGCCGTTCAGATGTGATCGAGGAGCTTTCCAAACCATGACTTTTGTGGGCTGGATCGAAATATTGTTGGTTCTCGCGTTGGTCCTGGGCGCAGCCTGGCCGCTCGGAGCCTTTATGGCCGATATTTTCGGCGGCTGCCAAAACTTTCTCTCACCAATCGTCGGGCCGCTCGAACGGCGCTTCTATCGACTATCGGGCGTTGACCCCCAGAAAGAGCAAAACTGGCTTTGTTATACGTTGTCCATGATTGTCTTCACGGCCGGAAGTTTTGTAGTCCTTTACTTGCTTCAAAGATTTCAAGCTTTCCTTCCGTTCAATCCCGAAGACCGAGACGCCGTAGCCCCCGATCTCGCCTTCAACACGGCGATCAGCTTCATCACCAACGCCAATTGGCAAGCCTATGCCGGCGAGACGACCATGAGCCATTTCACTCAAATGGCGGGTCTCACCACGCACAACTTCCTCGATACTGCGGTGACCATGGCTTTGGCCGTCGGATTGATGCGCGCCTTCGCCCGCAACGAGTCCGAAACGATTGGCAATTTCTGGGTCGATATGACGCGCGCAACGCTTTACGTCTTGTTGCCGATCTCGATCCTGGTCGCGCTGATTTTTGTGGCCCTCGGCATACCACAAACGCTGCAAGGATCATTCGAGGCGATGACGCTCGAAGGCGCGAAACAGACGATCGCCATTGGTCCAGTGGCCAGCCAGGAGGCGATCAAGCTGCTCGGCAACAATGGCGGCAGATTTTTCAACGCCAATTCGGCCCATCCCTTCGAGAACCCAAACGCATGGTCAAATATGATCGAGTGTTGGAGCCAGCTCGTTCTGCCGGTAGCGTTCGTTTTCACTTTTGGCCGCCTGGTGGGCGACCCCCGTCAGGGGCGTAGCTTGCTCGCCGCGATGTCGGTTATCCTTCTTGTTGGTCTCGCGATGCTTTATAGGGCGGAGGCCAACGGCAACCCGCTGCTGACGGAGATCGGCGTCGACCCGTCCGGTGGCAATCTAGAAGGGAAGGAGGTGCGTTTCAGTCAGGCGAGCGCTGCACTGTTCGCAGTCGCGACGACTGGAACCGGAACCGGCGCCGCCAATGCGGCATTCGATTCGCTCATGCCGATCGGCGGTCTTGTTCCGATGTTTAATCTCCTGATGGGATGTATTGCTCCGGGCGGAGTCGGAACTGGCCTTTACAGCATTCTCCTCCTCGCCATCCTTTCGGTCTTCATCGCCGGGCTCATGGTGGGCCGCACGCCCGAATATCTCGGCAAGAAGATAGAGGCGCGGGAAATGAAATTCGTCATGTTCTCTTTACTCCTGACGCCTGCGCTCGTGCTGATCTTCGCCGCGGTCTCTATCAGTTTGAAAGTCGCTCTCGATAGTCTTGGTAATGCGGGCCCGCATGGGTTGAGTGAGATCCTCTATGCCTACGCCTCGACGGCTTCCGACAATGGTTCGACGTTTGGCGGACTCGCTGTGAACACGCCCTGGTTCAACACCACGACCGGAATCGTCATGCTTTTGGGCCGTATCGTGAGCGTCATACCCATCATGGCCATCGCCGGCTCGCTCGCCCAGAAGAAAAGGGTCCGACCGTCGGCCGGGACGTTTCCAACGCGTGGGCCCCTTTTCGTTATCCTTCTTCTCGGCGTCTTGCTGATAGTCACCTTGCTGCAGTTCTTCCCCGTGATCACGCTTGGTCCGTTGGTTGAACATGTGCTCATGATGGCGGGTCGGACGTTTTGATCGAATCGAGGCCCTTGCTTCGCGCTATAAAACTTAGGCTCTATTTTGATACAGCCAACTTGGCGAAAGAAGCTCGAGAATCCGCAATATGGCGCAACTGGAGAAAAACTTTGATCGCCGTCCCGATCCGGAAGCGCTGCTCGCGCTGGCCGATCAGGAATCGGGTGGAAAGTTGCGTGTGTTTCTGGGCGCCGCACCCGGTGTCGGCAAAACCTATGCCATGTTGGCGAAGGCGCGCGCCTTAAAGGCGGATGGCGTTGATGTCGTGGTCGGTCTCGTCGAGACGCATGGGCGGCGAGAGACCGAAGTCTTGACGGAGGGTCTTGAAATCCTGCCGCGCCGCAAGATCGAATATCGAGGCAGGACCATCGAGGAGTTCGATATCGACGCCGCTTTGGCGCGAAAGCCCAAGCTCATCATTGTCGACGAACTCGCTCACACCAATGCGCCCGAGAGCCGTCATCCCAAACGCTGGCAGGATGTCGCGGAGCTGCTCGATGCGGGGGTCGATGTCTGGACGGCGCTCAATATCCAACATCTCGAAAGTCTCGCCGATGTCGTCACCCGCATAACCGGCGTTGCCGTGCGCGAGACGGTGCCAGACCGCGTTTTGCAGGAGGCGGCGGATGTCGTTCTCGTCGATATTACACCGGACGAGATTCTCCAGAGGTTGAAGGAGGGCAAGGTCTACCTTCCCGAGACCGCGATGCGGGCCACACAGAATTTCTTCACGTCCGGCAATCTCACCGCTCTGCGCGAACTCGCTCTGCGGAGTACGGCGGACCGAGTTGACGACCAGATGGTCGATTATCTGCGACAGCACGCCATCGAAGGCCCATGGGCGACCTCCGAGCGCTTGCTGGTTTGCGTGGGCGCCGATGGTTCCGCAGAGCTCGTCGTGCGCGCGGCGGCGCGTCTTGCGACCGGCCTTAACGCAGAATGGACGGCGGTCTACGTCGAACGGCCCGGGCACGAGGAAACAGACCCTTCGCGCGCCAAGCGTATCGACGACGCTTTGAGGCTCGCTGAACGGTTGGGGGGGCAGATCCAGCGCCTTTCCGGCCACGATCTCGCCGGAGAATTACTGCGCTTTGCGCGCCAGGAAAATATTACCCAGATCGTCGTAGGACGTTCGCGCGCGGGATTCCTCGCTCGCCTCTTGCGACGATCCCTGACCGAAGAAATAGTTCGGCGGTCAAAGGATATCGCCGTCTATGTGGTGACGGAGGACCAAGCGAAGGCGGTCGTTGAACGACGTCCCTGGCCGCGTTCGACACGCCTGGAATTTTGGATCGGCATGGGGGTCGCTGCTGTTTCTGTCGCGATCACGGTTGGTCTTGGGCATTTGCTGGAGTTGTGGCTGCGCTTGCCCAATTTGTCGATGGTCTTTCTCATCCCGGTGATCTTCTCCGCGGTGAGGTTCGGGCTGTGGGCGGCGATCGGAGCGTCGCTTCTATCTTTTCTCGCTTTCGACTTCTTTTTCGTTGACCCTCGTTACGAGCTTACGATTTCGCAACCGCACGAATTCCTCGCCCTGATCGTCTTTCTTGTCGTCGCCATCATAACGGCAATGCTGGCGAGCCGTGTGCGTGAGCAATCTCTCGGCATGCGTACGCGAGCGCAGGCCGCCCAATCCTTGTTCGAGTTCTCGCGCAAACTTTCCGGAGCAGCCAAGCTCGACGACGTTCTCTGGGCCGCTGCCGTCCACGCGCAGAAAGCCCTTGATGCGCGGTGTGTCGTGTTGCTGAGGCCGGATGACGGAGAATTGAACATTTGCGCCGCATGGCCGCCGGTGGACCAATTGGACGCTGGGGAGGCTGGCGCGGCCCGTTGGACACTGGAAAAGTCCGAGCCGGCCGGCTGGAGAACAGGAACGCTACCAAATGTGCGGTTTCAGTTTCGACCGCTAGTAACCTCACGCGGAGTTGTTGGCGTGTGCGGGATCGAGCCGAAGATCGCCGAGGAGCCGCTTCCGGCGCAGGACGAACGCATCTTGACGTCCATTCTCGAACAAACGGCAATCGCCATCGATCGCGCCCTGCTGGTCAACGAATCGGTCAAGGCTGCGGCGATCGAGGAAAACGAGAAGCTGCGCACGATGCTTCTCGCGTCGCTCTCCCATGATCTGCGAACGCCGCTCGCGTCGATCACCGGAGCGGTCACCAGCTTGCTGCAACTTGGGGATAAGATACCATTGCCGGACAGGCGGGACCTTCTCGTCTCGATCGAGGAGGAGGCGGGCCGTCTTAGCCGTTTCGTCGCCAATCTGCTCGATATGTCGCGCATTGAGTCAGGGGCGCTCGCGCCTCGACGCGATTTGGTTGATGTCGCCGAGGTTGTGCGCAGCGCGATTGCGCGATGCCGCAAAGTCTTTCCAGGGCAAGAGATCTCTCTCAGCATAGCGCGGGACCTACCGCTCATCCGCGGCGACGCGAATCTTCTCGGGCAAGTGCTGTTCAATCTGCTCGACAACGCCCATAAATACGGAGGTGACTCCGGTACAATCATTCACGCGAGGCGCGAGGGGGCGGACGTCGTCGTCACAGTGACCGACGAGGGGCCCGGCGTAAAACCTGCCGATCTCGAACGCATCTTCGAGAAATTTTATCGCGGTGGCCGCCCCGACGGCCGCAAGGCCGGTACCGGGCTCGGTCTGTCGATTTGTCGCGGCCTCGTTGAAGCGATGGGAGGAACGATCGTTGCGCAAAGCCCGGCGATTCGTAGACGCGGCACACGCATCGTCTTGCGCTTTCCGGCTCCCCAGCAGCCATGAGGGAGGCGTGACGGCATGAGCAACATTCGCGTTCTCGTCGTAGATGACGAGCCACACATCCATAGATTTCTGCGGCCCGCATTGACGGCTTGCGGCTACGAGGTTCATAGCGCGGAAACGGGCCGGGAAGCGCTACGCTTCATCGCGATCGCCGCTCCCGACGTGGTCGTATTAGACCTCGGCCTCCCGGACATGGATGGCAAGGAGGTCTTGCGGGAGGCGCGAACCTTCTCGAAAATTCCGATCATCATACTGTCGGCCCGCGATCAAGAGGCGGAAAAGATCCTGGCGCTCGACGCGGGCGCCGACGACTACGTCGAAAAGCCGTTCGCAATCGGAGAACTCATGGCGCGACTTCGCGCGGCCTTACGCCATGCGACGCATGAGGGACGCGAACCGACGCGGATCGAGAGCGGAGGATTTTGTATAGATTTCGCCAAACGTTCCGTGACGAAGAATGGAGTTGCGGTGAAATTGACGCCAAAGGAGTACGATGTTCTGGCGATGCTCGCGAGTCATGCGGGGCATCTTCTTACCCATCGGCAATTACTCAATGCCGTGTGGGGGCCGGCTCATCAGGAGGATACGCAATATCTGCGCGTCTTCATCGGCCAGCTACGTGCCAAGATCGAGCAGGACTCTTCGGCGCCTCGACTCGTATTAACGGAACCCGGGATGGGGTATCGATTCGCTGATGTCGACCAGTGACGACTTTTAGTACCTAGCTTATTCAATACTGCAATTCGGTTGACGGTTCGGAAGTGGATGAATTTGAACTTACTTTTTTTTTACTTGGCTAAGGCGACTACTGCCAAGACGGATTCAACGAGACCAAAACGGCTAGGCGCCTTGATGAAATCCGTAAGCCGATCCAACAGATGCGGGCCAAAGCAAAGCCTAGCCTGAACCACGAACTGAGGTCTTCAAATGCATATGTGACGAGCATAGCCGTCATGGCAATAAGGCCGAATAGTGTGAGTCCAACCACTATTGGGCAATCCGCTTCTTACAGGCGGCGTGAGTTTTTGGAGCGTTCGCTCACCTCGACCAACGAGACGCAGGACGGAACAGCGCAGCCGGATCATCGCCTGAAAACCACGGGTCAAAGCCTTTTCGCTCGAGCAAGACCGGCATACGAATGTGAAAGCGGCTCATCCATTCGTTCGCAGCGCGGACAATGATCGTCGCGGAAAGAATCGGCTCGCCACTATCGGGCTCACGCCACCTTTCCCATAGGCCTGCGAAGGCGAGTGGACGGCCGTTGGGCGATGAAAAGTAATGGGGCGTCTTCGCGCCCTTCGGGCCGGTCCATTCGTAAAAGCCCGACGCCAGAATGACGCAGCGGCGCCAATTGAACGCGGATCGAAACATCGGCTTTTCGGCCACCGTCTGGGCCCGCGCATTGAACGTCGCCGGAAGCTTGGTGGGCGGTTTCTTCCACCAGGACGGAACCAAGCCCCCATCGCATCGGGATCAGCTCACGCCGCCCACGCCAAGCCGCGCCACGTCAATCGTGTCGGTAGGAGCAAGATGGGGCCGCAGATTGCGGGGCGGCCCGAGAAGATCGAGGAAGGCGTAAACCTCGGCCCAATTGTAATGTTGCGTGAAGAGTCCGCAAACACGCAAATTATAACGCGATAGGCTTGAACGTCATAAGGTAGCGGTACTATTGTCGAACCTTATGCTCGCGCCAGTCGGGCATGATCGAAACCGCTCGTAATCCGCACGCCGAACAGACGAAATGCCGCGCCTTGGCGATGGCCAGAAACGGCTTCTTGGGGGCCTGCGCGAGAGCTTAAATACATACGGCAGTGCAACGTTGCGCTTTTGCTTGATGCGGCGCTATAAATAGCCTGCGACAATTTGTCACCGTGTCGCTTCCGAAAGGGGGGCGCGCCATGACCACACTTCCGCAATGTGCAGCTTATGGTGACCTGTCATTCGAAGAAATAATGGTTTGCGCAGTGCCTTCTGGAAGACACGTCTCGCTGCTTGCGAGTTACCTGCTTAACATGGCGAGAGGGGAGTCGGCAGTTCGCAACATGATCCAAAAGGACATTCACGGCTTTATGGACTTGGGAGCGCAGGAACGGGCGGCGGACGCATTGCTCGTGCTGCGGCTATTCCTTTCTCGGTATCCGGAAGCCCCAGCCAATCCCCTACACTCCTAAAAAGTTGAGTTGCTCCCTCGACTTTGCCCCGGCGCTCCGCCGAGTTTTGGGCCCGAGCGCCAGGGCAACCGATAATGCACAAATGTTGCACAACCCTTGGTTTTCCAAGGGTTTTCTGGGGTTTCCTTGGCCTCCGGGAGGCCCTTTCTTTCGCGCCTCACAGGCGCTTGAGGCTCAGCGGCTTTCCCTCGCCGGAGTCGCGCCGCCAAATCCCTCCCGAATCGAGATCGAAATGGGCCTTGTGGCCCTTGCGCGCGGTCAATGCGAGCCTGCCGCGCTCGACCGACCATCCTATCGGGTCGAAAACTACGATACCATTGTCACGACATGCGGGGGCAAGCTGTGCGCGAAATCCGCCGCGACCTCGCGCGCGATCATCCAGAGTCAGCATGCAGCCAGTGTCCTTATCTTCCGCGCGCATGATGGTGTAACGGCCAGCGACCGCGCTCGGACGTGTGTCGCCCGCCGCCATGGCGAGACGCGAAAATGTCAAAACAATAAAAACGCTTGATCCGAAGGTGAATATTTTGCGAGCGAGATCGAAGGAAAACGGCATGATCGAATCCAGTGAGAAGGCGGAGTCGGCGGCAGTCTGCCCTGTTCGCGCGCCTAGGCCAAGCGCTGTTTATCCGAGGCCCGCGAAGGCGGGTTGACTTACAATCAGCGCCGACTTTGCCACCTCTCGCGCGAAACGATATCTTGACGCCTCGCTTCTGGGATACGCGATTGCATGAATATAGCGTCACTTTCACTCGCCGAAAAAAGCGCGCCGCGCTATACGAGCTATCCTACCGCGCCTCATTTCACGGGCTCGATAGACGCGCGCATAACGCGCGAGTGGCTGGCGAATCTGCCGGGACAAGCGCATCTTTCGCTTTATCTGCATGTTCCATTCTGTTCGCAGATTTGTTCCTACTGCGGTTGCCATACAAAGGCCTTGCGGCAAGATGCGCCGCTCACGGCCTATAAAGAAACTCTGCTGCGGGAGATCGAACTCCTCGCAAAGGTCACGCCCGCGCGGCGCGTTGTCCACATCCATTGGGGTGGCGGCACGCCCAGCATGTTAGGACCCGCGCGTCTTCTCGAAATCGCCGAATCGCTCGGCGCCCATTTCGAGTTGGACGCGAACGTAGAGCACGCGATCGAGCTCGATCCGCGCATTGTAGATGAACCGCTGGTCGAGGCGCTCGCGAGAGCCGGGGTGACGCGCGCGTCGCTCGGCGTTCAGGATTTCAATGCGCATGTGCAGAAAGCCGCAGGGCGCGAGCAACCTTTCGAGATCGTCTCACGCTCAGTTTCTCTGCTGCGCGCCGCGGGAATTCACGCCATCAATTTCGATCTGATGTACGGGCTTCCTCGACAAGTCGTGGAAGACGTGGTGCGGACAGCGCGCCTTGCCGCCGAACTTGCTCCGTCTCGACTTGCTGTGTTCGGCTATGCTCATGTGCCCTGGTTCAAGTCGCATCAAAAAATGATCGACGCGTCGACGCTCGCGGGAGCCAGCGAACGGCTCGATCAAGCCGCCGCTATTCGCGATGCGCTCGAATCCGAAGGATATGAGGCGATTGGTCTCGATCATTTCGCGCGGCCGCAAGATCCTATGGCGGTCGCCGCGCGCAAAGGCCTCTTACGGCGGAATTTCCAAGGATATACGGTCGACGTCGCCGACGCTTTGCTGCCGCTTGGAGTATCTTCGATCGGGCGGTTGCCGCAAGGCTATATTGCAAACGCCGTCGATCTCGGGGGCTGGCGTCGCGCGATCGAGGCTGGCGAATTTGGGACGACGCGGGGGCGCGCCCTGACGCGAGAAGATGTCGCGCGTGGCGAGGCGATCGAACGCTTAATGTGCGATTTCGCGGTGGACTATGGCGCCATCGCGCGAGCCCATGGATTTGACGAGGATATGTTTGACGACGCTATTCCGCATCTTTCGGCTCTGGCCGAAGAAGGTTTGATAAGCCTTGATCGTCGGCGCGTCGCATTGACTCGCGATGGCCGTCCCTTTGCGCGCCTTGCGGCCGCTGCTTTCGACGCCTATCTGCACTCCCGAGCCGCTCGCCACTCCGTCGCTGTTTAAAGCCGAGTTGACTGCGCGACGGCGAATGGAGCGCTCCATGTTGCCCGTGACTCTGTTTCTCGCCAAGCTGATCGGCTCGCTGCTTCTCATCGTTTCCGCAACGATGGCTTTGCGCAAGTCTGCGCTTGTCGCGACCTCGGAGCGCATAATACGCGATCCGGACATGGTCTTTCTCACAGGGATTATGACGGTGCCGCAGGACTCGCGATCATTATCGGCCATGACGTCTGGTCAGGCGGAGCGCTTCCGGTCGTCGTCACTTTGATTGGCTGGACGACGCTTCTGGGAGGCATGCATGCCACGCACGAGAAAAACAGCAGAATCCATCACAACGTCTCGCCGCATCGATTATAGGCGTCGCGCTCTCGTCCGGAAGCACGAGTAATTTTCAGTTGCCCGAGTCGCCGTTCTCCGGCGCTGGCTCTTTTTCCTCGCTATACTCTTCAAGCTCGAGCCACATCGCATTCAATATCGCGAAGGCGCATGCGAGCCCGAGCCCCAATATCCACGAAAAATACCACATCGTGGCCTCCCGGGTTCAGTAGTAATAATCGTCCTTCCGCTCGATCGCCTCTTCAGTCACTGCGCCGCGCAGCACGTAGAAAACCCAGCTCGTGTAAGCGAGAACGATCGGCAGAAAAACAATGACGGCTCCCAGCATGATCGTTAGGGTCGATTGGCTCGATGACGAGTCCCAGATTGCAAGACTGTGATCCGGGCGCGTCGACGACGGCATCAGAAACGGAAACAGGCTAAATCCCGCCGTCGCTATTACGCCCGCTACAGAAAAACTGCTGGAGACGAAGGCGGCGCCGGGGGCGCGACGCCACAATGCCAGAGCGGCGACGACGGCGCCGGCGAAGCCGAGAGCCGGAGCGGCGGCGGCGATCGGCGCGGCGCGATAATTCGCGAGCCAGCCGCCTGTCTCGGCGGCGACGCTTTTCGTGAGCGGATTCGAGGGCCCGCTCGGATCTATCGGCGTTTCAATCGACAGTCCCGTCACCCCATAGGCGACCCAGACTCCCGCGATTGCGAAAGCGAGGATCAGGACGATTGCTGCCGTTACGCCGTATCTGCAGGCGCGCGCGGCGATCTCGCCGTCGCTCTTCATCGCCAAATAGCTCGCGTCTTGCATGGCGAGCATTGCAACGCTCACCAATCCGCAGAGCAGGGCGAAAGGACGCAGCAGGCCGAGAAGATCTCCTTGATAGTTCAGTCGCAGCATCGGGTCGAAGTTGAAAGGGGCCCCGAGCAAAAGATTGCCGAAAGCAACCCCGAAGAGGAGAGACGGAACAAGGCCAGAGAAGAAAAGCCCCCAGTCCCGACTTCTCCGCCATGTCTCCGACTCCATCTTACTATGGAATGTGAGCGAGACCGGCCGCAGAATGAAGCCGAGCAGAACAAGAAACATCGCGAGATAGAAACCGGAGAACGATGCGGCGTAGAGGGCCGGCCAGGCGGCGAAGGCGGCGCCGCCGCCCAGAATGAACCAGACCTGATTTCCTTCCCAGACCGGCCCTACTGAATTGAGCAGGACGCGTCGCTGCTGATCGTTCTTGGGCACGAATGGATGCAGCATTGCTACCCCGAGGTCGAAACCGTCGAGCACGGCGAAACCGATCAGCAATGCGCCGAGGAGCGCCCACCAGATGATGCGCAGCGTTCCATAGTCGAGGAGCATGTCTAACCCTCTCAATGAGCGGAGACGGGCGAAGCCGCAAGGCGATGTAGCGTCTCCTCGTCAGGCTCAGGCCCGAGGCGCACATATTTTACGATCAACAGCAGATCGACCAGCGCCAACGTCGTGTAGAAGGCGAGAAATCCAAGCAGGCTCAACAGCACATTGGTGGCCGGAACGTTCGATACGCCGACGAAGGTTGGCATTACGCCGTCTATGACCCAGGGCTGTCGGCCATATTCCGCGACAATAAAGCCGAGTTCGGCAGCAATCCTCGGAAGCGGCAGGCTGATGACGGCGATACGGAGAAACCACGGCGTGTTCAGGCGTCGACGCCATGAGAGATAAAAGGCGGCCGTAAACAGGGCGATAAAATAAAAACCGAGAGCGACCATGACGCGGAACGACCAAAAAAGGACCGGCACGTCCGGGATCGTCGATTCGGCGGCTTCTTGAATTTGCGACGGCGTCGCGTTTTCAATGTCCGGCCGTATGCGCTTCAGCAGAAGCGCGTGCCCGAGATTGCTCATCGGCGTTTCGAGCGCCTTCGGCACGCCGGCCGCCGGCGCCTCGCCCTGAGCGGCAAGCCATTTATAGGCGAGCAATCCATTTTCGATCTGTTCTCGCGCGTGAGCGACCAGCGGCTTGATCCCTTCGACAGGCGTGTCGATAGAACGCGTCGCGATGAGCCCAAGCACCGATGGAATTCTGATCTCATATTTCGTCGTCTCGGAGGCGACGTCGGGAAATCCGAACAGCGCGAAGGAAGCGGGGGGGCTTTTGGGTGTTCCACATCGCTTCGATCGCCGCGATTTTCATCTTCTGGTTCAGGCCCGCCGTATATCCGCTCTCGTCTCCAAGAACGACGACAGACAAGGCGGATGCGAGGCCAAAACTCGCGGCGACCGTCATCGATCGCCGCGCGATGTCTATATGCAGGCCCCGCAACATGTAAATGGCGGAAATCGACATGACAAACATTGCGCCGGTCACATAGCCCGCGCTGACAGTGTGGACGAACTTCGATTGCGCGACGGAATTGAAGAAAACCTCGTTGAAGGAGGTCAGCTCCATGCGCATGGTTTGCACATTGAAGTGCGATCCTACAGGATTCTTCATCCAGGAATTCGCGATAAGTATCCAAAGCGCCGATAGATTGCCTCCCAGCGCGACAAGCCATGTGACGGCAAGGTGCTGAACCTTGGTCAGTCTCTTCCAACCGAAGAAGAAGAGACCGACGAAGGTCGACTCGAGAAAGAAGGCCATCAACCCCTCGATCGTGAGCGGCGCTCCGAAAATATCGCCGACATAATGCGCGTAATAGGCCCAGTTCGTTCCGATCTGGAACTCCATCGTGATCCCTGTCGCCACGCCCATGGCGAAGTTAATTCCGAACAATGTTCCCCAGAACTTCGTCGCCTCGCGCCATATGGTGCGCCCGGTCATGACATAGACGCTCTCCATAATGGCGAGTAGCGGCGAGAGGCCGAGCGTGAGAGGGACAAAAAGAAAATGATAGAGAGCCGTCAGCGCGAATTGTAGCCGGGACAGAGTCACGACATCGAGACCAATTATTGTAAGCGCCTTTACTTCTTAAAGGTCGAATGACTTTGGAACAGGCTGTTCATAGCAGCGCGCGGACTGACGACAATCCTGTGAGCGCCGTCAAAAAAGGCGAAGTAGAAGATCGCAAGCGCTAACGCCTTGAAGACAAGCGCGAGGGCGATCTCATATCGGAGCGTACGCGCCGCCACCACAGCTCTCCATTGCGGGCCGCTGACGAGCAAGCCTCAGCCGTCAGGCGCAGCCTGATCGGCGGCAGTATTGCGCATTTGCGCCCCGGCGCAAGCGAACGCTCAGCCCCGCTTCAGCAATTTTCTCGAACGGAACAGCGAAGCGCGCCGGAGTCGATCCGTTCGCTTGAGCGTTGGCGTCAACGGCTTGGGCGCGTATTTACGCCGAGAAGCGTATAGGCGGGACAAAAGCCGACGAAGGCTGTGAGCAGTAGGACGATTCCGAACCAGCCGACCCAGTTCCAGCCAGTTTGCGGAAATCCTAGCGGGATTGCATAAGCGATCAAAATGAGACCGCCCAAAACGCGCAACACGCGATCGATTGTTCCGACATTGGCGTTCATGATGCATCCTCCTCCTTCGAAAAAATCCGACTTACGGCGTTGGTGCGAGTTCTAGCGAGGCGTCAGAGATCGAGACGCTGAGTTTTCCCGACTTTCGTTGGCGAATGCGTCGCCGGGCCGCGTTGCCCATCGCAATAAAGCTCGTAGAGCAGAGCGATAATGCGCGAAACATTGTCATTGGCGGGCGAGTAGTAAATCGTCTGGGACGACCGCCGCGTCTTGACGAGTTGATCCTCGCGCAATCGCGCAAGATGCTGAGACAGGGATGACTGGCTCAAGCCGCTGACGCCTTTAAGCGCCGTCACCGACCTCTCGCCCTTATGCAATTCGCACAGAATGATCAGCCGATGGCGGTTCGCCAGCGCCTTCAGAAAACTCTCGGCTTCCGCCGCCTTGGGAGCGAGATCCTGTAAATTCATTATTGCTAAATTACATATCACTAATATAGTGTCAACGTTGGAATTCAGGGAAAAAGTCCATGTCCTTCTCGCAATTGGTCGCCAGGCTTCTCGGACTAAAAGCTTCGAATACAGTCAGCCATGACGAAATGACGGACGCCGTCGCGTCAGGGAAGTGCTCAATCGTTGACGTCCGCGAGCCGCATGAATATTCCCAGGGTCATATTCCCGGCGCGGTCAACCATCCGTTCTCGCGTTTCGACCCAAGCCTTCTCGTTTGCGACGAGCCCGTCATTCTGGTGTGTCAGGCCGGCGGCCGTTCAAGCAAGGCGCTGCAAAAAGCGCTCCAGGCGGGCCATAGGAACATACGCCACTATCCTCCGGGAACCTCAGGCTGGAAGGCGCATGGCGGTAATATCGTAATGTAGACCGAAATTTCGAGATAAACTCGATCAGCGGAAATGTTCCGCCCTCAGTCTGGTCTTCTTCGCGGGCGCAAATTCGCTTCGACATGCCGGGCTGAGCTGATTCATATTGGACTCGAGGCAAGCTTCGATCTTCGACACGAACGGTATGTCCGAGCTGCAGAATTTAAAGGCGTCGGCCATGCAGTCCGAGCGCTGCTGCGAGGTCCCTTGCGCCAGCACGGAAGGCGCCGGCGTGAGCGCGGCCAAAGTGATGAAAGCGAGCAATGCAATGCGCATGAAACCGTTCCCATTCGAGGAATGAGGAGCGGGTCATACGTCAATTCGCAGAGAAATAGTAACTGAATCTCGACAAAATCAGGGGGCTGCTCATTGAGCAGCCCCCTAGAGCCTCGGCTTGGGGATTAACGTCCCGTCTTCCACATCGCTCCTATCAGGAAACCCAAAGCGGCCAATCGTGGCGCTTTTGCAGCCATGCGACGTCGTGGATGGCGGTGTAGGTTCTGGTTTCGATGCGGCCATGATCGCCGTCTATGGTCTCATGCCGACTGACCGTCGCATCCTTGAATCCCCTTGTTTTC
>Ga0209048_10001940_pt1 | contig 20841 bp, 12 predicted proteins | sample FrelakmetCRP12CR_FD_187146 | JGI IMG/M metagenome (GOLD analysis project Ga0209048, IMG submission 187146) | Freshwater lake sediment microbial communities from the University of Notre Dame, USA, for methane emissions studies - CRP12 CR (SPAdes)... | ecosystem: Environmental > Aquatic >... | reverse complement strand
TGGCCGTGCATCTCGAGGTAGCGCAACGCGCGCAGCACGACGTTCAGCTCCTTGACGACGTACGCGGGGAGCCGGATCGTCCGCGACTGGTTCATGATCGCGCGTTCGACCGCCTGGCGGATCCACCACGTTGCGTAGGTGGTGAATCGGAAGCCGCGTTCCGCGTCGTATTTCTCGAGCGCGTGGATCAGGCCGAGGTTGCCCTCCTCGATCAGGTCCGGAAGCGCGAGACCGCGGTTCGTGTAGTGCTTGGCGATGCTGACGACGAGCCGCAGATTGTGCTCGATCAATCGCTGCCGCGCCGCGAAGTCGCCGGCGGCCATCGCCCGTGCGAGAGCGAGCTCCTCCGCCGCCGGAAGCAGCAGGTGCTGGCCGATCTCGTTCAGATAGATCTGAGTGACATCGTTGACGATGTCGGCCCCGAGCCCTGGCGCCGGCTCGGGAAGCGGCAGCTCCTGCGTCCAGTAGTCCGGCTCCGGCCGCGCCGACGACTCGTGGTCATCCGCAGGTTCGCGCAAAGCGTCAGGTCCGGCCTCGTCCCCATGCTCGATGCCGGGCAGGTCGGCGTGCAGGTCGGCGTCGTCGCGAACGCGCCGCGTCGGGGTCATGCCGGCGGCAGGTACCTGAGTGGATCCATCGGCTTGCCGTGCCGGCGAATCTCGAAGTGCAGCTTGACCTGGTCGGCGTCCGTATTGCCCATCTCGGCAATCTTCTGGCCCTTGGTAACCTGCTGGCCTTCCTTCACCAGGATATCCCTGTTGTGCGCGTACGCCGACAGGAACGTGCCATTGTGCTTGATGATGACGAGCTTGCCGTAACCCCTGAGCCCGGTGCCCGCATACACCACCTTCCCGCCGGCGCTCGCTGCCACGGGTTGCCCCGACGTGCCGGCGATGTCGATCCCCTTGAGGCTCGCGGCTTCCGAGAAGCCGGTGACGATCTTGCCCTTGGCCGGCCACATCCATTCGATCCGTTCGTCGTCGGCGTCAGCACCGGCCGCGGGCTTCGAATCCGCTTGCACGGTGACCGGGGGCGGTGCAGCCTCCGGCGGCGCCACCGGCGTCGGCGGAACCGCTGGCGGTGCCGCCGCGGTCGGGGATGCCGGCGCAGCCGCGCGCTGCACGTCGCGCAACGCCTGCTCGGAATACGGCTCCTTCACGATCTTCGGGTCCCTCTTGAAGTCGTCGGTCGAGCGCGCGCCCGCAGTGCCGGGCTGCGGCGCGGGCGACGCGGACAGCGGCTTCGCGTCACCGGCCACGACGGGCGGCGGGGTCCTCAACGGTGCCGTGACGACGCCAGCAGCGCCCACCGACGCGGCCTCGACGGGCGCGGAAACGCGAAGCACCTGGCCTACGCGAATCACGTTGACGTTCTCGATGTTGTTCCACGCGGCGAGCTCGCGGTAATCGAGGCCGTGGTCGAGTGCGATCGCGTACAGGGTGTCGCCGCGCTTCACGGTGTATGTCTGCGGCCGCCAGTCGGGTTCCTGTACCACCTTGGCCGCGGGCGCAGCGGGACGTGGCGCGCGCTCCTCGACCGGGGCCGGCACGCGCGAAACGCAAGCGGCGAGCGTCAGCGCCAGCGCAGCCACTGCGAACCGCAAACCCGCAGTGCGCGGCGCGGAGGCGGGAATCGACGGGGGCAAGGTTGGCGGCATCGGGAGTGGTGCAGGCGGATCCAGGAGCATGACCGTCAGGAAATCGCGCAGTGCAATCGATCGACGGACCAGCTCTAAGCGAGGCCGGGCAAGAGTGGAACGAATTTTACCGTATCGAACGTCTGCTCGCGGAAACCATCGGCGGTGGCTTCGATGACCGTGAGGCGCTGCACGCCGTCGCCATGTTCGCCGTGCTGCGCGAGCGGAAGCACCATCCGTCCTCCCGGCTTAAGGTACTTGTACAGGCCCGTCGGCACGTGCGTCGCGCCGGCAGTGACGACGATCGCGTCGAACTGCAGGTCCTCGCCCAGGTCGGCCGTGCCGTCACCGTGCATGAGCCGCACGTTCTTCACCTTGAGTGCCTGGAGGTTGCGCCGGGCTTTCGCGACAAGTGCGAAGATGCGCTCCACCGTGTAGACCTCGCCCGCAATATGCGCGAGAACCGCAGTCTGATAGCCGCAGCCGGTCCCGATCTCCAGCACTCGCGCGAGGACGCGGCCGGCGCGTGCGAGTTCCGTCATCCGCGCGACGATCCACGGTTGCGAGATCGTCTGGCCACTGCCGATCGGCAATGGCGTGTCCTCGTAGGCGCGGATGGCAAGTGCCTCGTCGACGAAGATGTGCCGCGGGATCGCGTTCAACGCCTCGAGCACGACTTCGTCGCGGATGCCGTCTGCGCGCAGACGGTCGATCATCCGCGAACGCGTGCGCGTCGACGTCATGCCGATCCCGGACATCCTCCCGCCGGCAATTCCCATCGCGCCCGGCCTCCTACGCCATCATTTCATGTGGGCCAGCCAATCCGCAACCGGCGACAGCTCGTCGTGGTTCGTGAGGTCGATCTGCAGCGGCGTCACGGACGCATAGCCATGCTCGACCGCATGGAAATCGGTGCCCTCGCCGGCGTCCGCGGCGGCGCCCGCGGCGCCGACCCAGTACACGGTTTCGCCGCGCGGATTCTTGGTCGTCACGACATTCTCGGCCTTGTGCCGGCGTCCGAGCCGCGTAATCCTGTAACCCTTCAGCATCGCGCGCGGCACGTCGGGAACATTGACGTTGAGGAGTCGGGCGCCGAGAGAAGACCGTTCATGCCGGTCGAGCAGCTCCAGCGCCACGGTGGCTGCAGTCTCGAAATGGGTGGCGGCCTTCGACGCCAGCGAAATGGCGATCGACGGAATGCCGAGCAGATAACCCTCGGTTGCGGCGGCGACGGTGCCGGAATAGATGGTGTCGTCACCCATGTTGGCACCGAGGTTGATCCCCGAGATCACGAGATCGGGCAGGTGCTCGAGCAGGCCGGTCACGGCGAGATGCACGCAGTCGGTCGGCGTGCCATTGACGAACAGGAACCCGCTCGGCGCGCGGCGGACGGTCAACGGGCGGTCGAGTGTCAGCGAGTTCGACGCGCCGCTGCGGTCGGCCTCCGGCGCCACGACCGTGACCTCGGCGCGCGGTCTGAGCGCGGCGGCAAGTCGCTCGAGGCCCGGGGCAAAGTAGCCGTCGTCGTTGGATAGCAGGATGCGCATGGGGTCAGCGATTATAACCGCGGCACCGCGGCCGATTCGCGTCGACACCTATAATCGCCGCATGACGGATCGTCCGGAATTAAGGTCGAATGCCATCGCGCCGCAGCCCGGCGCGTCGCCACGCCGCGATGCTTGACGGCAGGCCCCTCGTTGCCGCCGCGGTGACCCTCGCCGCGCTGGCGGCGCTTCCGGTTGCCGCTGTGCTGGTGCTGGGGCTCTCCCCCGGACACGGCCATGTCTGGATCCATCTCGCGGCAACCGTGCTGCCGGGATTCGTCGCCAATACGCTCGCCCTCGTCGTGCTGGTCGGCGCCGGCGTGGCGTTCGGCGGAACCGTTACCGCATGGCTCGTCACGAATCGGCGGTTTCCAGGCGCGCGGCTGTTCGAGTGGGCGCTGCTCCTGCCGCTCGCCATGCCCGCGTATGTGATGGCCTACGCCTACACGGATTGGCTCGACTACGCGGGGCCCGTCCAGGCCGCGCTGCGTCAGATGTTCGGCTGGTCGAAGGACGACTACTGGTTCCCCGATGTTCGCTCGCTCGGCGGCGCGGCGGCGATGTTGATCGCGGTCCTCTATCCGCATGTGTACCTGCTGGCACGCACGGCGTTCCTCGAGCGACCGCCGTCGCTGATCGAGGCGGCCCGGACGATGGGTCTCGACGCGCGCCGCGCATTCTGGCGGGTCGACCTGCCGCTTGCGCGCCCGGCGGTCGCAGGCGGCATCGCGCTGGCATTGATGGAGACGCTCGCCGACTACGGCACGGTCGGCTATTTCGCGGTCGACACTTTCACCACGGGCATCTACCGCGCCTGGTTCTCGCTCGGTGACCGCGTCGCGGCGGCGCAGCTGTCGGCGGCGCTGCTCGCCTTCGTCATCGGGGCGGTATTGCTCGAGCGTTGGTCGCGCGGAGCGACCCGCGTTGGCGGCGGAAGCCGTCAGCGCAGCCAGAAGGTACCGCCGCAACCCTTGCTGACGGGCTGGCGCGCATCGCTCGCGACGCTGATCTGCACGGCGCCGATCGTGATCGGCTTTGCGCTCCCGGTTCTCTTGCTCGGACGTCTCGCGTTGTCCGAGCCGGGGTTGCCCGGCGCAGCGCGCTTTGCCGACCTCGCCTGGAACAGCTTCCGCGTCGCCGGCCTGACCGCGATGCTCGCCGTCGTCTTCGCGATCGTCGTCGCCTACGCCGTACGGCTAGCGCCCGGGACGCTGACCCGCGGGACCAGCCGGCTGCTGGCGCTGGGCTATGCGGTCCCCGGCTCGGTGCTGGCGGTCGGTGTGCTCCTCCCGGTCGGTGCGGCCGATATCTGGCTGGCCCGGGTCGTCGAGGAACAATTCGGCGTGCGTGCCGGGCTGCTCCTCACCGGAACGATCGTCGCACTGATCTACGCGTACCTCGTCCGACACTTCGCTGTCGCGTGGAACGGGATCGAGCCGGGATTCGCTCGGATCACGCCCAGCATGGACGCCGCGGCTCGCGGGCTGGGCGCCGGCACGCTCGGGACACTCACGCGCGTGCACGCCCCGCTGCTCGCGCGCACTGCGGCCGCCGCCGCGCTGCTCGTGTTCGTCGACGTGATGAAGGAGCTGCCGGCAACGCTCGTGTTGCGACCGTTCAATTTCGATACGCTGGCGACACAGACTTACACGCTGGCCAAGGACGAGCGCCTCGCGGAAGCCGCGTTGCCGTCGCTCGCCATTGTCGCGGTCGGCATCCTGCCGCTGCTGGTCCTCGCCCGGGCGGTGCGCCGGGGAATGACCGGCCGGCGGCATGCGCGGGTCGACGACCCATCGCCGCGCGCGGTCATCCGACGCATGTGATATGGCGCGCCGCCGGGGGCCTCACTTCCACCCGGCGCGATCGAGAAGCTTCTGCGCGTCCGGCGTGTTGCGGCCGAGTGTGGCGATCGGCAGCGGGTCGGCCCTGAACGTGCCCAGCGATTCCAGCCCGGGGTTCCTGGCCGCGGCTCCCTTCACCGCCGGCCACTCGTTGTTGCCGTTGGCGAAATACGCCTGCGCCTCGTCGCCGGCGAGATATTCGAGGAACTTGATCGCGTTCTCGCGGTGCGGCGCGTTCCTGAGCACGCCGGCGCCCGCAATGTTGATGTGCGTGCCGTAGCTCGCCTGATCGGGCCACACGACCCCCGTCTTCGCCGTCCATTCGCGCTCCTCGGGTTTCGTCGAGCGCATCAGCCGCACGTAGTAGTAGGTGTTCGACAGCGCGACGCCGCATTCGCCGACCGCCACTGCCTTGATCTGGTCGGTGTCGCCGCCGCGCGGCGTGCGCGCCATGTTGGCAACGGTGCCCCTGGCCCACTCTTCGGTCTTCGCCTCGCCGTTGTGCGCAATCAGGGCCGCGACGAGCGACAGGTTGTATGGATGGCTCCCCGAGCGTGTGCAGACCTTCCCTTTCATCTTCGGATCCGCCAACGACTCGTACGTGGCGACGTCGGCCGGATTCACCGCGGCCCTGTTGTAGACGGTCACGCGGGCGCGGCTCGAAAAACCATACCAGTTGCCGTCCGGATCGCGCAGCGACGAGGGGATGCGATCCTCCAGCACCTTCGTCTTCACCGGCTGGAACAGGCCCAGCTGCTGCGCCGACCACAGTCGCGCCGCATCGACGATCATCAGGATGTCGGCGGGGCTCATCGCGCCCTCGCTCTTGATTCGCTCCAGCAACTGCTCGTCACCCGCCTCTATCCGGTTGATCCTGATGCCGGTGGACTTGGTGAAATTCTCGTACAGCGCTTCGTCGGTCTGGTAATGCCGCGCCGAGTAGAGATTGAGAACCGGTTCGTCGGCGGCGCGGGCGATCGGCGCGCCCATAGTCAGGGCGAGTGCCGCCACGATCGGCGCGAAGGTGTGCTGCAGGAAGTTGCGTTTCATGGCGGATTTTTCCCGGACAATGGATGACTTCGATGATCACACGTCGGGCCGCGGCCGTCAATAATAATGAGAATGATTCGCATTTCCCAAGCCCGCTCCCTCCCGAGCCCTGGCGGCGCTCCGCCGCTTCACCTCGAAGCCGCACCGCGCGCGGCCCTGATCGCCTTGGCGAGCTCCCACACCGCCGCCGCGTAGAGACGGCTTCGGTTATACCGGGTAAGCACATAGAAATTGTTGCATGCGATCCAGAAGCTCGTGCCCTCGGCGCCCCCCGCTCTCTCCTCGAGCAGCAGCAAGCCGACCGGGTCCCGTGCGAGACCTTCCGGCGGGTCGGCGATCGTCACCCCGTCCGCGGCCCACGCGTCCGCGGCACGGCGCTCCGAGAGACCGCCGTCGAGTCGGCGCAGCACCTCGTCGCGCGTGCCGTCGGCGAGACGGGCCGCGAGCAGCACCGGCTGCCCCGGCTGCCAGTCGTGCCGCGCGAGGTAATTGGCAACGCTGCCGACGACGTCGGCGGCGCTCGTCCACAGGTCCGCTCGACCGTTGCTGTCGAAATCGACCGCGTAGCTGCGATAGCTTCCCGGCATGAACTGCGGTACGCCGAGCGCTCCCGCAAAGGACCCCTTGGCTGCGAGCGGCGAAATGCCGAGTTCGCGCGCGAGCAGCAGAAACTGCTTCAACTCGCCGCGGAAGAATGCCGAGCGGCGAGGGTAGTCGAACGCGAGCGTCGAGAGCGCATCGAGTGCGCGGTACTTGCCGGTGTTCCTGCCGTAGAAGGTTTCGACCCCGAGAATCGCAACGATGACCTCGGCCGGCACCCCGTAGCGTTCCTCGGCGCGCGCCAAGTCGTCGGCGTGCGCGGCCCAGTACGCCGCACCCGCCTCGACGCGCGCCGGCGCGACAAACGACGGTACATAGTCGTACCACTTCGGTGGCGCGAGCAACGGGCGCTCCATCGCCGCGACGATCTCGGGCTGGAAGCGGACCTGCGCGAATACACGCCGCAACACGGCGCGGTCGAAACCCTGCTCTTCCGCCATCTCGTCGATGAACGCGCGCACGTCACCGCGGGCCGCATAGCGCGCAGGCGACGGACCCGCGCGCGCTTCCCCGACTGCCGCCAGCGCGAGCACGACCAAGGCAATGGTGGAGAGGAGCGAGGGCAATCGGCGGGACACGGGATCGAGGCCGAGGACGCGGCGCGCGAATGGTATCATCGCGCCGCCATCCGATCGACGCCGCGCGTGTCGCGATGGCGCGACCCGCCGATGATCTACCCGTTTTTTCGACCGCTGCTGTTCACGCTCGACCCCGAGACCGCCCACGACATGGCGTTCGCGAGCCTCGACGTCGCGGCCAGACTCGGCGTCGCGCAGGCTTTCGCCAAGCATCCTCCGCCGTCGCCCGTCGCCGCGATGGGTCTCACTTTTCCCAATCGGGTCGGGCTCGCCGCCGGCCTCGACAAGAACGGCGCGCACATCGATGGCCTCGCGACATTCGGCTTCGGCTTCATCGAGTGTGGGACGGTCACGCCGCGGCCGCAGCCGGGCAACCCGAAGCCACGGCTGTTCCGGCTGCCCGAGGCCGAGGCGCTGATCAATCGGCTCGGCTTCAACAATGGCGGCGTCGAGCGCTTTCTCGCCAATGTCGCACGCGCGTCGTGGCGCGGGATCCTCGGCATCAACATCGGCAAGAACTTCGATACGCCGAATGCTCGCGCGGCCGACGATTACCTCGCCTGCCTTCGCGCCGTCTACGCGCGCGCGTCGTACGTCACCGTGAACGTCTCGTCGCCGAACACCAAGGGCCTGCGGGACCTCCAGTCCGAGGAAGCGCTCGCGAGCCTCCTCGCCGCGCTCAAGGCCGAACAGCGGGCGCTTTCCGACAAGCACGGCAAGCACACGCCGATCGCGATCAAGATCGCGCCCGACCTCACGCCGCAGGCGATCGAGGGCATCGCGCGGCTCCTCATCCGGCACGAGGTCGACGGCGTGATCGCGACGAACACGACGATCGCCCGCGACACCGTCAAGGGCCTGCCGCATTTCGACGAGGCCGGGGGCCTGTCCGGCCGACCGCTGCGCGCGCAGGCGACCGCCGTCGTGGCGAAGCTCGCGAAGGCGCTCGACGGCGCGCTGCCGATCATCGGCGTCGGAGGGATCCTCTCGGGTGCCGACGCCAGGGAGAAGATCGATGCCGGCGCGACGCTGATCCAGATCTACACCGGACTGATCTATCGCGGCCCCGACCTCGTGCTGGAATGCGCGCGGGCGCTGGCGCCGCGTTAGCGAGCAGTCGCCGACCGCCCCGGGGCGACGGACTCCCGATTCCCGGCCATTGCCGCCTAACTGCGCGCGTGGACGAGCATCTTCGCATCGGCGTCCGCAACCACCACCCCGTCCTGGTTGCGGCAGACGCCGCTCAACACGACCACGCCGCCACCGTGCTTGGGCTTGGCGTGTTTCGCGGTGATCGTCCACGTCGTGGTCAGCGTGTCGCCCGCGCGCACCGGCGCCCTGAAGCGCGCCGCGTGCTCGAGGTAGGCGATTGCGGTGCCATGGAAATACATGCCCACGGGCGCGCCCATCAGCGCGCTCGTGATCATTCCGTGCAGGATTCGCGTGCCGAAGCGCGACGCTTTCGCGAACTCCTCGTTCACGTGGTGCGGATTGAAGTCGCCGATCAGCCCGGCACCCAGCACGAGGTGCGTTTCGGTGATCGTGATCGAACGGGAAAACGTCTCGCCGCTCTTCACTTCGTCGTAGCAGCGCCCGCTCCCGTCCATGCCGAGACCCGGTGTCATGGCCGCTCGCCCTCCGGCGTGCCGCGGGGAACTTCGCCGGCGGCGGGTTCCCACCGGAATCCGCCCGCCTCGACCCCCGCGACGAGATGCGCGATCGCCGCATCCAGCGCGGATGTCTCGCCACGGACGCCGAGTTCGAGCCGCCGGCCGCCCTCCGGCAGGAACGACGGCAGGCAGAAGAGCTTGAGCTGAGGGTAGCGCGCGACGCATTCGTTCATCAGCGGCAGCAGCTGGCTCTCGCCCGCGCCGTGCACGATGATTGAGCGCTCGCCGGCGGGCGGTCCGGCAAGCCCGGCGTAGTGCGTCGCCAGCACCCAATCGAGCATCGGCCACGCCATCTGCGGAAAGCCGGGCAGGAAATGATGATCGCAGATCGAGAACGACGCGACCCGGTTGACGGGATTCGGGATGATCGTCGCGCCATCCGGGAACTCGGCCATCAGGACGCGGTGCGGATAGGCCGCGGGGCCGAACTGCGCCTCGATTGCGGCGACGGCTTCGGGATGGCGCGCCAGGCGCACGCCGAGGGCGGCCGCCGCCGCCTGCCGAGTGTGGTCGTCGGGGGTCGCGCCCACACCGCCGAAGGAAAACACCACGTCTCCGCGTGCAAAGGTGTCCCGGAGCACCGCCGTCAGGTCGTCGCGATCGTCACCCGCGTAGCGCGCCCAGGCGAGCGTGAGTCCGCGCGCCCCGAGCGTCGCGATGACGTGTGCGAGATGGCGATCCTGTCGCTTGCCCGAGAGGATTTCGTCGCCGATGATCAGCGCACCGATGCGGGGGCCGGGCACGTGTTGCGCGGGTAGGAAGAGGCGCGGGACTGCTCCCGGAAGACGGCGACGTCCGGCAGGCTCCTAGCCTGCCACCGATTCCGGGATGCTTTCGGCAAACGTCGGAAGGATGCTGCCGAACGCGCGGTCGACGAGCGGTTCGGCCTCGACCAGCCGCGCACGGTCGGTGCGAAACCGTTCGGCGAGCTCATCGGCATTCATCGACAGCGCCTTCAGGCCCTGCCGATTGGTGAACAGGTACGTGCCGCGCAACGGGCTGATCCACGCCAGCTTGGCGAACGCGAGCTGGCCGCCCTCGGACTCGAACTCGATCCACGTGCCGCGCTCGAGGCTCTGCGCGATTTCGAGGAACTCGTCCTCGATCACCTCGGGCGCCTCCTCGACCGGTGCGGGCTCGGCCTGCGTCATCGCTGCCGCCCGCTCCTCGGCCTTCGCCGCCTTGGCTTCGTCGCCGGCCGCCTTCGCTTCCTCGGCCTCGGCCTTCGCCTGCTCCACGACCGACGCCGTCGCCAGCGCCGCGGACCCCGCCGAAGGCTTCACCGACGCCGCATGTGCCTCCACCAGGTTCGCCATGAACCATTCGCGCTCTTCGGACGTCCCGGGCAACGCCTGCATGCTGACCGACAGCCGCTTGAGCAGCGAAGGCAGCAACGCGACCAGGTGCTGGCGATCTTCGCGCGTGCGCTTTGGCTGCACGCTCCAGACGAGATCCTCGAGCATGGCGATGTTCTGCTCCCATGCCTCGCTTTCCTGGCCCTGCTTCAGGTAGACGTCTTCGAGCGTCTTGCTCCAGTGCGTGCGGAGGAACGCCGCCAGAAACTGCGGGACCGGGTACATTTCGACGCGCCGCTCGATTTCGGCCTTGACCACGGCTGCCGCCACCTGCGTCCGGTCGTGGTCGTCGATCTCGAGGGCGGTCGACTCGATGTTCGCCTCGGCCGCCTGTTCCTCTTCGGCGAGGAACTTCTCGAGCTTCTCGCGCGCCTCGTCGAAGATCGCGAGGTCGTCGGTGAACCCGTCGAGAATCCGGTGAACGATCGCGTCGATATGGCTGTACAGGGGATCGGTCGTCCCCATGGTCGGCGACCAGCCGAGCCCGGCCTCGGCGAGCGCATTGACCAGCAGCCGCGACGGGTGATTCTTCTTCGCGAAGAAGGCCCCGTCGAGCATCGCGGCCTTGAGCACGGGGATCTGGAGGCGCGCGAGCAGCGCCTTGATGCCGTCCGGCAGATCCTTGGTGTCGAAGATGAAGTCGAACAGCATCGCGACCAGCTCGATCGTCATCGATTCGAGCTGGTTCGCTTTCTTTCCGAGCGAGGACTCCTGCAGTTCGCGCAGGACGTTCTGCTTGCCTTCCGGTATGCCGGAGAAGTGGACGAACGTTCCGCCGCCCAGATCGAATCCCGTCTCGCCTGCCTGCAGGCGCGCGAGTCCTTCGCCGAGCATCGGGGTGGCGATGATCGGCGCGCCGGGAACATATCCGGACGGCGTCGGTGCGAGCGGTCCGGTCGGGATGTAGCGCGCACCCTGCGCGGCCGCGAGCGCCGCCAATTCGTCACCCTGGCCTGCGACCGGTGCAGGAACAGGGGTTCCCGGCAGCCCGGCCGCGCTCCGCGCAATGTTGGGAACGGCACCGACGCCGAATCGGCGCCGGAAAAGCTCCATCACATCGGCTTCCGGCGAAGGCGCACCTGTCGCGCTCTCGGCCGGTGCCCGGCCGGGTTTCGCGCGACCGCGGGCGGCGCCACGGGCGCTCGCCCATGGTCGCACGCCCGCAGGAATCACGTGCTTGTTCTGCAGGTGCTTGTTGAGGTCGGCGTAGATGCCATTGATGTCGGCCAGCGATGCCTGGTTCAGCTCTTTCAGGATCGCGAACTTGGCCCGGGGCTCAGCCTTCAGGATTCGCAGCGCATCGGAAAACGCCTCGACGATCGCCACGGGCGCGAACGGATTCCGGCCGGTCTCGAGGTCGGGCTGCCCGAGCAGGTGGCCGATGCCGCGGTTCAGCATCTGCAGCTCGTCGTGGCAGAGATTCTCCATGCCCCGCGTGATGTTGCCCGTCACCACCGCCTCGTCCATGGCGTTGGTGTCGACGAGCGTGAGCTTGTCGGCGTCGAGTTTCGAGAAGTCGGCCTTCGCTTCCGCCTTGCCGGCGATGCGGTCGTTGACGTGCGCGCGCAGCCGCCGTTCGAACTCGTTCAGCAGCGCGGAACGCCCCTGCTGGAGCGCGTCGCGGGCGTCGAGGAAGACGACCTGCTCCTCTCGAACGTCCGTCCGGCTCGCCCGGTCCATCAGCATGTCCCCGACACGCTTGAGCATGCCGCCGAACGAAAGCAGCAGGCGATGAATCGCGATATCCCGGCAATCGCCGAGTATCCTCGACATTTCGAGCGGGACCTGCCGTCGAGTCGTCGTTGGGTTCGTGAGGGCTGTCACGGTTGTGGGAATGCAGTCGCGGCTTCCGCGTTGCTCCGCCGACCCCGCTCCGCCGGTCGCCGCGGCCGTCGGCGATGGGCAGGGCGCGATGTAGGACAAGGAGCCGGGTTACTGTAGCACGGTGGCAATCGGGGCGACAACGCGCCCGGCCGGCAACCCGTCAGCCGCCAAGGTCCGCCCATGCCCTTTCCAGCCGTTTGTAGGATACCGGGAAAGGGGTCTTGAGCTCCTGCGCGAAGAGCGAGACCTGCAGCTCCTCCAGCAGCCAGCGAAACTGCTCGAGCCCGGGTTCGACCGTTCCCGTCTTGCGATTGAGATCGGATCGCTCGCGATACCGCTCCCACCAGCGCTCGATCGACTCGGCGTGGCGGACGTCGCGGGCCGGATTCTCGGCGAACTTGGCCAGGCGCCGGTCCAGAGCCGTCAGGTAGCGCGGCACGTGCGCGAGCTGCGTCCAGGGCGTCGCCTGGAAGAATCCCGGGTAGACGAGACCGTCGCGCCGGTTCCGCACTTGGGCCACCAGCCGCGAGGCGGCGCGCGGCAACGTGGCCGCACGCTGGGTGAGCGCGTGATGGAGTCCGGCAATCGTGGCCAGCAGCCGGAACGCGCCTTCGGCGACCGCGGGCAGACGCGCTCGCGCGCGCTTCAGCTGCTCGGCAAACGCCTTCTCGGATCGCGGCAGCGGATCGTCGCCGACGAACGCGCGGTCGCAAATGGCCGCCAGGACGTCGGCGAGCAGCCTGTCCGTCGGAATCGCCGTCTTCAACTGCAGCGCCGCTTGCGCAAATCCCCCCCCACCCTTCTCGTGCCGCGCGACCAGGTCCTTGAGTGCGATCCGGATCAACCGGACGACGCCGGCGCGCATGGCCGCTGCCGCGGCAGCGGGCGTGTCGATTAGGGCAATCGAGACGCTGTCGCCATCGTCGACGAGCGCCGGATATCCCGTGAAGCGCTGGCCCTGCCGGACCATCGTCAGCGTCTCGGGAAGGTCGCCGAAGTCCCAGACCTTGAGTCCGCGCCGCTCGAGCGAGGGGCCCGCCCGGGCGAACGAAAGCTGGGCGGCCTCGCCCAGCTGGACCCGCAGCGCCGCGAGATCGCGGCCCGCGGCAAGTTCGGCTCCCGCCCCGTCGACGACGCGAATCTCCACCTGCAGGTGAGCCGGCAGCGGCGTGGCGTCCCAGGCGTCGGCCGGCGGCGCTTCGCCGAGACGCGTCCGCAGCCAGCGGCGCAGGCCGTCCGTCAACGGCTCCTCGCCAAACGGCACGGCTTCGAGGAACGCCGTGACGGCGTCGGGCAGCGGCGCGAGCCGGTTGCGCATCGCCTTGGGCAGCGCCTTCAGGAAGAAGGTCACCTTTTCCCGGATCATTCCGGGGACGAGCCACGACAGCCTGCCGCCATCGATCTGGTTGAGGAGCGCGAGCGGCACCGTGAGCGTCAGGCCGTCGTGCGGCTGCCCCGGCGCGAAACGATACTTGAGTGGAAGATCCGCGCCTGCCATCACGAGCTTCTCGGGGAAGAGCTCCTCGGTGACATGGCTGGCGGCGTGGCGCATCAGCGCCTCGCGGGTCAGCCACAACGTCCGCGGATCGCTCCTTTCGACTTCTTCGCGCCAGCGTTCGAATGTCGCGAGCGAATGGACGCGATCCGGCAGGCGCGCGGCGTAGAACGCGGCGATCGCCTCGTCGTCGACCAGCACGTCCTGCCGCCGCGCCTTGTGCTCGAGTTCGGCGATCTCGGCGATGAGCTTCCGGTTGTGCGCGAGAAACGCACCCCGCGTGGCGAGTGCGCCGGGCACGAGGGCCTCGCGAATGAAGATCTCGCGTGCGATCCGGGGGTCGACGTTGCCGAACGAGACGCGCCGCCGCGGCACCAGCGTCAGTCCGTAGAGCTGCACGCGCTCGCTCGCGACGACCTCGCCGCGCTCGGCGTCCCAGCGGGGCTCGAAATAGTCGCGCGTCACGCGATCGCCGGCGACCGCTTCGACCCACTCGGGCTCGATCCTCGCTACGCAGCGCGCGTAGAGGCGCGACGTCTCGACCAGCTCGGCCGCGAGCACCCACTTCCCCCGCTTCTTCGCGAGCCCGGATCCCGGGTGCACGTGGAACCGGATTCCGCGCGCACCGAGGTAGCCCTCGGTCTCGCCGTCCAGGCAGCCGACGTTGCCGAGCAGCCCCGCGAGCAGCGCCTGATGGATGGACTGATACTTCGCCGCGTCGATCGCGGCAGGAAGCTGCGGCTTCCACGTCCAGCCCTGCTCGGCCACCTCGCTCGCGAGCTGCGCGTGCACGTCGCGCCATTCCCGGAGGCGGAGATACGAGACGAATCGGGCGCGACACGCGTCGACCAGCTTGCGATGCGACAGGTTCTCGCCAAGCTTCTGCTCGAAGAAGTCCCACAGCGCAAGCAGCGAAAGAAAGTCGGAGCGCTCGTCGCGAAACATCAGGTGCGCCTGATCGGCCGCCTGCTGCTTCGCGAGTGGACGGTCGCGCGGGTCCGGAACGGACAACGCGCTCGCGATGACGAGCACCTCGGCGACGCAGTCGCGCTCGCGCGCCGCGAGGATCATCCGCCCGACCCGCGGATCGACCGGCAGCCGCGCCAGCTCGGCCCCGCGGGGCGTGAGGTTGCGCTCGTCGTCGACGGCACCCAGCTCCTGCAGCAGCTGGTAGCCATCGGCGATCGCGCGTGGGCCCGGCGGCTCGACGAACGGGAACGCCCCGACGTCGCCCAGCTTGAGCGCGGCCATGCGCAGGATCACCGCCGCCAGCGAGCTGCGCAGAATCTCCGGATCGGTGTACCTGGGCCGCGCGGCGTAGTCGTCCTCGCCGTAGAGCCGTACGCAGATCCCCTCGGCGACGCGTCCGCAGCGCCCGGCGCGCTGGTTCGCGGCCGCCTGCGAGATCTTCTCGATCTGCAGCAGCGTCGTCTTGTTGCGCAGCGAGTAGCGCTTGATGCGCGCGACACCCGCGTCGATCACGTAGCGCACGCCCGGGACAGTGAGCGAGGTTTCGGCGACGTTGGTCGCGAGCACGATGCGCCGCCCGCGCGATGGTGCAAACACGCGCTGCTGCTCGGGCACCGACAGGCGCGCATAGAGCGGGAGTATCTCGACGGCCGCCGCATACGGGCGGCGCGCCAGGTTCTTGTGCAGCAATTCAGCGGTCTCGCGGATCTCCCGCTCCCCTGGCAGGAAAACGAGGATGTCGCCCGGCCCTGTGCGCCAGAGATCCTCCGCGGCGTCGACGATCGCGTCTTCGAGCTCCTCCTCGTCGTCGGCTTCCTCGCCGGCGGTCTTGAGCGGCCGGTAGCGGATGTCAACCGGGTACACGCGGCCCGACACCTCGATCACCGGCGCGGGCTTGCCGTCGACGCCGAAGTGGCGCGAGAAGCGGTCGGCGTCGAGCGTCGCCGACGTGACGATCACCTTGAGGTCCGGCCGCTTCGGGAGAAGCTGCTTCACGTAGCCGAGCAGAAAATCGATGTTGAGGCTGCGCTCGTGCGCTTCGTCGATGATGATGGTGTCGTAGGCGGCGAGCAGCCGGTCGCCCTGGGTTTCGGCGAGCAGGATGCCATCGGTCATCAGCTTGACGAACGCGTCGGGCTTCGTGTGGTCCGCGAAGCGGACCTTGTAACCGACGAGGGTTCCCGGCTCGGACCCGAGTTCCTGCGCGATCCTCGCCGCGACTGCGCGAGCGGCGATCCTCCGCGGTTGCGTGTGGCCGATCAGGCCGCGCTCGCCGCGCCCTTCCGCCATGCAGATCTTCGGCAGCTGCGTCGTCTTGCCCGAACCCGTTTCGCCGCAGACGATCACCACCTGATGGTCGCGGATCATCCGCGCGATGTCGGCGGCGCGCTGCGCGACCGGAAGCTCGGGCGGGTAGGCAATGGCGGGCCGCCGCGCGGCGCGGGATTGCCGGCGCTCGACCGAACGCGCAACGGCGGCGGCAATCCGTTCCCATTCCGCCGGCGCTGCGCCCCCGTGGCGCGCACGCTCGATCCGGCGGGCGAGCGGGATCGCGTCCGTCGCCATCGCCCGCGCGAGCTCGGCAAGCAGACGGGATGCGGGGGACGGCGCGTTCATGCGTGGGAGGGATGCGATGCGTGGCGCGAAGACCCCCGGCCCGCGAGCGAAGCCGTGGGGGCGGCGCGGATTCTACCCCCTGCCGTCTTCCGTCGCGCTATGATCGCGGCCACCGGCAGGGTGCCCGCCGGCTGGCGTGCGCCCGCTCCGCACACGATCCCGAGAGGAGACCCCCATGATCCGACCCGTCCGCGCCGCCCTGTGGTCGCTTGCGCTTGCGACCGCGCTCGCACTCCCCGCGTTGGACGCCGGCGCCAAGACGCTGCGCTGGGCCGGCCGCGGCGACATGCAGACCACCGACCCGCACTCGCAGAACGAGAACCTGACCAACAACATCAACCAGCTCGTCTATGAATTCCTGATCGTTCGCGACAAGAAGCTCGGGCTTCAACCGGCGCTCGCCGAGTCCTGGACGCAGGTCAACCCGACCACATGGCGCTTCAAGCTGCGCCCGGGCGTCAAGTTCCATGACGGGACGCCGTTCACCGCGGACGACGTCGTGTTCAGCTTCGAGCGCGCACGTGCCGACACGTCGCAGTTGCGCGCGTACGCGAACGCGTCGGGCATCCCGAAGAAGATCGACGACCTGACCGTCGAGTTCACGACCAACGGCCCCAATCCGGTCGAGCTCGAGCACATCAACACGATCAACATCATGAGCAAGGCGTGGTGCGAGAAGAACCGCGCGACGAAGCCGCAGAACTACACGCAGAAAGAAGACATGATCACCGCGCGGCAGGCGAACGGCACCGGTCCCTACATGCTGAAGGCGCGCGAACCCGACGTGAAGACCGTGCTCGTGAAAAACCCGAACTGGTGGGGAATCAAGGCGGGAAAATTCGAGGGCAACGCCGAGGAGGTGATCTACACGCCGATCGTCTCCGACGCGACGCGCGTCGCCGCGTTGCTCTCGGGCGAAGTCGACCTCGTCAACGACCCGCCGCCGCAGGACGTTCCCCGTCTCGGCCAGACGCCGGGGATCAAGGTGCTGGAAGGAACGGAGAACCGGATCGTGTTCATCGGCATGGACCAGGCCCGGGACGAACTCCTCTACTCCAATGTCAAGGGCAAGAACCCGTTCAAGGACAAGCGCGTCCGCCAGGCGCTCTACCACGCGATCGACATCGACGCGATCCAGAAGAACACGATGCGCGGCCTTGCGCAGCCTTCGGGCGCAATGCTGCCCTCCCCGCTCACCACGACGCCGGAGATCGAGAAGCGCCTTCCGTACGACCGCGAGCACGCGAAGAAGCTGCTGACGGAGGCCGGCTACCCGAACGGCTTCGAGGTCACGCTCGATTGCCCGAACAACCGCTACGTCAACGACGAGAAGATCTGCCAGGCGCTGGCCGCGATGTGGGCGCAGATCGGCGTCAAGGTCGCCGTGAACGCGATGCCGCGCGCGACCTACTTCCCCAAGCTCGAGAAGACCGAGACGAGCATGTACATGCTGGGCTGGGGCGGCGGCACGACGGACGCCATCTTCATCCTGCAGCCGGTGCTGTCGACGTACAACGGCAAGGGCGACGGCGACTACAACTACGGCCGCTATTCGAACGCGAAGCTCGACCAGCTGACGGCGAAGATCAAGACCAACATGAACGCAGGAGAGCGCCTGAACGAGATCCACGAAGCGCTGCTCGCGCACAACGCCGAGACCAACCACATTCCGCTGCACCGGCAGGTGATCCCGTGGGCGACGCGCAGCAACGTCACCGCGGTGCACCGCGCCGACAACAACGTCATCCCCTACTGGGTCACGATCCAGTAGCCGCCGGCAGCGCGCCCGCCGGCGGCAGCGGCCGGCTGATATAGCGCGTCGCCGCGTACGCGACCGCGATGCTCACTGCCGCGAGCACCGCGTACGCGCCCCACCCGGCGGTGGTGCCCTCGAGTGCGGCGTTTTCCGCCGCCAGGGTCAGCGCCGACACCACCACGTAGCCCGGCACTGTTCGCGGGTCGAAGCGCAGCACGCAGAAGAGCACCGCGGCGGCGATCAGCCCGGCGCCGACCCCCTCCACGACGGCGCCGCCCGCTTCGCCCGCCTTCGCGGCGACCAGCGCGGTGATCAGGGCGACCACGACCACGATCGCGAGCCATGATCGCCGCGTCCACGCGGCGGTCACCCGGTCGAGAACGTGCAGGACGAAGAGCCCGATGCCGATCGACGACAGGATGCCGAGACCTTCCAGTGCCGCGGCGACCCACGGAAAGGCCGCGGACTGCTGTGCCAGTGACGGCCAGAGCGGCGCCTCGGGCGGCACCAGTCGTCCCGCGAGCGCCCCGATGCCGGCGACGACCAATGCGGCAGCCGCGCCCGCAGCCCACGGCGGCAAGGGTCCGGCCAGCGGCGTCGCGCGAGCGGTGCGCGCCGCCCAGGCGCCAACCCCCGACGGCAGCGCGACGACCAGCGCCCCCGCCGCCGCGGCCAGCAGCGAACCGGACACGATGAGCAGCGCCTGCCAGGCCACCGGCTCGGTCGTCTTCAACTTCGTCGCGAGCGCCGGCCACATCACCGCGATCCCGGCCGCTGCCGCGCCAAAGGTGATCGTCAGCACGAGCGCCAGCGCCCGCGCGTCGCAATGCCCTCGCATCCAGCTCCTCACCGCCAGGATCAGCGCCGCGAGCCCGGCGAGCACGAAGATGAGCCCGCCGGCAATCTTGGCAATCTGCGTGCGGCCTTCCCGCTCCCGCTCGCTGCGCAGCCAGGATTCGGGAACATGCACGAACCGGCCCGCGCCGACGATCGCGTCGCCGGCGACCACGACGCTCATGCGCGCCTCGCCGTCCTTGCCGACATCGACGCGCGGATCGGCAAAGGTGAACGACCAATCGGTACGGGCCGGCCGGTCCATCTCCTCGGCCGCGACCAGCTTGACCGCGACGGGGTCCACGCCGAGAGCCTCGCGCAGTCCGCGCTCCGCGACCGCCAGCGCGGCTTCCTTAGTCAGCCGCGCGCCGGGCCTTGCTTCCGGGAGCACGTGCCGCAGCTGCCGGACGTTGCCGGCCGGGTCGATCGTGACGCGCCACTCCTCGGCGCGCCCGGCGACATCCCCTTCGAACATCGCATAACGGACCTGCCACAGCGGAGGGGCGAGTGTCGTGCCGACGAGCGCGCGGTAGGCAGCCGGGCCGGCTTCCCGCCAGACGAACTTGTGCTGCGACCACGTGTCCTCGTCCGGCGCCACGCGGATCGCCGAAAGACGCCGCCACTCGGGGCCGAGATCCACGCCGCGCGCCTTCAGCGCCGCGTCGGCGGCCGCCTCGGCACGATCCCGGTCGAGCGGCATCACCGGTACATCGCTCTGCATCGGCGTGAACGCGATCCACGCGAGCAGCCCCGCCGTACCGAGCACCGGCAACGAGCGCTGGACGAGCATCTCGGCGCGCGAGGCGACGACGCGGTGCCGCTGCATGTCGGGGACGGGCGTGCGCGACGGCGGGGTCCATGCGCCATTGGCAAGGGACGGCGCAAGCTCGCTCCACCCGCCTGCCTGCGCCCGCCGCCACAGGATGATGGCGAGCGGCACCAGACCGGCGGCGACCACCGCGGCGCGCTGCAGCCACGCGCCCGGCGCATCGACGAGGTAGAGCGGTATCGAGAACAATGCCAGGTCGAAGAGCGCATGCAACAGGATCGTCGGCAAGAGCCCGTAGCGCAGGAAGATCGCCGCCCAGATCATCGACGGGAGGATGAGTTCGACCAACCGCGAGTAGGGCGGAAACCCGGGGTAGTTGGCGTGCGCGGCGCCGAAGACCACCGCCTGCAGCACGAACGCGATGGCAATCCCCGGTCCGCGGCGGCCGAAATGCGCGCCGATCAGCGCGCCGAGCGCAAGCGGCACGGCACGAAACAGGCACTCCTCCATGAAGCCGGCCTGCAGCGAAACGGCGATCGGCATCAGCGCCGGCACGGCGAACGACAGGATATTGGGATCGGTAAGCACCTCGGAGGGCTGCCACCAGCCCAGCCAACGGTTGGTCGCGTAATAGAACGCGGCGACAAGCGCGAGCTCGAGCGGGACGAACAGGTAGCCGCCGACGGTGCGCCCCAGCGCCGCATGCGTCGCCCCCCCCTCGCGCGACCAGAGCCGCCAGAGTTGCGGTTGCTGCGGAAAGGCGCGTCGCGTGAGGCTCTCGGCCGCCATGAACACGAGGGCGTAGGCGAGCCCGCCGGCGACCAGGGCGGCGATGACCTTGCCCGCCTGGCGCAACCAGAAGATCGACGATGCCTGCGCGGTGTCGAAGTCGAACCACGCCGCAGGGGATGCCGACAGCGTCATCGCCGCCATCAGGCCGCCGACCACGAGACCCGCGCCCAGTGCCGGCCGGACGACGAGCCAGTGTTTGCGTGCGAGCCACAGCACGCCGAGGATGCAGCCACCGAGGCCGTAGAAGAGGCCCGCGGCTACGCCGGCGATTCCGGCTATCGTGTCGTTCGCGCTGCGCAACTCCCGGAACCGGCGCTCGAACGACTCGGGGACGTGGACGTACGGCGCGATCCCGACCAGCTCGTCGCCCGCGACGGACAGGCGCAGCCGGATCCGCGCGTCGCCCAGCCGTTCCGGACGCTCGTAGACAAACGTGTGGTCGACGCGTCCGGATGGTCTCGTCTGCTGCGATTGCTCGAGTATCGCGTAGGGCGCGAGGTCGAACTTCCAC
>Ga0209048_10001939_pt1 | contig 20844 bp, 18 predicted proteins | sample FrelakmetCRP12CR_FD_187146 | JGI IMG/M metagenome (GOLD analysis project Ga0209048, IMG submission 187146) | Freshwater lake sediment microbial communities from the University of Notre Dame, USA, for methane emissions studies - CRP12 CR (SPAdes)... | ecosystem: Environmental > Aquatic >... | reverse complement strand
CACGGAGAGCGTGACCGCCGCCCGCCCATCGGTGTATAAGGAAGGGTCCGCACCGGCGTCCGGAGAGGGTGGGCTCGTGAGCATCGTCGAGGTCCAGGACCTGCGCAAGCAGTACGACCCGCCAAAGGGCGTGCTGGCCGTGGACGGTGTGAGCTTCGATATCGCCCAGGGCGAGATCTTCAGCCTCCTTGGCCCCAATGGGGCCGGCAAGAGCACCACCATCTCCATGCTCTCGTGCCTGCTGCACCCCAGCGGCGGCGACGCGCTCGTGGACGGCCACTCCGTGGTCACCGACTCCCAGGCGGTCAAGGAGGCCATCGGCGTCGTCCCCCAGGACGTCGCCCTCTACCCGGACATGAGCGCCCGCGAGAACCTCATCTTCTGGGGCAAGATGTATGGCCTTGCGGGGGCCGAGCTGCACACACGCGTGGACGAGGTGCTCGAGCTCATTACCCTCGTCGACCGCCAGAAAGACCGGGTCGAGAAGTTCAGTGGCGGCATGAAGCGGCGCGTCAATATCGGCGTCGCGCTGCTGCACAAACCCCGCGTGCTGTACCTCGACGAGCCCACGGTGGGCATCGACCCGCAGAGCCGTCGCTCGATTCTCGACGGCATCCTCGCGCTGCGCGACCAGGGCATGACCATCCTGTACACCACGCACTACATGGCCGAGGCACAGGAGCTCAGTGATCGCATCGGCATCGTCGACCACGGCAAGATGATCGCCGTCGGGACCAACGACGAGCTCGTGAAGATCGTCGGTGAAGAAGCTCGCGTGGAGCTCAGCGTCGACCACTACCTCGAGGGCATGGTGGAGCGCTGGGCGGAGGTCAACGGAGTGAGCAAGGCGATGAGCGACGAAGACCGCGCGGTGCTGCTCGTGCAGGACGCCAACGAGGTGCTGCCGCGACTCTTCGAGACGGCCGCCGCGGCCGGTTCGCGCATCACCGAGGTGAACGTCACCGAGCCCAACCTGGAGATGGTGTTCCTGCATCTCACCGGCCGCGCCCTGAGGGAATAGCACCGCGTTGAGCCGCATCGTCGCCATCGCCTGGAAGGACGTGCGCAGCACGATGCGCAACGTGCCGGCGCTGGCCATGATGCTGCTGGCGCCGCTGGCTCTGGCCGCCCTGCTCGGCTTCGCCTTCGGCGGCGGCCGGAGCTTCTCGATCCCGGCGACCAAGGTCGCCGTGGCCAACGCCGACACGGGCGCCGCCGGCGCGGCCGAGAACGCCGGCGCCGTGGTCCTCGGCGTCATGAAGAGCCCGGATCTCAGAGACATCCTCACGGTCAGCGACAAGCCGTCGGCCGCCGCGGCGCGCAAGAGCGTCGACGACGGCAAGACGGCGGCTGCCGTCGTCATCCCGGCCGACCTCAGCAGCGCGATCTTCGGCACCAGCCAGACGGCGCCGGCGGCGGCCGTCGAGGTGTACGAGAACCCCACCCAGCAGATCGGCGGCGCCATCACCGAGAGTGTCGTCGGTCAGGCGCTGCTGGGCTTCAACGGAGCCCGCGCCGCGGCGCTCGCGGCGAGCGGGTTGGCGACCGCCAACGGCTCCGGCGACAAGGCCGGCGCGCTCGCGCAGCAGGCCGCCGCGAGGTACATCCACGACGGCGGCGCGGCCGCCGCGGTCAGCGTCGCGCAGCGCGCGCCGCGGCTGCCCGGCGGCAAGAGCACCAAGGACGTCGGCGTCACGGGCACGATCCTCGCCGGCATGATGATCTACTTCATGTTCTTCGGCGCCAACAACGTGGCCCGCACGATCCTCGACGAGGACCGCGCCGGGACGCTGCCGCGGCTGTTCACCACCCCGACGCCGCGGCACACGATTCTCGGCGGCAAGTACAGCAGCGTCTTCGTGACCGTGACCGTGCAGGCGGTGATCCTGCTGGTCGCCGGCCGCCTGATCTTCAGCATCGACTGGGGCCGGCTCGACGCCGTCGCGGCGCTCACGCTGGTGGCCGCGGCGGTCGCCTCAGGCCTCGCGCTGCTCGTCATCTCCCTGGTGCGCACGCCGGCGCAGGCCGGGGCGATCGGCGCCGGCGTGTACCTGGTGCTGGCCCTGGTCGGCGGCAACTTCACCGGCGCCGCGGCGGCCGGCGGCACCTACGCCCAGATCCAGAAGCTCACCCCCAACGGCTGGCTGCTGCAGGGCTGGGACGCGGTCATGCGCGGCGGCGGGCTCGCCGACATCGGGCTTAACCTGCTTGTCCCGTTGGGGTTCGCGGTCGCGTTCTTCGCGGTCGCCGCCCTGCGCTTTCGGAAGCGCTACGCGTGAGGCGGTCGTGAAGCGCATCTGGACACTGGCCTCGAAGGACTTCCTGGAGACGCGGCGCGACCGCCTCGCGCTGCTCTTCACGGTGGTCATGCCGTTGGCCTTCACGGCTTTCTTCGGGCTCATGTTCGGCGGCGGCAGCGACCGCCTGCCGCTGGCGATCTCCAGCGCCGACCCCGGCGCGCCGGCGACGCAGCTGGTGAGGGCGCTGGCCAGGTCCGGCGTCGTCAAGACCGAAGCCATGAGCCGCGAAGATGCCGAGAAGGCCGTGGACGACAACAAGGTGGCCGCGGCTCTCGAGATCCCGGCCGGCTTCTCGGCAGATCTGGCGGCCGGCCGGCCGGCCCAGCTCACCGTGGTGAGCACCGCCGGCTCCTCCGGCGCTCAGACGGTGCAGACCGAGGTGATGGCGCTCGCCGGCGAGCTGGCGGCCGGCGAGCGCGCGGCGCAGGCGGCGGTGGCGGCGGCCGGCACGCCGCCCAGCGGCGAACCGGGGGCCAGCGAGCAGGCCCTCAAGGACGCCGCCCTCCTCATGGCCCGGCCGCTGGCCGCGCAGTCGCTCGCCCATCCCGCCGCCACCATCAAGGTCATCGAGGCCGGTACCGCCGCCGGCCAGATCCCGAACGGCTTCGTGCTGAGCTCGCCGGGGATGCTCGTCAACTTCATCCTGTTCAGCCTGCTCACCGCCGGCATCGCGCTCATCCAGGAGCGGCGCAACTTCACGCTGCAACGCCTCATGACCACGCGCGTGCGCCGCTGGGAGCTCATCGCCGGCAAGGCGGTGGGGATGTTCGCGCTCACGTTCGTACAGCAGATCATCCTCATCGGCGCCGGGCAGCTGCTGTTCGGCGTCGACTATCTGCGCGACCCGCCGGCGCTCCTCATGATGATGGTCGCGCTCTCGCTCTTCGCCTCGACGCTGGGCCTCCTGCTCGCGTCGGTGCTCACCAGCGAGCAAGCGATGGTGGCCACCACGGTGATCGTGTCGATGAGCGTCGCCGCCTTGTCGGGCGCCTGGTTCCCGCTCGAGATCACGGGGTCGGCCTTCCGCTTCGTCGGCCATCTGCTGCCCACGGCCTGGATCCTCGATGGCCTTCGCGGGATCATCGTGCGCGGGTTCGACGTCACCGACGTGCTGCCCGCCTTCGGCGTCGCGCTGGCCTGGTCGGTGGCGCTCTTCGCGCTCGCCGTGTGGCGCTTCCGGCTCAGCGATTAGGTCGCCGGCCTACTCCTTGCGCGGCTTGATGCTGGCGTCCTTGGGCAGGGCAAGGCCGGACTCGACCTCGATGGCCTTGAGGATCCCCGAGGGCACGGGGCACGCGGGATGCACGAGGTGCTCGGCGGCGAGGCGCAGGGTCACGGGACCCTCGCCGCGGTAGCTGATCTCACGGTACGGGTCGACCTCGGTGAGCTGCTCGGCGAGCTTCTCCACGTAGCCGCACGTGGTCTCGAACTCGAGCCTCACGGCGCGGCCCTCCATCTTGGTGCGAACGGTCGTGCAGAAGCCGCAGATGCCGCTGTCGATCTCGGCTGAGGCCATGTCTTCTCCTCGTCGGTGCGGTGGGACGGATGATGCATGGTACCCGACGCAAAGGCGGAGCAAGCCTGAGCAGACCGGCGCCGGCGCCGTTGTGCGCCACCGGCGGGGGCCGCATACTGCGGGCAGTCCAACACGGAAGGGGACCGACATGCCAGTTCACGCACCTCGCCATCTCGCCGTCTGCATCGCGGCTGCCGTGCTTGCGGTCGCCGCCGCGGCCTGCGGCGCTTCAAGCTCGACTCCGTCGAGCTTGGCCTCGCCGAGCCCCGCGGCCGCCGCCGGCGCCAAGACCATCACGTATTCCCGCGTCGTTGACCTGGCCCACGTGATCGGCCCGGACATCCCGCTGTGGCCCGGCGATCCCGAGGTCGTGTTCAAGACCGTGGCCACGATGAAGAAGGACGGCTACTACCTTCGGAGCTTCACCATCGGCGAACACAGCGCCACCCACATGAACGCGCCCAACAGCTTCATCGCCGGCGACACGCGCTCCATCACGAGCTATCCGGCCGAGCAGCTCGTGGTACCGGCGGCGGTCATCGACGTGCGCCAGAAGTGCGCCGCCGACGCGGACTACCAGCTCAGCAAGCAGGACGTACTCGACTGGGAGGCCGCCAACGGCCGGCTGGCCTCAGGCACTTTCGTGATCATGTACACGGGCTGGCAGGACAAGTGGAGTGACCCCAAGGCGTTCTTCAACATCGACGGCAAAGGAAACCTGCACTTTCCCGGGTTTGCGGGAGCCACGACGAGGTGGCTCCTCAGCGACCGGCAGATCGCCGGCGTAGGCATCGACACGCACGGCGTGGATCCCGGCCTCGACACGAGCTACGCGACCAACACCCAGACGACCGGAGCTCACAAGATCGTCATCGAGTGCCTCGGCAACCTCGACCAGCTGCCGGCCGCTGGGGCGACACTCGTGCTCGGCATCCTGCGCCTCAAGGACGGTTCGGGCACGCCCCTGAGCGTCATGGCGTTCGTGCCCTGAGCGCCGCCGGCCCGGCGATCAGGGCAGCGTCGAGACGGCGCGCTCGATCAGCTGGATGAGCGGCGCCGGGTAGACGCCGAAGACGATGAGGAAGGCGGTGAGCGCGGCCAGGACGGCGGCGGAGCCGCCGTCGACGGCCGCGCCCACCGTGTCCGCACTCTCGTCAGGCTGCCGCACCCACATCGCCACCACGATCCGCGTGTAGTAGTAGAGGCCCACGGTGCTCGTCAGCACGAGGACGATGATGAGCGCCCACAGCGCCGCGCCGGCTCCGGCGGTCACCACATAGAACTTGCCGAAAAAGCCTATCGTCAGCGGCATGCCGGCCAGCGAGAACAGGGCCACGGTGAGGGCCGTCGCCGTCCAGCGGCGACGGCGGGAGAGGCCGCGGTAGTCGTCGATCGACTCCGCGTCGCGTGCGGGTGTGGAGAGCGCCGCGACGACTCCGAAGGCCGCGAGCGTCGTCGCGAAGTAGGCGACGAGGTAGAACGTCACCGCGATGGCGGCTCGCTCCCCCGTGGCGAGGAACGCCACCAGCAGGTACCCCAGATGGGCGATCGATGAGTAGGCGAGGATGCGCTTGACGTTGTCCTGCCGCAGGGCCAGCAGGTTGCCGGCGACCATGGAGGCGATGGCGACGGCGGCGAACACCAGGAACAGCGTGGAGCCGGGATCCAGGCTCACCGGCCGGAAGTACCGCAGGAGCAGGGCGAACACGGCGCCCTTGGAGACTGTCGCGACGTAGGCCCCGACGGGGGCCGGCGCGCCCTGGTAGACGTCCGGCGTCCACATGTGGAAGGGGACCACGGCGAGCTTGAAGCCCACGCCCACGAGGAGCAGCACGACGCCGAGCGCGACCACCACGTCCGGGCCGCCGAGGCCGGCGCTGAGAATCGGCGCGAGGCCGCTCACGGTCATGGTCCCCGTCTCGGCGTAGACCAGCGCCATGCCGAACACGAGGAAGGCCGAGGTCGAGCCGGCGAGCACCAGATACTTGACCGCCGCCTCCACGAACTGCGCCCGGTAGATCGGGTAGACGACGAGTGCGTAGAGCGAGACGCTGAGGATCTCGAGGCCGAGGAAGAACGAGGCGAAGTGGGTGCTGGCCACGAGCACCGCGCCGCCCAGGGTGGCGGTCAGCAGGAGCATGTAGTACTCCTCGGGGTGCACGTGGCGGCGCTGCAGGTAGTTCCAAGAGAGGATCGCGACCGCGGCCGTGGCCGCGCTCAGGAGGCCGATGTAGAAGAGCGCGTACGTGTCGAAGGAGAGCAAGGGCGTGACCTGCCGGGAGGTCCGGGTGGCGGCGATGAAGAGTGACACGATGGTCGCCGCCAGACCGACCAGCGTGAGCGCGAGTGCCAGGGTGTGAGAGCGGTAGAACGCGGCCGCGAGCATGACGACCACCGGCGCGGCGGTCAGCACGATGAGCGGCAGCAGGGTGATGAGATCGCCGGTGGTCATCGCTCGCCGTCCGTCGGCGCGCGATCGGCCACGATCGCTTCCGCCTGAGTCTCGCCGGCGGCGACGATCAGCTGAGCCGCCACGTTCGCCTGAGACGACAAGGGGGTTCCCGCGGTGATCTGCTGCACGGCGGTCACGGTCTGCCGGGCGGTCGCGATCAACGGCTGCGGGTAGAAGCCGAGCACCACGAGGGCGGCGATGAGGGCGGCGTACATGCCCGTCTCGCGCGGCACCAGGTCGTGGAAGCGCAGGGCATGCGTCTCCTCGCCCTGGAAGGCGCGCTGCATCATCCAGAGGGCGTACACCGTGGCGAACACGAGTCCCAAGGCGCCGAGCACTGCCGCCCACTTGCTCACCTGCCAGGTGCCGAGGAGGATGAGGAACTCGGCGACGAAGTTGCCCAGACCGGGCAGCCCGAGCGAAGCGAGGGCGAAGAACATCGCCGTCCCGCCCATGCGCGGGGCGATGGCCCAGAGGCCACCCATCTTCGTCATGTCGCGGGTGTGGATGCGGTCCTGCAGCGTCCCGACGAGGATGAAGAGGGCGCCGGTGGAGAGGGCGTGGCAGACGATCTGCAGGACCACGCCCTGCAGGGCCAGCGTGTTCCAGGCGAAGATCCCGAGGAGTACGAAGCCCATGTGGCTCACGCTGGTGTAGGCCACAAGGCGCTTCAGGTCGCGCTGCGCGTAGGCCATGACGGCCCCGTAGATGATGCCGATCACGGCGAGGATCATGGCGACGGTGCGGAAGTCGAAGGTCGCCTGCGGGAAGAGCGGCACCATGAAGCGGATCATCCCGTAGGCGCCGATCTTGATGAGCACGCCGGCGAGGATCACCGAGCCCGCCGTGGGCGCCTCGGTGTGGGCGTCCGGGAGCCAGGTGTGCAGCGGGAACACGGGCAGCTTGACGGCGAACGCGGCGAAGAACCCGAGCATCAGCAGGAAGGCCGTCGCGGACGGCATCCGCGTGCCCAGCAGCTGCGTGAAATCGAACGTGTACGTGCCGGTGGCGCGCCCGTGGATGAAGTACAGCGCCAGGATGGCGATCAGCATCAGCAGTCCGCTGGCCTGCGTGAAGATGAAGAACTTGACCGCGGCGTACACGCGCCGCTCGTGGCCCCAGAGGGCGATCACGAAGTACATCGGGATGAGCATCATCTCGAAGAAGAAGTAGAAGAGGAACAGGTCGAGCGAGAGGAACACTCCGGCCAGGGCCGCGGTGGTCCAGAGGATCATGAAATGGAAGAAGCCGACACGCTCGGTGATGCCGCGCCACGAGGCGATCACCGCGAGCAGGCCCATGGCGAAGGTGAGGACGAGCATGATGAGGGTCAGCCCGTCCTCGGCGAGGAAGAAGCTGATGCCGAGCGGCGAGATCCAGGCGGCGTGGACGTGGGCGAGCCAGGTCCCCTGGACGAGGCCGGCGGCGCCGGGGCCATGGGCCGTGAACGCGGCCCTCAGCGCCCCGGCCTCCGACACCCACTGCCAGGTCACCAAGGCCAGGGGCAGGGCGGTGCCGCCGACCGCGACCCAGCGCGCCACCTGCGGCTGGGACCGCGAGAGCAGCCACGCCAGCGGCGCCGCGGCGGCCGGGATGAGGATGTACCAGAGGAGGATCATCCCGGCCTCACCTCAGCACCACGAAGGCGACGATGATCGCGAGGCCGACGCCGGCCACGCCGATGTAGACGCGCAGCAGGCCGTTCTGTGAGGCGCTGAGCGCGCGCCAGGCCTGCACGTTGAGCCAGGCGATCCCGGAGACAGCGGGCTCCACCAGGTCGTTGCGCGATACCCGCGCGAACCACTTCACCGGGATCACGAAGACGTGCTCGTAGAGCCAGTCGAAGCCCCAGCCGTGCAGCCAGAACTCCTGCAAGGCGTGGGGCGTGGGCCGCGCGGCGAAGTCCTTGAGCGCGGCCCGGCTCTCGACCAGCCACACCGTGGCCAGGGCGACGCCGACGACCGCGACCAGCGACGTGAGCAGCGCGGAGACGCCCGTGTAGGCGAAGCTGCTCGCCACCGTCTGCGTGACCGGCAGGGCCGTGTCGAGGAAGGTCTCGAGCGGGTGGAAGCCGCCCATCCATCCCGGCAACCAGACTAACCCGCCGACCACCGACAACACGGAGAGCACGACGAGCGGCAGCTGCATCCGCCAGCGTGGGCGCAGCGTCACCGGGGTCTGCTGGTCGCCGAAAAAGACGACGAAGACCAGGCGGAACGCATAGATCGAGGTGAGCAGCGAGCCCGCCAGGGCGCCGAGCCACAGCCAGGCGTTGCCGTCGACCGCGCCGAGACTCGTCTCGATGATCAGATCCTTGCTGTAGAAGCCGTCTGTGATCAGCGGAAGGGCGGAGAGCGAAGCGGCGCCGATGATGAACGCCCAGAAGGCCACGGGGAGCTTGCGACGGAGGCCGCCCATCTTGAAGATGTCGTGCTCGCCGCCGAGTGCTTCGATCACGACGCCCGCCGCGAGGAAGAGCAGCGCCTTGAAGAAGGCATGAGTCATGAAGTGGAAGATCGCGGCGCTCCAGCCGGCGACCCCGAGCGCCAGGAACATGTAGCCGATCTGGCTCATCGTGGAGTAGGCGAGGACGCGCTTGATGTCGTGCTGTGCCAGGGCGCTGAAACAGGCGTACAGAAGCGTCACCGTGCCGATGATGGCGACCGCGAGACGTACGTCCGGGGCGAGCGTGAACAGCACGTTGGTACGCGCGATGAGGTACACGCCGGCGGTGACCATGGTGGCGGCATGGATCAGCGCGCTGACCGGGGTGGGGCCGGCCATGGCGTCGGGCAGCCACGTCTGCAGCGGGAGCTGCGCGGACTTGCCGACGGCGCCGCCGAGCAGCAGCGCGGCCGCGGCCACGGCTACGCCGGAGCCGGTCGCCCAGTTCTTGGCGGCCCCGGCCATCAGCGGCTGGATCTCGAGGGTGTGGAGCTGCGTGAACAGCAGGAAGAGCCCCACGATCAGGGCCGTGTCACCGACGCGCGTGATGATGAACGCCTTGCGTCCCGCGTAGACGTTCTTCACGTCCTTCTGCCAGAAGGCGATGAGCAGGTAGCTGCACAGGCCGACGCCCTCCCAGCCGAGGTAGAGCAGCAGCAGGTTGTCGGCGAGCACCAGGACCAGCATCGAAGCGACGAACAGGTTCATGTACATGAAGAAGCGCGTGAAGCCCTCGTCGCGCTCCATGAACTCCGTGGAGTACAGATGGATGAGGAAACCGACGACCGTGATGACGAGGATGAAGATCACGCTCATGGCGTCGAGGTAGAAGGCGATCTGCGGACGCAGGCCGCCGGTGTCGAACCACGTCCACAGCACTTGGTGATAGGCGTGGCCCGGCGGCGGCGAGGCGATGAAGGAGACCGCGATCAGCATCGCCACCACGGCCGACAGGCCGACGAAACCGGCGCCGATCAGCGCCGCGGCGCGGCGGCTGAGGCGCCGGTTCAGCAGCGCGAGCACGACGAAGCCGGCGGCGGGCAGGGCGGGGACGGTCCAGAGGAGCTGCAGCATCCCCTACCCCTTCATCTCGTCGGCGTCGTCCACGTCCAGCCGCCCGAGGCTGTGCCGAAAGCGGATGGCCAGCGCCAGACCGACGGCGACTTCGGCCGCCGCCATGGCCAGGACGAAGAGGAACATGACCTGGCCATCTGCGCGGCCCCACCGCGCTCCGGCCACGACGAAGGCGAGGCCGGCGGCGTTGAGCATGATCTCGATGCAGGCGAGCACCACGATGAGGTTGCGCCGCGTGAGCAGGCCGACGAAGCCGATGACGAAGAGGATGGCGGCCAGGATGAGGCCGTGGTCGAGCGACACGGCCGCCATCAGGCTTCGCCGCCTTCGTGGACCCGGGCATCCGGTTCCTCGCCGGAGAACTGCGGGTCCTCAAAGGGCGGAGCCTCAGGCTGCGCGGCGATGTGGCGGGCGCCGATGAGCGCCGCGAGCAGCAGCATCGAGGCGAGCTCCACGCCGAGCACGTAGGGCCCGAAGAGCGCCTCGCTGACCTGCTGCGGCCCGACCTCGCCTGAGTGCAGCGCGTGGTTGGAGAGGCCGATCCCGTAGATGAGCTCGGCCAGCAGCACGGCGACCAGGACCAGTGGCCCGATCCAGGCGCTCGGCGGCACGCGCAGCGGCGAATCGGCTCTCACGTTGAGCAGCATCACGGCGAAGACGAACAGCATCATGATCGCGCCCGCGTACACGATCACCTCGAGGGCGGCCACGAACGGCGCGCCCAGCGTGTAGAAGACCACGGCCACCGCGAACAGCGATACGACGAGGTACAGCAGCGCGTGCACGAGGTTGGAACGCGTGATCACGAGGACAGTGGCCAGCACGGCGACGGCGGCGGCGATGTAGAAGAGGGTGGTCATGGCAGCAGGTCGTGGACGTCGACCGGCGGGGACTCTCGCTGTGCCTCGCCCTTGTCCTTACCACCGATCGCCAGCCCGGCGACGCGGTAGAAGTCGTAGTCGTGGTACTTGCCGGGTCCCGCGATCAGCAGGTCGTCCTTCTCGTAGACCATGTTCGGGCGTTCGTACTCGCACATCTCCACGTCGGGCGTGAGCTGGATGGCGTACGTGGGGCAGGCGTCCTCGCAGAAACCGCAGAAGATGCAGCGCGAGAAGTTGATGCGGAACCACGCCGGATAGCGGCGCCCCGTCTCGTCCTCGGTGGCCTGCAGGGCGATGCAGTCCACCGGGCAGACGACGGCGCAGAGGTAGCAGGCCACGCAGCGCTCCTCGCCCGCCGGGTCGCGCGAGAGGATGATGCGGCCGCGATACCGTGGCGGCAGATAGACCATCTCGTCGGGGTACTGGATGGTGTCGCGGCGATGGAAGGCGTGTCCGATGACGGCTCCGAGGCCCTGCAGCGTGGAGACCACCGTCCGCCCGATGCGCGGCACGAGGGGCTGCCCGCGCCGCGCCAGGCGCCCGGTCTGCACCACGTCGGTGGTGAGCGGTGGATGCGTCTGCGGCGCTGCGTCCATACCCTGCGTCCTCACTGGTGGCGCGCCACGACGATGGCGCCGGTCACGAGCAGATTGACGAGGCTGAGCGGCAGCATGACCTTCCAGCCGAGCTCCATGAGCTGATCGTACCGCGGCCGGGGGAACGTGCCGCGTACGATGATGAAGAAGGTGATGAAGATGCCGGTCTTGATGAGGAACCAGACCAGGCCGGGCAGCCAGGGCCCCAGCCAGCCGCCGAAGAACAGGGTGGCGATCAGCGCCGAGACGAGCGTCACGGCGATGTACTCGCCGACGAGGAACATGCCGAACTTCATGCCCGAGTACTCGGTGTGGTAGCCGGCCACCAGCTCGCTCTCGGCTTCGACGAGGTCGAAGGGCAGGCGCCGGGTCTCGGCGAGTCCTGCGACCACGAACACGACGAAGCCGATGAACTGCGGGCCGATGTTCCAGAGCCCGCGCTGGCTCTCGACGATCTGCGTGAGGCTGAAGGAGCCCGCGATGAGGATGACGCCGACCAGCGAGAGCCCCATGAAGACCTCGTAGCTCACCATCTGCGCGGCGGCGCGAAGCCCGCCGACCAGGGAGTACTTGCTGCGCGACGACCAGCCGGCGAGGACCACGCTGTACACGGCCAGCGACGACATGGCGAGCACGAACAGCAGCCCGACGTTGAGGTCGGCGATCACGATCCCGGCGGCCACCGGCACGACGATGAACGAGAGCAGCGCAGTCGCCATCACGATCGCCGGCGCGACCACGAACACGCGCTTGTCGGCGAACGGCGGGACCCAGTCCTCCTTGAAGAGGATCTTGAAGGTGTCGGCCAGCACCTGCAGGAGCCCGGCCGGGCCGACCCGGTTGGGGCCGTAACGGTCCTGGATCAGGCTGAGCAGACGCCGTTCGTACCAGATGAGGCCGGCGGCGATCGTCAGCACGACGACGAGCACGCCGAGCACCGTGGCGAGCGGGCCGACCCACGCCGGCACTCCCGACGCGATCACGCTGCCGAGGAAGACGTTCACGACGGCCCTCCGGTCCGGGACGGTGGAGCCTGGATGCGCGTGAGCCTTCCGTGGCCGGGCAGGGGGACGTAGGGCATGCCGGCCAGGCCCACGGGCAGGCCGGCCACGCCGGTCGGCAGCGACGGCACCACGCGGAAGCCGGCGCGCACGTCCATCCAGGGCATCCAGAGCTCGAGCCAGTCGCCTGCTTCCAGCTCGAGCCGGACGGCGTCCTCCCGGTTCACGGCGATGTACGGCTGCGGCGCGCGCTCGGCGATCCCCGGCGTGTACATGCTCAGGTCGTCGGAGCCGAAGATGTGGTGCAGCGGGACCAGCACGAAGTCGTCCTCGCGGGCGCGGAAGGCGGGCGGGGCGGGCGGCGCCGGCAGAGGCTGCGCCCGGCCGGCCCCGTCCAGCAGCCGGATCCCGGAAGGCCCGCCGCGTAGCGGCCCGCCGACCTCTTCCTGCAGCTTGTGCAGCCCGTTTCCGGAGTTCCAGCCCGCGGACCAGACGCGCGGCAGCAGAGCCGCGGGCGTCTCCGCGGGGGTCAGGCCCTCGAGCGAGAAGGCGAGCGCCGAGTCGGGGTCGGCCACGGGCGCGGGTTCGAACACGGTCACGTCGGCGTCCGCGGCCGTGCGGCCGCTCCAGCGCTGCGGCTGCCGCGCGACCTTGCAGCCGCCGCGGCGCCAGTCGGACGAGGGCGCCGCCGCGACGATGCCGCGGAACTGCGGCAGCTCCATCTCGAGGGCGGCGGTCACGTCGTCCACGTCGCGCCAGCCGCGGCCACCTTGGCGGCCGAGCCTCTCCATGAGGTCGCGGATCCAGCGCCACTCCTCCTGCGCCTCGCCTTCAGGCGCCAGCACGCTGAAGGAGCGCTGGGCCCGGCCCTCGTTGTTCACGAACGTGCCCGTCGACTCGGCGAACGTGGGCGCGGGCAGCACGACGTCGGCCCGCCCGGCGATGCGTCCTTCGAGAGCGGCGAGAGCTACGATGTGCGCCCCGTGCGCGAAGAGGTCGTCGACCAGCAGCGAGGCCGCGCGGCGGTACAGGTCGTTGTCGAGGGCCACGACGGCGTCGGCCTCCGCGCGCGCCACGGCGGCGATGGCCTGCGACAGGCGGCCGCCGCCCATCAGGCGCAGCCCGAGGCTGTTCGACTCGGGGACCGTGAGGACCAGGGTGGCGCCGGCGACCTCCGCGAGCGCCGCGGTCGCCCTCAGCAGGGTCTGGGATCCGTTTGTGGCGCCGCAGACGATCAGCGGGCGCCGGCTCGCGCGCAGTGCGCCCGCCCAGCGCGCCACGCGGCCGCGCTCGTCGTCGCTCAGTCCGATGACCTCGCTCGCCGCAGGGTCCATCTCGCGGGCCGCGGCCAGGGCAAGGCGCGCGATGTCCGCGGGCGCCGCGCGCCACGTCTCGCCGGCCACCTCGTCGAGCTTGGTCGCGTGCGACGCGGCGATCCACAGTGGGCACGGCTCGCGGCGCTTGGCGCGCCCGATGGCGGCGTCGTTCCAGCGGCGGATATGCACGCGCTCCTCCTCGGCCGTGGGGCGCAAACGCAGCCAGGTGCGCACCGTGAGGTCGAGCATCGGCGCCGTGTTGGTGACGTCTTCGCCGAGGATGAACACGGCGTCGGCGTGCTGCACGTCGGCCAGCGCGCCGAGCCGCGTGCTCCCGGCGCGGGCGATCTCGAGGACCGCGCCCACGAGGTCGTAGTCCGCGTCCGACATGCCGAGGTAGAAGTGGTCGGCGCCGACCAGCGCGCGGAGGGCGTAGTTGGCTTCGAGCGACGCCCGCGGCGAGCCGATGCCGAGCACGCGGCGCCCGCGCAATAGCGAGGCGGCCGCGTCGAGCGCCCGGTCCCGTCTCACTGAGACGGGCGCTTCGCCCGCGTCCGTGGTCATCAAGACCGGGCGCCACGCCACCCGCGCGGCGCGGATCCGCTGCGGCGCATTGACGAAGTCGTAGCCGAAGCGGCCGCGGTCGCAGAGGAACATCTTGTTGATGTCGCAGTTGTAGCGGCTGAGCACGCGGCGCAGCTCACCGTAGCGGCCCCCCGGGGTGGTGTTGCAGCCCAAGCCGCAGTGCGGGCACACCGAGGGCGCGGTCTGCAGGTCCCACTTGCGCGAGTAGTGACGCGCGAGGGTCTTGTCGTCGAAGACCCCGGTGGGGCAGACCTCGATGAGGTTGCCGCTGAACTCGCTCTCGAGCGTGCCGTCCTTCTCGCGGCCGAAGTACACCTGGTTACGCAAGCCGAAGACGCCGAAGTCGTGGCCGCCGGCGTAGTCGTTGTACAGGCGCGTGCAGCGGTAGCAGGTGATGCAGCGGTTGAGCTCGTGGGTCAAGAAGGGGCCGAGGTCCTGGTTGCGGAAGGTCCGCTTCAGGCCGCGGTAGCGCCGGTAGGTGTGCCCGGTCATCACCGTCATGTCCTGCAGATGACACTCGCCGCCCTCGTCGCACACCGGGCAGTCGTGCGGGTGGCTCATCATCATGAGCTCGATCATCCGCGCGCGGAACTTGACCGCCTCCGCGTCGTCGATAACGATGCGCGTGCCTTCCTGCGCCTCGGTCATGCAGGCCATGGCGATCTCGCTCTTCTCCTCGCCGTCGCGGCCGGTCCAGAAGAGGCGCACGGCACACTGCCGGCAGGCGCCGATCGAGCCCATCACGGGATGCCAGCAGAAGAACGGCAGGTCGAAGCCCAGCGAGAGCGCTACGTCGAGCATGTTGCGCCCCGCCTCCACGCGGAACTCCCGGCCGTCGATCACGACGGTCACGAGTTCTGCGCCGGCGCCTCTCTGCCGTTCGCCGGCGCTCACCGGGCCGTCGCCCCTTCGGGCGGTGCTTCCTGCACCTCGTCCGGCGCGTAGGGGCAGCGGCCTTCTTCGATGTGCCGCACGAAGTCGTCGCGGAACAGCCGCAGCGCCGCCTCGAGCGGCTGCATCGCGCCAGGCGCGAGGTCGCAGAACGCCTTGTCGGCGCCCATGATCCAGACGTGTTCCTGGAGCAGGTCGAGATCCTCCGGGCGTCCGCACCCCTGCTCGATATCGCGGAGCAGCGAGGCCGACCACTGCAAGCCCTCGCGACAGGGCGTGCACCAGCCGCACGACTCCTGGGCGAAGAACCGCAGCAGGTTCAGGGTCATGCCGACCGGGCAGGTCTTGTCGTCCAGCAGGACGAGCGTGCCCGTGCCCAGGCGGCTGAGCACTTTCTCCATGGACCCGAAGTCCATGGCGACGTCGATGTCCGCGGCCTTGACGAACGCCGTGGAGGCCCCTCCGGGGCTGACGGCGCGCAGCTCGCAGCCGGGCTGCATGCCGCCCGCGTGCACCTCGATGAGCTCGCGCATCGAGGTCCCCATGGGCAGTTCCACGCAGCCCGGCTGCGCCACGCGCCCGGCGACGCCGTAGATCTTCGTGCCGCCCTCGGCGGTCAGCGACAGGCTCTTCCACCAGTCCGCGCCGTTGCGCACGATCGAGGGCACGGCGGCGAAGGTCTCGACGTTGTTCACTACCGTGGGACGAGCGTACAGGCCGGCGCCAGTCATGTGCGGCGGGCGCGCACGCGGGTTGGGCCGCTGGCTCTCGAGAGCGTTGAGCATGGCCGAGGCCTCGCCGCAGATGTAGCGCCCGACGCTCTCGTGCAGATAGATGTCGAAGGAGAAGCCCGAGCCCAGGATGTCGCGGCCGAGGTAGCCGCGTTCGTAAGCTTCGGCGAGAGCCCGCTCGACGCAGGCCAGCGGCTGGTCGTACTGGGCGCGCAGAAAGACGTAGCCGGCATCCGCCTGGACGGCGAAGCCGGCGACGATCATGCCCTCGAGCACCAGGTGTGGGTTGCGGCTCAGGAGGAAGCGGTCCTTGAAGCTGCCCGGCTCCATCTCGTCGCCGTTGCAGACGACGTACTTGGGCCGCGGCGCGTCGGGGCCGAGCGGCATGGTGCTCCACTTGCGCCCGGTGGCGTAGCCGGCGCCGCCGCGGCCGCGCAGGCCGGAGTCGGAGACGGCCTGCGTGACGGCGGCCGGCTCGAGCTCCCGCAGGGCGCGGCCCAGGCCCTCGTAGCCGCCGGCGGCGATGTAGTCGTCGAGAAACGCCGCCTGCCCGTCCGGCCGCATGGCCTTCGTGAGCGGCCGGTCCCAGCCGTTCGGGTCCGGGGCGCTCACGCGTAGGCCTCCAGGATGGCGCCGACCGCGGCCGGCGCCACGGGCCCGTGCAGGTCCGCGTCGACCATCATCGCCGGGCCTCTGTCGCAGGCGCCCAGGCACACGATGGGCAGCAGCGTGAAGCGGCCGTCCGGGGTGGTCTCGCCGAGGCCGACGCCGAGCTGCGTCTGGATCGCTGCGCGCAGCTCGGCGTACCCCAGCGACCAGCAGGCGAAGCTGTCGCAGACGAGCACGATGTGGCGTCCCACCGGCCGGCGGAAGAGCATGTTGGCGAACGTCGCCAGGCTGTCGAGCTCCTCGACGCTCATGCCGAGGTAGCCGCCGAGGTCGGCGAGCGCCTCGTCGGACAGCCAGCGGCGGCGACGCTGCACGAGGCGCATCGCGGTGGCTGCCGCCGCGCGCCGGTCCGGGTAGTGCGGCAACGCCGCGTCGATCTCCCGGCGTTCGTCGTCGCTGAGGCTCACCGGTCCACGTCTCCCATCACGAAGTCGAGGCTGCCGAGGATCGTCACGAGGTCGGCGATCTCGTACCCCTGGGCGAGCAGCGGCAGCACCTGAAGGTGGGGGAAGGAAGGTGTGCGAATCTTGGTGCGGTAGGCGCTGTTCTGGCCGTCGCTGATGGCGTAGTAGCTGTACTGACCCTTGCACCCCTCGGTGTAGACGCAGGCCTCTCCGGGCGGCACCACCGGGCCCCAGCTCACCCCCAGGAAGTGCGTGATCAGCGTCTCGATGTCGTGCATCGTGTTGGGTTGCTTCAGCGGCGGCGTGGCGAGCGGGTGCTGCGCTTTGTAAGGTCCGTCGGGCATCTGGTCAAGGCACTGACGGATGATCCTCAGGCTCTGGCGCATCTCCTCGACGTGCACGGCGGCGCGGTCGTAGCAGTCGCCCGTCGAGCCCACGGGGACGTCGAAGTCGAACCAGTCGTAGTGACTGTGCGGGCGCTGCTTGCGCCAGTCCCACGGCAGCCCTGCGGCGCGCAGGTTGGGGCCGGTGACGCCCCACTCGACGGCGTCGGCCACGCTGAGAGCCCCGACGCCGACGGTGCGCGCCTTCATGATGCGGTTGTCCATGATCAGCCGGTCGTACTCGTCCAGGCGGCTGGGCAGGTAGTCGAGGTAGGCGCGCACGGGTCGCTCCCAGCCGTGCGGAAGGTCTTCGGCGACGCCCCCGATGCGGAACCAGTTGGGGTGCATACGCGCTCCGCAGATGGGCTCGATGACGTCGTCGAAGATCCGCTCGCGGTCCTCGAACGTGTAGAAGACCGGCGAGAGCGCGCCGATGTCCTGGGCGAAGGTTCCGTAGAACACGAGGTGGCTGGCGATGCGGAAGAACTCGCAGAGCATCACGCGGATGATCTGCGCGCGGTCGGGCACCTCGATGCCGCAGAGCTTCTCGACGGTCAGCACCCACGGCAGGTTGTTGGTCACGCCGCCGAGGTAGTCGATGCGGTCGGTATACGGGATGAAGGTGTGCCACGTCTGACGCTCGCTGATCTTCTCGGCGCCGCGATGGTGAAAGCCGATGTCGGGGATGCAGTGGACGATCTCCTCGTCGCGCAGGCCCACGATGATGCGCAGCGGGCCGTGAGTGGCGCCGTGCTGCGGACCGACGTTGAGGTACATGAGCGTGGGGTCGTCCTCGGGGCGCGGCAGCCCCCACTCCTCCGGCTTGAAGCGCAACTCCTCCTGCCACTCCTCGAACTGCTCCAGCGGCATCGTGAAGGGTCCGAGCTCCGTGCTCCGCGAGGGCGCTTCTTTGCGCAAGGGATGCCCTTCCCACCACGAGGGGAGAAGGATCCGTGCCAAGTGCGGGTGGCCGCGGACGTCGAGGCCGAACATGTCCCACAGTTCGCGCTCGTACCAGTTCGCGGCCGGCCACAGGTCGGTGATCGTCTCGACGGCGGTGTCATCGTCGCGCAAAGCGACCTTGAGGCGCAGGTCGGCGTTCCGTTCGTACGACAGCAGGTGGTAGAACACCGTGAAGTCGGCCGCGGGCTGCCCCGCGCGGTGGGCGCGCAGGCGCTCGTCGATGCCGCCGAGGTCGTACAGACTGGCGAACGGCCGGGCCGCCTCGGTCTTGAGGTACGCGAGCAGCTCCTTGAGTCGCGTGGCCGGCGCCCAGAGCGTCGGGATCTCGTCGGCCGTGCGTTGCTCGACGAGCGGCACGTCGGGGAAGCGCGCCTGCAGCTCGCCGACGATCCCGGGCCGCGCGAGCAGGGTGTCGGCGGCCTTCTCCAAGTCACACCTCGTCCTGAGGGGCCAGCTCGCCGGTCTCGGCCCGTCCCGGCCGTCGCAGGTCGCGCAGGGAGATGCCGCTGGGCTTGTGCACGTTCTCCGCGCCGAGCACCCAGCTGAGGGGGCGGCGCTCGGTCTGCACCTGCGCCTGCAGCAGCAGCAGCCCCTCCATGAGGGCGGTCGGCGCCGGCGGGCAGCCCTGCACATAGACGTCGACGGGCAAGAAGGAGTCGACGCCCTGCACTACGCTGTAGACGTCGTACATGCCGCCGGAGTTGGCGCACGAACCCATCGAGATGACCCAGCGCGGTTCCATCATCTGCTGGTAGAGCTGCAACACCGTGGGAGCCATCTTGCGGAACACGGTGCCGCCGACGATCATCACGTCGGCTTGGCGCGGCGAGATGCGCAGCACTTCGGCACCGAAGCGGGCGATGTCGTAGCGCGCCGTCAGGCTCGTCGCCATCTCGACGAAACAGCACGAGAGCCCGAACCCGAACGGCCAGAGGGAGTTCTTGCGGCCCCAGGCGACGAGGTGTTGCAGGCTGCCCAGCACGACCGCCTGTCCCTGGCCCGCCGCGGGCCGCGTCTCGTCGTCGATCAGCGACTGAAGGGCGCCGGCCGTGCGCGATGGCCCGGGTCCTCTACGTGGCGCCACGGCCACCTCTCTCCGCAGCCGCCATCTGAGGCCCGTACGTCATCGCGGGCTCCCCCTGTGCAGCCGCCGGCGGCGTCCGGCGGCGCCCCAGTCGAGGCCGCCGGTCTTCCAGAGGTACACGAGCCCCGCGAAGAGCAGGACGACGAAGACCACGATCTCGCAATAGCCCGTCCAGCCGAGGCGTCTGGCGTTCACCGCCCAGGCGAAGATGAACACGGCCTCCAGGTCGAAGATCACGAAGAACAGCGCGACCTGGTAGAACTCGACCGAGAGGCGCTTGGCCAGCGGTCCCGCCGGCTTGATGCCCGACTCGTACGGTGTCCCTCGCTCTGGTCCGCGGTGGCGCTCGCCGAGCAGCGCCGAGACCACGATGATCGCCGCCACGATGAACAGCACGAGGGCGGCGTAGAGCACCGCCGGCCAGACCGCCACCGCTACGAGTAGACCAGTCACGCAAGCCCCCCTGGTGCTCGTTGCCCCGTCGCCCGCCGCTGCGGCCGGGCCTGGTCGTCACGCCGGCACAGCCGCTTTTGCGATGCTGGACGCGGAGACCGTCGCATGGTACAGATTCTATCAGTATCAAGGGGAGCGGCTCGTGACCCGCCTCCCGCGCCATTCTTCTCGCACGCGACCCTCCAGCACGGTAGCATGGCGGCGTGACGCGACGGACCGGGGGGTCCTGCAGATGGGCGGATCGGCGGTGCACAGCGGGGAGCGGAGGGGCAGGTGCCTCCGCCGTCTGGCGCAGTCGTGCGTCATCCTCGTCGCGTTCTTCGTCGTCGCCGCGCCCGCCGGCGCGTCTGCGCAGGCCAGCCCTTCGGCGGCGGCGGCGGCCTCCCCCAGCGCCAACCCCGCGGTCGATGCGACGGGCGACCCCTCGGCCGAGGTGTTCGCGCAAAACTGCTCTGGGTGCCACGGGACCATAGGTCAAGGCGGCTTCGGCCCGCCGCTCGCGGCGGCCGGCTTCGCGAGCCTCGTGGCGCCGATGGTCACTGAGGGCGGCATCCAGATGCCATCGTTCGCCGACCAGCTGAGCGACGCCCAGATCCAGGGCGTGGCGGAGTACGTGGCCGCCCACATCGCCGACCCCGAAGCGCGCACGGCCGTGGTCGCCGACGGCGGCCAGATCTACCGCCTCTACTGCGCGGGCTGCCACAGCACCACCGGCCGCGGCGGCGCGCTCACCCGCGGCCGCAACGCCCCCGACATCTCACAGTATCCGGCGGCCGAGGCGCTCGCCGCCATGATCCTCGGCCGCGGCAACATGCCCGCTTTCGCCGGCAACACCCTCGACGTGCGCCAGCAGGCCGCCGTGGGGCTCTACGTGGGCGTCCTCGTCGATCCGCCGTCGCCGGGCGGCCGCGGCCTCGGCTATCTGGGGCCGGTGACCGAGGGCGCCGTCTCGGCCCTCGCCCTGCTCATCCTGATCTTCCTGGCCGTGTGGCTGGCGTGGAAGTCGCGGACGGCGAAGCCGTGAGCGACCTCGAGACCGGCCCGCACGGCGCCCCGCCCCTCCCGGACAGCGGTAGCTCGGCGCCGGCCCGCGGCGGCGG
>Ga0209048_10001938_pt1 | contig 20850 bp, 18 predicted proteins | sample FrelakmetCRP12CR_FD_187146 | JGI IMG/M metagenome (GOLD analysis project Ga0209048, IMG submission 187146) | Freshwater lake sediment microbial communities from the University of Notre Dame, USA, for methane emissions studies - CRP12 CR (SPAdes)... | ecosystem: Environmental > Aquatic >... | reverse complement strand
CTGACAAGAGAAGAAATTTTGAAAGAGATCAGCCAGGGGACCATCGAGATTGAACCTTTTGAGGAGGACCAGGTGGGTCCAGGCTCCATTGACCTTCATTTGGGAAACGAGTTCAGAGTTTTTAAGAAACTGAGAAATGCCTGTGTGGTCGAAGATAGCATTTCGGTGGAAGACCTCACTGAACGCCTCGAAGCAGAAGAATCTTTCACCCTGATGCCAGGTGAGACGGTCTTGGGGATTACCCACGAAAGAATTAAATTACCTGCCAATCTTTGTGGTTGGCTTGAAGGAAGGAGCCGCTTTGCTCGAATGGGTCTGGTTATTCATATGACCGCGGGATTCATCCAACCCGGAATTAACAATCGCCAGGTGCTTGAGATCGGAAACCTGGCACCGTTTCCCCTTGTCCTTAAACCCGGTGTCCGAATCTGTCAGATCATTCTTGAACGCACCGAGGGAAAAGCCTCCTATCAAGGTAGATTTATGAGCCAGGATCGACTATAAATGTAGATTGCAGATTGCGGAATGCGGATTATCAAATTTAGAACTCCAGGTATTTAATTTCGGATTTAAAACTCCGCAATCCAAATTCCGAAATCCGAAATTAAAAAAATGAACCGTTATTCCATTGGATCGATTGTCGGTATATTATTGTTATGGGAACTTCTGGTCAGATGGCTGGAGATTCCAAAATTTCTACTTCCCACACCGAGTACTATCCTCTCTTATATCATCGCTAAATTTCAACTCCTCGCCAACCACACACTCATGACTCTCCTGGAGGCAGGAGTCGGCTTCATCGTTGGGTCTTTTTCTGCAATTGTAACAGCCATTCTTTTTCTCTGGTCCCGGCCTTTGAAAGAGATGTTTTATCCTTATGCTGTGATTCTCAACAGTACGCCCATCGTTGCCATCGCCGCACCCATTGTGATCATCTTCGGGAGTGGTATGGGTTCCAAAGTCGTGACCGCCATCATCTGTGTTTTCTTCCCAATCTTAGGACCGACCTTTAAAGCCCTTGCCTCCGTGGGCGCAACAGAGATGAAATGGATGGACTCTTATCATTCATCCAAATGGCAAAAGTTTTGGTATCTCCAATTTCCCTTTGCCCTTCCACAGATATTTGCTAGTTTTAAAGTCGCCTGGACATTGGCTGTGATCGGTGCGGTCGTGGGAGAGGTATTTGGGGCTTATCGGGGATTGGGGTTTCTCATCGTGGATGCCATCTATATCATGGATACCCCCAGGGTGTTTGCCAGCATTATCGCTTGTTCCTTGTTGGGACTTTCCTTTGTCGGGGTGATCGCCCTCATTGAAAAACGTACCATTGCTTGGCATATCTCTGAAGAGAGGAGGTGATTTTTAGTTCGGAGTTCGGAGTTGGGAGTTATGAGTTATGAGTTACTGTTTTAGGGAATTGGGATTATGGATTTAAGAAAAGATTGAAACTTAGGTTATACGCTATGCTCCATGCGCTATGCGCTATGCGGTTTAAACCAGGGGAGGGAATAAATATGAAAAGATTCTTATCAATCTTTATATTGTTGACGCTCATCAGTCTGCCCTGCTATGCCATCGGTCAAGAAAAGGAGGCCATTGTCCATGAGGCCTGGTTTGTTCATATGGAATCGGCAGGCGGTTGGGTAGCTGTGGATAAAGGTTTTTATGGAAAGGTGAAAGTAAAAGAAGTTCAGGGTGGGCCAGGGATCTCTCCGATTCAAAAGGTGGTTGCTGCAGTGAGGGCTGGAAACATCGCCTTTGGAAATGATTATCCAGAAAATATTATCCGGGCAAGAGAGAAAGAAGGAATCGATCTCGTTGCCCTGAGCGTCGATTTTCAAACCAGCGCCATGAGGATTATCAGTTGGAAGCCGATCAAATCAGCAAAAGACATTAAGGGAAACTTTGGCATCTGGATTGGTTATGATGCCAAAGCAAAATGTGCAGTGGGCAAGGGTTGGGAAAAACAGTTTACCATTCAAAACCAGGGCGGGGATATCAAGCCATGGTTGGCTGGGAGCTGGCCAATTGCCTCTGCGATGACTTATAACGAATTGATCACGGCCCAGCGTGAGATGAAAAAAATGGGAAAACCATTTTATACGATCGACTATAAAGATCTGGGGATTGACTGGATGGATAATGTCCTTTTCACCACAGAGGAAATCATCAAAAAATATCCGGAGGTCGTCCAAGCCGTAGTGACGGGGAGATATAAGGGGTTCCAATGGGCTCTTGAAAATTCCAAAGAGACTTTTGAAATTTTGAAAAAGATTAACGAAGGTCTCGACTTCGCCCACGAGATGGATGCCGTGGCTCCGATGAAGGCTTTAATGATCACGCCTGATACAAAAAAGCAGGGGTTGGGCTACATCCTCCCAAAGAAATGGGAAAATGTAGTAAAGGATATGTTCAAGGCTGGGCTCTTGGAAAAGATGCCAGATGTGAAAAAGGTCTGTATAGAGAAGTTTCCAAGTGGCGTTGTACCGAAGTAATTCGAACAAAGATGGTGACCAGGGTATCAGGTTACCAAGCAGAGGTTATCAGGATAGCAGGAAATCAGATTTCAATTGCAAAAACATTTTTTCCCCTGATTCCCTGATCTCCTGTTGCCCTGCACCCCGATTCCCCGATTTCCTGATAAACTAAAGTGATAGGAGCCTTTGCATGGCAGAACGTACCTTTCTGGAAAATGTAGGAAAACCTTACAGCATCAATGCGATTGGAAGTGCCAGGGCATGGGAGGTACATCATCTCCGAAATGATCCGACCCTCCCGCCTTTGATTTATGTCATCGAAAGCGATGTGGGGCAACAATTTCTCCTTGGAAGAGAGATCAGCGGTCGGCCAAAATTCAATATGATCCGTTACATTGCCAAATCCTGCGTCGAGTTATTCTTTGAACAACTCAGCGGTAAAGAATTATTTCAATACATTATTCTCAGGGGCGCCTACCCTTTCGATCTCCAATATGCGTTCGGATACGCCCCGCCCTATGACCGCTTGCTCCTCCCAACCGGCTTCATCAAACTTCAAAGGGTTCTCAACCAGGGAGGCACGGACTGGGAGATTCATGCTCAAAACTTTATTGGAGAATATCAGGGGGATATCTGGCTAATCCCTGATACAGCCATTGCCTCGGGTTCAACGATCGCTTACTTTTTAAAAAATGGATTTACCCATCATCCGCCAAAGCGGGTTTATGTCATGACGGCGTGCGGCAGCCTGGAGGGCATCCAGCGAATTTATCAAGAATGCCTTAAGAAGAATGTGAAATTGATACCTGTCTTCTCTCAATGCATCTTTGAGGTTTCAAAAGTGGGAAACCTTCCAGGGCTTCCGCTCACCGACCTCTCCATCATCAGTCCCGGTTCTATTACAACGAAGGAACTCTATGAAAAAGCATTTCGCCGGTACCAGGGGACCCGGATGTGCTGTATCGGTGACATCGGGGAGAGTTTGGAAGACCCCGTACAATATTCAATCCATACGCTCTGGGAAATGCAGATTCTGGGGATGGATCCGAAAAAGGAAAATTGGAGTGCCTGGACAGTGGATGTCCGGGCAAAAAGTTTTCAGAAGAAAGTTTCAGATTTCAACCCCGCTCTGGCTGATTACTTTCAAGAGATCTGGAAGGAATAACGTTGATGTATTCAGAATCAACCCCTTCAGCCGCCATCCGTTTGATCAATGTGAAGAAACATTTTAAAGACCGTGATGTGGAAGCCCTGGGTGGGGTCAACTTGGAGGTCGCCCAGGGCGAGTTTATCTCCCTGATTGGTCCATCCGGATCGGGGAAGAGTACGCTTCTTGAACTTTTGGGAGATATTGGCGATGAGGGCGGCCCTTCCGAAGGAGAGATCCTTATCGAAGAGAAAACGCCTCAAGAACTGAGGCAAGCAAGGGGATATGGAATTGTCTTTCAAGATTCCACCCTCTTCCCCTGGTATCGTGTTTTTGAAAATTGCCTTTTGCCCTTTCGGATTGCAAAAAGTGAACTCCCAAAAGAAGAACAGGTGAAGCGGATTGAATCGTTATTGGAGATGGTAGGTTTGGACAGAAAATTCTGGCCTTACTATCCCAAAGAACTCTCTGGAGGAATGCAACAGAGAGTGGCAATTGTCAGAGCCCTTGCCTTGGACCCCCCACTCCTCTTGATGGATGAACCCTTTGGCGCCCTGGATGATCTGACTCGAAAATCGATGCAGATGCTCTTACTCGATATCTGGGCAAAAACAAGAAAAACCATCCTGATGGTGACCCATTCCATTTCTGAGGCCTGTTTCATGTCAGACCGGGTGGTTGTCCTTTCTCACCGCCCCGGCCGAATCGTTCGAATCATCTTGATCCCTCTGGATAGGCCCCGTGAACGATCCATGACGGAGACTAAAGCTTTTGCCAGAATCTGTGGAATGGTGAGGGAGGCATTAGGTTCTGGAGGAGGACTGGAAGAAGATGCTTCGATCAAGGACTAGTCTATTGCGTAATCGCTGAGTTCTAAATTTTATCCTTGCAAGATTCCTACCCATCGATTATAATCAAACCAAGGAGAAAATAGTATGACTACTACGAAATCAGTAAGACTAAGCAAGAAAGGGCAATTCGTGATCCCGAAAGAGATGCGCGAGGCATTAGGGGTAAAGGAGGGCGAGGAACTTCTCGTTACATTCGAGGGAAGAAGGGTAGTGCTGACACGCCCACAAGAGTATGCCCGCGCAACTCGAGGCTCACTGAAGGGGACATGGGGCAAGAGTCGGCAGGCAGTGGTGCGCTATCTGGAAAAGGAACGTCAGTCGTGGGAATAAGGCAGACGAAGTTTTTATCAGAATTAAAAAGGCTTACAAAAATAGGACTCGATAGCTCTATCCTCATTTATCACCTCGAAAATGTTGAACCTTATGCCGATCTGACTGAGGCTACCATTGCAAGTATCGCAGGAGGTTTACTCAAAGCGGTAGTATCCACGATCTCTGTAACAGAACTCTTAGTCCAGCCCTTCGCCGAAGGGCGAGAGGATCAAGTCATGGCCTTTGAGCACTTTCTTTTCTCCCTTCCTAATACCTCTCTAATACCCCCGAACTATTTCATCGCAAAGGAAGCAGCTCGCCTGCGAGCCAGGTATATGATCCGGACCCCCGATGCACTCCTTATCGCCACAGCTCTAAGTGAAAAAGCAGAGGGTTTCCTCACGAACGACGCCCGACTGGCTCGCCTAAAACCGGAAGGCATAACCATTTTAGTACTTGATGACTACTTATAGATGGCCTCCCTTGTCTCGGTATTTGCAGCCATGCGGCTGACAAATGTACCGTCAAACCTCCATACGTAATGCGCTATGCCCTACCTGCCCTCCGCAGTCCCGCAAGACGGGACGAAGGATGGGTGCACCATGCTATTTTCTGCAAAATGGGGTACGGACACGAAACACGGACACGTGTTTTCTGAGAAATGTCTACCGGACTGCTTTTGAGAAAGAAAAGGAACTCACCGATCGCGTGTTGAAGTTGGCCGAGGCTGGAAAATCCAAGTCGAATTGGGAGTTACAAGGATTACTCAGACTGGCCGCTTTTGTCCCTGGGCTTCTGGTAGGTAAATAGTTTATCTTGTAAAAGATACTCTTGATTCGCGAATTATTTCGATTAAGCCTTTTTCCTCCTTTCCCCTGCATGGAGCTCGGTGTTATCCCGATGGTCATTCAGGTCTTTCCTTATCTCGGAGACATCGGTCTTCAGGATTGCTACATCGGTCTTCAGGATTGCTACATCGGTCTTTAGCACGGACACATCAGCCTGAACTCCTAATATCGTCTTCTTAAATTCCTCATGCTCCCTTTGGTTCTCCTCTTTGTGACGTTCCAAGGTCTCCCTAACCATATTAATACCCTCTATTACCGTATCGAACTTTTCCTTCACATCTTCCAAGGCAATCTTCAATTCATCCGAAGCCATTTTCCACCCCTTTTTTTAGTCCCCCCAAACTAACATTACCCTGCGTCAGAAGTCAACCAAAATCTCCAATTGTCACTTTGTCTTTTTTGTCCCTTTGGAGCCTTGGATTCTATCATTGGGAAGATGATCTGATTTCCGTCAATTCTTTGGCCCGGTCTTTGTGAAGTGATCTATTTATAATCGGCGGGCTGACGGCTCAAATGCGGCCGTGCCCTCCAGTATCCTCAAGGGCAAAACTCAGAGATTGGTCACATGGAAGAGATAAGTGTCAATTTTCAACTACGTCCCATCCGTTGCATCTACTATACGGAGTCTTCCATAGAATCCCAAGCTTCCAAGACCAGGCGGCGGGTGCGGTATTCGCCGTACTGCTTCTCTTCCTTTTCCTTTAGGACGCGGAAGGTTTCGCCGGGGAAATTTGGGCCATAAAAATCTTTTGAATGAGGAAGAACATAATTCATCGATGGGATGTGTCAGGATGTCTTTGTTTTTCGTCTTCCCATTTCTTAGGGGCTTCCGAGGTTAAATTGTAACAGGTTTAATATCTTTCGCTTCAAGATCTTTTCTGTCACCATAAACCAGAAACGGAAGTTTTGAGATCTCTATTTCCACAGTTTTTAACATTTCCTGTTTGGTAGGGATATTTATAAATTCCCCCTTTTTATCAAGGGTAAATTCTCCCACGATTAATACCCCCCTTTCCGTTTTGCACAAAACCGGCACCTTCCATATCTCAGTTTTCAAATCAAATCGCGGTGTTCCTGGGGCGGTTAGATGACCGATGTTTTCGTACAAATATCTTTTTACTTTTTCGTAGATTTCCATATCGTTACCCCTTTCAATGAAAATTTTTCCCAGGCAGTGAAAAACAATTGAACATCTTTTGCTAATTCTATCCCCATGTCAGGATCATGGTAATAAATTAAATTTTGTTCTAATCCAATAATTATCACAAAATGCCCAAAACCCTGTAAACCTCCATAAAGCACAGCGGGGTCTAATAAAGCTATAATTGGTATTCCCCTATTTAATGTTTCTTTAAGGCTCTGCAGGGTAAAATTTTCTACTACTTCTGACAAAAATCCAAGTTTTTCAACTCCAGAGGCAAGTTCTTCACAAGTATTACCAAGCCAACTTGTTTCAAAAATATCTTCCAGTTCTTTTTCAGATAGTCGAATCCCATTATATTCTAAAACCATTCGAATGCAAGCCGGTCCACAAGTAGTAGACTTTTCCTGCTTAAAATAAGGGACCTCTAACCTCAATTATAACTTCCTCCTTATTTTATCATCTTAACCTATCCCAGGCCTCCAAAACCAGGCGGGGGGTGCGGTATTCACCGAACTCTCGCTCTTCCTTATCCTTTAGGACGCGGAAGGTTTCGCCGTTCTGTAAAAAATACATTTGTCTCGTGTCAAGGGCTGCCCGCATTGACCTGCCTCTTATTTTAAACTTCCCGGCCACCAGATTAAATGACCTGATGAAGATAGGGTGGTTTCACCCTCTGAATAAAGGAGCCTCAGATTTCCCCAAAATAAGATCCACCAAGTCAGAAAACTTCTTAAATTTACCGTCCCCAAAAACTTTTTGGTGAACGATGATGTAACCCCATGACTCCCCAGTTTGGGTTGATACCTTTTTGCACCAATCCAGAATGCTAACTTCTTTATGGGCAACGGCTTCATAGACTTGGCCTTTTGTCTCAATAATCCAGTTGATTTGCTTTCCATTTTTTCCTTTCTGGACAGCTACGAAATCCGGATAGTAGAATTTGATAGCGCCAGAGGGGCTGAGATAATCGACCCGAAAACGAGTAAAGTGTTCCGCCAATGCGGCAAACCGTGTTATATCTGGACACCGATCTAAGAATTCTGCATATTCTGATTCAAAATCGTTGTATGTTGCTACATAATTGAAGATGGTGTGTTCGCACTGAAGATGACGTCTGCGCCATACGAATGGTTGAGTGTCTGAAAGCTTAAACTTTGCCTCTTCAAATTCGATCTCTCGTCTCTCAGCAGTAAGTTCACTAATTTTTCTGGCAAGATATTTAGCAATCCCTTGTTGGAGCATAGGCGCCCGAAGATGATTTCGTATGTGTTCACTTTCAAGATCTATCTTCTGTCCAAAACACCGTTCTGCAACATATTCCCGCACAATTGGATAGAGTTCAGAGAACACATTAGATAGACGAGCCTCAGTAATAACTTTATTGGTTATTGAAGAGAGAACCTCCTGGCTGAGTGGTATAGTCCCGGGAATAATAACTACTCGGTGAACTTCAGTTTCGGTTGTAGCAAATTCCATTTTTAGTGAAATTCGATACTCTTCCTCTAACTCCTCACGGTCATAAATCGGGTCAAGGCTCAATGGATCGATCGAAGACAATTTTTTGTAATCATGAAGATAGACGGGCCGGGTCAATGGAATTGCTATATCATATTTGATCTTTTCCTGGACAGGTTGTATTTTGATCGGGGGTGCAGGTGGTTTTGTAACGGTCTTTATCCCAACTCCTTCCATCTCTAACTGCCGAACAAACTCCTCAAAAGCGCTTGTTCCCATTACTTCCAGTGTTTGAGTTCGGTCAGGACTAATATTTTCCATTAAACGAAGGCCTCGTCCCACTGCTTGCTCCGGGAGGATTTTCGCTTTCGAAGTGAAGGGGCGCAGACCAAGAACGACTGATACATTTTTAACATCCCATCCCTCTCTCAACATCATCACGCTGACGATAGCTTTGATTTTATTGGTAGACAAATCAATGTCACGGGCCGCTTTGCGTGCCTCTTCCAAATCCGCTTTAGTAATCTCCCCCTCTGAATCGGTATGAATGATCAGCACTTCACCATCCTTCAAACCGGTCTTATTCGTCTTGTCAACTAACCATTTACCTATTTCATCAGCGAAGGCATTCTTTTCAGCCATGATAAAAAGGACTGGTCTTGGTCCCAAAGTCTTATATGTCTTATAGTGCTCCCTCCAGCGCTCCAGTGCCGCAAGAAGCCACTCTCCGTAAGCATCAGTTACATTTTCCTTAGTGATTTTTTCAGGGTCGGATCTCTTAACCTGGTGAACAATAAGAGGAGCTTTAACGATACGGTCCTCTACCGCCTGAGCAAGGGGATAGTCACAAATAATCCAGGGATAATACGTCCCGTTCTGATCTTTGGGAGTGGCGGAGAAGTCCAGCCAAAGGGATAATCCTTTAGGAAGACTTTCATGTAATGCCATTAAAGTCTTATACCACGCCAGGTCTTCATCATGCACATGATGTGCTTCATCATTAATTACCACAAGGTCACGAAGACTTTTGAGCCGTTCCAACATAGATCGCTGGTGAGAAGCAAGATCTTTAACGGGTTTTCGTCCAAGGATCGCGTCCACAGCGTTAACTGGTGTCCATTCTTCCTCCCTGGATTCATATATCTGATGAATGTTTGTTAGAAAAAGGTTCCCATTCGGATCTGGCTCAGCGCTCTCCCCACGGAGGATCACTTTCATATTCCATTGCCATTCAGGAGGGATGAGTGGCAGGTCATAAAAGATTTTGTTGCTGGCGAAATCTTTCTCAAGTCGCTGATAGACAATTACGTTTGGCGCAACGATCAGGAAATTAGTCGAGAGGTCAGAACCTTTAACCATTTTCCGGTGGAAGTAGGACCAGACCATAATCATGGCCATTACATAAGTCTTACCTGAACCGGTTGCCATCTTGAAAGCGTAGCGTCTAAGATCCTCAGGAGGGAGGTCCTGGAGGCCGTCACTTTCTAATTCCGGGAAATACCTTCTAATCTGCCTGCGTCCATCCATAGTGGTTTGATGCTCAACACTGAATGTGAACATATCTTTCCTGAAGATTTCGCAGAAGGAATCAATAAGTGGCTTTGCATCGTGGTTCTTTTCAATTTCTATAAGGTAGACCAGAGTCTCCATCGCCTCTTGTTGACCAAAGTAATAGTGAAAAGTATTACCATTTAACAGGTGATCTTCTTCGAACCAGAACTGAAAAAGTCGCTGGGTTACAGATGAAGCCCCTTTATATCCTCCCTCACGCCATTTATCCACGGCCTGCCGAAGACGATTCACCAAGAGCATTTTGCTCGGTCGGCGTCTATCGACGATTTCGTATTCGTCGGCCGTTTTCTTAATTAGGTGGGCGTCTGGCTTCAGATGAGCTTTGCGATCCGGGATCTCTGGCAGGTCTTTATCATAGAAAATAACTGCCTTTGCCATGGTTATTTCACCTCCACTTCAAAGGCTTGGGAGGTATCATTCCCGAATATGTCGACCACCTTAACCATCACCGTATATTTACCAGGCTTTTCATAAGTATGGGTATCACTTTTAAGAGCGAGAGTTCTATCTTTTCTTGTGCGATATGTCACCCATCCGTTCATAAAGGTGTCATTCTGGAAATCCCAATCAATTGCCCAGTAGTCAATGTAGTCAGACCATTTTTTGATCTTGGATCGGATTTCTTCAGGAATGAGTTCTGTGTTGGGGATGACAAAGTCTTTAAGCGATACCATAATTTTCTTACCCTTTTCCTGTTTGATATCTACTTCAAGATAGGCCAATTCAAAAAATTGAATGTCGCCTTTGTCCACAGCCTGTTGTTCCATTACTTCTCGAGGAATATTAAGTAGGACAAGTTTTATACCCCGGCCTTTAGCTGCATCCGTCATCAGATCATATAGACCCATCTCCCATTCCCATCCAAGAACGTGAAGCTCCTTTTGTTGAATTGCCATACACTCATCCAAACATGCATTTATCTCATCAATGGTTACTGGAGCATCCACCGCACCCACGTGCACCACTGCTTTCCCCTTCTTTCCGTGTAAGTGTTGCATTCCTGAAATGGGCTCTGCCCCATACAATTTCAAGATAAATGCAAGGTATTGATATATAGCAAGTTGTTGATCGGATTTTCTCTTATCACCGAATGTCACCCCCTGCCAGTATTTGCGCTCATATTTTCCGAGATTAAGTACTTCAAAGGGTTTACAATTTTCTATACCTAGAAGGCGCTTTCGGGTAGTATGGATAGCCCATCTGGAAAGATCACAACCGATCCAGCGGCGTCCGAGTTTTTCGGCGACGGCAAGTGTAGTGCCTGAGCCACAGAAAATATCAGCAACCAGACCACTGGGATTAGATGAAACCTTGATAAACTTCTCGAGAAGTGCTTCGGGCTTTTGGGTGGCATATCCAGTTCTGTTTGCTGAGGCTCTGTTTTCGAAATCAATATTCGCAAACCAATCACGTGGTAATACACCTGGTTTTTCATCTAAATAATCCCGATATGTCCACTCTGGGTGCTTTTTTTCAATCTCAGGACTTAGCTGCTGTTTCCCAACATGGGGCCCCCCTTTCCCCCTTATCTGGAAACTACGGCCATCTTTATCAACTAGATTGAATTTTTCAATACTTAATGGTGAATATTCTTCTGTAATTTCATAACAGTTGAACACCCTTTCCAGCGAATCTCTCTTGCTGTAAAACAAAATTTCGTCATGTTTCCGATTAAAGAATCTCTTGCTAATCTCCCGTTCAGAATAACACCACATTATATTGTTCAAATGATTACCAGACCCGAAAATTTCATCCATAATTAAGCGAACATAACTGCTCACTCTATAATCTATGTGAACGTAAATTGATCCTTTTTCAGATAATAAATCCCTCATTAATATAATTCTCTCAGCTATCATCTCTAAATAGGACGTAATACCTTTCCCCCATGTGTCACGATATGCCTTTTCCTCCAATATTGACTGTTCTTTAGACACTTCTAGACCGCCATCACCGATCTCTGTCGTAAAAGAAAAATCTGCTCCTGTTGCAAATGGTGGGTCAATGTAAATAAGATCGATCTTGCCTGCAAACTTTTCTAAAAGCGAGCACATCACCAGCAGGTTGTCTCCCCAGATGAGTTTGTTCTTCCACCCTTCTTCAAAAGTATCTCCTTCTTTGGCCTCCCAAATATCAAAGAGTGTTTTCTGTTTGGGCTTCTTGGCTGCCTCTCTTGTGGCACGAGTTTCATTAATTGTCTCAATGACCTGAAATGGCAGGCTAACACGCTCTACCTCTTTTCTGGTCCCATCCTCATTATATTTCCCCGGCCAAACCAATTCAGTTTTCGTAATTTCAATCTTACTCATTTATATCTCCTTGGCCAACCTTTTCGGTGAGTACGTCTGTTGATGTTTGTTCTGTTTTTTCTGTTGTTTTACCTTCCCAAATCCTACAGATTTCCTCAACTTTTGGGTCTTGAGGTTTATCAACAATCCAGTATTTGTAAAATTTTGGATCACGGCTCCTCGGAATAGGTCGTGCTTCACGTATCCTAACAAGGGCAGGTGCTCTAACACACTCCCCGAGCACCAAGGCCGTTTGAGGAGCTAAAGCAGGAAGCTGATCAAGAAGTGGACCATAGATTCCCGGCACAATCTCTTTAAAGTATCGAAGATCCTCGGGATTCTGCAAACGATGTACTATAAAACTATTACACTGGGAAAGCACCGTTTTCGACAATTCACTCGGACGTTGAGATGCAACCACAAGACCTAGTCCATATTTTCGTCCCTCACGAGCAATGCGCTCAAAAACAACTCTTGAAATCGATTCATCTTCGCCAAACCGCGTCTCTCGAATGTAGTTCTGGGCTTCTTCCAGAATCAGTACAATCGGTAACGATCCTCGTGCATTCTCGCCACCATATTCTCCAAGACGCTGTAAGAATTCCAGAATAGTTCGACCAATTAGTGCTGTAACATTCTCGAGCACTTCAGAAGCAAGGAGACTCAGGTCAAGAATCACCACATTATGACCTGATGTGCCAGAACGCTGCCGGTCATAAAAAGGAAATACCTCCTGCCTGATCTCACTTTCTGGGGACATATTTTGATCCCCGTTTGACAATCCAATGACGTCTCTTAAAAAAGTAGCAAGCGAATTCAAAGGTTCCTGCCATTCTCCATCTACTGGGCCAAAAAGGAATTCAAAACGTTTATCTTCAAGTAACCGATAGATCCGCATCAGCATTGTGGCACAGTAATCTCTGGCTCGGGCGCCTCCAGATTCATCGCGTCGCATGGCCTTTTCAATATATTCTCGCTTGAAGGATTCTTTACCAAAAAATAGTGGGCTGTCTGCCGAAACCTGAGGAATTGGCCGTGTGCTTCCCGCACCTATCAAGGATTGAAGGATTGGCTGTAAGTTAGACTTGATACTTTGTTGTAAATCCAATGGTAGAGGTTTAGAAAATCTTCGCACATCTGGTTCCCCAACGAGGTGTCGAGCTTTCTCCGCAATTTCATTGAGTGCTTTTCTCAGATTGTCTCCACCATCGGTGAATATTTCTTTTAGAATCTCATCCTTATCTTCCAGATAACGTGTACAACCTCTTGCAATGTCCTCCACTTCGGCAGATGTTTTTCCGCTTTCTTCAGCCTGTGCAATAAGCCGATGGAGATCTTGAAGAAGAAGTTGCCTAAGCAGGAGAATATTACCTTGCGGGACGGCAGGACTACGGGCCAAGCGCAATGCATCAAGAAGAACTGGGCGTTGGATACCAGGAGAAGCTCTGAAGAGACGTACAAAATCGTCTGCGTTCATAAACCAATACGGAATAATGAGTCTTTCTGCACGCCTCTGCGCGTCTGAAGGAATGCAAAGGCACTTGGAATTACCGACATTTTCCGATCCCTCGCTTTCTTTTTGTTTTTGAAAAGCTGAACGATACTCGCCATTGGTATCGAGGATGACGAAATGAGTCCGTTTGATGTCTTGACGAGACAGAATTGACTGAATTAAGCTTGCAATTGTGCAAGACTTTCCTGACCCAGTACTGCCTAAGATTGCAACGTGCTTACCAAAAAGACTATCAGGGTTGACCTGTATAGAGAACCCCTCGAATATCGGTGAGTCACCAAGCCGAATACAAAAACCAGGACCATTCGGATTAGGTTTTTGACTTTCCTCATCTAATCCCACACAATGTTGATCAAAAATAGTCTGGAGATCTTGGGATGTCACAAGCAGTACTGGATTGTCCAAAACCGGGAAAACAGTAATTCCTTGTGTGTATGATTTCCCGTCTATAGTACCTATAAGGGTTGCCTTCATTCTTCGACTGGCTGATGGAAGAGTTACCATTGTTCTATCTGCACTAATCTCTGCTTCCTCCGCGAGAAAAACTCGTGTGACCATTGCCACAAGTCGGCGTGCTCCCGCAGGAATTATTATGTAAGAGTTAATCCTTCCAACCTCCTGAGCACCCTCGTAAGTGGTCCTCGTGAGCGCCTTAAGATCGGCATTAAGTTCGATTGTTACCTGTGCTGTATCAACGGCGACAATGCGCCCGATTTCAAAATCACTCGCCATTTGACTCTCCTCCTGCGGTCGTCACACTTGTCTCCGGCCGCAGTGACCTATAAGTCTTCATAACTTTTTCAAGAATTTCCTCATCACGGAGATCAGGCAAAACATTCCTAACGAAACCATCAAACTTACCTAATGTTTCCCCTGAAAAAATCCATACTCTGCGATCCTTTTCTGCGCGAAGACGAGCCACAAACTTATCTACTGAAGGATCTGCATCGGGAACGGAAGGATCGACAATCACAAGAGTAAAGCTCGGAATTGCAAGGGACTGCAGAATTATGGCATTGATGTGGTCGTCACCAAAGCCGTAGCCAATTACAAAAAGAGTTGTTTGTGGCCTGACTGTTGCCCATGCGAAACGTCTGAATAGTTCCGAATAGGGCATACCCAGCGTTTCACCATATTTTGTTGGAGTGGGATAAATCAAAACTGACGTGGTGTCATCTTCGGGAATACCCTGGATTGATACACCGTATGGGTTGTTCCACTCTGAATCACCAGCACACCAGTTAATTGCCCCGTGCAATTTATAAAGGTGTATTACCCGGTCAAGGCGATGAACTCGTCCTTCGGTTGTTTCCGCAGGAAAATAAAGGTCGTGGTCATAAGATTCAGGTCTAAATATCCGCCTTATGGTTCCAACAAAGCCATCAATAAGAACAATGCCTTCAGCATCAGCAGCCTGCTCAATAAGAGTGTCATAGTTTGGAGTAAAAATATTCACACGTTTCAAATTGAGAGGGCGTGTGAGAACTTTCTTCAAGAAGTTTTTGTGGGCTTTAAGTGAATCCGGGGTGGTATTGTTCTTGGGAAGTAAACACTGGCGTATGAGGGCTCTTTTCGCCTGATTCAAGCATACATCAAGCTCGGTTGCGTTGGTATCGACTGTCAGGTCTCCATCGAGTCGCAGTCGTCCACCCTTATTCATGGTAGCTGATCGCCATCGATACAACAATGAGAGGACTAATTCATAGTTAATTTTAATTGGCTTCTTATCATTGCTATTGAATCGAGAAATGATCTCATTTTTCTTTTTTGGAACGTTCTCCTCAGCAGGATTCAACCAGTAAACTGCCTGATAAAATAATTCCATCCATTTTTGGACTTCTTTCCCTAACACACCCTTTTGCAGTAATTCATTTTCAACTTCTAATGGGATTGAACCAAGTAAAACGCCACCCGCGTTTTTCGATGTACCTGCACCCAGTAAGAACGAAACAGAATCAGTTTTGAGCAATGTCCCTATCTTGATTTGAGCATTTTTTAAAAAGGCGTTCCAATGCTCAAGCAAATGGCTATCGCCCTCTTCATCTTGAATTTCTTCCTGAATTTTCTTCCGAAGTTGATCCAGCTGATCAATACCACCAATCTCAAAGATTGAATTAGATATTTGGTCACTAATCTTTTCTTTACTGTTTGCATCAGTCATCTAGTAACCTCCTAACTATCCTTGGCGGTTTACAGGAAATGAACATGAACGAGTTCGTTTTTTAGCCTTATTACTGAATTAATGTGATAAATCGCTCACGCCACAATATACCCGAAGGTCACACTCTTTACAAACCTTTCGCTCCGGCACCTTCTTAATTTCATAATCTTTGTTTAAAATCTGAGCAACGACATGGTCAAAATGCAAACCTGCTTCATCCACCATCTCAGGGCGATAGGGAAATTCCATTAAAGCATCTTCTCGCCGTGGTTCACCAGTCCAATAAAGAAGGAGCTTTTCTGCCCTCTTACCATAACGCCGTTCAAGGATATGAGCGTAAATACAGAGTTGTTTGTAGTAACTATCAAGCCTGGAATCATCCTCAAGGGGCCGAGGCTGTGATTTAAAGTCGAGGAGTTCCAATTTGTCATCGATACCCAAAAGAAGATCAATCTTACCCATAAGGATGTAGCTATCCTTCTCAACGGATACATCGACTTCGGTCTCAATGATACGGTCCATCTCACCCCGATTTTGATTAAAATAGTTCATGACCTGGGAAAATGCATTAGCGCGTTGTGTTTCTCCAATTGGACGAATACCTCTGGCAGCAAGATGATGGAAATTAAAATTGAACATCTCTCGGATCTTACGTTCTTCTAACTCGGCCCCTCGTCTATCTAGGACCCAACGGTGGATGTCTTCGATGGTCTGATGCACCAAGGCTCCAAAGAAGATTTCGGCTGATCGGGAAGGTGTAAAGTCGTAGTCACGAAAGAACTGGTACTGCCTTGGACAGGTTTCAAAAACCTTTAGATCGCTTGTAAAACTGAAGCTCTTTTTCAAAGGCATACGACTTCTCAAGCGGAAGAAGAGTGATTTCAGGAGGTCCTGCCTCACATAGGGCCATTGCTGCAGACCTTGCCAAATAGGATTAAAGTATGATTTTGGCTGCTCTGTTGAAGTGAGGGCCAGGATCTTCTCCGTCCGTGAAAAGGCAACATAGTGGAGCCGCATTCGGTCAAAGCCGGTGATTCTGCTTTCTGGCTCAAAAGGTTCTCGGTGATAATACGGTGTTAGGTGTCTATCCACATCTTTTGGAGAAGAGAGTTGTTTATCAAGGGAATCAACGATGACCACTGGAAATTCCAATCCCTTTGCTTGATGGATGGTCATCACCTGAACATACCCTTTTGGAAAAGGTTGACCCGGATCTTCATACTCGTTAATACCTCCAATGTAGAGCAAACGAAGGAAGCTATTGAAAAAATGGAGACGGAGATAATCCCTGTTCCGATAGGAGACGACCGTGTAATGATAGTAATTTTGAAAAACGTTCAGTAGTTGAGAGAAGATTGCAAGGTTACGTGCCCTGTTCTCATTCTTGACCATTGAAGAGAATGGTTCATGGGCTAAAAGATGATAAAAGTAATCGGCCAGCCTTCGATCAAGGGTTTCACCCTCCTGTAATTCCCTGATCTCGCCTTCAAATTGCTGGATACAGGCTGAGAGGGGATGGGGAGACCCAAAGTTCCGGCCAAGTTCAACAAGACATTCATCTACATAGTCCGCCATTTCGCTGAGATCCTTACCTTTTACCTCGCCTCGCTGGTCACCATAATATCCGAGCAAGATCGCAAAGCAGGCCACCATATGTCGGATTTCTTCGTTATCAAAGTAACCCCTGGCACGCGGGCAAAAAGCAGGAATTCCTTTGCCTTGCAAGGCTTGAAGATAGTGCCCGCTGTGTTCCATCCGCACACTGTGTAAGAACAAGGCCACCTGACTGTAGTCTTCAATAATCCGATTCTCTTTCAGGAAATGGACGAGCTCTGCCACTCGGGACCCCTCGTCGTTCTTGGATTCACCCCAGATAGAGAAGACTGCGGGATATTCTGGAAATTTACCCTCTGGGTCTGCGGTGATCTCTTTTGGATATCGGAACTGGAAATCGGACCCAGGGTTACTCCAATTATGACTTGTCATGAATTTGTTATAGGCTTGTATGATTTTTTCGTGAGAACGGTAGTTAATGGTCAATTTATGAATCTTGCAATCAGGATAATTTCTTGGGAATTCGAGAATGTTTCGTACCGTTGCGCCACGAAACCTATAAATGCTTTGATCCTCATCCCCGACCACACAGATGTTATTTTGTGGACGGGCTAAAAGAAGCAGAAGTTGTTCCTGAATATAGTTGGTATCCTGATATTCGTCCACCATTACATACTTGATCTTTCCTTTGATGCCTTCACCTGCTCTTTGATTTTGAAGGAGTTGGTAACAGAGCTTTTGTTGATGAGCAAAATCAATGCAATTCTTCTCCCACAAGGCGTTCTCGTAAGCGAGATAGGCAGTGCCGATGGCCTGGATAAAAGGAACAGATGCCTTTAAGAGTTCGTCAGCATCGACTAACTCTTCTGTTATTTTATCGAAATAGTTCCGCGTGCCTTCGATGGTGGTCCACCGTGTTGTCCAACGATTAAGATACTTTCCATCCACCTGAGGACCGATAATTTCGGCAAAATTATCATAGAGGAAGAGAAGTTGAGTTAGCTCATCAAGGACTTCATAATTGTTGCCAAGGGGAGTGAGATGTCTATAAGTCATCAAGAAATCGTTACAAATGCTATGAATGGTACCAATGAGGAGGTCCGAAAGGTCGCCAGGGTAGTTGATTTTCTTGGCAGCTGCGGATATACGGTCTCGCAACTCGAAGGCTGTTTTTTCGGTAAAAGTGCAGATGAGCATCTCCCGAGGCTCGGCAAGTTCTTGAAGAAGGATGTTAAGGGCTCTGACGACCAAAACGAGGGTTTTCCCGGAGCCAGGTCCGGCAATGATTAGCAAAGGCCCTGCAGTGTCTCCGACTGCCTCAAGCTGGGAGTTGTCCAAATCAGGAAATGAGTTAAGGATTTGTCTCGTAACACTCATTGGCCATGCCCATCAAAGGAGGCCCGCTCCACGGAAGCTAAAGACCTCATCTTTAGAGACTATGAGATGATCGTAGACAGTAATGTTCAGGGTCTTGGCTGCAAGTAGAAGTGCTCGTGTAAGGGTTTTATCATGATCTGAAGGGTTGATATTTCCATCCGGATGGTTATGAGCAAATATTAAAATGGACGCTTTCTTTTTTAATGCAGATTCTATTACTTTCCTGGGATAGACGGTCGCCCGATCAATAGTTCCTTTGGCTAATATTTCATGATCAATGACCTTAAAACGGCTGTCGAGGTATATAACTTTGAATACCTCATCGGTGTTGGCACCCAATGCTGCCATACAATAATTGAAAAGAATTTTTGGATCTTCTAATGAAATCGTTTCAGGCTCAGTTCTTTTCAATGTAAGGTCAGCTTGACTTCTTGGTTGGAGGTAAAGGGTAGCAGCTTCACGAATGAATCGAATCGCTAATGGAGCCACTTCACCAATCCCAGGTATCTTTTTTAATTCTTCAAACGGGGCGTCAAGAACACCGCGGAAAGAACCAAACCTTTTTATGGCCTCTTTAGCAGGTATCTTAACATCTTTGCGCGGAATAGCTAATGTTAGAAGGAGTTCTACAGCTTCATAATCCTGAAAGGAAGCAAGGCCGGTCTTCCTAAATCTTTCACGGAGACGGTTTCTATGACCGAGATAATGAGGCTTTGTTGAATCTGATTCCATCTGGTCACCATGACAGGTATTGCAAAAGCACAATCTCCCGTTTAATTATATTGCGCATAATATGCAGAAATTTTAAATAAATTTGGAAAGACAAACAAAAACCCAAAGCGTCCAGCCACCTGTTTTTTAAGAGCAATTGCTCAATGAATGCCCTCCATCGCTCGTCAGCGATGGAGAGGAACCTCTGGTTCCGTTTCAATCTCCCGTATGAAGAAAGTGTGAATCACCCCGAAAGTTGACCTATTTATACCAAAAACCAAACATTATAGCAATTTCAGGATGGTTCCACCCGCATTTCAGGCACTGGACTTCAGACCTTAGACCAAGAGGACGAAATGGCTGGAGACTGCAAGAAGATAATCGGGAGATGGGGTAATGAGGAGATAGGGAGAAAGCCCTCCTACGCTGAAGCTTCGGAGGGCGAGCAGTAAGCAGGAAGCAGTAAACGGTAATCAGTGAGCAGGAAGCGGCAGACGAAAAGCACCAGAAAGAAAACGACAGCTCAAAAAGGACAGTTATCAAGCATTCCCTCTTGAAGGAAAGGTCACCACCATGGGGGGAGCTGATTGGGCAAGGACGGCAGGTTAAGATCCGGAAGAAGTTGACCGAAGATCACCGGGAAGACCATCAAAGGGGATTAAATGAAAGGCTCAATCGGGATGTCTTTCGGTAACTTTCTGTTTATGGGCCTTGGTCTTCCCAAACGGAACCGATGTTGGCTCAACCAAGCGCTTCCTCAGACTTTCCCAAAGGGGATCCTTTTCGAGAAGCTTCCGGGTTTTTTCATATTTCTCTTCCCAGGAAAGTCCCTGGTCCTCCTTGTCAATTTCTTCCCGTCGCTTTCGCATCCAAGCTACCGCATCAAACGTCTTTTTCACCGGATAACACCTCCTTCGGAGTACGAATTTCGATCAAACCATAACCCTGTTCTAAATTTACAGCATTGAACAATCGAATTCTACCAAGATTGACAATATGCCTGAAATTCCAACTGACGAGAACATCAACACGGCCAATTGTTGCCAATGCCACATGAAGAGCATCTGATCGACTGCCCGGGCCTACAATACCGTGGGATAGATACGCCTCTGCAGGCGTATCCGCTTCAGGCGTATCCGAAAGGATGATCTGATGAGCCTCAGGTATTTCAAGGAGGCGATTCCGGACGCTTTGAGGCGCCCCTTGAAGCTCCCGCAACGTATGCTCCGAGAGAACCATTATGTAGACTCCCCGGATGAACAGTTGCCACAAAGCAAGGGTCGCTTCGGCAAATTCGCTATCTTCGCAACCACCAATGACAGAGGCATCAATATAAACGTAAAATCTCTTCATTCGGATCTCTCCTTATTACTTTTTCCCCGTTCTCCCAGACGAGGCCAACCAATTTTTAAACTCAATCATTTCAGTTTTTGTTCCTTC